>ERZ772827.6-NODE-6-length-140205-cov-15.951930_pt1 | contig 140205 bp, 131 predicted proteins | sample MGYA00580850_ERZ772827 | MGnify/ENA primary metagenome ERZ772827 (study PRJEB29015, sample SAMEA2737950) | human oral metagenome | biome: human oral; feature: human-associated habitat; material: dental | place: China | collected 2145 ... | reverse complement strand
CCCGACACCAGCGCCACCTCCTACGGCTCAGCCGGCCAGGGCACCGCCTCCTACACCGACCCCACCACGAGCGGCTACAGCGCCAGCGGCTACACCGCACCCGACACCAGCGCCACCTCCTACGGCTCAGCCAGCCAGGGCACGAGCGGCTACACCGCACCCGACACCAGCGCCACCTCCTACGGCTCAGCCGGCCAGGGCACCGCCTCCTACACCGACCCCACCACGAGCAGCGGGTACGGCAGCGGCGGGTACGGCGGCTACGACCAGTCCGGCTACGGCGCCGGTGGGTACGGCTCCACAGGCGGGTACGGCCAGTCGCAGCCCAGCAGCTACGGCGCCGGCGGGTACGGCACCGCCGAGGCCTACCAGGACCCGAACGCCGCCGCTGGCTACGGCGCCCCGTACTCAGCGACGCCCGGTCAGGCGGTCACCCCGTACGGCTACGACGCGGGGTACGCCAGCCCGGCCTTGCCCAAGGCAGACTTCGGCAAGCGGGCCCTCAGCTGGCTGATCGACTGGCTGGCACCCGGCATCGTGGCCTCCACAGTGGGGGCGATCATCGGCGGCAGTGTTGGCAGCAGTGTTGGCAACTTCGTCGCATTCCTGCTGGTTGGCGGCTTCGTGGCCTGGAACTCCGGGTACCAGGCCGGGACCACCGGGTACTCCCTGGGCCGCAAGATCGCCAAGACCAAGCTCATCTCCGAGCAGACCCAGCAGCCGCTGGGCGCCGGCCAGGGCGTCTTGCGGGCCATGATCCAGTGGGCACTGGTCTCCTTCACCTGCATCGGCGGACTCCTCACCTGGCTCTGGCCACTGTGGGACACCAACAAGCAGACCCTCGCCGACAAGATGGTCAAGAGCATCGTCGTCGACGAGAGCGGCCAGCCGCCGGTCCAGCAGTACTGACCTGCCCTACTTCTGATGGCGCCGTCGACCACGACGGCGCCATCAGCGCTGCTCGGGGGTCGACCAGTCCTAGCCACGCCCAGGCCGCCCCTAGACCGGAGCACTGCTGATCGACCACAGCACCGCTAGGCCGGTGCCCAGGGCAGTCCCCATCACCATCAGAACGAGGGCCAGGGCAACCGCAGTCCCGCGCTCGGTGAGCTCCCAGGACGGCTGGTCGCTGCCCACCTGGCAGGCAGTCGCCGCAGCCCGGGGAACGTGTCGCGGCTCACACGGACGGGCTGACGGCGGCCGCCGACGCACATCGCACCCTCGCCGGGAGGACTGCTTTCTTCGACCAGCCTCGACCAGCACTGCACTCATCTGCCACTCTCCTTCGAACATATGTTCGATATCTGTCTACCGTGCCCGGTCCCAGACCATCAAGCACCTGGACGGTCCTGGCGTGTCGCCCCCAGTGAAGACCAGGGCTCTGACAGCCCTCGACGGTCACCGACATGATCGTACAAATGTTTGATTCCTCGCCCCTCGCGTCGTACCGTTCAGTCATGGCCGACCAGACTCCCCGCCAGAAGGGCAGGCCGCGCGCCAGCGAGGTCGTACGGCAGCTGCGCGACGCCCCGGTCTCCACCACTCCGGTGAGCGACGACGACCTGACGCCCAGGCAGCGGGCGGTGCTGGAGGTGATCAAGGAGGCGGTGGAGCGCCAGGGCTACCCGCCCAGCATCCGGGAGGTAGGCCAGCGGGCAGGCCTGTCCAGCCCGTCCAGCGTCACCCACCAGCTGCGGGCGCTCGAGGCGAAGGGCTACCTGCGCCGTGACCCGAACCGCCCCCGCGCGATCGAGGTCCGGGTTCCCCACCCACCGGCGGCCAGCTCCCGCCCGGAGCCCGTGCCCTGGGTCGATGAGACCGGCTCGGGCGACGCGCTGCCGGCCCCGGTCCACGTCCCCGTGCTGGGCCGGATCGCCGCCGGTGGCCCGATCCTGGCCGAGCAGGCCGTCGAGGACGTCTTCGCGCTGCCGCGCCAGCTGGTCGGTGAGGGCAATCTCTTCCTGCTGGAGGTCCGGGGAGACTCCATGGTCGACGCCGCGATCTGCGACGGCGACTGGGTCGTGGTCCGCCAGCAGCCCACCGCCAGCAACGGTGAGATCGTGGCCGCCCTGATCGGGGACGAGGCCACGGTCAAGACCCTCAAGCGCACCCCGGGCCAGGTCTGGCTGCTGCCCCACAACAGTGCCTACGAGCCGATCGACGGCAACCAGGCGACGATCCTGGGCAAGGTGGTCAGCGTCCTGCGCCGGCTGTGAGGCCCGTCAGCCTCCGCAGCGCCGCCCTGGCCACCTCGGGGTCGGTGGTCTGCCAGAACGGTGGCATCGACGCACGCAGGTACGAGCCGTAGCGGGCGGTCACCAGCCGCGGGTCGAGGACGGCCACCACACCACGGTCACCGAGCCGGCGGATCAGCCGTCCGGCCCCCTGAGCCAGCAGCAGGCCGGCATGGCTAGCGGCGACCTGCATGAAGCCGTTCCCACCCGCCGCGGTCACCGCCTGCTGCCGGGCCAGCAGCAGCGGCTCGTCGGGGCGCGGGAAGGGGATCTTGTCGATGATCACCAGCTGGCAGCTGTCTCCCGCAACATCCAGCCCCTGCCACAGCGACAGGGTGCCGAACAGGCTGGTGGTCGGCTCGGCGGCGAAACGCCCGGTGAGCTCGGCAAGGTGCGCCTCGCCCTGGCAGAGCACTGGCAGGGTCGGCTGCTGCTCGCGCAGGTAGGCGGCGGCGGCCACGGCGTTGCGGTGCGAGGCGAACAGCCCCAGAGTCCGGCCACCCGCGGCCGCGACCAGCTCTGCGATCTCGGCCAGCACCTCGTCGCTCAGCCCGCCGCGTCCCGGGACCGGGAGGCGCCGGGCGAGGTAGAGAATCCCCTGGCGGCGGTAGTCGAACGGCGAGCCGACGTCGAGCCCGCGCCAGGGCACAGCCGGCCCCGGCTCGCCCGACTCCGACCGGCGGGCCAGCCCGAAGCCGGTGGCGCTGGCGGTGAAGTCACCACCCACGGTGAGAGTCGCCGAGGTGAAGACCGCCGTCGTCTCCGCCAGAATCACGTCCCGGACCAGCCCGGAGACCGACAGCGGCGCCACGACCAGCTGCCGCCCGAAGCGTTCCCGCTCACTCACCCACAGCACGTCGTGGACGTCCAGGCCCGCCATCCGCTCGGCGGTGTCGAAGACCTCCTGCAGTGCGCCCTTGGCCTGGGCCCGCTCGGGGTCGGCATCCTTGCTCGTTCCGATCCCCGACAGCGCGGCCCGGGCCGCTGCCTGAAGACGGACCAGGGCCGCTGCCACGGGGCTGGTCGGGTCGGTGACCCGCTCGGGCGCCACCTCGTCCAGGGCGGTCCGCAGGCCGTCCGCCGACTCCAGCAGCTCCAGGGCCACCTCGTCGCTGAGGTACCCGACCACCCGCTTGCCGACCCGCTCCACCAGCTGGGGACTGAGCTCGGCCGAGGCGGCCCCGGTGACCCGGCTGGTCAGCTCGTGCGCCTCGTCGATCACCAGCAGGTCGTGGTCGGGCAGCGCGGTGCCGCCGTGCAGGGCGTCGATCGCCAGCAGGGCGTGGTTGGTGACCACCAGGTCGGCCTGGCGGGCCTGCTCCCGGGAGGCCTCGACGAAGCACTCCGCCCCGTACGGGCAGCGCGAGGCCCCGAGGCACTCGCGGACCGGGACGCTCACCTGCGCCCAGGCCGCCGGGGAGTGGGGCGGGGCGTTGTCCCGGTCGGCCAGCTCGGAGCCGGTGAGCTGGTTCTCGGCCCACTCCCGCAGCGCCACCACCTCGGCACCCAGCACCGACTCCGGCGCCGCCTCGCTCGCCCTCAGCGCCCCGACCAGCTCGGTCCCGTCCAGCAGCCCGGCCTGGGCCGGGTCCTCTCCGCCTCTCACCCGGTACAGGCAGGCGTAGTTGGAGCGCCCCTTGAGCAGCGCCGTACGCGGCTTCCGGCCGCAAACCCGCTCCACGGCCTCGGCCACCACCGGGATGTCCTTGGTGGCGAGCTGGGTCTGCAGCGCCAGGGTCGCCGTCGCCACGATCACCCGCGACCCGGACCTGCCCAGCACGTGGGCCAGGGCCGGAGCCAGGTAGCCGAGCGACTTCCCGGTCCCGGTGCCGGCCTGCACCAGCAGGTGCACTCCGGAATCGAAGGCCTGGGTCACCGCCTCGCACATCTGCCGCTGCCCGTCCCGGCTGGTTCCGCCCAGCGACGCGACAGCCGCGTCGAGGATCTGCAGGGCGGTGTCGGGCACCCGCTCACCGTACAAGCCCGGCCGGCTCCAGCGAACCGTACGGCACCCGGCTGTGGACAGGTCAGTCCTGGGTGAAGGGCCGCAGCTCTGCGGCCAGGTCTGGGTGGACCCGGGCCACCACCGCGGTGCCGTCGGCGGTGTGCTCGACGCTCACCAGCTCCCCCTCCTGGTGGATCCGGTTGACCAGGTCGCCGCGGGCGTACGGCACCAGCGCCGTGACCTCGACGCCGGGTCGCGGCAGCCGGGCCTCCAGCACCTGCCGCAGCCGCTCCAGCCCCTCTCCGGTCCGGGCCGACACCAGGACGGCGCCGGGGAACCGGGTCCGCAGGGTCTGCAGCGTCACCGGGTCGGCGGCGTCAGTCTTGTTCACCACCAGCTGCTCGGCTACGTCGGCGGCGCCGACCTCGGCCAGTACCTCGGTCACGGCGGCGACCTGGCCTACGGGGTCGGGGTCTGAGCCGTCGACGACGTGAAGCAGCAGGTCCGCGGACACCGACTCCTCCAAGGTGGAGCGGAAGGCCTCGACCAGGTCGTGCGGCAGGCGCCGTACGAAGCCGACCGTGTCGGTCAGGGTGTAGACCCGCCCGTCGGTGGTCTGGCAGCGGCGGGTGGTGGGGTCGAGGGTGGCGAAGAGCGCGTCCTCGACCAGCACCCCGGCCCCGGTCAGCCGGTTCAGCAGGGACGACTTGCCGGCGTTGGTGTACCCGACGATCGCGACCGACGGCACCCGGTGGCGCTGGCGCTGCTGCCGCTTGAGGGCCCGGGTCGCTTCCAGGTCTCGCAGCTCGGCCCGCAGCCGGGCGATCCGGGCCCGGACCCGGCGACGGTCGGTCTCGAGCTTGGTCTCGCCCGGTCCCCGGCCTCCGATCCCGGCGCCCCGGCCGCCGGTCTGTCGCGACAGGTTGCCGCCCCAGCCACGCAGCCGCTGCCGCAGGTACTGCAGCTGGGCCAGCTCGACCTGGGCCTTGCCCTCGGCGCTCTTGGCGTGCGAGGCGAAGATGTCGAGGATCAGGGCGGTCCGGTCGATCACCTTGACCCGGACCCGGTCTTCCAGGTTGCGCAGCTGGGCCGGGCTCAGCTCGCCGTCGCAGATCACGGTGTCGGCCCCGGACTCGACGACCACTTCGCGGACCTCGTCGACCTTGCCGCGGCCGATGAAGGTGGCCGGGTCGGGGCGGTCTCGGCGCTGGTACAAGGCCTCCAGCACCTGCGACCCCGCGGTCTCGGCGAGCAGTCGCAGCTCGGCCAGGCCGTTACGGACATCGTGCTCGGTGCCGCTGCTCCAGACACCGACCAGGACGACGCGCTCCAGCCGGAGCCGGCGGTACTCCACCTCGGTGATGTCGGCCAGCTCGGTCCGCAGCCCGTCCACCCGGCGCAGTGAGTGACGCTCGTCCAGCTCGGCCTGGTCCCCGTCGTAGTCCAGGCCAGCCCGGACCAGGTTGGGATCGTCTACGTGTGTCATCGGTGGACAGCCTCTCACCTCAGCGCCCGGGCTGGCCACCGGGTTTCTGGGCGGCCTCAGCGCTCTGGCTCGGGCAGGGCCACCTCGCCGCGAGCGACGATCACGGCCGGCCCGGTCAGCCAGGCCCGGCCCTGGTCGTCGAGGGTGACCTCCACGACACCACCGGGCAGCTCGATCCGGTGAGTGCCGGCCGCACCAGCACTCAGCACCCAGGCCACCGCCACCGCCCCGGTCCCGCAGGACCGGGTCTCCCCCACTCCCCGCTCCAGGACCCGCATCGTGAACCCGTTGCCAGTACGGGCGGCCAGCTCGACGTTGGCGCCCTCGGGGAACCGCACCGGGTCGGGGCGCGGCCAGCTGCGCAGCTCGGCCTGTGCCACCTGCTGCGGGTCGAGCTCCACCACCAGGTGGGGGTTCCCCACGTCCACACCGACCCCGGTCGCTAGCTGGCCCTGGTAGTCGACAGTGCTGGTTCCGGTGCTGGCCACCTGCCCCATCGCGACCTTGATCCGCCCGTCCGGCAGCACGGCGGCTCGACGCAGCCCGGCCCGGGTCGCGACCTGGATGTCAGCCCCACCGACGAGGTTCTCCTCCAGCAGGTAGCGCACGAAGACCCGCAGCCCGTTGCCGCACATCTCGGCGACGGAGCCGTCGCCGTTGCGGTAGTCCATGAACCACAGGTCCGGGTCCCCGTCCCACTCCGGCATGCTGCCGGCTTTGACAACTCGCAGCACCCCGTCGGCTCCGATCCCGGCGTGCCGGTCGCAGAGGTAGCGGACATCGGCCTGCGAGGGGCACAGCATCCCGTGGCGGTCCTTGACCAGGACGAAGTCGTTCTGCGTGCCATGCCCCTTGGCGAAAGACCACATCCTCACGCGGGCCAGTCCAGCAGGTCAGGGCTAGCCGAGGGGGTCGCGACTGATCCGCGAGACGACGATCTCACTGGCTGGAGCGGAAGTGGCGTCAACCCAGGTGATCCGGGGATCCCGTCGCCACCAGCCCAGCTGCTTGCGGGCGAAGCGGCGCGTCCCGGCCTTCGTCAGGTGCCGCGCCTGGTCCTCGGTCAGGAGCCCGTCGAGGTAGTCGAGGACCTGCGCGTACCCCAGCGCCCGCGAGGCTGTACGCCCTTGCCGCAGCCCCCGGCCGACCAGCTCCTGGACCTCCTCGACCAGCCCGGCTTGCCACATCTGGTCGACCCGGGCGTCGATCCGCCGGTCCATCTCGGCACGGTCTAGCCGCAGCCCGAAGGTCTGAGCACCAGGCACTGCGTAGCGGTGCTCCGGCAGGCTGGCCCGGTAGCTGCCGGTCAGGGCGATCACCTCCAGGGCCCGGACGATCCGGCGGCCGTTGCCCGGGAGAACTCGCTGAGCGGCCTCGGGCGCCAGCCGGGCCAGCCGCTGGTGCAGCTCGGGTGCGCCAACCCGGGCCAGCTCCTCCTCCAGCTCGGCCCGCAGCGTGGCATCGGTCCCGGGAAAGCTGAAGTCGTCCAGGACCGCGCGCAGGTACAGGGCCGACCCACCGGTCACGACGGGGATCACCCCCCGCCCGTGGCAGTCAGCGATCGCGGCACGGCCGAGCCGCTGGAAGTCGGCCACGGTGGCCGTCTGAGTGACGTCCAGGATGTCGATCAGGTGGTGCGGCACCGCCTGCCGCTCGGCAAGGGTCGGCTTGGCAGTGCCGATGTCCATCCCCCGGTAGACCAGCATCGAGTCGGCGTTGACCACCTCGGCGGGGCAGCCCTCACGGGTGAGGTGGCGGGCCGTCGCCACCGCCAGCGAGGACTTGCCGCTCGCCGTCGGCCCGAGCAGCACGAGCGTCAGCACCCGCCGATTCTCTCGCACCGCAGCACCTGGGCACACCAGTCGGCGGCCCAGACCCGAGCCCGAGCCGCGGACCACAGCCATCCCTGGTCGAAAACGAGCCCCACTGCCCACGCCGAGACCCCGGCCGCTGGGAGTTCCCGTAGCCGCACAGGCCTCAAGGAGCAGACCCGCTCTGGTCTCGACGAAACCGTGGACTAATTACGCGAGCGAATGCTAGTTTAATTCCATGACGCGCGACGCTGACCTCCCCCAAGCCAACCGCCCTACCGCCACGGCTCCCGGGCACTGGGTCCTGGCCCGGATCGGCAAGCGAGTGCTGCGCCCCGGTGGGCTCGGGCTGACCCGGGCTCTGCTGCAGCAGTGCGGTGTCACCGGTCTCGACGTGGTCGAGCTAGCCCCAGGGCTGGGACGCACCGCCAAGGAGATCATCCAGGCAAGCCCTCGCTCCTACACCGGGGTCGACCTTGACGCCGACGCGGCTCGCCAGGTCTCGCAGATCGTGGCAGGGCGTGGCACCTGCCGGCAGGGAGACGCCAGCGATACCGGCTTGGAGACGGGCAGTGCCGACGTCGTGATCGCCGAGGCGGTGCTCACCATGCAGAGCCCCCGCCGAAAGTCGGCTATCGTCGCTGAAGCCGCCCGGCTGCTGCGCCCCGGCGGGCGCTATGCCATCCACGAGCTGGGTCTGGGACCGGCCGAGATCGATGAGGAGACCGCCCAGGAGGTCTCGGGAGACCTAGCGAGAACCATCCATGTGAACGCTCGCCCCCTCACCGTAGCCGGGTGGCAGGAGCTGCTTCAGCAGCAGGGGCTGGTGGTCGACTGGTGCCAGACCGCCCCGTTCGCACTGCTCCAGCTGCGCCGCAACCTCGCCGACGAGGGGCTTGGCTCGGTGGCAAGAATGGCCTGGCGCCTGCTGACCCAGCCTGATCTCAGGCAGCGAGCTCTCCAGATGCGCAGAGTATTCACCAAGTACCAGCACCAGCTCTGCGGGGTGGCCGTGGTCGCCCGGAAGGCAGACTCTCAGGAGGAAGAATGACGAGCAACCCGACCCTGACCGTCGTCAAGGATGTCGCGTCCCTGATCCAGGTCAACCAGGCTGCGACCGTTTCTCGAACCGTGATGCGGGCCGAGACCTGCCGCGCCGTGGTCTTCTCGTTCGACACCGGTGAGAAGCTGAGCGAGCACACTGCCGCGATGCCAGCGGTCCTGCAGGTCCTGGACGGACGGTTGCTCATCCAGGCCGACGGGCAGGACATCGAGTTCGTCCCTGGCGACCTGATCCACTTCGGGACCCGACTGCCTCACGCTGTCGAGGCGCTGGAGCCGAGCAAGTTGCTCCTGCTGATGCTTGACCCCCGTGAGGCAGGGGCCCAGGCCGCAGACTGAGTACCGACGGCTCTTTGTCAGTAAGCCTGGTCGCCAGGCAGGCGTGGCCTCAGTCGCGTAGTCGCTGCTGCAGCAGGTCCATCACGGCAGCTTCTTCGCCACGCCGTACGGCCTGCTCCCGGTCCGCTGCGGCGGCCCGTGCCACGGCCTGGTCGAGCTCGCGGCGAGCCCGCTCCAGGTCCGCCTGCTGGCTGCGTACGGCTCGCAGCGCCGACCAGGCCCGCAGGGTCGCGAGCCCGCCCAGGCCCGCCCCGACCAGGACCAGGATCGCGAGGCCCTGGTGCCCCAGGATCCCCAGTGCGGCCGCGGCTGCGGCCAGCATGCCGCTCGCCGCACCCCAGAACCAGACGTTGCGGCGGGCCCTCTGCAGCCGAGCCTGCTGCTGAGCGGCTCCCCTCGTCAGCAGGGACCGGTCGTACCCCTGAGCGGAAACGGCGACCGTGGTCCCCAGGACCCGCGCCCTCACCTGGCTCGCAGAGGCGTTGCCCTCGACCACGCTGCCCTCGATGGTGGCCCGCAGGTGCGGCGCCACCCAGGTGAGCAGCTCAGCCCGCGACGCCCCCGGAAGGCCTTCCGTGAGAAGAGCCTGACGGACTTCCTCGGTCACGTCGACGCGGTCTCCCAGCCCGGGATCGTCGGCCGGGCCGTCCGGGTCGGCGAGCTGTCGCTTGGCGATCCGTAGCCGTCGCAGCAGCTCCTGCTCCTCGGCCAGACCCTCCTCCACCAGGGCCACCGTCATCTCCCGCAGCGCCTGGGCGGCAGCCGACTCGTCAGGGCGGGCCTGGGGCGCAGCAGCGGCCGGCTGCTCGTCTGGCGCGGGCAGGGGATCTCTCCGTGCCGCGGCTGGCTTCGTAGACCTGGGCAGCAAGCTGGCCCGGGCAGCGCTGATGTAGCTGTCTGCTCCGGGCAGCGAGGTCTGGACCCGGTCGGCCAGCGGCCGGGTCAGCACCTCCAGCCAGGCCAGGCCCCGGCTGCTGCTGACAGCCGCCCGGGAGTCCACCCACTCCTGCCAGCCATCGGCGGACAAGGTCGGCGCGATCACCTCCCGCAGCGACGGCAGGACGGGCCCCAGGCTGCCGGCCAGAGCTGCCCGGAACAGCAGCCGCTGCGAGGCTGAGAAGACGCCGTCGCTCGTCAGTACCTCCGGCAGCCGGTCCGCCACCGCTGAGCCGCGGCCGAGGGAGGTGGCCGCGAGGACGATGAACTCGTCGGCCCGCTGGTCGAGGAAGGTGGCCCGGGCCTCCGACTGCGGATCGCGACCCCCGTTGACCACGGCCAGGACCGCGTTCACCGCGTCCGGCAGCCAGTACCGCTCATCGGGCTGCATGGGCTGGACGGGCTGTCCGGTCGAGAGCCGGCTCAGGATCCCCAGGGCCTCCCGGCGCTGCGCCGAGCTGTCGGTGTACGTCGTGGCCAGCTCGTCCTTGAGCTCGTTGAGCTCGACGTAGGCTGAGAACATCCGCTGCAACCGGTTCAGCCGTGACTCGAGGCTGCCGGTCACCTCCTGCAGCTGGCTGCGCAGCCGCTCGGTCTCGCGCCGGCGCATCCGTGACAGGTTCGCCATCTCCGCTCTGGCTGAAGAGATCTCCCGCTCCAGCTGCCGGTCGCGGCGCTGGCTCGGGTCGAGAAAGAAGTACTCCAGCAGGTCGTCAGCCATGCCTTCATGGTCGCGCACCCGGGTTCAGCGTCTTGCGCGGCCCAGGCGCGAGCGGCTCAGAACCAGGTCCGCAGGGCCGCGATCCGGGCCTCCACCTGCTCGGTGGTGGCCGACGCCAGCGGCGGTCCACCGCACCGCCGGCGGAGCTCGGCGTGGACATGGGAGTGTGGCTTGCCGCTGACCCGGGCGTACTGGGCCACCAGCGAGTTCAGCTCTTTGCGCCGCGCCGCCAGGGCCCGGTGCAGGGGCTGCTCCGCGACCGCCGCCACGCCCCGGTCGGCCCGGGCCCGGCGAGCGATCTGCCGCTGCTGGCGCTGCGACAGCAGCGCGGAGACCTGGTCCGGGTCCAGCAGCCCGGGCAGCCCCAGGTAGTCCTGCTCGTCGGCCGAGTGCGGCTCAGCGTGCATCCCGTACGCCTGGGAGTCGAACAGGACGTGGTCGAAGACCGCCGCCGACTCCAGCGCCTCGAACTGCCCGTCGAGCTCGGTGACGTGGTTGCGCTCCCGGTTGGCCTCAGCCAGGATCGCCTCCTCCAGCGACCACAGGTCCTCAGCACCGGCCCGACGCTTCTTGCCCAGGACGTGGTCGCGCTGACGCTCCAGCAGCGCGGCGTGGGCCAGGACCACCGGGACGGTGGGCAGAAAGACGGTCGCGACCTCGCCGCGGCGCCGGGTCCGGACGAAGCGGCCCACCGCCTGCGCGAAGAACAGCGGGGTCGAGGTAGCAGTGGCGTAGACCCCGACCGCGAGCCGAGGCACGTCCACTCCCTCGGAGACCATCCGGACCGCCACCAGCCACCGGTCCTCGCCGTGGGCGAAGGCCTCGATCTTGCGGCTGGCCCCAGTGTCGTCTGAGAGCACCACGGTAGGTCGCTGCCCGGTCACCGACTCCAGGACCCGGGCGTAGGCCCGCGCCTGGCTCTGGTTGGTGGCGATCACCAGGCCACCGGCGTCGGGGACGTGGCGGCGAACCTCGGTGAGCCGGACGTCGGCTGAGCGCAGCACCGACTGCACCCACTCCCCCTTCGGGTCGAGGGCGGTCCGCCAGGCCTGGGCGGTGATGTCCTTGGTCAGGGCCTCACTGAGGTTGACCGCCACCTCGTCGCCGGCCCGGGTCCGCCACCGCATCGGACCCCCGTACGCCATGAACACCACGGGTCGGACCACATGGTCCCGCAGCGCCTCGGCGTAGCCGTACGTGTAGTCCGCCCTGCTCCGAAGGACCTGGTCCGGTCCCTGCTCGTAGCGCACGTACGGAATCGGGTAGTCGTCGGACCGGAACGGGGTCCCGGTCAGCAGCAGCCGCCGGGTGGCCGGCTCGAATGCGTCCCGGACCGCCTCGCCCCAGCTCAGGGCGTCACCGGCGTGGTGCACCTCGTCCAGGATCACCAGGGTCGTGAAGGCCCGGGTCCGGGCCTCCACTGAGTACGGGGCGGCGGCGACCCCCGCGTACGTCACGGCGATCCCGTCGAACTGACGAGAGCGGCCCCTGCGGCTGGCCCCGGAGCCCAGCCCCGGGTCGATCTGGATCCCGACCCGGGCTGCGGCGTCGGCCCACTGCACCTTGAGGTGCTCGGTCGGGGTGACCACGATCACCCTCTGCACCACCCGGGCTCCCAGCAGCTCCGATGCGACCCGCAGCGCGAAGGTCGTCTTCCCGGCGCCGGGGGTCGCCACCGCCAGGTAGTCCTGCGGTGAGCGGGACAGGTAGTCGTCCAGCGCCTCCTGCTGCCAGGCACGCAGCTTGGAGGCGGTCCCCCACGGCGCGCGCCCCGGGAACGCCGGGGACAGCGCCTCCTGGGCCGTCGCTACCTTGACCACACATCTCCTGAGTTGTCGTCCTCAGCACCCGCCGGACGCGGGCGCGCACAAGTCTCGGAGGCTACCCGCCTCGACGGACCGGCATCCCCAGTGACACACCCCGGACGGCTGGCTGCTGACGCTCCTGCCAGGCGTCCCCGCCGGTAGTGCGCTGCAGGGCGGTCAGCCCACCGTCGGCCACCAGGTGGTGAGGTGCCCCGTAGGTGATCACCGCCGACCCCAGGTCCCCAGGGCGGGGCCGCTGTGCCGGGTCCTCGGGGGCCGTGACATGGACCAGGCGGTTGTCGCGGGCCCGGCCCGACAGCCGGGCCGTGGCACCGTCCTTGCGTCCTTCGCCCTCCGCGAAGAGGATCTCCACCTCTCGACCCACCTGGGCCTGGTTCTGCTCCAGCGCCACCTCGTCCACCAGGGCTACCAGCCGCTGGTACCGCTCCTGGACGACCGGCCGCGGCACCTGGTCCGGCATGGTCGCGGCCGGGGTGCCGGGCCGGACCGAGTACTGGAAGGTGTACGCGGCCGCGAACCGGGCCTGCCCGACGACGTCGAGGGTCTGCTCGAAGTCAGCCTCGGTCTCGCCCGGAAAGCCGACGATGATGTCGGTGGTCACCGCCGCGTGCGGGATCGCGGACCGGACCCGGTCGAGGATCCTCAGGAACCGCTGCTGCCGGTAGGAGCGCCGCATCCGGCGCAGCACCTCGTCCGAGCCGGACTGCAGCGGCATGTGCAGGCTCGGCATCACGTTCGGGGTCTCGGCCATGGCCTGGACCACGGAGTCGGTGAAGTCCTTGGGATGGGGTGAGGTGAACCGGACCCGGCGCAGCCCCTCGATCTGGCCGCAGGCCCGCAGCAGCTCAGCGAAGGCGTCAGGCTGGCGGGCCTGCAACCCGTACGCGTTGACGTTCTGCCCGAGCAGGGTGATCTCCTGCACTCCCTCGCTCACCAGCTGGCGCACCTCGCTCAGGATCTCCTGCGGCGAGCGGTCCTGCTGGTGCCCGCGCAGCGACGGGACGATGCAGAAGGTGCAGGTGTTGGAGCAGCCGACGCTGATCGCGACCCAGGCCGCGTACGCGCTGTCACGCCGGCTGGGCAGGGTGGACGGGAAGGTCTCCAGCGACTCGCGGATCTCGACCTGGGCCTGCTGCTCGATCCGGGCTCGTTCCAGCAGCACCGGCAGCGAGCCGACGTTGTGGGTGCCGAAGACCACGTCCACCCACGGGGCCCGGGCGAGGACCAGCTCTCGGTCCTTCTGGGCCATGCAGCCGCCGACCGCGATCTGCATCCCCGGCCGAGCCGCCTTCACCGGGGCCAGGTGGCCGAGGTTGCCGTACAGCCGGTTGTCGGCGTTCTCCCTGACAGCGCAGGTGTTGAAGACCACGACGTCGGCCTCGTCGCCCGGGGCGGCGGTGTAGCCGGCGGCCTCCAGCAGCCCGCCGATCCGCTCCGAGTCGTGGACGTTCATCTGGCAGCCGTACGTGATCACGCGGTAAGTACGGGTCAGGGCAGTCATGGCTCAGCAACTGTACTCGAGAGGTCACCAGCCCTTAGGGCAGCGCCAGCCCGGTCCAGACCTGGAGCCCGACCAGCCAGGTGGCGAGTGCACAGACGACCGCGAAGCTGAGGTTCCACAGCACTGCTGGGACCCGGGTCAGCTGGGCGAGTACTCCTGGGTCGCTGGAGGCAGTGGGCCGCCGGGCCACCGCGCCCAGGTGCCGCCAGGCGCCCACCACGAGAACGCATCCCACCCCCAGCAGGACCGGCGCCTGGAGCTGGTCGACGCGCCACCACCACAAGGCTCCGACACCGGCGGTGGCGGCGACGGTCACCACAGCGGTGAGGACCGACCGGACCCGCACCAGCGCCACCAGCAGTACGAGCAGCGCCAGGGTCGTCGCAGGAGCCGCCCAGCCCTGCCCCGAGAGCCAGGCCAGCGCTGCCCCCACGAGGGCCGGGGCCGGGTACCCGGCCCACGTGGTGAGTCCTCGGCCCAGGCCTCGCACCGGCCCGGAGGTGACGGCGTGACCAGACATGTCGGCCCGGAGCACGAACCCGGTGAACCGCCTGCCCACCAGCAGGCCCACCATCGCGTGGCCCAGCTCGTGGACGAGGGTCACCCCGACCCGGAGCACCCGCCACAGGGCAGGCACGCCCACCACTGCTGCTGCCACGGCCAGGACCACCAGGAGCGGCCCTCCGGTGAGCCGGACCGGGTCACCGGGTCGGACCCGGAGCCAGAGGTCGTGCAGCAGAGGCTGGACCTGGTCCACGGCCCGACCGCTCCGGCGCCTGCGGGCACATCAGGCGCCGCTGGCCGGGCGGGCACCCAGCTCGGCGTCAAGGCGGAGCAGGCCCACCCCGTCGTTCCCGACCAGCCGGATCTGGCTGAGGATCCCGCGGACCGTGGACTCCTCCTCGATCTGCTCCTGGAGGAAGGTGTTCAGCAGTGGGCGGCTGTCCAGGTCGCCTGCCTCCTCAGCGGTCCGGTAGAGCTCGCGGATCGCCGCAGAGACCCTCTCCTCGTGGGCCAGCGCCGCGGCGAAGACCTCGGCTGGGGAGTCACCAGACGGCACCACGGGTGCTGCGAGGGCACCAATCGTGGGGACCTGGTCACGGTCGAGAACATGGTCGATGAACTGGTAGGCGTGCCCAATCTCCTCGTCGGCCTGCACTCGCAGCCACTGAGCCATGCCGGGCAGGTCGGCGGCTGCCATCACGATCCCCAGCTGGCGGTAGACCAGCGAGGCCTCGATCTCCATGGTGATCTGCTTGTTGTACGCGGCCAGGAGCGTGTCTGAGAGCTTCATAGCCCCACCATGGCACAAGGTCCACCTCGCAGCGAAAGCCCGCGCACCCCTGAGGGCGGCTCCCAGCTCGGCACTGGATCAGGTACCAGTGGAAGCCAGCCCCTCAGCGAGCCACCTCAATCGCCCGGCTCTCGCGGACCAGGGTCATCCGGATCTGCCCTGGGTAGGTGAGCTCGTCCTCGACCTGGCGGACGATCGTGCGCGCCATCTCAGCCATCTGAGCGTCGTCGACAGCCGCCGGACTGACCATCACCCGGACCTCGCGGCCGGCCTGCATCGCGAACACCCGCTCCACCCCCGGGTGGGACGCAGCGATCTGCTCCAAGCGCTGCAGCCTCTTGACGTACGTTTCCAGGCTCTCCCGACGAGCTCCGGGCCGTGACCCGCTGATGGCGTCGGCGGCCTGGGTCAGGACCGCCTCTACTGTGCGCGGCTCCACCTCGTTGTGGTGGGCCTCGATCGCGTGGACGATGTCGGGGTGCTCGCCGTAGCGACGGGCCAGATCGGCTCCCACGGCGGCGTGGGAGCCCTCGTGCTCGTGGGTCAGGGCCTTGCCAATGTCGTGCAGGAAGGCGGCCCGGGCGCAGAAGGCGGCGTCGAGCCCTAGCTCGGCCGCCATCAGCCGAGCCAGGTGGGCGCACTCCACCACGTGCTTGAGGACGTTCTGGCCGTGGGAGGTGCGGTACCGCAGCCCACCCACCACCGGCAGCAGGCCCGGGGCCAGGTCGCTGATCCCCACCTCGGCCAGGGCAGCCGAGGCAGAGTCGACGACTCGTTCGTCCATGGTCGTACGGCAGCGCTCGTAGACCTCCTCGATCCGCTGCGGGTGGATCCGGCCGTCACCGACCAGCTCGGTCAGAGCCAGCCGGGCAGTCTCGCGCCGAACCGGGTCGAAGCAGGACAGCAGCACGCTGCCCGGGGTGTCATCGATCATCACGTTGACCCCCGTGACCTGCTCGAAGGTCCGGATGTTGCGACCCTCACGACCGATGATCCGGCCCTTCATGTCGTCGCTGGGCAAGTCGACCGTGGTCACCACCGACTCAGCGGTCTGCTCGGCCGCCAGTCGCTGGATTGCCCCCACGATCACCGACCGGGCCTGGCGCTCGGCGTGCAGGCGTGCCTCTCGCTCGATGTCCAGGGCGATCGCCGCCGCCCGGGTCCGGGCCTCGTGCTCGGCCTGGGACAGGAGCTCCTGGGCGGCCTGCTCGTGGCTGAGCCCCGCCACCCGCTCCAGCTCTGCCTTGACCGCCGCCTTCTCCTGCGCAAGGGTGTCCGCCCGGCCCGCCAGCTCGCTCTGCACCGCATCGAGCCGGGCGGCCCGCTCGTCCATCACCTGGTGCTCCGCCTGGGCCTGGCGCTCGCGGTCACTGACGAGAGTCTCGCGGCGCAGGAGCGCCTCTCGCTCGCAGCGCAGGTCCGACCGGTCCTGAGCCAGCCGTGCCTCGACCTGCTCCTGCCGCCGCCGTCCCTCAGCCTGCGCCTCGTCAGCGGTCGCCCGTGCTCGGTCCAGATCATCTCGGAGCCGGTCCAGCTCGTCACGGGCCCGGTCCAGGTCAGTCCGGGTCCGGTCCAGCTCAGCGCCCTGGCGAGAGCGCCGCAGCAGCAGGTAGCTCACCAAAGCCAGCACCACCAGCGCGAGAACAATGTCGAGGACGGACGCTGAACCGGGCATGACTCACCTCCGCTCACCCGACACCTGACGGCCCGCTAGCCGTGATGCCACTGCCCCGACCGCTAGGGCGGGACAGCTGCCGGGCTCCGGCTCCGCCCGTGCCGAGAACGCTATACCCCGGTCAACGCATCGTCAGCACCCCGCACGGCCCTGTGCCCCGCACGCTCGTGGCTGTGGCCACGGACCTGCCTCGACGGTCACCGCTGACGGCGGACGCGGGCACTGGCGGCCGGTCCAGGAAGGCAGCCCGACGGCCCGGTGACGCCAGACCCGGGCCACTCCTGATGGTGAGCCACCGCCGAACCCGGGCGGCAGCGGCGAGCCGAGGCACCGGGCTCGCGGAGCGCGAGCCTGCTGCGGCACACCTCGGCACGCCCCGCACACCCGACTCACGAGGTGGCACCGGCCGCTGCGGCCTCAGGCCCAGCGGCCGTCAGGAGAGCGTCTCGCTCACCACCCGAGCCACCACAGAGGTCGAGAAACCTCGCCGTGCCAGGTACCCGGCCAGCCGCCGCTGCTGCACCGGCAGCGCCAGTCCTGCCAGGACCCGACACCGCCGTGCCGCCAGGTCGCGAGCCGTCTCAAGGTCGTCGAGCCCACCCCGGCTGAGGGCGGCGTCAATGGTGTCGTCTGCGATCCCCCTCTGCCGCAGCCGGTGCCGCAGCCGGCTGACTGAGCCCCGCTGCCCACCCCTGCGACTGGCAACCCAGCGCTCGGCGAGCCGAGCATCGTCGAGCAGTCCGACCTCCTCCAGACGGTCCAGCACCACCCGGGCGACATCGGCCGGCACCTCCCACCGGGCCAGGTCAGCAGCCAGCTCGTGCCGGCTCCGGTCCCCTACCGTCAGCCGCCTCAAGGCGATCTCCCGAGCCGCAGCAACCGGGTCCGGCTCCTTGGCGGGCCCGGCCGGACCGTTCGCCACCCCGCTCCCCTCCGGGCTGCCACCCCGGAGCCCGTCTGGGGAGCCCTGGGGAGCGCTGACCGGGGGGACAGCGGAGTCGACCACCGTAGGCTCCTGGCGCGACCGATCTGCCTGGGTCAGCTGCGCAATCCGGCGCCGCAGCTCGTCAACATCCGGGGTACCCACCGCGGCCTCTAGAACTCCACCTCACCGGTCACCGGGTCGATCCGCTCCTCAGTCTGGTCAGGCTTCCCGATCCCCACCTTCTCCAGGACCCGCCGCTCGATCTCGTTCGCGATCTCCGGGTTGCTGCGCAGGAACGACCGGGCGTTCTCCTTGCCCTGCCCGAGCTGGTCGGCCTCGTACGTGAACCAGGCCCCTGCCTTGCGGATCACTCCGTTCTCCACACCCAGGTCGATCAGGCTGCCCTCGCGCGAGATCCCCTCCCCGTACAGGATGTCGAACTCCGCCTGCTTGAACGGCGGGGCCACCTTGTTCTTCACCACCTTGACCCGGGTCCGGTTCCCCACCATGTCGGAGCCGTCCTTGAGGGTCTCGATCCGGCGGACGTCCAGCCGGACAGAGGAGTAGAACTTCAGGGCCCGGCCTCCGGTGGTGGTCTCCGGCGAGCCGAACATCACCCCGATCTTCTCGCGCAGCTGGTTGATGAAGATCGCGGTAGTGCCGGCACCGCTCAGGGCACCGGTCATCTTGCGCAGGGCCTGGCTCATCAGCCGCGCCTGCAGACCGACATGGTTGTCGCCCATCTCGCCCTCGATCTCGGCCCGAGGCGTCAGCGCTGCCACCGAGTCGATGACGATCAGGGCCAGCGCCCCGGAGCGAACCAGCATGTCGGCGATCTCCAGCGCCTGCTCACCGTTGTCGGGCTGGCTCACCAGCAGCGCGTCCGTGTCCACCCCCAGCTTCTGGGCGTAGTCCGGGTCCAGCGCGTGCTCGGCGTCGATGAAGGCGCAGATGCCCCCGTCGGCCTGCGCGTTGGCGATCGCGTGGAGAGCTACCGTGGTCTTGCCGCTGGACTCTGGGCCGTAGACCTCCACCACCCGGCCTCGCGGCAGACCCCCGATCCCCAGCGCGATGTCCAGCGCGATCGACCCTGTTGGGATCACGTCGATCGGCTGGCGGCTACCCTCGCCGAGCCGCATCACCGACCCCTTGCCATGAGCCTTCTCGATCTGAGCGAGCGCTGCATCCAGGGCCTTGCTACGATCCGCCACCGCCATGACTGCATCCTTCCCTCGTACCTGGGGGACTCGGTCGAGCCCTCTGTAGCTGGACAGTAGGCGGACCCACTGACAACTTCTCGACCTCCGACCGCAGCTGTGGACAACTCACGGTGCGACGCCGACAGTGGATAACTTACCGAACATGTGTTCGAACCGCGACCGACACGCCGTCGCGGCCTCAGCGGTCCCGGGGAGACAGCTCCAGCTGTGCCCAGGCCGCACGCCAGACCAGCTTGGCCTCGACGCCGTCGCGCAGCGCCTCGGTGACGGTACGCCCGCCCAGCTCCGACAGCACGACCTGGTCAGCCCAGGCATGCGCATAGGCCTGGCCCAGAGCGGTCTCCAGCCGCCGCCAGAGCTCGACCTCACGCACCTCAGGCGGCGGCGATGACCGGCTCCACCGGGAGCACGGTCACGGTCTCGTAGGCCGCCAGACGCCGGGAGGCGTCGTCGAGAACCACCGACAACGGGACCTCGAGCGCGGCACAAATCGAGGCCAGCAGCTCCGACGAGGCCTCCTTCTGCCCCCGCTCGACCTCTGACAGGTAGCCCAGACTGACGCTCGCGCCGGAAGAGACCTCACGCAGCGTCCGGCCCTGCGCCATCCGCTGCTCGCGCAGGGACTCTCCCAGCACCTCACGCAGGAGCGGAGTGACGTGGACCTTGTGCATAAGACGACTCTACCGGGCCGCCGGAGCCCCGGCGAGGATCTCAGCCAGCAGGTCGAGCGCGCCAGCCACGGTGGCCTGGCGAACCTGACCCCGGTCGCCGGGGTACCGGCTCACTCGCGCCTCAACGACGCCGGGGCCCACGACCGCTGTCCACACTGTGCCAGCCGGCAGGCCATCGACCTCGTCAGGGCCCGCCACCCCGGTCACCGCGACCCCCCAGGTTGATCGGCAGGCCTGGCACGCCCCCTCGGCCATCGCGGTCGCCACCTCGGCTGAGACCACCCCGTGGCAGCGCACCAGATCGGCGCTGACCCCAGCCAAACAGACCTTGAGGTCGGTGGCATAGGTGATCAGGCCACCGCGGACCACCACCGACGCGCCGGGGACCGAGGTCAGCTCCGCTCCGATGAGACCCGCGGTCAGGGACTCACAGGTTGCGATGGTCTCCTGCCGCAGCCGCAGCTCCCCGATCAGCGCCGCCGTCTCCACGGCTAGGCCCCTGACTGCCCAGACTGGGCCCCCTGCCGCAGCTTCCAGGCCTCCCAGCAGTAGTCGAGGCCGGTGACCACCGTCAGCAGCACGGCGGCCCACATCAGCACCACCGCCACTGGCTGCAGCAGCCAGGACAGGGGCAAGGAGGCCAGTGGCAGGATGTACCCGGTCAGAGCGACCGTCTGGGTCACGGTCTTGAGCTTGCCGCCCCGGTTGGCGGCCATGACCCCGTACTTGAGGACCAGGAAGCGCAGCAGGGTGATCCCCCACTCCCGCAGCAGCACCACGACCGTCATCCACCAGGGCAGCTCGGCCAGGACCGACAGGCCCACGAAGGCCATTCCGGTCAGGGCCTTGTCGGCAATGGGGTCCCACAGCTGGCCGAAGCTGGTGACCAGGCCGTACCGGCGGGCGATCCGGCCGTCGACGACATCGGTCACGCTGGCTGTGACGAAGGTCAGTGCGGCGGCCCAGCGCCACCCGGGGGCCAACGGATGAGACAGCAGCAGGTAGCCCAGCAGCGGCACCATCAGCAGGCGCAGCGCGGTCAGGATGTTGGGGACGTTCCAGGTGCTGGTCCTGGACGACCGACTCTGCTGGTCCGTGGTCACGTCAGCCTGCTTCCGCGACGAGCTCGATACCGTCGAAGTCTCGCACTAGAGCCCCTACCATGTCACCGACTGACACCGAGCCGGCACCCGTCAGGAGCGTGGTCCCGTCCACTTCCGGCCCCTGGTGAGCGGCCCGGCCTCGCCACTGTCCCTCCTCCGGCTCCTCGACCAGCACCTGGACCTGCTCTCCAACCCGCCGGGCGGCGCGCTCCTCCATCAGCACCAGCGCCAGGTCGGCCAGCTCGGCCCGCCGTTCCTCCACCAGCTCGGCCGGCACCTTGTCGGGCAAGGTGGCTGCCTCGGTCCCTTCTTCGTCGGAGTAGGCGAAGACCCCCACAACGTCGAGCTGGGCGGCCTCGACGAACTGGACCAGCTCACGGAAGTCGGCGTCGGTCTCGCCCGGGAAGCCCACGATCACGTTGCTGCGGATCCCGGCCTGGGGGCTGTGCTGGCGTACGCGCTCCAGCAGGCCGAGGAACGAGTCCGGGTCCCCAAACCTCCGCATCCGGCGCAGCACTGGCGCTGAGGCGTGCTGGAAGGGAAGGTCGAAGTAGTCGACCACGACCGGGCTGGCAGTGACCGCCTCGATCAGGGACGGCCGGACCTCAGCCGGCTGCAGGTACGACAACCGGGCCCAGCCCAGGCCCTCGACCCCGTCGAGAGCCCGGATCAGCGCCTCCAGCGCCCGGGGCTGGCCCAGGTCCTTGCCGTACGAGGACGTGTTCTCGCTGACCAGGAACAGCTCTCGAACCCCGTGCTCGACCAGCCACCGGGCTTCTGCCACGACCTCAGCCACCGGCCGCGACAGGTAGGAGCCCCGAAACGCCGGGATGGCGCAGAAGGCGCACCGACGGTCGCAGCCAGACGCGACCTTCAGCGGGGCGCTGGGCCCCTGGTCCAGTCGGGCCCGCAGCACCCGGGGGCCGCTCTGCGGCCCTAGCGGTCCCGGCTGACCGAGTCCTGGAACCGCCACCGCCTGGGCGGCCCTCGGCCGGGCCACCGGGGTGATGGGCAGCAGGGTACGGCGGTCGCGCGGGGTGTGGACGGGCGGGCGCTCACCGGCCAGGACCGCCCGCAGCCGGTTGGCGATGTCGGGGTAGGCGTCGAAGCCCCAGACAGCGTCGGCCTCCGGCAGCGACTCGGCCAGCTCGGCCCCGTACCGCTCGGCCAGGCAGCCGACCGCCACCACCGCCTGGGCCCGACCCTGCTCCTTCAGGTCGGCAGCGGCCAGCAGCGTGTCGACCGAGTCCTTCTTGGCGACGTCGATGAAGCCGCAGGTGTTCACCAGGACGGCCTCGGCAGCCTCGGGCTCGGCCACCAGCTCAAAGCCACCGGCGGCCAGCCTGCCCGCCAGCTCCTCGGAGTCGACCTCGTTGCGAGCGCAGCCGAGGGTCACCACATGGACACGGGTGGGGCGCACCCGCACACGCTACCCCACTGGCCTCGTCAGACAGCACACCGCGCCGGTCAGCCCTGGTCCTCGGCGAACCGCTGGGCCCGATCGGCATCCCAGCCCAGGACCTCCTGCAGCACCGAAGCGGTGTCCGCCCCCAGCAGCGGCGACGGCTTGTCCACCGAGCCTGGTGTGGCGGTCATCTTGACCGGCACCCCCGCCATCGACAGGTGTCCCGCAGTCGGGTGCTCGACCTCGACGATCATCTCCCGGGCCGCCACGTGCGGGTCAGACACCACCCGGTCGATGGTGTTGATCGGCGCGTTCGGGATGCCAGCCTCGTCCAGCTTGGCCAGCCAGTGGTCGGTGGTGTCCTTGCTCAGCTCCTGGTTCAGGATCTCGCCCAGCTCCTCGGCGTGCTGGGTGCGGTCGTCGTTGGTGAGAAAGCGCGGGTCGCTGACCAGGTCCTCACGGCCAAGCAGGGTGCACAGCCTCGCCCAGAGCCGGTCGTTGCCCGCTCCCACGATCACCGACCCGTCAGCCGAGGTGAACGCGGAGAACGGCGTGATCGAAGGGTGCCGGTTACCCAGCGGTCCAGGCGCCCTGCCGGAGGTGGCGTAGCGGGCGATGGCGTTCTCGAGGATCGCCAGCTGGCAGTCCAGCATCGCCACGTCAACCTTCTGGCCCTCGCCGGTCGCCTGCCGGTGGTACAGGGCCATCATGATCCCGTACGCGGTGAAGATCCCTGCGACCACGTCACCGACCGAGGCCCCGACCCGGTAGCCGCTGCTGCCCTCAGGGCCGGTGATGCTCATGATGCCGCCCATGGCCTGGACGACCACGTCGTAGGCCGGCTTGAGCCGGTACGGCCCAGAGTCCCCGAAGCCGGAGCAGGCGGCGTAGATCAGGTCGGGCTTGACCTGCTTCAAGACGTCGTAGCCGATGCCGAGCTTCTCCATCGTCCCGGGCCGGTAGTTCTCGACGACGACGTCGACTTTCGCCATCAGCTCCTTGAAGACGCCGACATGCTCGGGGTCCTTGAGGTTGAGCACGATCGATCGCTTGTTCCGGTTGAGGCTCATGAAGTAGGCGCTCTCCCCGTTGACGAAGGGGCCGAAGGCGCGGGAGTCGTCACCGACTCCGGGCGGCTCGACCTTGATCACCTCGGCGCCGAAGTCGGCGAGCATCATGGTGGAGTACGGGCCCGCGAGCACGCGGCTGAGGTCGAGGACGGTGAGTCCTTCCAGCGGCTTCATGGTGTCCTTCCGCGAGGATCGGGTTGGCGCCCGCCGGCCTCCGGGGCCGGCAACGCAGAGTCCAGGCCTGGGGGAGCTCCTCAGCCCGCCGGGCAGCGCCCACCGGTCCCCATCGCAGAGGCCGGGTCCAGACCCACGAGCCATGGCACCGGTGCCGCAGCGAGGGGTGGGTGGCAGGTGCGCACCCCGGACCCGACACTATACGCCGACGGTGCTGGCCTGGCCGGGTCGAGCCGGGTCAGCCGGCCGAGAGGTTGGCCAGTACCTCGTCCAGGTCGTCGGGCTTGACCAGCACCTCCCGCGGCTTGGAGCCCTCGGAGGGGCCCACGATCCCGCGGGTCTCCAGGATGTCCATCAGACGGCCAGCCTTGGCGAATCCCACCCGGAGCTTGCGCTGCAGCATGGAGGTCGACCCCAGCTGCAGGTTCACCACCAGCTGGGCGGCCTCAACCACCAGCTCCAGGTCGTCGCCGATGTCCTCGGCCACCTTGCTGGTGGACTCAGCCGGGGCAGTGACGTCCTCGCGGTACTGCGGCTGGAGCTGGCCCTGAGTGTGACTGACGACCTGGCGGATCTCGTTCTCGGTGACCCAGGCACCCTGGACCCGCATCGGCTTGCCAGCACCCATCGGCAGGAAGAGCCCGTCGCCCCGCCCAACTAGCTTCTCCGCCCCGGGCTGGTCCAGGATCACCCGGGAGTCGGTCATCGAGCTGGTCGCGAACGCCAGCCGGGACGGGACGTTCGCCTTGATCAGGCCCGTCATGACGTCGGTCGAGGGTCGCTGGGTGGCGAGCACCAGGTGGATCCCGGCCGCTCGGGCGAGCTGGGTGATCCGGACGATCGAGTCCTCGACGTCGCGGGGCGCGATCAGCATCAGGTCCGCCAGCTCGTCCACGATCACCAGCAGGTACGGGTAGGGCTCCAGAGTGCGCTCGGTGCCGGGCAGCGGCTTGACCTGACCCGCCCGGACCGCCTTGTTGAAGTCGTCCACGTGCCGAAAGCCAAAGGCCGCCAGGTCGTCGTAGCGCTGGTCCATCTCCTTCACCACCCACTGCAAGGCGTCGGCTGCCTTCTTGGGGCTGGTGATGATCGGGGTGACCAGGTGCGGCACGCCCTCGTAGTGGTTGAGCTCGACCCGTTTCGGGTCCACCAGCAGCAGACGGACCTCGTCGGGGGTAGACCGCATCAGGATCGACGTGATCATGGAGTTCACAAAGCTCGACTTGCCCGAGCCGGTGGCCCCGGCCACCAGCAGGTGCGGCATCTTCGCCATGTTGGCGACCACGAAGCCGCCCTCGACGTCCTTGCCCAGGCCGACCGTCATCGGGTGGTGGTCGTTACGCGCTACTGAGCTCCGCAGGACGTCGCCCAGCGACACGATCTCCTTGTCCCGGTTGGGAATCTCGATTCCGATCGCGGACTTGCCCGGGATTGGCGACAGGATCCGGACATCGGGCGAGGCCACCGCGTACGCGATGTTCTTGCTCAGTGCGGTGACCTTCTCGACCTTGACCGCCTTCCCCAGCTCGACCTCGTACCGGGTCACGGTAGGCCCGCGGGTGTAGCCGGTGACCTGGGCGTCGATCTCGAACTGCCGCAGCACGTCTGACAGGCTGCCGACGATCGCGTCCGAGGCCTGGGTACGGGCCTTCGGCACCGAGCCCGGCTTCAGGAGAGTGGGATCGGGCAGGGTGTAGACCACGTCTCCCGACAGCACCTGCTGCTCAGACCGCAGCGGCCCACCGGTGAAGGCCGGGGCCGGCAGCTCCGGCTCGGGCTCCGGCTTGGCCGGTGGCAGGCCGGCGGTGACTGGTCGCGGCTCGCGAGGCGCCGCCGGTGCCGGGTCTGGCTCGGGCTCGGGCTGTGGTTCCTGGTCCTCGACCAGCGGGCTGTCGTACGCCGGGTCGTCCCGGTACTCCATCTCGTCGTCACGGTCTTCGCCCCGGAGCCGGTCGAGCAGCTCTCGGGCACCGTCGACCAGGTCAGAGATCGGTCGCCCGATCACCACCAGCGCCCCGAACAGGGCGAGCAGCGTGAGCAGTGGCCCGGCGACCCAGACCGTCAGCAGGTCTGCCAGCAAGGACGAGGACAGGTACCCGAGCAGCCCGCCGGCACGGCGCACAGCGTCCATGGCGCTCGGTCGTGGGAGTCCGTGCCCGATGCTGACCAGACCGAGTACCCCGAGCAGCAAGGCGCTCCAGCCCACCAGCTGGCGGCCCCAGGGACCGTTGTGGTCAGGGTGCCTCAGGGTCCGCCAGGCCATCGCCGCCAGCGCGACCGGGGTCGCGTACCCGGCCACGCCCACCAGGGACGAGATCCCGAGCCGCGAGTAGTGGCCCACCGGGCCCGGCAGGCCGAACCAGAACACCGCCACCACGACAATGGCCAGTGACAGCAGAAGCATCCCGGCACCATCGCGACGCAGGCCGGGATCCAGGTCCCGGGCCCCCGTACCGATACCCCGCGCCAGGGTGCCGAGCCCCCGGGCGATCCCCCGCAGCACCGCGACGACGGCCCGGCCCACGGTCTCCAGGAAGCCCGGTCCGGTGGCTGGTGGCCGGGTCTGGGTCCGGGTCCGAGAGCTACTCGTCTTCTTGCTTCCCCGAGACCGCGACGAGCCGCTCCGAGAGGACGAAGCCGAGCTACGGGACCGCGGCGGGGAAGGTGCAGGGGTCGCCATACGATCAGCCTAGACGACCCTTCCCGCCCGGCCCGGAAGCCTCGCCGCAGCCTCGGGAGGTCGAGCCTGCTGGGCTGGTGGCTCAGGAACGGAAGTGGTCCCAGCCGCTGGCCTCGCTGGTCTCTCCGTCGACCAGAACGCAGGGCTCCCCCTCGGCGACGGTGCCGATCACCTGCCACTCGGGCGGGACCTGCCCGAACGGGAAGGTCGCCACGAGGGCGTGGTCCTCACCCCCGGTCAGGATGAACCGCAGCGGGTCGGAGCCTGTCGCGGCGGCCACTGCCCGCAGCGGTTCCGGAATGTCGAACCGCGCCGTGTCGATATCGACCTGGACCTCGGAGGCGGCCGCGATGTGCCCCAGGTCGGCGATCAGGCCGTCGCTGACGTCCGCCATGGCCGTCGCGCCGGCCGCCTGGGCCTCAGCCCCGGTCCCGTACCCAACCTGGGGGTACTGGTAGGCCTCGACCAGGGCCCGCGGGGACCGGAAGCCCCGGCTGAGGACGGCCAGGCCCCCTGCCGACCAGCCGAGCCGGCCCCGGTAGGCCACCACATCTCCGGGGTTGGCTCCGCTGCGCAGGACCGGGGCCCGCCCCCGCAGCTCACCGACCACGGTGACCGTCACGGTGATCTGCGGACCTCGGGTGAGGTCTCCCCCGACCCAGGACGCCTCCGCCAGCTCGCACTCGCTGCGGATCCCCCGGGCCAGGTCGTCGAGCCAGCTCACCGGGGTCTCGCTGGGCACCGAGACGGCCGTCAGCAGGAAGCCCTGGCGGGCGCCCATCGCCTCGATGTCAGCGGCCGCACAGGCCACCGCGCGCCGACCAAGCTTCTCGGCCGAAACCCAGTCCCGGCGAAAGTGAACCGACTCGACCAAGGTGTCCGTACTGGCGACGGCCGACCCGTTGAGCAGGAAGACCGCGCCGTCGTCGCCCGGGCCGACCGCGACTGCCGGCCCCATCGTGAGCCCGGCGGTGATCCGGTCGATAGTGGCGAGCTCGCCGACAGATCCCACGGTGGTGCCGCTCGGTGTGACCATGGCCGTCACCGTACCGGGTCCGGGAGGCCACGCCAGGAGGGGGCACGGACCACCTCTGCGAGCGCCCGGGCGATGGGCTGGCCCCCTGCCGGGCCCAGCCGTCCGAGGGCGGCCAGCGGCCGGTCTACCGAAGGCCGAGGGGCCGGGCCAGGGCCATGTCGAGCAGGGTCGACAGCAGGTCGGTGTAGCCCAGTCCTGAGACCTCCCACAGCCGGGGGAACATAGAGGTGGGAGTGAACCCTGGCATGGTGTTGAGCTCATTCACCAGTACCTCGCCGGTGGGCAGGACGAAGGTGTCGACCCGGGCCAGCCCCTCCACCCCGAGCGCCCGGTACGAGGCCAGCGCCAGGTCCTGCACCTGCTCCTGGACCTGGGGCTCAAGGCGGGCTGGGGTGTCCAGCGACACCGGCTGCCCCGGCAGGTACTTGGCCTCGAAGTCGTAGAAGGAGTGCTCGCCGCCCACGATGATCTCGCCGGGCAGCGAGACCCGGACCTCCCCCTGGCCCGGATCGCCCAGCACTGCGCACTCGATCTCCCGGACCCCGTCCAGCCCCTGCTCCACAACCACGGTCGGGTCGTACCGCTGAGCCGTCGAGACCGCTGCCTCCAGGTCCTGCTCACCTGCGACCCGGCTGATCCCGATCGACGACCCTCCCCGGCTGGGCTTGACGAACAGCGGGTACCCCAGTGCGCTGATCTCACCGAGGACTCCGGCCCGGTCGGTCTGCCAGCGGTACTGGTCGAAGCCCACGAACGGGACCACGGGGATCTGGTGGGCCTGCAGCTGGTGCTTCATCGCCACCTTGTCCTGGCAGACCGCACTGGCCAGGACACCGGCACCGACGTAGCGGACCCCCATCAGCTCGAACAGCCCCTGGATCGTCCCGTCCTCCCCGAACGGACCGTGCAGCAGAGCGAAGGCTACGTCCACCGTCACCAGGTCAACGACTCGGTCACCCAGACGGCGCCCCACCTCGAGGCCGTCGGCGGTACGGACCAGGACGGCGTCGTCGAGGCTAGGGTCCACCGTCGGCAGGGAGCCGTCAGGGCCGATCTGGTACGTGCTCACCTGCTCCGGCGGAACCATCACCCAGCGTCCCTGGGATGTGATCCCCACGCAGGTGACACGGAAACGGTCCGCGTCGACCGCGGCCAGGACGCCGCGAGCGGTCAGGCACGAGATCTCGTGCTCGCTGGAGTCACCGCCGAAGACCAGCAGGACGCGGACAGGTTCCATCCCAGGCTCCCTCAGTTGGTGGTCGGCCCCACCCTACCGAGCAGCCGGTCGGCTCAGGCGGACAGCGAGGTCGGCCCCTCCCCCGCCAGGCCGCGTACGGGCAGCCGCCGACCTGCTCTCGGGTCCCAGCGCTCGGGACCGGAGGTCTCGCCGCGCAGCTGCTCGACCAGGGCGGTCAGGGAGTCGATGATCCGGGTGCTCGCCTCGGTCAGCACGTCCTTGGTGACAGGCGTCCCGCGCAGGTCGTCGAGGGGGACCGGCTCACCGCAGGCCACCTGGAAGCGGTGCCGACGCCCCAGGACGAAAGGAAATCCGCGGCGGCGTGCGGGCATGAAGAACTGACTGCCCCACTGGGCCACCGGCAGCACCGGCACCCCAGTTGCCAGGGCTAGCCGGGCGGCGCCCGACTTGGCCGTCATCGGCCAGCCCTCGGGGTCCTGCGTCAGCGTGCCCTCGGGATAGATCGCCACGCACTTGCCCTCGGCCAGTGCGGACTCTGCAGCCCGCAGCGCGTCGGCAGCGCGCTCTGTGTGGCGCTCGACCGAGATCTGACCGCAGGCCCGAGCCAGCCAGCCCAGCCCGGGAGTACGGAAGATCTGTACCTTGCCCAGAAACCGGGGCCACCGCCCCGACCAGATCAGAAACTGCCCGATCACCAGCGGGTCGAAGTGAGAGGTGTGGTTGGCAACCACCAGCAGCCCGCCCTCGGCGGGCACACGCTCCTGACCGGACCACTCGCGCCGCCCCACCAGGGGCATCAGTCGGCTCACCAGACACGCCAGCCGTCGGTAGGCGGGCTCCGCAGGCTCGTGGTTGACCAGCTCGAGAGCGGGCAGCCGCCCTGACGCTGCAGAAACGGTGCTCACCCGGCTGCCACCCATCCGCTTTCCTCCTCCGTCTCGCGGCTACCGTACCGGCCCAGGCCAGGACAAGCAGACGACGGGGAGTCGATGGGACCCCCGACTGCCGTGACAGCAGTCGCCAGTGAGAGCTCGGGCAGCGCCCGGTGGCGCCGTACCTGTCGGCCAGCGCCACCGAGCCGGCTCAGCCGAGCGGGATCGCTCCCGAGACCATGCCTTCGAGCCGGGTCCCGGCGCGGAAGCGGACATAGTCCTTGGCATCGACGGCCTTGCGAGCCCCGGTCTTCGGATTGCGAACCGTCCGCGCCTCGCGGTGCAGCTTTTCGAAGATCCCGAACCCGGAGATCGCGACTCGCCCGGTCCGGGCGGTCTCGAGCATGACCGTCTCGACGACCGCCTTGAGCGCCAGCTCAGCCTCCGCTCGCCGGCCGTCGTAGTAGCCGCGCGCGATCGACTCGACCAACTCTCCCTTATTCACTGTTTGCCCCCATACCCCATCCAGAACAACCGCACAGTGCGACTGTCTAGAGCCGAAAGTCTAGTGACAGGAGAGCAGCACCGGTAGCCGGGGTGAGAGATGCCCAACCAAGCTGTCAGCCGGCGGTCCGCACGGGCAGGGTGGTCGGGCGGCAGTCGCGCCGGCTCGCCTCGTACGCCGCGATCGCAGCCTCGTGCTGCAGAGTGACTGCAATATCGTCCAGGCCGTTCAGCAGCCGGTGCCGGGTGTACTCATCGATCTGGAACTCAAACCGCTGGTCCCCGGCCCGAATCTCGCACTCGGTGAGATCAACCTCGACCACCTGGCCCGGGTAGGCCTCGAGCAGCGCCCAGAGCTGCTCGACCACCTCCTGGTCGACGGTCGCGATCAGGAGCCCGGCCTTGCCTGCGTTCCCGCGGAAGATGTCTCCGAAGCGGGACCCGATCACGACCCGGAAGCCGTAGTTCTGCAGCGCCCAGACCGCGTGCTCGCGCGATGAGCCGGTCCCGAAGTCTGGGCCTGCGACGAGGACTGAGCCTTCTCGGTAGGGCGCCTGGTTCAGCACGAAGGCGGGATCGGAGCGCCAGGCGGCAAAAAGCCCGTCCTCAAAGCCGGACCGGGTGACCCGCTTGAGGTAGACCGCGGGGATGATCTGGTCGGTGTCGACGTTGCTGCGCCGCAGTGGAACCGCAATCCCAGTGTGGGAAGTAAATCTGTCCATGGTCTGCTCCTGGCGCTCAGAGGTCGGCGGGCGCGCTCAGCGTGCCCCGGACGGCGGTGGCGGCAGCAACGGCCGGGGAGACCAGGTGAGTCCTGCCGCCCTTGCCCTGCCGGCCCTCGAAGTTGCGGTTGGACGTGGAGGCTGAGCGTTCCCCGGGTGACAAGGTGTCCGGATTCATGCCGAGGCACATGGAGCAGCCCGCCTCCCGCCACTCGGCGCCGGCCCTGAGAAAGACCTGGTCCAGCCCTTCGGTCATCGCCTGCTGCCGGACCCGCGCCGAGCCGGGGACCACGAGCATCCGGACCCCGTCGGCGACCTGGTGACCCTGCAGCACGCTGGCAGCCAGGCGCAGGTCCTCGATCCGGCCGTTGGTGCAGGAGCCGAGGAAGACCGTGTCGACCTTGATGTCGCGCATCGGCGTACCGGGCTGCAGGCCCATGTACTCCAGGGCCCGCTCGGCGGCCGCCTTCAGCACGGGGTCGTCGAAGTCGTCGGGTGACGGCACCCGCTCTCCCAGCCCCACGCCCTGGCCAGGGTTGGTGCCCCAGGTCACGAACGGGGTGAGCTGGCTGGCGTCGAGCGTCACCTCGGCGTCGAAGACGGCGTCGGGGTCGCTGTAGAGCGTCCGCCAGTAGGCCACCGCCTCGTCCCACGCAGCCGCCTCGGGAGCGTGCGGGCGTCCCTTCAGGTACGCGAAGGTGGTCTCGTCCGGGGAGACCAGCCCGGCCCGGGCCCCCCACTCGATCGACATGTTGCAGATCGTCATCCGCCCTTCCATCGACATCTTCTCGATGGTGTCGCCGCGGTACTCGACCACGTACCCAGCGCCGGCGCCGGTGCCGACCTTGGCGATCAGGGCCAGTACTACGTCCTTGGCTGTGACCTGGCCGGGCAGGTCACCGGTGATGGTGACCGCCATCGTCTTCGGCCGGGCCTGGGGCAGGGTCTGGGTCGCCAGAACGTGCTCCACCTCGGACGTGCCGATCCCGAAGGCCAGGGCTCCGAACGCGCCGTGAGTAGCGGTGTGGGAGTCACCGCAGACGATGGTCATCCCTGGCTGAGTGATGCCGAGCTGCGGGCCGATGATGTGGACCACGCCCTGGTCCTTGTCGCCCAGGGAGTGGATCCGCAGGCCGAAGTCACGGGCGTTGGCGCGCAGCGTGTCGACCTGGAGCCGGGACACCGGGTCGGCAATCGGGGCCGTGATGCCGAGGGTGGGAGTGTTGTGGTCCTCGGTGCACAGGGTCAGCTCAGGGCGTCGGACCCGTCGCCCGGCTAGCCGCAGACCGTCGAAGGCCTGGGGCGAGGTGACCTCATGAACCAGGTGCAGGTCGATGTACAGCAGGTCGGGAGCCCCATCGCCCGACTGGACCACGTGGTCGTCCCACACTTTCTCCGCTAGTGTCCTGCCCATCTCTCCTCGCTCCGTTGAGCCACCGCCCAAGCGAGCGGCGCAGCGGGCTCAGTATAGGAACTAGACCAGTCACTATATGGAACGTTAGTATCAGATTATGGACAATGGGAGTGGGGTCGGTGTTCTCGACAAGGCAGCCCTGGTGCTGAGTGCGCTGGAGACTGGGCCAACCACCCTGGCCGGCCTGGTCACCGCAACCGGGCTGGCCCGCCCAACGGCGCACCGCCTGGCCGTGGCTCTGGAGCACCACCGGCTGGTGAGCCGGGACCTGCACGGCCGGTTCGTGCTGGGCCCCCGCCTGACCGAGCTCGCCTCCGCAGCAGGTGAGGACCGGCTACTGGCCACTGCCGGCCCGATCCTGGCCCGGCTGCGCGACATCACCGGTGAGTCGGCCCAGCTCTTCCGCCGCCAGGGCGACATCCGGGTCTGCGCCGCGGCCGCCGAGCGCCCGTCCGGCCTGCGGGACACGGTGCCGGTGGGTTCTCACCTCACCATGAGCGCGGGCTCCGCTGCCCAGGTTCTGCTGGCCTGGGAGGAGCCGGAGCGGGTCCAGCGCGGGCTGCAGGATGCCAACTTCTCCGCCGTGGCCCTGGCCGCGGTCCGTCGCCGCGGCTGGTGCCAGTCCGTGGCGGAGCGCGAGCCGGGCGTGGCCTCGGTCTCGGCGCCGGTCAGAGCTCCCTCCGGACGGGTGATCGCCGCGGTCTCGGTGTCGGGGCCGATCGAGCGCCTCACCCGGCAGCCGGGCCGGCTGCACGCCGCCGCCGTGATGGCCGCGGCCGAGCGCCTGTCAGAGGTGCTGCGCCGAACCGGGGCCGCCGACTAGTACGCCCCAGACCCGTCGCTGCTAGAACTCGCCTCCAAAGTCGCGGCGGTCACCGATCAGCACCCGCCCGGTGACCAGGCGCCAGACCAGCGAGGTGGGGACGTCGCGCCCAGTGACCAGGTACTGCAGGGTGGAGTCGTCGTACATGGCCTCCCCTAGGTCGTCCAGCGCGTCCCGGGTTCCCACCAGCACTAGCTTGTCACCGCTTCTCAGCTCCAGGTCCGGCGGCGGAAGGATGGTGCGCTCCCCGTCCCGCAGCATCTCGACCACCACGACCGGCAGGGTCCGCTGCCGGTCGCTGGGGCTGCGGAGCAGGTCACCGAGGGTGAGCGTACGGCTCCCCAGCCAGCGCTGCACGGCAGGGGTGTCGCGAGCACCGACCGTCACCCGCCCGTGGTGCGGGGTGGCCTTGCCGACCCGCGACACCAGCTCGCTCAGGATCTCCTGCGCCCGGGCGTTCTCAGAACGCATCACGTAGTCCACAAAGCCCCAGTACCCGGGGCTGACCATCCTCGCCAGGCACTCGTTGACCACGATCTCGCCAGGGAAGAAGTCCGAGTCTGGGGAGAAGGCCGTCATCAAGGTCCGGTTGTTGTGCTCCTGCTGGCGCACCGACAAGAAGATCTCCGGGTTGATCAGCCGGATCCGGGCTGCGGCTGAGAGGTTGGTCGTGTCGGAGGAGGTGCCGGCCACGAAGCCGACGATCCCGGTGGTGTCGACCGGGCCGTCGTCGGGGGTGACCACGCGGACCTCAAGACCGTCGCGGCGCAGGTCGTTCGCGACCTCATGGCCGAACTCTCCGTCGGCGAGCACCACCCAGGGCCCGTCGGTCAGTCCCTCGGGGCGGGCCGGCATGGAGGTCCCCGGCTCGGCCAGCAGCCACCGCACCAGCTGGTACGCCACCGGCCGGTGGATCATCAGCACCAGGTACGCCCCGTACCGGTCGAACGGGTTGATCACCGCCTCCGGCTCGAAGCGACTCATCTGCAGCGCCGTCTCCCGGCTCTCACAGCGGGCGATCACCCGGACCTGGGGCCGCAGCAGGCGGGCCGCCATTACGAGCCCCAGGTTCTGCTCGTCGTCCTCGGTCATCGCCAGCACTGCCTTGCAGCGGGGGTGGCCGAGTCCGGCCAGGCCCAGCAGGGAGACGTTGCTGGCGTCAGCCACGAGGCCCGGCACGTCGCCCACCAGCTGGTCACTCTCCAGGGTGTCGATCCGTTCCTGCCGACGGTCGAGCACCACCAGCCGCTCACCCCGGGCATCGAGAGCGTGGGCGATCATCCGACCGGTGTGCCCGTACCCGGCAATGATCACGAAGTCGTCGCGGAAGGCCCGGATCCGCCCGGCGAAACGCTGCCGGGCGATGGCGGTCTGGAAGGCAGAGTCGCGCATCAGCTGGAACAGCTGCCCGAAGGCGTAGGCCCAGGCCAGCACTGACAGGTAGATGCAGACCGTCGTCCACAGCCTCTGGGCCGGGGTGAACGGGTAGGGCAGCTCACCGAAACCGATCGTGGTCGCGGTGTAGGAGAGGAAGTAGAACGCCTCGAACAGCGACATGTAGCGCAGGTTGCCGTTGGCGTCCTGGCCGGGCACCAGGGTGAAGCCGCCCATGGCGACCACGTACACCCCGGCCAGGATCAGCAGCGGCGCCCGCATTCGGCGCAGGATCAGGAAAAGAGCATCGATCCGGGGCACCACCGGAACGCTCACCCGGCGGCGGCGAAGGTCCCCGTGCCGTTTCGGGCGACGCTCCTGCGGGCTGAGTAGCGGGTTGCGCATCAGCGTCGCCGGAAGCTGCTGGTCTCGATGATCAGCAGAACGACCGAGACCACGTTGGCGAACAGGGCACCGCCCGACAGCGACACCACATTGGTCATGTCGGTAGGTGAGATCGGCCCGTGCTGCGAGGCCCAGACATAGGCCGCCGCGGCAATGATCAGCTGGATGTCGGCGCAGAGGCTGGTCGCCAGGTGGACGGCTCCGATCTGGGTCCGGTCGCCGAACTTGAGCACCGTGGCCACCAGGTTCACCACCACGGCCGCGTACAGCTCGAGCACATTGTGGTGGTGGACGATGTCGATACTCCCGGTCCAGAACCCAAAGTTCAAGGTGGCCGCCAGGACCACGAAGAACCCGAAGATGACCTTCTCGAAGTTCATGCAGGGCACCTTAGTCCGGCTGAACGCCAAGACCGGTGTGGCGCGGGCGCCCGGTCACCGGTCGGACCGGCCCCAGGCCACCCCCAGCGGCAGGCTCACAGCGGAGTCGACGGCGTCGCCGCGCTCACGAGCACCAGCGCGTCAAACGCCTCCACCGGCACCAGCGACACACTGTGGTACGCCTGCACCCAGATGTTCAGCCAGCCCACCTGGTCCCCCAGGCTCCCCACCGGCTGCGCCTGTCCCAGCAGAGCCCGGTTCACCTCATCCGCACCGGCGAAGTCCAGGTACCCAACCGACGTCTGAGCAAAGATGCCGCGCAGCGGAGTGCGGTTCGTGATCTCGAAGACCTGCCGTCCCCGGCTGGAGCCGGCCCGCACGCTGGTGCGGTGGAAGTCTGATCCGATCACCGCGTACTGGTCCCGGTAGCGCTCGGCGACCGCCTTGCCCAGGGACACCATCCCCGGGTCGAAGGTGAACCCGGAGCCGGTCTTCTCGACATGGCCGGAGTGCGCGAACAGCAGCACGTGCTGAGCCTGGGTGGTGTCGAGCAGCCAGTTCAGGTTGTCGAACATGGACCGGTCCCGGAGCCGGGAGTAGCCGTCGCCGGCGGCCTGGGCACCGCACATCTGGGCGATCGTCAGCGCCGCCTGTGCCAGGGCTGGCTGGCCAGCCAGCCGGGCGTGCCAGGTACGAGCGGTCTCGGCGCAGCGGGTCAGCCCTGCCGGGTCGGCACGCTCCAGCCAGTCCTCGGTGTACGGGGCCAGGTCCCCGGCCAGCTGGTCGGCCTGGGCCGGGTTGACGGCCCGTACGCCCTGGTCCAGCATCAGCCGAGCCGCGTCAGGACGCTGGAAGTCGATCCCCACCAGCTGGATCCGCTGGTCTGGCTGACGCTGCTCGTTCTCGGCCCGCAGCCAGGCCAGCCAGTCGGCGGTCTCCCGAGTCCGGTACACGGCGAAACCGAGCACCGAGGCGGCTTCCTCAGCGGTGGTGACCCGCCCCGGCCGGAGGTTGACCCACTCGTTGGCGGCCCAGGTGCTGGCGTAGTCGGCCTCGAAGGCGATGGTCTGGAAGCCGCGCCGGGTCAGCTGCTGGCTGAGCTGGAGACGGACCTGCTGGAACTCGTGGTTGCCGTGAGTGGCCTCCCCGAAGGCGAGGATCCGTTTGCCGGCCAGGGTGTCGCTGATGGTGACGGTGGACAGGTCGACTGCCTGCGGACTGCCCTGGGCCCGGCCGGTCCAGGCGCTGTAGCCGGCGGTCCCGCCGCCGACCACGGCCAGCACTACGACGATGGTGACGATGACTCGAAGCACGGTACGCATCTCAGGCGATCTCCCGCCGAGCCACCCGGACCGTGCCGACCACCAGGGGCAGGATGAGCCAGACAGCAAGGCTGGTCCCGAGCTGGGCCCAGGTAGTGGCCGCGGCTCCGGTCTTGCTCAAGGTGTCCATGGCACTGGGGCTGATCCACTCCAGAGCCTTCGCCGACGCCGGGAAAGCGGTCTCGACCAGGGTGAAGACCATCGGCAGTCCGAAGGTCACCACCAGCGCCGCCGGGCCGTTGAGCAGCATCGTCGCCAGCGCGAAGGACTCCAGGACCAGGATCACCGAGGCCACGAGGTAGCCGGCCAGGGCCCAGCCCTGGTAGTCCCAGCTGACCGGACGGCTCTGCCAGTGGGCCCCGAGCGGAGTGGCGACCAGGGCCGCCAGGTACGCGACCAGAGTGGCCCCTACCGCAGCGGCAGCCACCGCGGCAGCCTTGGCGGCCAGGACCCGCAACCGGTTCGGCTCGGTGAGGAAGGTGACCTGGGCGGAGCGGTTGGCGAGCTCCGAGGTCACGCTGAGGATGGCCAGGACCGCCAGGGCCATGCCGGCTGGTGCCCCGGCGGCAGTGGCGGTCGTCCCGTACGAGCCGTCGCGGAACATGGCGGCACCGCCGGTGAAGGCGATGATCATGCCGAGCGCGGCCAGTCCCAGGACCAGGGAGACCCGGGTGTCGACCAGCTTGCGCAGCTCGACCAGCACGGAGGTGGCGAAGCCGGGGCGAGAGGGTGTCACGCTGGAGGTCGGGGCGAGCGGAATGGTGGCAGCAGAGGTAGTCATCGGTGTGTCCTTGGGTGGTCAGGCAGCGCGGTCGGCGCCGCTGGTGAGCTGGAGGAAGAGGTCTTCGAGGCTGCCGGTGCCGAGCAGCTCGTCGGGGGCACCGACCGCCAGCGCCCGGCCGGAGGCCATGATCACGAGCTGGTCGACGACCTCACCGACCTCATGGAGCTGGTGGCTGGACAGGAGAACGGCCCGGCCCTGGCGGGCCTGCTGGCGCAGCAGCCGCCGCAGCCAGACGATTCCCTGTGGGTCGAGCCCGTTGGCCGGCTCGTCGGCGACCAGGACCGTCGGGTCGCCCAGCAGAACGCGGGCCAGCCCCAGCCGCTGCCGCATCCCGAGCGAGTAGTGCCCGACCCGGCGCCGGCCCTCGGCCGGAGTCAGGCCCACCTCGTCCAGGACCTCGTCGACGCGGCTCTGAGGCACCCCGATCGACAGCGCGACCAGGGCCAGGCTCTCGCGGCCGGTCCGGCCCGGGTGAACCGCGGAGGCGTCCAGCAGCACCCCGACCGTCCGGGCCGGGTTGGGCAGGTCCTGGTACCGCTGACCGTTGATGGTGGCCGAGCCGCTGGTGGCGCGGGCCAGCCCGCACAGGATGCGCAGGGTGCTGGTCTTGCCGGCCCCGTTCGGGCCGAGGAAGCCGGTCACGGTCCCTGGCTCGACGGTGAAGGTGAGGTCGCAGACGGCCTGGACGGCGCTCACCCCGCGGCCGTAGGTCTTGGTCAGGTGCTCGATGCGAATCATGGTCCTACTTCAGCCGCGCCACCTGGTCGCCCACCAGCACCCTGCGGCTGGACCTGGCTGGCCGATCGGCTAGGCCGGTCTAGCCGATGGTCACTGCCGAGGCGGGAGAGGGGCCTCCTAGTCTGGCCGGTGTCCTCAACCGCCCCGGTACAGCCTGGACCGGTGGTCCTGGCCGGTTGCCGTCCTGATCACGCTGTACTACCTGACGCCGGTGGCGGTCTGGTGGTCCCGCGGCTCGCTGCTGGTGGTCACGATGATGCTGGCGGTGGCCGCGGCGTCGCTGGCGCTCGTCGCTGGGCGGCGCAGCAGCCGGATCGGATGGCTGATCGCGGTCGCGGTGCTGCTGCGGGTCCCGTTCGAGATTCCCAGCGGAGCGCTGGTGGTCCTCATCGGGCACCTGGCCCGGCGCCGTTCTCTGCTGCAGGTGGTCCTGGCTGTGGCCTCGGCCACCGGTGCCTCGGTGCTGTGGCCGCTGGTCGTCACACGCAACGCGTCCCAGGTCGTCTGGATGCAGGCGGCTCTGCAGCTGGCCGGAGTCACGGTGGCCGCTGCTGTGGGGTACGCCAGCCGGAGCGCGGAACGGGCCCGGCAGTCGGAGGCTGCCCGGGCTCTGGCCGAGGAGCAGCGCCGGCTGGAGGCCCAGCGCGCCGACGAGGCTCGGCTGGAGCAGGTCCGGATGGCCGAGCGGGACCGGATCGCCCGCGAGATGCACGACGTTCTGGCTCACCGGCTGTCGCTGGTGGCGATGGCGTCCGGCGCCCTCGCCCACCGCAGTGACCTGCCCCGTGAGCAGCTGCTTGAGGCGGTCGCGATGATCAACGAGAACGCCCGCCGCTCGCTGGACGAGCTCCGCCTGGTCCTGGGCTCACTGCGGACCCCCGGCGCCGTCCCGGAGGCCCCTCAGCCTGCCCTGGCCCAGCTCGAGGCCCTGGTCACGGAGGCCCGAGCCGCCGGCCAGCAGGTGCTGGTCGACCAGGACCTGAATCCTGACCGGGTCCCGGCCGGGATCGGTCGTCACCTCTACCGGATCGTGCAGGAGGCGCTGACGAATGCCCGCAAGCACGCGCCCGGGCAGCCGGTCCACCTCACCCTCGGTCACGACGGCAGCCTGGTGACCGTACGGGTCAGCAACCCGCTCGGTGACCGCGGGGGGCCTGCCGTCCCCGGCGCCGGGCTGGGTCTCGTAGGTTTAGCTGAGCGGGTGGACCTGCTGCAGGGGCAGTGGTCGGCCACCTGAAAGGGTTCCGACTTCGTAGTGGAGGCGAGACTGCCGTGCCAGTGACCCGGCTGCTCCTGGTCGACGACGACCCCATGGTCCGTACCGGTCTGCGGCTGATCCTCTCGGGAGAGCCGGACCTGGAGATCGTCGCCGAGGCCGCTGACGGGAAGGCCGCCGAGGCCCTGGTTGACCAGCTGTGCCCGGACCTGGTGCTGATGGACATCCGGATGCCGGTGCAGGACGGGCTCACCACCACTGAGCACCTGCTGCTGCGGCCCAGTCCGCCCGCGGTGCTGGTGCTGACGACCTTCGACTCCGACGACCAGGTGCTGCGGGCCCTGCAGGCCGGGGCGAAGGGGTTTCTCCTGAAGGACAGCGCCCCGGCCCAGATGATCGAGGCGATTCACAAGGTGGCTGCCGGCGAGCCGGCCCTGTCCCCCAGCGTCACCGACCAGGTGATCGCGGCCGCCACTGCCCGGCAGCGGGTCGACCCGGACGCCCGGCGGGACCTGGACTCCCTGACCGTACGGGAGCGGGAAGTAGCATCCCTGCTGGCCGCGGGCCGCTCCAACCAGGACATCGCCGACGAGCTGTACGTGTCGCTGGCCACGACCAAGGCCACCATCACCCGGATCTTCTCGAAGCTGGGGGTCGACAACCGGGTCGCGGCGGCGCTGCGGATTCGCGACGCCGACGGCCTGGAGACCGACTGAGCCAGGCATCATGGGGTGGTGATCTCGATCAGCCTCGCCACCGCGCTCCGCGACGCCGGCCTGGCGTGGGCCCCGGCTCCCGGTGACTGCTTCGCGGTCCCGGGCCGAGACCTGGACGACGAGGTCTTCTGGATCGCGGAGATGACGATCGAGGTCCGCCAGCAGCACGGCCAGCCGATCGTCATGTTCAACGGCACCACCGAGTGGGCCCTGGACTGGATCCCGGCCTCGGTGGCCCTCTGGCTGCCCCGCGAGGACCAGCTCCGCCGCGCCCTGGGCGCCGCCTTCGTGGCGCTGGAGCACCAGGACCAGGAGTGGGTCGTCACGTACCAGCGCGCTGACCGGCTGCACCGGTCCCGGGCCGCGGACCCGGAGTCCAGCTACGCCGCCGCCCTGCTCGACACCCTGCACCCAGAGGCCTTCGGCTGACGGCCCCTCGCCGCCGTGCTGTAACGGGGCCTGTGCCATGATCGGGCCATGAGCAAGGCCGCGGCGAAGAGCTGGAGATCGCGGGACTCGCTGCTGTCGGTGCTGTCTCAGGGCTCGGTGCTGTCGGTCGGGTCGATCGGGTCGGTCCTGTCGATCGGCTCGGTCGGGTCGTGCTGCTCGATCGGGTCGGTCGGCTCGTTCGCCTCGCTGGGCTCTCTGCTGTCCTCCTGCAGCGTCTGGTCAGTCCTCAGCCACCGCGGCAACCGCGCCATCCTCATGGGTCACCGGCGGCGCCGGCGCTAGCCTGGTGGCCGTGTTCGACCTCTTCGACGGGCTCACCACCAGCACCGTGAGCCGCCCTGACGGCACCGAGCTGGCGCTTCTCAGCGCGGTTCCCGACGAGCCGGGGGCAGTGGTCCTGTTCGTGCACGGGTTCACCGGGGCCAAGGAGGACTACCTCTTCGTGCTGCCCGAGCTGCGCCAGCACGGGCTGGCGGCGTACGCGATGGACCTGCGCGGCAACCACCAGTCGACCTCCCCCGGCCCGTTCGACCTGGACGCGCTAGCCGCCGACGTGGCTGCGGTCGCCCACAGCCTCGCCGACCGGGTGCACCTGGTGGCCCACTCGTTCGGCGGCCTGGCGGCCCAGCGGGCCGTGATCCAGGACCCCGGGGTCTTCGCCTCGCTCACCCTGATGTGCTCGGGACCGGCCGGTCTGACCGCCGAGCCGGACCTGGTCCCCATCACCATCGACCGGGTCACCCGCTTCCGCACCGAGCTCGAGGGCAAGTCCCTGGCTGAGGCCTGGGACGCGAAGACCGCGTACGAGAACGTCGACATGCACCCTGCGATGCAGGCTTTCCTGCGGGACCGGTTCATCGCCGGGGACCACGCGGCGGCGCTGCGCAACATTGATGACCTGCTCGGCGCCGAGGACCGGGTCGACGAGGTCGCCGCCACCCAGGTGCCGTGCTTCGTGCTGTACGGAGCCAACGACGGCACCTGGAACCAGCGCACCCAGAACGAGATGGCCCGGCGGCTGGGCACCGAGCCGGTCTCGGTCCCCGAGGCCACTCACCTGCCGATGCTCGAGAACGTCGACGCCACCGTCCAGGTGCTCCTGGCCAACGTGGCCGCCGCCGAGTCCCACCGGTAGCCGGGAAGCCCGGCGAGCACCCCGGTCAGTAGGCCATCTGCATCGCCTGGCGAACCTCCGCCAGGGTCGCGTCGGCGATCTCGTTGGCCCTCTGGTTGCCGGCCGCCAGCACCTGCTGCAGGTAGCCGGGGTCGGCTGCCAGCTCGGCCCGACGGGCCCGGACCGGCGCCAGGTGCTCGTTGACCACCTCGGTGACCAGCTTCTTCAGCCCGCCACCGCCAGCGTCGCCCAGCTCGTCGGCCACCTCGACCGGGTCCCGCTGCAGCAGCAGGGCCGCGATCGTGACCAGGTTCGACACCTCGGGCCGGTTCACCGGGTCGTACGTGATGTGCCGGTCGGAGTCGGTGACCGCCTTCTTGATCAGCCTCGCGGTCTGGTCGGCGGTCATCTGCAGCTCGATCGTGTTGCCGCGGGACTTGCTCATCTTGGCGCCGTCCATGCCCAGAATGCTGACCGCACGGTCTGCCAGCAGGGCCTCCGCCGCCGGGAAGACCGGTCGGCTCGGGTCGGCTCGCCCGTACCGCTCGTCAAAGCGGCGCGCCACGACCCGGGCCTGCTCCAGGTGCGGCAGCTGGTCCTTGCCGACCGGGACCAGGTTCGCCTTGCAGAAGAGGATGTCGGCCGCCTGGTGGACCGGGTACGTGAGCAGCAGTCCCGACATCGGCCGGTCCCCGGTCTGCTCCAGCTCCGCCTTCACGGTCGGGTTGCGCCGCAGCTCGGCGTCGGTGACCAGCGACAGGAACGGCAGCATCAGCTGGTTCAGCGCCGGGACCGCCGAGTGGGTGAAGATCGTGCTCCGGTCCAGCCCGACCGCCAGGTAGTCAGCCAGCAGGGAGAAGACCCGCTCCCGGATCGCGCCGACCCCGTCCCGGTCGGTGATCACCTGGTAGTCAGCGACCACCACGAAGGTCTCGACGCCCTGGTTCTGGATCTGGACCCGGTTCGCCAGCGAGCCCAGGTAGTGCCCGATGTGCAGGTTCCCGGTGGGCCGGTCGCCGGTGAGCACCCGGAACCGGGACGGGTCCTGGGCGATCTCGGCCTTGATCTGCTCGCTGCGCCGCACTGAGCGGGCCAGGGAGGCCTCGGAGGTACTCTGCGCCAGCTCCTCGCCGATGTCGTGCGCGGTCATGGTGTCCTCTCCCCCGCGGGTCGACATGCAACAGCGACCGGCCCGCGGGACGGTCGCTGATACTCAGGGCAAGCGTCGTGAAGCGCCGTCAGAAGGACGGCCACCAGGCTCCAGGTCGACGCACGCCCGGCAGGCTACCAGATCATCCCGGCAGCACGCCTCCCCGCTCCTTGATGCGACGCAGGATCTCCTGGTACGAGCTGCCCCGGGTGGTGTGGATCCCCAGCGGGTTCGCCGGCTTGCCGGCCCCGTGGTAGTCGCTGCTGCCGGTGCGGATCAGTCCGGCCCGGTCGGCGACCTCACCCAGCTGCTCCCGGTCATGGGGGTCGTGGTCGGTGTGGTCGACCTCGATCCCGTCCAGCCCCTGCGCTGCCAGCGACTCCAGCACCTCTGGGGTGAACACCTCCCGCCCGTTGCGCCCCCACGGGTGGGCCAGCACCGAGACTCCCTTGGCCTGGCGGACCAGGCCGATCGCTTCTACCAGGTCCGTGGAGTACCGCTTGACGTACGCCGGCCCGCCGGCGTACAGGTACAGCCCGAACGCCTCGGCCCGGTCCTTGACATAGCCCCTAGCCACCATGGCGTCGGCAATGTGGGGGCGCCCGAGGGACGGGGACCGGCCCACCTGCTCGCGGACCTCGTCCTCGGTCAGCGGCATCCCCAGCGCCGCCAGCTTCTCCAGGTACCTGGCCAGCCGCTCGGTCCGGCTCTGCCGCAGCTTCACCATCTCCGCAGCCAGTGCGGAGTCGTACGGGTCGCAGCCGTACCCCAGCAGGTGGACCGAGGTGTCGGCGAAGGTCGTGGACAGCTCGACCCCGCTGAGCACCTCCAGGCCAGCCTGCCGACCCGCGGTGATGGCCTCAGCCAGACCGTCGAAGGTGTCGTGGTCACACAGACCGACCACGTCGAGGCCTGCCTCGTGGGCGGCCGCGACCAGCCGGGTCGGCGAGTCAGTGCCGTCGGAGACAGATGAGTGCACGTGGGGGTCGATCCGCATGCCGGCATTCTGCCAGCCAGCGACCCCGCACCCTCAGCCGACCAGCAGCGAGCGCAGCATCCGGACCGCGACCGACAGCCGACCCAGGTCCGGCTCCCCGGCGGCCAGCTCGTCGAGCAGACCGGCCACCCGGGCTGCCTCGGCGCGGGTCTCGATGAAGCGCGCGACGGCCTGCTCGGCGCTGCTGCCCGGCTCGGCAGCCACCACGACCTCGTCCGCCAGCTGTGCCTGGACATCGAGCAGCTCGTCTCGGACCGCGGCCTGCGCCATCAGCGACCACCGGTCGACCCGTTTCAGGTTCTCTGCGAGGTCGAAGAACCGGTACAGCCCCAGCTGCTCCCGGATCCCGAAGAAGTCGGCTGCGACCTCGAGCAGCTCCCGGCCCCGGCTGGCCGCAATGCTGGCGATCGTGGGGGCCAGCGGAGTGAACGGCGCCCCGGCCACGGCCCGGGCGATCTCCGCAGGTACGCCTTCGGCCTCCAGCCCGGTCCGGACCTCCTCGTACAGGTGGCGTCCCTCGGGAGTGAGCACCTCGGCCAGGTGGGCCACGACCTGCTGGATCGGCTCGGCGTACTGGTCCACGATCGCCTGCACAGCCAGCGGGCGAGACTGGGTCTGCAGCGCCCAGCGGGTGCCTCGGTCCACCATGTGACGCAGCTCGATCCGCAGGTCGGTCAGTCGCTGCGCCGGCAGCGCCAGCCGCCCGAGCTGGACCTCCAGCGGCCCCACCCGGAACATGGCCCGGGCGGCCAGCTGAGCCCGGATCACGTCCGCCGCCGCTGCCCCCGTGTCCGACGACAGCCGGTGGAAGGCGGTGATCCCCTGGCTGTTGACGAACCGGTTCACCGCCACTGTGGTGATGATCTCCCGACCGAGCCGGTGGCCCGGCAAAGCCTCCCGGAAGCGGTTGCGCAGCTGGGCTGGGAAGTACTGCACCAGCCGGTCGGCCAAGTACGGGTCATCGGGCAGGTCACTGGCCAGCACGATGTCGGCCAGCCAGATCTTGGTCCAGGCCATCAGTGTCGCCAGCTCCGGCCCGACCAGGCTCTCGTCGGCCTTGATCCGGCGCCGCACCTCGGCGCTGGTCGGCATCTGCTCGATCTCGCGGTCGAGGTAGCCGTCGCTCTCCAGGACCCGCATCCAGTCCTCGTGGATCGCGGTGAACCGGTTCGCCCTGTGCGCTGCCATCGCCAGTGCCTGGTTCTGGTCGGTGTTGTGGGCCAGCACCAGCGCAGCCACCTCGTCACTCATCTGAGGCAGCAGCTCGTCCCGCTCCGCCTCGGTGATCTCACCCCTGGCGACCAGCGAGGCCAGCAGGATCTTGATGTTGACCTCATGGTCGGAGGTGTCCACTCCGGCGGAGTTGTCGATGAAGTCGGTGTTCAGCCGGCCGCCGGCGCGGGCGTACTCGATCCGGCCGGCCTGGGTCCAGCCGAGGTTGCCGCCCTCGCCGGCGCAGCGGGCCCGGACCTGGCTGCCGTTCACGCGGATGGCGTCGTTGGCCCGGTCACCGACGTCGGCATGGCTCTCGGAGCTGCCCTTGACGTACGTCCCGATGCCGCCGTTCCAGAGCAGGTCGACGGGCGCCTGGAGGATGGCGTGGATGTACTCGGTGGGGGTCATGGTCCCCACCTCGGGGTCCAGCCCGAGAGCCCGCCGGGCCTCCTCGGTCACCGGGACCGACTTCGCCGTCCGCGGGTAGACCCCACCACCGGCCGTGATCAGCTCCGGGTTGTAGTCCGCCCAGGAGGACCGCGGCAGGCTGGCCAGCCGCTGCCGCTCGTCGAAGCTCGCCTCGGGGTCAGGGTCGGGGTCGATGAAGATGTGCCGGTGGTCGAAGGCCGCCAGCAGCCGGGTGTGCCGCGAGCGCAGCATCCCGTTGCCGAAGACGTCGCCTGCCATGTCGCCGATCCCGACACAGGTGAAGTCCTCGTTCTGGCAGTCGGTGCCCATCTCAAAGAAGTGCCGCTTGACCGACTCCCAGGCCCCCCGGGCCGTGATCCCCATCGCCTTGTGGTCGTAGCCCTTTGAGCCACCGGAGGCGAAGGCGTCACCCAGCCAGAAGCCGCGCCGCAGCGAGACCTCGTTGGCCAGGTCAGAGAAGGTCGCGGTGCCCTTGTCGGCGGCCACCACCAGGTACGGGTCGTCCGGGTCGTGGCGGACCACGCCGGCCGGGGGTATCACCTGGCCGTCGGCACCGATCGAGTCAGTCAGCGACAGCAGCGAGGTGATGAAGACCCGGTAGGAGGCCTTGCCCTCCTCCAGCCAGGCGCCCCGGTCCTGGGCCGGGTCAGGAAGGTGCCGCGGTACGAAGCCGCCCTTGGCGCCTACCGGGACGATCACCGTGTTCTTCACCATCTGGGCCTTGGCCAGGCCCAGCACCTCGGTCCGGAAGTCCTCGGAGCGGTCCGACCAGCGCAGGCCGCCGCGGGCCACCTTCCCGAACCGCAGGTGAACTCCCTCGACCCGCGGGCAGGAGACCCAGATCTCGAACTCGGGCCGCGGCTGGGGCAGCAGGTCCAGCTCTCGAGGCAGCAGCTTGAAGGCCAGCGCCCCGCCCTCCGGCTCCCCGAAGGCGTTGGTCCGGACCACCGCCCGCTGCAGCGCTACCAGGGCCCGGATGATGCGGTCATGGTCCAGGCTGGTGACCTGGTCCAGCGACTGCTCGACCTCGACCAGCAGCTCTTCGGCTGCCGCCCGCTGCTGGGTCGCACCGGTCTGCGAGCCGGGCTCGTGAGCGGCCCGGAAGGCCGCCACCAGCTGAGCGGCGAGGCCGGCGTTGGCCACCATCGCGGCCTCCATGAACTCGACCGAGTACGGCAGCCCAGCCTGTCTCAGGTACCGCAGCATCGCCCGCAGCCAGGTCACTTCCCGCCAGTCCAGGCCAGCCGTCGTGACCAGGGCGTTCAGGGAGCCGACCTCGATCCGGCCGGACTGGGAGGCGGTGAACGCCGCCACGAACCGCTCCTGGTCCTGCTGGGACCACTGGGACAGGGGCCGCTCAGCCCGCAGCCCGAACTCGTACAGCCAGGCCTGCTGGTCACGCAGCCGCAGCTCGTACGGCCACTCGTCGATCACCTCAACACCCAGCCGCTCCAGGTGCGGCAGGACCTGCGGCAGCGTGGCCCGCGACCAGCTGTACAGCCGCAGTCGCAGGTTGGCGGCGTCCGAGTCACTGGTCGGTGCTAGGCGGACCGCGACCGCGTCGCGGGCCAGGCCGTTGAGCAGCCCCAGGTCCGCGACAGCCTGCTCGGGGGTGAACTCCTCCACGTACGCGTCGGAGAACTCCACCCCGCGGTCCTCGCTCGGCCAGGCGTGGACCAGCTCTGTGAACCGGTCGGCCCAGCTCCGGGTTGCCTGGGCCAGCTCATGCTCCAGCGCGGGTACGTTGACCTCCGGGTGGTGACCGGCAGGGAGCTGGACCACAACATAGAGCCGGGCCAGGGCCGACTTCCCCACCTGAACCTGGTAGTCGACCTCGGTCCCGCCGAAGGCCCGCAGCAGGACGTCCTGCAGCCGGACCCGGACATCGGTTGTGTACCGGTCGCGCGGCAGGTAGACCAGGCAGCTGACGTAGCGGCCCCACGGGTCCCGGTGCACGAAGAGGCGAACCTGACGCCGCTCCCCGAGCCCGGCGATTCCCTCAATCACCGGGTAGAGGTCGTCGGGCGACGCCTGGAAGAGCTCGTTGCGGGGGTACGTGTTGACCGCCGCCAGCATCGCCTTGGCGCCGTAGCTGGCTGGGTCGTACCCGGAGCGCTCGATGATCCGGCGCAGCTTGGCGGCCAGGGCCGGGATCCGGGTGACCGCGTCGTCGTACGCCTGGGCCGCCAGCACTCCGACGAAGCGGCGCTCACCGACCACCTGCCCGTTCGCACCGAGGACGCGGACCCCGACGTAGTCCAGCCACGTGGAGCGGTGGACCCGGGCCCGGCGGTTGTCCTTGGTGAAGGCCACCAGGGTCGGGTCTGCGTCGGCCGGGACGGCCTGGAAGGCGTCTGCGGGCTCGTCGTCTCCGCGCAGGATCCCGAGCCCGGTCCCTGGCTGCGGCTGGTAGCGGCCGTCGACCAGGTCGTAGGCGCGGTAGCCGAGGAAGGTGAAGTTGTCGCTCAGCAGCCACGACAGCAGGTCCGACGCGGCGTACCGCTCCTGGTCAGGGGCTGCGCTGTCCTCGACCTGCTCGATGCAGGAGGTCATCTGCCCCCGCATCGGCTTCCAGTCGTCAGTTGCTGCCCGAACCTCGGCCAGCACCTCCTGAACACCCGACTGGAGAGCACCAGCCAGGTCATCGGCGCTCTCCCCCAGCGGCGGGTAGATCACGAAGCTCATCCAGGACTCGCGGATCGCGCCCGGAACCTCAGCGGCCCGGTGCACCAGGTCGACCAGCTCCCCGCCGGTCCCGCGAACCGCCATGTACTGCGGGTGGAAGACCTGTCGGATCGACCAGCCCTGGCGCGTGATCTCCATGGCTGTCGAGTCGACCAGGAAAGCCCGGTCGTCGGTGACCACCTGCAGCAGGGTCGACTCTCCCAGGTGCCACGGCTGCTGGCTTCCTGGGGTGGTGACCGTGACCAGGTCGGTGCCGGGCTCGCGGCCCGAGGCGAGCCGGAAGTGGGAGTCGAGAATCTGGGCCACGCTAGCCGGGTCCATCTGCTCCAGGTCCGCTGCCAAGACGTGGTTGAGGTAGTGGGCCACGAACTCGGCCACCCGTTCTGGAGAGGCGTCCACCGGACCTCGGTCACGGCCGGCCCCCTCCCGGGCCACCGCCTCAATCATCTGGCTCTTCACGATCCCGCGGTCACGCGGCTCGGACACGGCTTCTCCTCGTTATAGTCCTGAGGGGGCCACCCTGCACACCCTGCGCTGAGACTATCGTCATGCCTCGAGCCGGTGCGGCTAGGGCTTGCCCGAGGTCGGGTAAGAATGTCTCATGCACCTCACTTCGCAGCTGGACTTCGCCGCTCCCCCGGCCGCCGTGGCCGCCATGCTCACTGACCAGGAGTTTCTGGAGCAGGTCTGCGTTGCCTCCCACGCCACAGAGCACTCGGTCCAGGTGAGTGGCACCAGCACCACGACCTCGCGGACCCTGCCGGCCCCCTCTGCGGCCGCCAAGCTCACCGGGCCCACGATTACGATCGTGGAGGAGACGAGCTGGGGGGAGCCGGCTGCCGACGGAGGCCGCCGGGGTGACCTGCGGCTGCACGTCCCTGGGCTACCGGTGGAGATGACGGGCACGGCGATCCTGCGGCCTGGCGGCAAGGGCACCACCGTCGTCTACGAGGCCGACCTCAGCGTCAGCATCCCGTTCGTCGGCAAGAAGCTCGAGCAGTCGGCTGCCCCGTCGGTGATGGACGGCATCGGCCTGCAGCAGCGAGTCGGGGACCAGTGGCTCGCCGAGCACTGACCACATCGTCCGACCTGCGAGGTCACCTTCTCGGCGGGCGTGCGCCAGGTCGCTGCACCAGCAGCACTCCTGCCATCACCAGCAGCAGTGCCCCAACCGCCAGCGGGTCGGGAGCCATGTCGTCGCCGAGCACGGCCAGACCACGGTGCCAGACCAGGTAGCAGCCGACGGCTCCGGCCCCGGTCCCAGCGACGACCGGGCCGTGGTGGTGACCGGTTCCCAGCCTGCCCAGACCCGCTCGACCTGGACTGCGCCCGCGACCAGGACGGCCAGCAGCCCGGCCGTGATCAGGACTGCCAGCGGTCGCAGCGCCCAGTAGCGGGCCTCGTCGCTGGGCAGCAGCCAGGGGGCCGCGAGCCCGGTCCCGAGGAAAGCGAAGAAGGCTGGCACGTGCCAGAGAAAGACCGGGAACAGCAGCAGGTTGCCCCAGCCGAGCAGCTGCTCGGTCCGCCGCGACGGCCGCCAGCGACGAGCCGCCCCGGCGGCCAGCGCCAGCAGGCAGGCCTGGGCGGTGCCCAGAAGAACCAGGGCCAGGGTCGCCGGCATCAGGTTCTGCTCCGGCTGGTCAGCCAGGCCGATCGTGACATCGGGGTACCGGGCCCAGCAGACGAGGGCGACGATCCCCGTCACCGCCAGCGCAGCAGTCCCCGCCAGCCCGGCCCGCGGGACCCGGCTCAGGGTGCCTCGCGCGTACAGGACGCCCAGCTGGTGGCAGAACAGCCACACCATCAGCACGTTCAGGTCACCAAGGCCCGGCGTGCCAGGCAGCAGTCGCCGAGCGGTGTCGTTACTGGCCACGGCCACAGCCAGCAGCAGCGGAACCGGCCACCAGCCCAGCCGGTCGTGCAGCCGAACCACTGCCGGAGTCACCATCACGCAGGTCAGGTAGGCGACCAGGAACCACCACGGGTTGGCGGTGTGGTCGGCCACCCGGCGGCCCACCTGTGGCTGGCCGACCAGCCAGGCCACGGTCGTCGCTGAGGTCACCACCACGATGACCGGCACCGTTGGGGTCAGCAGCCGCCGGGCCCGGAGCCCGACGAAAGCAGCGTCGGTCTGCCCGGCCTGGCGAGCCCGGTCGTACGTGAGGGTGTTGACGAAACCGCCGGCGATGAAGAACAGCGGCATCACCTGCAGCAGCCAGGTCGCTGCGACGGCGAACGGGCCGTGCAGGGCATTTTCCGTCCGGAGCCCTTCGGGACCGAGCGAGACCCGCTGCACGACCCAGTGCATCAGGACCACCACCACCATCGCCAGCGGCCGGACCAGGTCGACCAGCCGGTCCCGGGATGGAGTCGCCACGCTCGGCGCGCGCCCTACCCGGCCTTTGAGCTGTCCTGCTGGTCCTCGGCCCGGCGCTTCTTGGCGGCCTCGACGCTGGCGCGCAGCGCCGCCACCAGGTCCACCACGTCGGCGTCCTGGGGGGCGGCGACGGGCTCCTGCGGCACCGGGGCGCCACTGAGCTTCGACTGCACCACGGCTTCGAGAGCCTCCCGGTAGGCGTCGGTGTACTCCTGAGGCTGAAACTCGCCGGTCATCTGCTCAATGAACACTGAGGCCATCGCAACCTCGGCATCCGAGACCTGGACGTCTGCCGGAGGGGCCGCAAAGCTCGCGTCGCGCACCTCGTCGGGCCACAGCATGGTCTGCAGCACCAGGACCTCGCCGACCACCCGGACCAGAGCGATCGCTTCCCGGGAGCGCAGCGCCACCTTGACCACCGCGGCCTTGCCGGACTGACGCAGGGCGTTGCGCAGCAGCGCGTACGGCTTCTGCCCGGGACCGTCGGCCTCCAGGTAGTACGGCTTGTCGTACATGATCGGGTCGACGGTGGCGGCGTCGACGAACTGGACCACCTCAACCGTCTTGGTGGTGCTCAGCGGCAGTGACTCAAAGTCCGACTTCTCCAGGACCGCCATCCGTCCGTCACCGGCCTCGTAGCCCTTGGCGATGCTGGCGAACTGGACCTCCTCGCCGCACGACTCGCAGACCCGCTTGTACTTGATCCGGCCGCCGTCGGCGGCGTGGATCTGGCGGAAGCTGAGGTCCTTCTGCTCGGTAGCGCCGTAGACCTTGATCGGGATCGTCACCAAGCCGAACGAGATCGCGCCCTTCCAGATGCTGCGTGGTGCCATGCGCCTAGTCTTCCGTACCGCGGGCTGACTCGACCAGCCTGCCTGACAGCAGCGACGCGGCCTCCTCGGCACCGAACCACAGCAGCTCGTGCTCGGCCAGCAGCCGCTGCACTGCGCCCAGCTCCCAGACCTCGTCCAGGTCCTTGCCTGACGCCTCCCGGCGGGCCAGCCGAGCCGCGTCGGCCGCCTCGGGGGCATCGGCGAAGAGTGCTTCGACCCCGCGTACCGCGGGCACCACCCCCTGTCCGAGGTAGCCGTCAGGGTCGGGACGGTAGCCGCTGTCGACCACCACGACCAGCCGCCGTCCGTACGCCAGCAGAGCGTCCAGGCTGGCCAGCTGCAGGGCTGTCCGCTCGGCCTCCTCGTCCTCGGTCGGGGACAGATCGAAGGTCTGCCGCAGCAGCGGGCTGGCGCCGTACGCCGAGACGGGCCCGTCCAGCTGCTCCCCGGCGACCAGCCGGGCCAGGGTGTCGGACGAGACCGGCACCAGCGCCACCATCAGCGCCGCCCACCGTCGAGACGGTTCAGCTCGGCAGTAATCCCGTCCACCAGGGACTGGACCGGGGCAGCCGCGGCAACCCCGAAGCAGACCCGCCCGTCATAGCTGGTGATCGAGACCGTGACGTCCTGGTTGTCGGCCAGCCCGGCCAGGGGGTACGAGGCGTGCAGCTGCCACTCGCCCAAGTAGCGCCGACCGCGCGGCCCGGGCGCGTTGCTGACCAGGACGTCATGGGCTCGCCCGGAGGTGACGGTCCGGGCCGCGAGGGCGTGCAGGGTGGGCGGTGCGAAACCGCTCAGCCGGGTCAGGTCGTCGGCGCCGACGGTGTAGCCCGAGTCGATTCGGGACCGGGTCAGGGAGGCGATCTGGTCGATCCGGCCCTGCGGTGAGCTGGCCTGGACCGGCAGGGTGACGAACTGGGGCGCCACCTGGCACCCGACCGATGAGGCCGTCCCCTTGCGCTGCTGAACCGCTAGCGGGACCAGGGCCACCACGTCGGCGGGGTCGGCCCCGAGCTGGGTCTGCCACTGCCGCAGCCCGGCCACCACGAGGGCCACCAGCACGTCGTGGGTGGTGCAGCCGGCGAAGTCCCGGACCCGGTTCACAGCGGCCAGCGGCACCACCGCGCCACCCGCGTAGCGGCTGGTCGGCACGACCGGCTGGTTCCGGAAGACCCGCGGCACCCCTTGGTGCTGGAGCAGCTCGACGCCCCGCTCCATTCCGCGGGCGACGCGGGCGCTGACTCGACCCAGCAGCCCCAGCGGGTCCTGCAGTCCGCCCACGACGCCAGAGACGAGGTCGTCACCAGGGTTCGGGGCGGGGGCCGGCGTCCACGGCTGGGGCTGCGGGACCTGCGCTGTCGGACGCTCGTCGTACAGCTCGTGCAGCAGGTGCACCTGGGCCCCACCGTCGACCAGGGCCGGGTGGTAGCGGCAGACCAGCGCCACCTGCCCGCCAACCAGGCCGTCGACCAGCATCAGGTCCCACTGCGGGTGAAGCGGGTCCAGTGCCTCGGACAGGCCTTGGGCGACGAGCTCGGTGACCTGCCCGAGCTGGCCTGGCGCCGCCACGGTGACCTGGTGCAGGTGCCGGTCGATGTCGAAGTCTGGGTCGTCGACCCAGTCCAGCCCGGTCACGGCCTCACGCACCCGCTGGCGGAACCGGGGAGCGTACGGCAGCCGGTCCAGGACGCGGGCTCGCAGCTCGTCGATCCCGAGCCGGGCGCCAGCACCGGGACGGTCGAAGACGTCAACGCTGACCAGGTGCCAGGGGGTTCCCTGGACCCCGCGCGAGAGGGACGAGATCTCAGTCTGGGAGAGCGGGTCGGCCATGGCGACCACCCTACCCACCGTGTGGGCTGGCCGGTTCGGCCAGACGAGGCCCGGTGCCGCGCGCAGCCGACCTGTGGACAACCACGAGCTGTCCACAGATCTGCTCAGAGGTCTGGCGGGCCCGTCGGCGGCGCCGACAGGCTGTCGTCATGACCGTGACTGTGGACTCGTACTGCCCGACCCTGGCCACCTGCCGCCGAGTCATCATTGATGACGGACTGGCCCGGTGGAGCTGGTCTGACCTGGCTGGGCCCGCCCCTGCCATCTGCGCCGACCAGCCTCTGCTCCCCTTTGCCAGAGTTGCTCCGGACCTGGTCCCCGAGGCGAGCGAGGAGGTGCCGGTCGAGGTCCGCCGGATGGCCGTGCTCCTGAGCCGGGTCCTGGTCGAGGCGCTGCGCGGCTCCCGCCCAGCGCACCAGCTGGTGCGCTGGTTCGACGAGGAGGCGCTGACCATCATCGTGGACCGGGCCCGGGCCGAGCGTCTGCTGCCCGCACTCACCCTGGCATCGCTGCGGGTGCAGCAGTCTGGGCCGTCGGCTGCCGAGGTGACGCTGCGGCTGGTCCGGGCCGGGAGGTCGACTGCGGCTGCGCTGAGGCTGGAGCGCCACCCCCGAGGCTGGCGGGCCCGAGGCCTGGCGCTGGGACCGGCCTGCCCGACCCGTCGCCCGCCACGCGGCTAGCGGCGCTTCTTGTTTCGCCGCCCCTGAGAGCCTGGGCGCCCCGAGCGCTTGGCCGAGGCCTGCCGGCCGGCGCCGGTACTGGCACTGCTCGTGGCCGGCGGGTTCTTCTCGCTGACCTCGTCCTGGCCGGTCAGGGCCTGCTCCACCTTCTCGGCAATGGCCGTCCGCTCCGGCTCTGCGGCGGTCTTGCCCTTGCGGCGAGGCTTCTTCGACCCGGTCTTCGCGGCGCTGGGCGCGTCGTCGGCGATCCCGTGAGAGCCGATCCTGAGGTCGCGCCTGGCGGCAGCCGCCTCGGCCTCCAGCTCGGCATCGTGGTAGCGGCGGACCGCGCTGACGATGTCGGTGGCCTCACCGTCTGCGTTGAGCACCGGGGCCACCTGCGGCACCGCCTCGACCTGCAGGTTGAAGACGTACCCGACGACCTCCTCCATGAAGGAGTCCATCATCGCGTTGAACATGTCGCCACCCTCGCGCTGGTACTCGACCAGCGGGTCCCGCTGCGCCATGGCGCGCAGGCCGATCCCCTCACGCAGGTAGTCCATCTCGTACAGGTGCTCGCGCCACTTGCGGTCCAGCACGGTCAGCAGCACCCGCCGCTCCAGCTCCCGCATCACCTCGTCGCCGAGGGCCTCCTCACGCTTGTCGTACGCGTTCTGGGCGTCGGCCACGAAGTCGGCGACCAGGCCCTCCTGGGTCAGCGACTGGTCCTCGTAGTCGTGAATGCTCAGGCTGACGGGGTACAGGGTGCGCACGTGCGACCAGAGCTGCTCGAGGTCCCAGTCCTCCTCGAAGCCCTCGGTCAGCCCCTCGACGTACTGGGTGACGACCTTGCTCACAGTCTGGCGCAGCTGCTCCTCGACGTCGGCGCCCTCCAGCACCTGACGGCGGTCAGCGTAGATGGTGTGCCGCTGGCGGTTCATCACGTCGTCGTACTTGAGGACGTTCTTGCGCATCTCGAAGTTCTGCGCCTCGACCTGCTCCTGGGCCGACTGAATCATCTTGCTGATCCGCTTGTCCTCGATCGGCACGTCGTCGGGGACCTTGAGCGCCCGCATGAACCAGTCGACCATGTCGCCCTTGAACAGCCGCATCAGGTCATCGCCGAGCGAGAGGTAGAACCGGCTCTCCCCCGGGTCTCCCTGGCGCCCGGACCGCCCGCGGAGCTGGTTGTCGATGCGGCGCGACTCGTGCCGCTCGGAGCCGATCACGTACAGCCCGCCGGCCTCAACCACCTCGTCGTGCTCCTTGGCCGCCTGCTCGGTGATCTCGTCGAAGGTCTCCGACCAGGCCGCCTCGTACTCCTCGGAGTTCTCGACCGGGTCCAGCCCTCGCTCGCGCAGCACTGCGTCGGTCAGAAACTCCGGGTTCCCGCCCAGGATGATGTCGGTGCCTCGGCCGGCCATGTTGGTGGCCACCGTGACGGCCCCCTTGCGCCCGGCCAGCGCCACCACCGCGGCCTCCCGGGCATGCTGCTTGGCGTTCAGCACCTCGTGCGGAATCCCCGCCCTGACCAGCAGCTTCGACAGCTTCTCGGACTTGGCGACCGAGGCCGTACCGATCAGGATCGGCTGGCCCTCCTCGTGACGCTCGACGACGTCCTCGACGATGGCGGCGAACTTCGCCTCCTCAGTGCGGTAGATGAGGTCGCGCTGGTCCACCCGGATCATCGGCATGTTCGTCGGGATCGCGATCACGCCCAGGCCGTAGATCTTCTGGAACTCCGACTCCTCGGTCTTGGCGGTGCCGGTCATCCCGGCCAGCTTGTCGTACATCCGGAAGTAGTTCTGGAGCGTGATCGTGGCCAGAGTCTGGTACTCCTCCTTGATCTGGACGTGCTCCTTGGCTTCCAGCGCCTGGTGCAGGCCCTCGTTGTACCGCCGTCCGACCAGGGTCCGGCCGGTGTGCTCGTCGACGATCAGGACCTCGCCGTCGATGACCACGTAGTCCTTGTCCCGCCTGAACAGCTCCTTGGCCTTGATGGCGTTGTTGAGGTACGAGATCAGCGGGGTGTTCGCCGACTCGTACAGGTTCTCGATCCCGAGCCGGTCCTCCACCTCCTCGATACCGCGCTCCAGCATCGAGACCGTACGCTTCTTCTCATCGACCTCGTAGTGCTTGTCGCGTGTCAGCCGGCCCACCATCCGGGCGAACTCGGGGTACCACCGACCGGTGTCCTCCGAAGGGCCGGAAATGATCAGCGGGGTCCGCGCCTCGTCGACCAGGATCGAGTCGACCTCGTCGACGATGGCGTAGTAGTGGCCGCGCTGGACACAGTCGCCGAGGGCCAGCGCCATGTTGTCGCGCAGGTAGTCGAAACCGAACTCGTTGTTGGTCCCGTACGTGATGTCCGCCTCGTACGCGGCCCGCCGCGCGGCCGGGTCCATGTGGGCCAGGATCGCGCCCACCTCCAGGCCCAGGAAGTGGTGGATCCGGCCCATCTGCTCCGACTGGAACTGGGCCAGGTAGTCGTTGACCGTGACGATGTGCACGCCCTTACCTGTCAGCGCGTTCAGGTAGCTCGGCAGCACCGCGACCAGGGTCTTGCCCTCACCGGTCTTCATCTCGGCGATCATGCACTGGTGCAGCGCCGCCCCGCCCATGATCTGGACGTCGAAGTGCCGCTTGTCCAGCACCCGCTGAGTGGCCTCCCGCACCGTGGCGAAGGCCTCAGGCAGCAGCGAGTCCAGTGACTCTCCGTTGTCGTAGCGCTGCCTGAGGTCAGCCGTCTGGCCCTTCAGCTCGTCGTCGGACATCGACTCGTAGTCGTCCTCGATCGAGTTGACCTGCTTCGCGATCACCTCCAGCTTCTTCAGCTGGCGGCCCTCGCCGATGTGCAGCATCTTGTCGAGCAAACCCACGCCGAAATCTCCTCAGGCTCGCCCCGCCGGGCGCGGGGTCTGGACCATCCTAGTGGCGCTGGGACTGCCGACTCACCGCTGACCGGCTCAGCCCAGCGCCGCGGCTAGGTCGTCGGCCAGGTCTCCACGGGCTGCGACGGTGACCGTGGACAGGTTCAGCCAGTCAGCGAGCAGGCTCAGCTCAGCCGCTAGCTCGCGGGCCACGAGTCGGCCCGGCGGCCCGTCCGGCTCCCGCCAGGCCTGCACCTGAAGCCGGCGCGCCGACCGGTCGGACTTGAGGTCGACCCGGGCCACGATCTGCTCCCCCAGCAGGAAGAGGTAGACGTAGTAGCCGTACACTCGCTGCGGCTGCGGGACGTAGATCTCGATCCGGTAGTCGACGCCGAACAGACGGGCCAGCCGGCGCCGCTCGAAGACCAGCGAGTCGAAGGGACTGACCAGTCCCCGGCCCTGGACCCACCGCGGGCGCCGGGCTGTGGGGTCCAGGTAGACCCGGTCGGACCAGCCGCTGACCTGAACCGGTTCCAGCTCGCCGAGCCGAACCATGGTCGCCAAGGCGGCCCGGGTGGCTGCCCGCGACATCCGGAAGTAGTCCGCGAAGCAGGACTCAGTGCCAATCCCGAGGGCCCGGACCGCTCGGCGCAGCAGAGTCAGGTCCGCCTCGACCGGGTCCAGGTCCGGGGCCTGGGCGACATCGGGTGGCAGCACCCGCTCCCACAGGTCGTAGACCCGCTCGAATCCGCTGGTGCGCCGCGACGAGGTGACCCGGCCGGAGCGGAACAGCCACTCCAGCGCGGTCTTGGTCGCGGTCCAGCTCCACCCCCAGCCGCGGCTTCGCGGTGCTGCCGGATGCTCCACCTGCCGAGCGGTCAGGCCCGCCGGTGACGCCGCCACGGCCTGGTAGGTCTGCTCCACCAGGTCGGGGTTCTCACGCTGGACCCGAACCAGGTCGGGCCAGGCCTCGCTGGCGGCCCGGGCCATCCGGGGCCGCAGGGCTGGCTGCAGTCGGATGTCGATCAGGCTGGCGGCATGGCCCCAGTACTCGAACAGCCGCCGCGGTGCCTCGCCGAAGCTCCGGTCGAGCAGGTCGCACCGGTACGGTCCGAGCCGACCGTACAAGGGAAGATAGTGGGCCCGCTGGAGCACGTTCACCGAGTCGATCTGCAGCTGGGCCAGACGGTTGACCTCGGACTGGAGGTGGCGGACAGTCACCGGCGTGGGCCGGTCCCGGCCGAAGCCCTGCGCGACCAGCGCGATCCGGCGGGCCTGGGCCAGGCTGAGGTGTCGCACGAGGTGAAGGCTAGCGTCGAGCGCCACTAGACCGGTCAGCAGCGGCAGACCGGCCGGTCCCCGGCCGGTCTGCCGTGGCCACGGACTCAGGCCTGGTCAACCTCCAGGTGGATCACGCCGTAGTCGTACGCCTTGCGCCGGTAGACCACCGAGGGCTGCCCGTTCTCCGCGTCCACGTAGAGGAAGAAGTCATGACCGACCAGCTCCATCTCGTCGAGGGCCTGGGCGAGCGTCAGTGGCGCGGTCCGGAAGTGCTTCTCCCGGACGACCAGCGGCCCGTCGCCGTGAACCTCCAGGCCAGCCACCTGGCGGACCTCGTCGACCGCGGGCTCGTCAGCCTCCACCACAGCCGCTGGCTCGGGGGCCTTGAGGCTGTCGGTGACCCGAAGCCCCCGGTGCACCTTGCGGCGGTCGGCCGCCCGGCGCAGCTGTGTCTTCAGCCGGTCCAGGGCACGGTCGAAGGCGACGGTCTTGTCGTCAGAGGAGGCCTCGGCCCGGACCACGGGACCCTTGCCGATCAGGGTGATCTCGACTCGAACTGCCTGGTCGGGATGCCTAGTGTCAGAGCACACCACCTTCACTTCGCTGCGAATGATCCGGTCGCGGATGCGCTCGATGCTGCGCATCCGCTGGACTACCTGCTCGCGGAACGCGTCCGAGATCTGGCAGCGGCGTGCCGTGACGACGACGTCCATGGCTCCTCCTCATCACCCCACCGGCGCCGGGGCTTTCCCGGAGCCGGAGAAACAGCAGGCACCCCCGCCAGCCTCAAGCGGACTGACCGGTGGCGCCATGCCCTGAGGCTAGTACCTCTCGCCCAAGGCCACGCCGCTGGTCGGCGAGTCGCTCATCATTCTGTTACCGCAGTGAATCCTGGCTCGATGAGCGCAGCCTGGTCGCGGCGACAGCAGCGGCCCCCAGCACCTGCGCCTCCGCTGCCACCAGCGCCCGCTGTGCCTCAAGCACGGTGGCACCGGTGGTGACCACGTCGTCGACCACCAGCACCGGCCCTCGGAGCTGGTCGGCCCGCAAGGCCCCGACGAGGTTCGTCAGCCGCGCAGCGGTGCCCAGCCCCGCCTGGTCGGCGACTGGACGGACCTGGTGCAGCGAAGCCCGGACCCAGACCCGGGCCCCGGCTCGGCGCAGATGGGCCGCAGCGGCCCGGGCCAGCAGCAGCACCGAGTCGTAGCCGCGGCCGCGGACCGTGGCTGGCCGGGACGGAACCGGGACCAGGGTGGCTTCCACCACTGCGGTCTCAAGCAGCAGCGCAGCGACCGCCCTGGCCAGGGCCTCCCCCAGGGCGGCGGTCCCAGACCGGGCCCCTCGCTCCTTGTGAGCTCCGATGAGGCTCCGCGTCACCCCTTCATACCGGGCTGCGGCCCAGACGCGGGGCCAGTCGGGCAGCCCCCGCTGCTCCTGGCTCGGGGCCTGCCGTCGCAGCTCTTCGCGGCAGCCACGGCAGACCCCCGCCCCCGGCTGGCCGCAGCCCGGACAGGTAGCGCCCAGCACAAGGTCGGCCGCCGCCGACAACCAGGTTGACGTCCCCACCCGTCCAGCCTGGCGCACGGAGACAGGCCCGGGCTGGAAGGAGCATCAGTCTGTGGACAGCTGAGCGGCTGTGGACAAGTCCTCTGACCTACTCCACCTCTGGGTCCCGACGACCCAGAACCGCTTCGCGCAGGACGCGGGCGTGCGTGTGGTTGTGGTCGTGGCCGGCAAGCAGGAGGGTCACTCGCCCTTGGCGAGCCAGGTCTCGCAGGTGCTCCACTGCTGCTTGGGCCTGGGGGAGTCCGCGCAGCTCCTCCCGGTAGGCGTCCACGAACTGGGGCCAGTCCAGCTCACCAGAGTGAAAGGCCCGACGCAGATCGGTGGAGGGTGTGGCGTCCTTGGCCCACTCGTCCAGCGCCGCCCGGGCCTTGGAGATACCCCGCGGCCACAGGCGGTCTACCAGCACCCGGACGCCGTCATCGGGTGAGGGAGGTGCGCCGATCCCCTTCAGGACGACGGCGGTGGGGTCAGGAAGGTCAGACACGGCTCCGGTGGTGGTCGGGTAGGGCAAGGGTGAACCTGGTCGCTCACCACAGTATCTCCACCCGACCTGTGCCGGGGTCCCCGGCCCGGGGCCCACGCTGCAGCGGGCACGAGCCGCCACGGGTGGGCGCCGCAGCCCGCTGCGCGTCTCAGCCTGCGGCGGGCATGTCAGCCGGGGTAGGTGGGCAGCCGCAGAGCGGTGGCACTGTCGGTGGGCAGGCGCAGCGGCGCCCACCGGAAGCCGCCCTGGTACAGCCACAGGCGGGTGCTGTCGGCCACCACCTTGTGAGCCGGGTTGCGAGGGCTCGTGGTCAGCGTGACTGCGGTCCAGTCATCGGCCCGTCCGAGGTCGCGGACCATGACCCCGGCCAGGTCCACGTCCACCACCTCGGGCCGCGCGTCGCCGCTCAGCACGGTGACAGTGCTGCCGCTGCTCCATCCCAGGTCCAGCAGGTCCGTCAGCTCTCGAGACTCTCGCAGCAGCGGGATCCGGCGGGCGCCGCCCCAGGCACCACCGCCCTCGAGCCGCAGCAGGCGCAGCTCCCGGCTGCGGCTCCCGTCAGGCTGCACCAGGACCGCCATCCGCTGCCCGTCGGGTGACACCCGAAAGGCCACCACGGAGGTCCCGGCGAGCCCGTGCACAGGAACCTGCTCGACCTGGTCTCCCGTGACCTGTGACATCGTGCCGGACGCGGTCATCGCCCAGAGCCGCCCAGACCGGGTGAGCTGCGGCCGCAGCAGTCCTGCGGCCGAGAGCACCCGCTGGCTCGCACCACCGTCCACGGGCCCCCGGTGCAGCTCTCGGACTTCGCCGGAACCCACCACCAGGGCCGCCTCCAGCCCGTCGGAGCTCACGGCCAGTCCGGTGGCCGACCAGCTCTGGGCTCCAAACGGCCCGTCCACGACACGAGGCGCCTCGTCTGGGGTCTCGGAGACTCGAACCAGCCGGTCGTTCTGGATCCCGAAGAGCTGGGTGCTGAGCGGGTGCAGGGCGTCGTACCGGTCTGCCAGCGACAGCGGCGCGATGCCGTCCGTGCGCTGTCCGTCGATGGTGACGGGCCTCCCGTCGACCGTGATCTGGAACCCCTCAACATCGGGCAGCTGACGCAAGGTAGCGGCCAGCTGGGCAGCGAAGGCTGCGGACCTGTCCGCCTGCGGCTCGGCCTGGAGCGGGATCGTCAGCACTCCCGAGCCGACCACGGGTCCGGTCAGGCCTGCCGGACTGGGCTCGGCGTTGGTCACGGCAGGCGCCAGCCACTGCGACGGCCCTTGGAGCAGCAGCCTCACCAGAGCAGAGGCGTCTCGGTTCCCCCGAGCGATGTACCTGGTGTCAGGGACCAGCGTGGAGCCTGTGGGGTCGAGAAAGAAGATATCGCTGCGGACGTAGGCGGTCGCGAAGAGGTAGCGCGAGATCAGAATCCCCTCTGGTGGGTTCGCGATCCGCAGCTGCCCGTCCCGGTTGCGCTCGATCAGGAAGTCGAACCGGGCCCGTTCATCGTGGGCCGTGAATGAGCCGTCGAGCCCGACCCGCCCGACGATGCTGACCGGCTCCGCTGTCGCCCGCGGTGGCGTGGTGTCGGCATAGACCGTGACGCCAGCCTCGGGGCGCCAGTCGCGGTTGGCCTCGTCGGTCAGGTACATCCGGGCCGCCGGGTACCCCGGCTGGTAGGTCGCCATGGCATGCAGGAAGCCATCAATGATCAGCGACTCGCTCGCTCCTGTCGGCGGCGGGTCGGGAGCAATCGCGACCCCGCCGGGCCCCGGCTGCCGGGAGTGTCGGCTTTCCCGGACCACTGGCCCTTCGGTCGGCAGTGACGCGCACCCCACCAGGAGTGACAGCACGATCCCCAGCACGGCCAGCAGTCGAGTCATTGGGGCAGCTCCCTTGGTTGCTCGCCGGAGCCGAGCCAGTCCTGGGTCCGCTCCCGGGGGACCACCGGCAGCGGGGACCGAACGACCGGCGAGTCCTGCCGTCGGGGCAGGGTCACCCGGAACTGGGCCCCTTGCTGCGGCCGGCTCCAGGCATTCAGGTACCCACCGTGAAGCCTGACGTCCTCCAAGGAGATGGCAAGCCCGAGCCCGGTGCCACCAACACTGCGGGACCGAGCCGGATCGGCTCGCCAGAAGCGGTGAAACACGTTCTGCGCATCGGCAGCGGCAAATCCGACACCGCGGTCGCGGACGGTGATCGCGACCGCACTGTCGTTCGCGGCAACCTCAACGGTGACCGGCTTGCCCTCCCCGTGCTCAATGGCATTGGTCAGCAGGTTCCGCAGCACCCTGCCCATCCGGCGAGCGTCAGCCACCGCGACCGCGGTCCCGGGCGAGATCAGCTCCAGGGTGGTCTGCTTCGTCCTGGCAAACGGCCGCAGCGCCTCCACCTCGGTCGCGACCAGCTGAGCCAGGTCGACCTCATCGGCGGCCAGGTCGACTGCCCCGGCATCGAACCGGCTGATCTCCAGCAGGTCGGCCAGCAGCGCCTCAAACCGGTCCAGCTCACGCCGCATCAGCACAGCACTGCGCTGCTCCAGGGGACCGAACTCATCACGGGCGTCGTACAGCGTGTCGGCAGCCAACCGGACCGTGGTCAGCGGCGTTCGCAGCTCGTGGGAGACATCCGCCACGAAGCGCTGCTGCAGCTGCGAGAGCTCTTCCAGCTGCAGGATGCGGTGCTGCAGCTCGGAGGCCATGAAGTTCATGGAGACCGCCAGGCCCGCCAGGTCGTCTGTTCCGCGGACCGGCATCCGCTCCGTGAGCTCTCCCGACGCCAGCCGCTCCGCTGCGAGCCGGGCCTCCCGGACCGGCCCGATCACCTGCCGGGCCACCCAGTACGAGATCAGGGCCAGGGACAGCATCACGACGACCCCGGTGGTCACGACCGCACGCTGCAGGATCTGCAGCGTCTCGGCCTCCTGCTTCATGGGGAAGACGAAGTAGATCGGGTAGCGGACGGCGCTGGCGGCACCGACAGACGCCCCGACGATGACCCCGGGCACAGTCTCGCTCCCGTCGAGGTAGCGGACCGCGGTCGGAGTGACAAACACCGACGGGTCCCCGGCCTCGCTGGCCCGCGACACCTCACTGCGAACCCGGTCTGGGATGCAGCTCGTGTCGAGGCCTGGGGTGAGGATGTCAGAGACCGGCCCCTGCACCACGACGTGGTACTGGCCGCCCACAGCACCGCGCTGGACCGCCGAGAAGGCCACCCGGGTCAGGGTGTCGCTGGACCCGGCCTGCCCTGGTGATGCCTCCCGGAGAGACTCCTCCATGGCCTCGAGCGCCGTCGATGCCTCCGCCACCGCCGAGACGGTCTTTCCCCGCTGGATCCCGTCGGAGGCCTGCTGCTGCAGCAGCCAGCCAGCCAGCAGCAAGACCACGATCGTGCCGGACAAGGTGGTCATGACCACCCGCAGCGGCAGAGAGCCCCACCAGACCCGCTCCGGGACGTGGAGGATCCGCAGCGTCCGCCCGACGCCCATGAACCTAGCCAGCAGAGCTCCCCCCGGCCCGGTAACCGACTCCGCGTACGGTGACCACCAGCTCTGGCCGTTCCGGGTCCTTCTCGACTTTCGAGCGTAGTCGCTGGATGTGGACGTTGACCAGTCTGGTGTCGGCGGCATGGCGGTAGCCCCAGACCTGCTCCAGCAGCTTCTCCCGACCGAAGACCTGCTGGGGCCGGCGGGCCAGGGTCAGCAGCAGGTCGAACTCCAGCGGTGTCAGGGCGATGATCTGGCTGCCGCGGCGGACCTCGTGGGCGGGTACGTCGATGACCACGTCGCCGATCCGGATCGTCTCGCTCTCCGACTCTGCCGGGGGTCGCCGCAGCCGGGTCCAGATCCGAGCCACCAGCTCGCGGGGCTTAAACGGCTTCGGTACGTAGTCGTCAGCCCCCGCCTCCAGGCCGTCCACCACATCCCCCGTGTCCGACTTGGCGGTCAGCATCACGATGGGGACGCCGGACTCCTCTCGGATCCGGCGGCAGACAGCCACACCGTCCATTCCGGGCAGCATCAGGTCCAGCAGCACCAGGTCCGGCGAGGTGGCCCGGAACTCCTCCAAGGCCCGGTCCCCGCTGGCGCACCAGACAGTCTCGAACCCCTCCTGGCGCAGCACCAGCTGCAGCATCTCAGCGAGTGATGCATCGTCATCCACCACCAGGATGCGCCGCCGCCCCCCGTTCAGATCAGCCACGATCGTCTCCTCCCAGGCCACGATGCTAGCCGCAACCTGCCTTCAGCCGCTGTCACAGTGCCAGCGCCCGAGGCCGCGGTACGGCGAGGACAGGCCCGGTCAGGTCCACCAGCCACCCTTGCCGTCTCCGCCCGACCTGCCGCCGCGGTAGTCCGGGTCCTTGAGGCCCTCGTCCTCGCCGCGCTCGGCGCTCGGCGGCGCAGCGGGCTGCGACGCCTGGGACGGGGCCGTGTACTTGGACTCGGTCGGCGGCGTGACAGAGGATGAGTCGCCGCCCGAGGTGGCGCTCGGCCACGCATCGTTCTTGAGCACCTCAGGGGTCGTGACCTTGCTTGAGGTCATCTGGCGCACGTGCTCGTCCAGCGGCTGCTTCCACTGGTCCGTCCCGGTCATCAGGTTGGCGATGAACCAGTCGTTGGCCTGCTTGAGCGCCGACCCAGCCCAGGCGCAGCGCTGGAAGTAGTGCTCACCCGTGTCGGTGTTGGCGTACCCGCTGAGGGCCTCCTTCCAAGTGTTCAGCAGGATCTGGAAGTTCTGGAACGCCCCGTGCTGCAGCAGGGCCGGAGTCTCGACCCCATAGCCCGCCACCTCCACGTACTGCTGGAACTCTGTCACCGCCGCCAGCTGCACGGGCAGCTGCTGCATGTAGGCCTCGGCTCCCGGGCCCGTCCAGTGCGTCTGCTGCTGCCGCTGCTGGATGTCGGTGAGGATGGGCTCGACCTCCTGGCCAACGACCTGCCAGGTGTCGGTGTAGACCTTGTGCAGGTTGGTGGCGACGTTCTCGTGCGGCCGCAGCTTCTCCTCGTAGTTGTGCTTCAGCGCATTGAACTGCTCCTTCATCTCATTGATGATCTTGTCGGCGTCCTCCCGGAACCGCTTCACCTCCTTGTCCCGGCAGTCGTCGTCCGCATCAATCCGGTCAATGGCCACCTTGGCCTGCTTGCGGTCGTTGTCCTCGCAGGCCTTCATCGCTTCTCGAAGCCCCTCGAAGGCCTCGACGATGTCTGGGTCCAGGTTCTTGATCTCCGTCGTCATCTGAGCCCTCCTAGACTGCGGTGCCTGCGGTCGGAGCGTCGCCAGTCATCAGCTTCGCGGCCTGAGTGTTCTGCTCCTCAGTCTCCTGGTACTGGCCGGAGGCCGAGTTGAGCGTTTCGCTGATCGCTCTGAACTCCTGGCCGCCTTCTGCTGCCAGCTTCTGGAGGCGCACCAGCAGGTCGTAGTACGGCTTGAAGGCCTCCTTCAGCATGCCGAAGGCGTCCCCGCTGGGAGCAAGGCCCTTGACCTTGTTGCTGACCGAAGAGTCCCACCCCTCGGCGGTGTCGTCCCAGTGCTGGGCCTCCTTCTTGAGCATCTCCGGCGAGGCCTCGACGGGAGTCTCCTCACCCGGCCCACCAGGCGTACCCGGCCCACCCACGTCACCGGGCGTCGTACCTGGACCACCAGGCGTCACACCTGGACCACCGGGCGTCGCACCTGGACCACCGGGCGTCGCACCTGGCCCGCCAGGCGTCGCACCTGGCCCGCCGAGCGTCGGCGTAGTACCTGGCCCAGACTTCGACAGGTCCGGCATCTCCGGACTACCAGACGTACCTGGCCCACCAGGCGTCGCACCTGGCCCAGACTTCGACAGGTCCGGCATATCCAGGCCACTGGACGTACCTGGCCCACCAGCCGTCGACACACCTGGCGCACCGGACACCCCAGACTTCGACAGGTCCGGCATATCCAGGCCACTGGACGTACCTGGCCCACCAGCCGTCGACACACCTGGCACACCGGACACCCCAGACTTCGACAGGTCCGGGCTGGACAGGGTGGGACTTGTGAGGCCGGACCGATCAGATGACGCCAGCTTGCTCGGATCGTGGGAAGGCAGGTCAGACAGGCCGGCCGCCCGGGTGCCCGGCAGGCTCACACCACTGCTACCCAGGCCGCCGCTCCCCAGTCCGCCGCTGCTCAGGCCGCCCAGACCTCCGCTACCCAGGCCACCTCCGCTACCCAGGCCGCCGCCCGCACCGGACAAGCCACCGGATCCGCCGAGCCCAGCCCCGCCCAGGCCAGCCCCGGCCGTACCACTACCGAGGCCAGCGGCTCCGGTCCCCGGCATGCCCATGCCCGCGCCAGCGCTTCCTGCGCCGCCCGCGGCACTACCGGTACCGGTCCTACCCATGCCCATCATCCCGGGCGGCATCATCATCGGCGCCCCACCGGCGCCCCGCTGCCCGCCTTGCCCCCCGCCATCGTGCGGGTTGATCAGGGCCTCGTAGATCTCCAGGCCGCCCACCAGGTCGTCGGTGTCGGACCGGTGGCCGGTGACTCCTGACTCCTGAACCCGCAGCTCGTGATCGGGGTGTGGGGTGCTCATCAACGTCCTCCCTGGAACTCGGTGCCACGACTCATCAGTGCGCTGGTCTGCCTCTGCAGCCGCCCTAGCTCGCGGGCCAGCCGCTCCCGGTCACCGAGGACGAAGACCGGCGGCACGAAGGCGGCATATGCAGCCTCGTGGGCCTGCCAGACGGCGTCTCGGACCTGGGAGACGCGCGACCCAGACAACCAGTGCTCATCGAAGATCACTTTCTCGGTGTGCCCGTGCCGGTTCAGGCGCACTGTGACCTTGCGGTTGTTGCTCTGGCCCTCCGCGCCCTGCCCCTCCCACCGGGCTGGCGTGACGCTGCTCGGGTCGGCATCGAGCCGGGCCGACTCCTCAATCAGCAACCGCGTCCGCTCCTGAATGCGGTCCAGGGCCTCCCAGCTCAGCAGTTCCGACCCGACCTCGTCCGGCTCGTCGTCCTCCCAGGCATAGGGGAGCTCGGTCGTCCCCAGGGTCGCGTTGGCCAGAAGGAAGGCCTCGTCGAACATGCTCGACAGGGAGGTGCCTCGCGCCCTTTCCCGCCACCGGTTCGAGATCTGGACATCGGTCAGCCGCTTGTTCTCATCAACCCAGATCCGGACCGACCGTGTGCTGTCGGGATAGCCCTCTGCCGGCTCCCACGACTCGCCCTCCCCCTGGGCAGCCAGCAGCTCGTCCTCTGGAGCCAGCCCTGCCGACAGCGGGTTGCCGTCTATGACATCAGCCGGCGGTTCGTCCATCCACATGCTCACGCGGAGACCCCCTTGCTCGACATAGCAGCTAGTCTGGCACGCCGACAGGGTCAGTTGTGCTGCGGCGAAGCGGTCCAGGTAGCGAAGAAGGCCAGCGGGTTCCCCTGCCGGTGCAGGACCCGCTGCCACAGGTCGGCGTAGTGGTCCCCGAAGATGTCGTCGTACAGCGCCGGCACCACGTGCCAGGCGCCACGGCGCAGCTCCGCGTCCAGCTGGCCAGCCGCCCAGCCGGCGTACCCGGCGTAGATCCGAAGATCACGGAAGGCACCCCGGACGATCTCCACCGGTGTGTCAAGGTGCAGCAGACCAACCTCGTGGAACAGTCGTCGCCACCCGGGCGGCTCGGCCTGCCCAGGCCCCAGGCTAGCCAGGCAGATCGCTCCGTTGGGTGATACCGGCCCGCCGGCGTACAGCGCCTGAGGCAGGCTGACCTCGCTCACCCACTGCGGCAGAACCTGACCCAGGTCGACCCGGGAGACCCGGTTCAGCACCACTCCGAGGGTGCCGGAGTCGTCATGATCGAGCAAGAGCACCACGGTCTGGTCGAAGACCCCGTCCCTGAGGTCGACACTCGCCACCAGCAGCAACCCGGCCGCCGGCTCGACCCTCTCGTCCACGGACACATCTTCCCACGGGGCCGCGACCCATCCCCACAGCAGCGTCCGGCGAGGGCCTCGCCGGACGCTGCTGCACGTGCATGCGGCAACACCTACGGCGGCTTCTCACCAGTGGCGCCCCTGGGAGCACGGTGGCTGCGGCGAACCACAGCGCCGCCGCACGAGGTTCCTGAGGTACGAAGACGACGGTGCCGGCTCCCGGTCGAGAGTCGGCACCTGAGGTGGAGGTGGCGGGAATTGAACCCGCGTCCTTGAGCGGCGAACCAGGACTTCTCCGGGCGCAGCCGGTGGTGGTGTTCTGCTCGGCTCTCACCCTCGTTCCGGCACGTGGTGAACAAGCCCAGCCCTAGATGTGTCCCGTGACGCCCCTAGGGCACGGTCGTCGCGGCAAGCCTTCTTGATGAGGCCAGGATCCGGACCGAAGGCGAGTCCGGGCTGACCCTTCGGTCACTGCTCAGGCAGCGAGAGCGAAGTCAGTGCGCGTGTTGTCGGCACTTATTGGGTTCCAAGGATCGTTAACGAGATGACCTTGGCTCCTCGGCCCGCTTCTCCTGGGACTACCGTCCCGAGTCGAAACCAGTCACCCCCTGTTCAGATGTGCTCGACCAGTCTAGCGCTCCCGCAGCAGCTCCCACGGCAGCCACCGCTTCAGCGGGTGGTTCCAGTCGATCCCTTGCAGGGCCTGGACCAGCATCACCAGTACCGACAGAGACCAGTAGCCGCCAAGGACCGGGAACAGCACGGCGGCTGCACCACCGGTCACGATCGTCAGCAGGGTCACCACGACGCCGGCGACGGTCACCAGGAAGGATAGGTTGAAGGCCTTGGCAGCCTCGCGCCGGGTGTCGGCCCCAGTGGCAGCGAAGAAGACGATGAGCGGCCCCAGCAGGAAGCAGAAGAAGGCCGCCAGGTGGGCGGTCAGGACCCCACCCAGGGACTGTGGGCGGAGCCGCGGCTGAGCCACCTGGACCAGCCCCAGAAAAGCTGTGTTCAGGTCCCGTCGCGTGGTGGCCAGCGCGACAATCCCCGAGCGCCGGTCGAAGTCCTGCGGACTCAGCCGCCCGCTGTCGTACGCCCACCGGAGCCGACGGCCAGCCTCCTGACGCTCGGCCTCGGTCACGGGCAGGCCCAAGGTGGGGTGCTCGGCTGGGGGGGTCGTCATGGCGCCAGCCTGGCAGCCTCGAGCCCAGCGTGGATCAGGCTCAACCCTGGCCCTCCCCTGCTCCTGGAACCTGCATGCCCAGCCCCCACTGCTCCCGCTATCGTGAAGTGCTCATGCCGAGAGGAGACCACAGTGCCCAGACCGAAGGGCCGCGTCCTCGTGGCGCAGAACCGAAAAGCGCGCCACGACTACCACCTGCACGACAGCCTGGAGGCTGGTCTGGTGCTGACCGGCACCGAGGTGAAGTCGCTGCGGGCCGGTCGGGCCTCGCTCTCCGATGCCTTCGCCACCGTCGACAACGGTGAGGTCTGGCTCCGCAACGCCCACATCCCGGAGTACTCCCACAGCACCGAGAACCACCAGCCGCGACGCAACCGCAAGCTCCTGCTGCACCGGCGTCAGATCGACAAGCTGGAGCGGGAGGTGGCGGCATCAGGCCGCACGATCGTCCCGCTCGCGATCTACTTCCTCGACGGCTACGCCAAGGTCGAGATCGCTGTGGCCACTGGCAAGCGGGACTGGGACAAGCGGGCCGCGATCGCGGAGCGCGAGGCGAACCGGGAGGCTCAGCGAGCCTTGTCGCACCACGTACGGACCCGGCGCCGCGCCTGACCTCACAGCACCGACATCGGGTTCACCAGCGACCCGTTCACCCACGTCATGAAGTGCAGGTGGCAGCCAGTCGAGTACCCGGTGGAGCCGACGTAGCCGACCACCTGACCGGCGGCGACCCGCTGGCCCGGACGCGCGGCGTAGCTCGACAGGTGGTTGTACGAGGTGGTCAGGTGCCGACCGCCGATGTTGCCGTGGTCGACGAAGATCCGGTTGCCGTACCCGCCGTTGTAGTAGGCCTCGGTGACCACTCCGGCCGCGACCGACCGGATAGGGGTCCCGCACCCAGCGCCGAAGTCGGTCCCGTCGTGCAGCTTCCAGACCTTGAGCACCGGGTGCAGACGCATCCCGAACGGGGAAGTCAGCGGACCACTGACCGGGCGCACCAGATCACCCTTGGACGAGACCGGAGCCGGGGCTGCCGCAGCCGGCGCGGGGGCCGGGGCCTGGGCCTGGCTCCCCCGACGCTTCGCCGCCGCCGCGGCTGCAGCTGCGGCCTGCTGAGCCTTCAGCCGCTGCTGCTCAGCGTTGGCAGCGGCGGACTCGGCGGCCTTCTGGTCGGCGAACCGCTTGGCGATCCGCTGGTTCACCGCCGCCAGCTCGCCCTCCTTAGCCGCCAGAACTGCCTTGTCGGCGTCCAGTGCCTGCTGAGCTGCCGCCTCGGCTGCAGCGTTGGCCGCGACCGCCTTCTGCACCGCGGCCTCGGCCGCCTGGGCCGCTGCCCGAGCCTTCTGCGTAGCGGACAGGTTCGCGGCAGCCTGCTTGCGGTCGGCGGCCGCCCGGGCCTCAATGACGGCCTGGGTGTTCTTGGTCTCAGCCAGCTTCGCCTGACGGTCTTCCAGGCGGGTCACCTGGGCCGACGTGGTGTCGAACATCGTCGTGGCCCACTGCACCCGGTTGCTCATGTCGACCGTGGTGCGGGGGGTGAGCAGGGTGGCCAGGCCCATCATGGAGGTGTTCTGCTGGTACTGCTGGCGGGCCATCTGACCAACCTTCGCCTGCTCCTTGTCCAGCGAGACCTGGTTCTCAGCCACCTGCTGCTTCACCATGGCCAGCTGAGCCTGGCTCTGCACCAGGCGGGCCTCGGTCTCAGCGTCCTTGCGCTCGGCTGCCAGCACCTGCTGCTGCGCCACCGCGAGCTGCGACTGAGCCTGGGTCAGGGCGGTACGAGAAGCGGCCAGCTTGCTGACGGCTGCGTCGAGAGCAGCCGACGACTCGTGCACCTGGCTGGTCATCGTCGACACAGCCCCCTGGACCTGGCTGCGCTGCCCCTGGAGGGTCAGCACGTCGGACTGCGCGGCCGCGGCCGCCGCCCGCTGCCGGTCCCGCTCATCGGACCAGTCGTCGGCCCGGGCCGGGGCCGCCCACCCGAGGGCCAGCGCCACGGATACCCCAGCCGCCGCCAGGCGAGCTCCGGTCTTCACGCTCGAGCGCCGCATGCTTTCCCTCCTGTCAGACCCTCAGGTACCTGCGGGTCGCGATCAACGTAGGAATCATGGACAGCAGGACCGCCACGACCGCAACCCCAGCCATGGCAATCCCCGTGTGGGACCAGCCGATCCACTGTAAAGCCTTAAGTGACACTTGAGCGTTCCGCATGATCACGAAGTACACGCCCGCAGCCAGCGTGACGCCGGCCAGCAGGGCCCCGACAATCGCCGCGAAGAGCGACTCCAGCAGGAACGGCAGCATGATGTACCAGTTGCCGGCACCCACCAGCCGCATAATCCCCAGCTCCCGCCGGCGGGCGAACGCCGCCATCCGGATGGTGTTGCCAATCTGCAGCGCGGCCGCCAGCAGCAGCAGCGCGCTCATCCCGATCGTCCCCCAGCGCAGGGCGTTCAGCCAGGCGAAGATCGGGTCCAGGTAGGTGTGGAGGTCCTGGACCGTCTGAACTCCCTTGAGGGTCTGAACCTCGCTGACCAGGCCCTGGTAGTTGTTCGGGTTCTTGAGTTTCACCCGGAACGAGTCCTGCATCTGGTCGACGGTCAGGGTGTCCTGGATCGGCGAGTCGGCGTAGGCCTTCTTGAACTCCTCGAAGGCCTCCTCCTTGCTCTCGTAGAAGATCTGCGCGGTCTCCGGGTTGGACTCGATGACCTGCCGGATGGTCTCCTTCTGGGCCTGCGTGGCGTCCTGGCCGGGGTCGCAGTTGTCACCCTTCACGTCCTTGACGCACAGGAACACCGAGATCTCGATCTTGTCGTACCAGCGGTCCTTCATCAGCTCGACCTGCTGGGCAGCCAGCAGGCCCGACCCGAACAGCGACAGTGAGACCCACATCGTCACGATGACCGCCAAGGTCATGGTCGCATTGCGGCGGACGCCGCTCCAGGCTTCTGAGAACGTGTGTCGCATCACTGCACCCCGTAGATGCCCTTGGCCTGGTCCCGGACGACCTGGCCTGCTTCGAGCTCGATGACCCTCTTGCGCATCTGGTCCACGATGGCAGAGTCGTGAGTAGCCATCACCACGGTGGTGTCGGCCCGGTTGATCCGGTCGAGCAGCTTCATGATCCCGACACTCGTGGCGGGGTCCAGGTTTCCTGTGGGCTCGTCGGCGATCAGGATCTTGGGCCGGTTGACGAAGGCCCGGGCGATCGCCACCCGCTGCTGCTCGCCGCCGGAGAGCTCCTCAGGCAGCCGGTCTCCCTTGCCCCCGAGGCCCACCAGCTCCAGAGTCTCCGGAACCACCCGGCGGATCACTGAGCCTGGCTTGCCGATCACCTGCAGCGCGAAGGCGACGTTCTCACTCACGGTCTTGCCCGGCAGCAGGCGGAAGTCCTGGAAGACGGTCCCGATCTGGCGACGCAGGCCGGGGATCTTCCAGCCTGGGATCCGGGTCAGGTCCCGGCCGGCGACGTACACCCTCCCCTTGGTCGTGCGGTACTCCCGCAGGATGAGTCGCAGCAGAGTCGACTTCCCCGAGCCCGAGGTACCCACCAGGAAGACGAACTCTCCCTTGTCGATGTCGATGCTCACGTCCTTCAGGGCAGCGCGCTTCTGCCCGTCGTACACCTTGGAGACGTCCTCGAATCTGATCACGTGATCACCTTGGGCCGGGGTTGGGAACAGGGAAGGCTTCTGAGAGTTCTCAGGCCGGCCAGCACGAGTCTAGGTGAGCCTGCCTTCCAGACGTCGCACCGGCGCGCCCGGGCGGGTCGTGACCCCCACCGGGCTCAGCCGGCGTCCTGGCTGGTCCGCCGCCACCGGATCCCAGCGTCGATGAAGCCGTCGAGGTCGCCGTCGAAGACCGCGTCCGGGTTGCCGACCTCGTGCTCGGTCCGCAGGTCCTTCACCATCTGGTACGGGTGCAGCACGTACGACCGCATCTGAGAGCCCCAGGAGTTGCCGCCGTCGCCCTTGAGCTCGTTCAGAGCAGCCTCCCGCTCGGCGCGGGCCCGCTCCAGCAGCCGGGCCTGAAGCACCCGCAGCGCAGCAGCCTTGTTCTGGATCTGCGACTTCTCGTTCTGGCAGCTCACCACCAGACCGGTCGGCAGGTGGGTGATCCGGACCGCGGAGTCGGTCGTGTTGACTGACTGCCCACCCGGCCCGGACGAGCGAAAGACGTCAACCCGGATGTCGGCCTCCGGGATATCAATGTGGTCGGTCTCCTCAGTGACCGGGAGCACCTCGACTCCGGCGAAGGAGGTCTGCCGACGCCCCTGGTTGTCGAAGGGGGAGATCCGCACCAGCCGGTGGGTGCCCTGCTCGACCGACAGCGTCCCGTACGCGAAGGGCGCCTTCACCGTGAAGGTTGCCGACTTGATCCCGGCCTCCTCGGCGTACGAGGTGTCGTACACCTCCACCGGGTACCCGTGCCGGTCCGCCCAGCGCAGGTACATCCGCATCAGCATCTCGGCGAAGTCGGCGGCGTCCACCCCGCCGGCCTCCGAGCGGATCGTCACCAGCGCGTCGCGCTCGTCGTACTCTCCGGACAGCAGGGTGCGGACCTCCAGGGCCTGGATCTCGGCGGTCAGCCTGCCGAGGTCCCGGCGTACCTCGTCGAAGGTGCTCTGGTCGTCCTCCTCCTGGGCCAGCTCGACCATCACCGCCAGGTCGTCCACCCGCGAGCGCAGCCCCTCGACTCGCTCCACCTCGGCCTGCGCCCGCGACAGCCGGGAGGTCACCCGCTGGGCGTTCTCCTGGTCGCTCCACAGATCAGGCGCCGAGGCCTCCTGCTCCAGGTCCGCGATCTCGCGCCGGCGGCGGGGCAGGTCAACGACCGTCTCGACCGAGCGGAGAGTACGGTCGAGGGCGCCGATCTCGGCGAGGATGTCGTCTGCTTGTGCCACGAGCAGGAACTCTACCGATCACGGTCCACGACAGCGACCTCGTCGGCACGGGCCTTGTTCTGGGTCCCTTCGGCCATGACCGTCTGCCGCCTGAGGGACCCCCGTGACCCCGGTGGGCGCAGAGGGACTTGAACCCCCGACCCCTTCCTTGTAAGGGAAGTGCTCTGACCGGCTGAGCTATGCGCCCGCTCGCGGGCCCCATTGTGGCAGCCCGCGGCCGCACGGCGCGAACCAGCGCCACCGACCGCGGGCTCCAGGACCACGCTGCTTCAGGACCTCTAGCGGCGCTGCCCCCTGGTGCGGACCATCTTCTCGGCAGCCCAGTCCTTGGAGACGTTGAGCGTCGAGGTCAGCACCAGACCAGCCGTGGCAGCACCCTCGGCGATGTCGGCCTGCCGGATGTGGCCGGGCCGGCCGACCTTGGGCGTCAGCAGCCAGACCACCCCGTCGGACGCGAGGTCGGTCAGCGCGTCCACCAAGGCGTCCACGACATCTCCGTCCTCAGCCCGCCACCAGACCAGGACCGCGTCCACGGCCTCGTCGGACTCCTCGACCATATCCGCATCGATCGCGTCCATGACCGAGTTCCGCAGGTCCTCATCGACGTCACTGTCCCAGCCCAGCTCCTGGACCAGCTGGCCCGGCCGCAGCCCGAACGGGTACGAGCCTGAACCCTCCGTGGCCATACTCGCCGCTCCCTTGCCTCAGGCGTCCCCACCCACGGCGCCGGAGGTGCCGGCAGCGGGGTTGTCGATCTGCCACCGGACGTACGCCTCCTGGGCACGCTCAGCCGGGACCTCGCCCCGGCGGCCGAGCAGCCGCAGCGCCGCCACCGCCATCGACGGTCCGTCGACCCGAAGGTAGCGCCGGGCTGCCGAGCGGGTGTCGGAGAAGCCAAAGCCGTCTGCGCCCAGAGCGAAGAAGTCACCCGGCACGTACGGGGCCAGCTGGTTCTGCACCTCGGTGACGTAGTCCGAGACTGCGACCACCGGACCCTGGCGGCCCTGCAGCTGCTGGGTCAGGTACGGCACCCGGTCCCCACCGTCGTCGAAGTTGGCCCTGCCGCAGGCAATCGCCTCGCGGCCCAGCTCGTTCCAGCTGGTGACGCTCCAGACGTCAGCGACGACCCCGTACTCATCCTTCAGCAGCCGCTGCGCCTCCAGGGCCGAGGCCAGCAGGACTCCCGAGCCGAGCAGCTGAACCCGCGGCGCGTCCGCCGCCAGGCCCTCGGTGGAGCCCTCCGCCAGCAGGTACATCCCCTTGCGGATCCCCTCCACATCAACCCCGTCGGGCTCGGCCGGCTGCGGCACCGGCTCGTTGTAGACGGTCAGGTAGAAGATGTCGTCGTGCGGGTCAGCGCCGTACATCCGCTCCAGCCCGTACTCAACCACGTGCGCGATCTCGTACGCGTAGGCGCAGTCGTACGCCTTCACGGCCGGGTTGGTCAGAGCCAGCAGCGGCGAGTGGCCGTCCATGTGCTGGGTGCCCTCCCCGGTCAGGGTGGTCTTGCCGGCGGTGGCGCCGATCAGGAAGCCTCGGGCCATCTGGTCGGCCGCCGCCCAGATGAAGTCGGCGGTCCGCTGGAAGCCGAACATCGAGTAGAAGATGTACACCGGCACCATCGGCACCCCCTGGGTCGCGTACGCGGTCCCGGCGGCGGTGAAGGCCGCGACGGAGCCGGCCTCGTTGATCCCGGTGTGGTAGATCTGCCCGGCGCTCGACTCCCGGTAGGCCAGCATCAGCTCGTTGTCGACCGGGGTGTAGTTCTGCCCGTGCGGGTTGTAGATCTTCAGGGTCGGGAAGAACGAGTCCATCCCGAAGGTCCGGGCCTCGTCGGGCACGATCGGCACCAGGTGCTCGCCGAAGCCCTTCTCGCGCAGCAGGTCCTTGAGCAGCCTGACGAAGGCCATGGTGGTGGCGATCGGCTGGTTGCCCGAGCCCTTCTTGACGCCCTGGTAGGCCTTCGCCGACGGCAGGGTGAGCTGCTTGGGCCGGTCCCGGCGCTCCGGGAGGTAGCCACCCAGCTCGCGACGCCGCTGCTGCATGTACTGGATCCGCGGGTCGTCAGGGCCCGGGTGGTAGTACGGCGGCTGGTACGGGTTCTCCTCCAGCACCGCGTCGCTGATCGGGATCTCCAGCCGGTCGCGGAACGACTTCAGGTCGTCCAGGGCCATCTTCTTCATCTGGTGGGTCGCGTTGCGGCCCGCGAAGTGCGTGCCCAGGAAGTAGCCCTTGATGGTGTGGGCCAGAATCACCGTCGGGGCACCGGTAAAGGTGGTAGCCGCCTTGTACGCCGCGTACACCTTCCGGTAGTCGTGGCCACCACGGGTCAGGGCCCAGATCTGGTCGTCGGACCAGTCCTTCACCATCTCCAGGGTGCGGGGGTCGCGGCCGAAGAAGTGCTCGCGGACGTAGCCGCCGTTGTTGGCCTTGAAGGTCTGGTAGTCGCCGTCGGTGGTGGTGTTCATCACATTCACCAGGGCCCCGTCGTGGTCGGCCGCCAGCAGCGGGTCCCAGCCGGAGCCCCAGATCACCTTGATCACGTTCCACCCGGCGCCACGGAAGAAGGCCTCCAGCTCCTGGATGATCTTCCCGTTGCCACGGACCGGTCCGTCGAGGCGCTGCAGGTTGCAGTTGATCACGAAGGTGAGGTTGTCCAGCTCCTCCATCGTGGCCCACTGCAGGAAGCCCCGCGACTCCGGCTCGTCCATCTCGCCGTCGCCCAGGAAGGCCCAGACGTGCTGGTCCGAGGTGTCCTTGAGACCGCGGTGGTGAAGGTACCGGTTGAACGACGCCTGGTAGATCGCGTTCATCGGCCCGATCCCCATCGAGACGGTGGGGAACTGCCAGAAGCTTGGCATCTGCCGCGGGTGCGGGTACGAGGGGAGCCCCAGCAGCCGCCCGTCGACGTAGTGGCTGTGCTCCTGCCGGAAGCCGTCCAGCTGGTCAGGGGTGAGCCGGCCCTCGAGGAAGGCCCGGGCGTACATGCCGGGTGAGGCGTGCCCCTGGAAGAAGACCTGGTCTCCCCCGCCCGGGTGGTCCTGACCGCGGAAGAAGTGGTTGAAGCCGACCTCGTACAGGGTCGCGGACGAGGCGTACGTGGAGATGTGCCCGCCGACGCCGACCCCGGGACGCTGGGCCCGGTGCACCGTCATCGCTGCGTTCCAGCGCAGCAGGCGCCGGAAGTTGCGCTCAGTCTGGACATCACCGGGGTACTCCGGCTCGATGGCCTTGGGGATGGTGTTGACGAAGTCTGTCGCGGTCAGCGACGGGACACCGATCTGCTTCTCGCGGGCGCGGTCCAGCAGTCTCAGCATCAGGTAGCGGGCGCGGTTGCGGCCCTGCGCGTCGATGAGGCTGTCCAGCGACTCCAGCCACTCCCCGGTCTCCTCCGGGTCGGTGTCGGGAAGGTTCGTCGGAAGCCCGTTGAGGATCGGTCCACCCTCGTCGCGTGGGATCACGGTGTTTACCCTTTCGTGCTGTCGCAGCCAGCCTGTTGCGAGCCATCTTGTCATGCCAGGCACCGCGCAGACAGTCTTCGAGGAATTGATTAGGTGCTCACGCGACCAGACCGCGCGAGCACAGCGCTCTCTGCGCCGGTCGAAGCGGCCCGCGCTGCCATGGACAACCCGTACTGAGCGGCCTGCCGGCGGCGTCGGGCAGTCCTGCGCAGCCGCCCTGCTCGGGTCGCGGGACCTCGCGTCTCCCCGAGGGCGCGACACCCTACGCTGACGCCATGGCGAAGCAGTCCAGGGCTGAACGGGTCCGCGGGCGGACCCTGCTGCCGTCAGCCCAGGCCCGAGCCCAGCTGGTGGGCCAGCTGGCCGCGCGAGCCTCGGAGATGACGACCGCCACGCTGCAAGAGATGGACGCCCGCCATCCGTGGTTCACCACGCTCGACGCCGAGCACCGGTCGTGGGTGACTCTCCTGGCTCGGGCGGGGATCGACTCATTCGTGGCCTGGGTGGCCGACGAGACCGATGAGCCGGTGACCCCGGGCGACCTGTTCTCGGTCGCCCCTCGAGAGGTGATGCGGCAGATCTCGCTGCACCAGACCGTCGAGCTGGTCCGGACCACCGTCGAGGTGGTCGAGCAGCAGGTTCAGCAGATGCCCCGCGCCGACCAGACGGCTCTCAGCCTGGCGGTGGTCTACTTCAGCCGGGAGGTGGCCTTCGCTGCGGCTGAGGTGTACGCCACAGCGGCCGAGGTCCGTGGCTCGTGGGACGCCCGCCTGGAGGTTCTGGTGGTCGACGCCGTGGTCCGCGGGGAGGCAGACCAGAACCTCGTCTCCCGGGCCTCGACCCTGGGCTGGCAGTCTCCCAGCTCGGTGGCGGTGATCGTCGGGGCGGCTCCGAGCGAGCCGCGCGAGGCCATTGAGGCGCTGCGCCGGACCAGCACCCGGGTCGGCCTGGACACTCTGCTTGCCATCCAGGGCGACCGTCTGGTGGTGGTAGCCGGCGGGGACGGGCTGAGCGGCAACCCGGTCGGGCTGGCGGAGAAGCTGGCCCCGTACTTCGGCGCCGGTCCGATCGTGGTGGGACCGGTCGTCGACCAGCTCGCCGATGCTGGACGGTCGGCCCGGTCGGCCTTCTCGGGGATCCGGGCAGCGCACGCCTGGCCGGGGGCACCTCGGCCGGTGGCGGCGGTCGACCTGCTTCCCGAGCGGGTCCTCGCTGGCGACGGGCACGCCCGGCGGGCACTGGCCAACGACATCTTTCAGCCGCTGCAGGCGGCCGGCGGCGAGCTGACAGCCACGGTGGTCGCCTTCTTCGACGCCGGCAGCTCGATTGAGGCCGCGGCCAGGGCCCTGTACGTTCACCCGAACACGGTCCGGTACCGCCTGCGCCGGGTTCAGGACGTGACGGGCTACCACCCCGGCGACCCGCGCTCAGCGTACGTACTGCGGCTGGCGCTCACGGTCGGCCGACTGCTGGGGCCGGCCTGACTACCCGCTGGTTCTGTGGTCTTCCTACAAGCTTCACGGCCCAAACTTCGTTGTCTCCCCCAGTGCGCTCGCCCGTCAGCCACGCCAGAGTGAGGACTGTGCTTGTACTTGTCGCTCCGGGCCAAGGCGCCCAAGCCCCCGGATTCCTGGCCCCGTGGCTGGAGCTGCCCAGCGTCGCCAGCCGCCTGAGCTGGTTGTCCGCTGTCAGCGGCCTGGACCTCGCCCACTTCGGCACCGAGGCTGACGCAGAGACCATCCGCGACACCGCGGTGGCCCAGCCGCTGCTGGTCGCCGCCGGCCTGGCCGCTGCCCTTGAGCTGCTCCCCTCCTCCACCAGTGCGTTCCGCACGGTCGGGGCCGTCGCTGGGCACTCGGTCGGCGAGATCACTGCTGCTGCCTGGGCCGGCTGCCTCTCGGTCGAGTCGGCGATGGTGCTGGTTCGCGAGCGGGGCAAGGCCATGGCCGCCGCCAGCGCCGTCCGCCCGACCTCGATGTCGGCGGTCGTCGGGGGCGACCGCGAGCAGGTCCTGGCCGCCATTGAGGCCTGCGGCCTGACCGCCGCCAACAACAACGGCACGGGCCAGATCGTGGCCGGCGGTACGGTCGAGCAGCTGGCCGAGCTGGCAGCCAACCCGCCGCACCGAGCCCGAGTCGTGCCGCTGAGCGTGGCGGGTGCCTTCCACACCGTCCACATGGAGCCGGCCGTCGCCCACCTGGAGCAGCTGGTCGCTGCCGTGACCACCCAGGACCCTCAGGTCCGGCTGCTGTCCAACGCTGACGGGCAGGTGGTCGGCTCAGGCCCGGAGTACCTGCGCCGGATCGTGCGCCAGATCGCCAACCCGGTCCGCTGGGACCTCTGCCTGCAGACCATGACCGAGCTGGGCATCACCGGGCTGCTGGAGCTGCCCCCAGCCGGCACCTTGACCGGGATCGCGAAGCGCAACCTCAAGGGCGTTGAGCTGTTCTCGCTGAACACGCCTGACCAGCTGGACGAGGCCCGCGCCTTCTGCGAGCGTCATGGTGCGCCCGACCAGCCCACTGACTCTCAGGAGCACCCAGCATGACCGGTTCTCTCACCCAGCGTCCGCTCCGAGCTGGCTCGCGGATCGCCGGCGTTGGCTCGTACATCCCGCGACGAGTGGTCACCAACGCCGAGATGTGCACCATGATCGACACCTCGGACGAGTGGATTCAGCAGCGCACCGGGATCGTAGAGCGGCGCTGGGCCAGCGACGACGAGCCGCTGATGATGATGGTGACCGAGGCCTCCCGGCAGGCTCTGGACCATGCCGGGGTCGACCCGTCCGAGGTGGACGCCGTGATCATCGCCACGGTCACGCACCTGATCCAGACTCCGGCCCTGGCCCCGCTGCTGGCTCACGAGCTCGGGCTGAAGGACCCGGCCGCGTACGACATCTCGGCCGCCTGCGCCGGCTTCTGCTACGGCCTGGCCCAGGCCGACGCCCTGGTCCGGACTGGGGCCTCGTCCACTGTCCTGGTCGTGGCGGCCGAGCGGCTGTCTGACCTGACCGACAAGTCTGACCGGGGCACGGCCTTCCTGTTCGCCGATGGGGCCGGGGCGGCCGTGGTGGTCCCCAGCGAGACGCCGGGGATCGGGCCTGTGGTCTGGGGGTCGGACGGCAGCCAGAGCAAGGTGATCCAGCAGACCCAGGACTTCCGCCAGGCGGTCCCCACGGCCCAGATGCCGACCGTCGCCATGGACGGCAGGCCGGTCTTCCGCTGGGCTACCACCTTCATCGCCGATGCCGCCCGACGCGTGCTGTCGGAGTCTGGGGTGGAGCCGGCAGAGCTCGACGTCTTCATCCCCCACCAGGCCAACAACCGGATCACCGACTCGATGCTGCGCCACCTCAGGCTCCCTGAGCACGTCGTCGTAGCACGTACCATCCGCCACCTCGGTAACAACTCTGCCTCCTCGGTGCCGATCGCGATCGACGCGCTGCTCACCGAGGGGCAGGCCAAGTCCGGCCAGACCGCGCTGATCATCGGTTTCGGCGCCGGCCTGGTCTATGCCGGGCAGCTCATCACGCTGCCCTGACCCACAGTTCCCACACATAAGGAGAAGTGCCATGGCCACCACCGAAGAGATCCGCGAGCAGCTGGCCGAGATCGTCAACGATGTCGCGGGCGTCGCGGCGGAGGACGTCCAGCTCGACAAGTCGTTCACCGAGGACCTCGATGTCGACTCGCTGTCCATGGTGGAGATCATCTACGCCTGCGAGGACAAGTTCGGGGTCGCGATCCCCGACGATGACGCCAAGAACCTGCGCACCGTGGGCGACGCGGTCGCGTACGTCGAGCGCGCCCAGGCCTGACCCTGCTGAGCCCGCGGCGGGCGGCCCAGCCGCCTGCCCGGGCTGCCTTTCGGTTTTCGTACTCTTCGAAGGACACCCATGCCCACCGTCGTGATCACCGGCCTTGGCGCCAGCACCCCCTTGGGCGGCGACCTGCCCTCCACCTGGGCGGCAATGCTCGCCGGCCGCAGCGGGATCAGCCGGATCGAGGCTGCCTGGGCCGAGCAGCTCAGCACCCAGATCGCTGGCCAGGCCGCCGTAGACCCGGCCAGCACCATGGACCGGGTCGTCGCCCGCAGGCTCGACCGGTCGTCTCAGCTCGCCATGGTCTCGGCCCTGGAGGCCTGGGCGGACGCTGGTCTGGACTGCGACGACGAGCAGGCGGTCGACCCGGACCGGTTCGCGGTCTCGATCGCGTCCGGCATCGGCGGCCTGCACTCGCTCCTCGACAACTGGGACGTCCACAAGGAGAAGGGCCCGCGGCGGGTCTCTCCGCTCACCATCCCGATGCTGATGGCCAACGCCCCGGCGGCCAATGTCGGGATCCGGCTGCGGGCCCGGGCCGGGGTGCACGCCCCGGTGTCGGCCTGCGCGTCCTCCAACGAGGCGATTGCGCAGGCCCTCGACCTGATCCGGCTCGGGCGTGCGGACATCGCCCTCGTGGGTGGCGCCGAGGCTGTGCTGCACCCGCTCCCGGTGGCCGCCTTCGGGCAGATGCAGGCGCTCAGCCGCCGCAATGACGAGCCCGAGCGGGCTTCACGTCCGTGGGACGTCGACCGGGACGGCTTCGTCCTGGCCGAGGGTGCCGCCTGCCTGGTGGTCGAGACCCTGGAGCACGCCCAGGCCCGCGGCGCCCGGATCTACGGCACCCTGGCGGGAGCCGGGACCACCTCTGACGCGCTCGACCTGACCAACCCGTCGCAGCGCGGGCAGGTGCTGGCGATGAGCAAGGCGATCGCCGATGCTGGCCTCACGGCTGGCGACATCCGCCACCTCAACGCGCACGGGACCTCCACCCCGGCCGGCGACCCGGTGGAGGCCGCCAGCGTCCGCGAGCTGCTCGGCAGCCACGTTGACGACTGCGTGGTGACCAGCACCAAGTCCATGACCGGGCACCTGCTGGGAGGGGCCGGCGCGCTGGAGACGGTAGCCTGCGTCAAGGCTCTCCAGGACCGCCGGGTGCCGCCGACGATCAATCTGGAGCACCCCGAGCCGGGCCTGGGGATCGACATCGCTGCCCTGGAGGCACGTGACCTGCCGGCCGGCGACCTGGCAGCGATCAACAACTCCTTCGGCTTCGGCGGCCACAACGTCTCGGTCATCGTCACCAACGCCCACGCCACCCGCTGAGGCGCGGTCGTCGGACGCCGAGGCCTTGCCGGCAGCAGCTCTCATGACCTCTCAGAAGCGGGACCCGAGCAGCCGGCTCGGGCCGGTGCCGCTCGGCTCCGGTGAGGTACCTGAGGCACCTTCAGTCTCTGCCTCGAACCGGTCTGGCTCTCAGGTGCTGATCCGGCCTGCCACCCCTCGCGACGCCAGCCAGGTCGCCCGGCTGCACCACCTGGGCTGGACCGAGGGGTACCGGGGCCTGCTGCCCGACGAGCACCTTGACTCCCTGTCCTGGCCGGGCTGCCAGGCCCGGTGGGAAGCCAGCCTGGCCAGTCCGGGTGTGGCCACTGTCCTCGTGGCTGAGGTGGCCGAGCTGGTGGGCTTCGTCTCGTACGGGCCCTGCTTCGACCCGGGCACGACCGGGGCGGGCGAGGTCTACGACCTCTGGGTAGCAGCTGCTGCCCGCAGTCACGGGATCGGTGCCGCCCTGCTGGCTGCGGCGCTCGACGCGCTCGCCGCTGACCATGAGGTGGCGATGGTATGGGTCCTGGGCACCAACCGCCGCGGTCAGGCCTTCTACGAGCGTGAGGGCGCGACCCCGGACGGGCTGGCCCGGGCCTTGGGCCCGGTGCGTGACCTGCGCTACCGGTGGGACCTGCGCGACCGTCTCACCGCGCCTGCCAGCACCGGGTAGCCTGGCGCGGGCCTGTCGACGAAGGGAAGTACCTGATGCAGTGGTGGCATGCTGTGATCCTTGGCATCGTTGAGGGGGTCAGTGAGTTTCTGCCGATCTCGTCGACCGGGCACCTGACCGTCGTCGAGGAGCTGCTCGGCTACGACGTGGCCGATGTCGGGATCACCGCGTTCACGGCTGTCATCCAGTCCGGGGCGATCCTGGCTGCGGTCGTCTACTTCTGGCGCGATATCGTCCGGCTTGCGGTCGGCTTCTGCCGTGGCCTGGTCTCCAAGCCGGCCCGCGAGCAGGCCGACTTCCGGCTCGGGCTCGGGGTGATCGTCGGTGTGGTCCCGGCCGTGATCGTAGGACTCGCCTTCAAGGGTGTGATCGAGGGGCCCCTGCGGAGCCTGTGGGTGGTGGCTGGTGGTCTGATCGTCTGGTCGCTGGTGATGTGGCTGGCTGACCGCTACTCGGCTCGCCAGCCGCAGCCTCGCGGTGAAGAGACTCTGACGGTGGTCGATGCTCTCGTGATCGGGCTGTGGCAGTGCATCTCCGTGGTCCCGGGGGTGTCCCGCTCCGGGGCCACGATCTCGGGAGCACTGCTGCGCGGGATCGACCGGGTGACCGCGACCCGGTGGAGCTTCTTCCTTGGGATTCCCACCCTGCTGGGGGCGGGCATCTTGGAGACCGCCACCGAGGCCCCGCAGATCGCCTCCACCGTTGGCTGGGGCTCGACGGGGATCGGGATTGCCGTCTCCTTCGTGGTCGCGTACGGGAGCATCGCCTGGCTGCTGAAGTTCGTCCAGTCGAACACGTTCTCTGGCTTCGTCATCTACCGGCTGCTGGCCGGCGCAGCGATCATGGGTCTGCTGACGACGGGGCTCGTCGCCTGATGCAGTCCCGCTCGGTCGGCGACTCCGGACTGCGGGTCTCCCGCCTCGGTCTGGGGACAATGACCTGGGGGCGGGACACCAGCCCGAGAGCGGCCGCCGAGCTTCTGGAGACCTTCTGCTCCGCTGGTGGCTCCCTCGTTGACACGGCGGCCGCGTACGGCCACGGTGAGGTGGAGCGGCTGCTGGGCCAGCTGCTGGCGACGGTTGTCGATCGGGAGGACGTCGTCGTGGCCACCAAGGCCGGTTTCGTCGCGCGGGACGGGGAGCGGGTGGTCGACACCTCGCGCCGGACCCTGCTCGACGACCTGGCCGGCTCGCTGCGCCGGCTCCGGCTGGAGGCGGTGGACCTGTGGCAGGTGCACGCCTGGGGCGAGGCCCCGATTGAGGAGACGCTGGCGGCGCTGGACCACGCGGTGACGTCTGGCATGGCCCGGTACGTCGGGGTGTCGAACTACATCGGCTGGCAGACTGCGCAGGCGGTGACCTGGCAGCGGGCGGTCCCGGGCCGGGTCCCGGTGGTCTCGGCCCAGGTCGAGTACTCTCTTCTGGCTCGCCGGGCCGAGGTTGAGATCCTGCCCGCGGTCCGCGCCCTGGGGCTGGGCTTCTTCCCCTGGTCGCCCTTGGGTCGCGGGGTGCTGACCGGGATCTACCGACGGTCCGTTCCCCGCGACTCGCGAGGCGCCTCTGCCCACCTCGGCTGGTTCGTCGAGCCCTATCTGGACGCCCGCTCCCGCTCGGTGGTCGAGTCCGTCGCGACCGCCGCCGACGGGCTAGACCTGGCCCCGGCCCAAGTGGCGCTGCTGTGGGTCCGTGACGCTCCCGGAGTCACCGCTCCCCTGCTCGGTGCCCGGACGGTCGCCCAGCTCAACGAGCTGCTCGAGGTCGAGACCATGACTCTGCCGGAGCCGATCATCACCGCCCTGGACGACGTCTCCGGCGGCCCCAACTACGGCCGCACGACGAACCTCTGACACCGTCGCCGCTGAGCGACCGAACCGGCCGAGCGGAGCCCGGGCAGTCAGGCACAGTCGAGGAGGGTGTCCAGGACCCGGCAGCCGAACTCCAGCGAGTCCACCGGAACCCGCTCGTCGATGCCGTGGAAGAGGCCGACGAAGTCCAGGTCGGGTGGCAGCTTGAGTGGCACGAAGCCGAAGCACTGGATCCCCAGCTCCTGGAACGACTTCGCGTCGGTGCCGGCCGACAGCAGGTACGGGGCGGTGGTGGCGTGCGGGTCGTGCTGGGCCAGGGCCTGGTTCATTGCCCCGACCAGGGCTCCGGCGAACTCGGTCTCGACCGACGGCATCTCGGTGGCCACCTCGACGCGCACCTTCGGCCCGACGATCTCGCGCACCTGCTCGAGGAACTCGTCGCGCTGCCCCGGCAGGAAGCGACCATCCACCTGGGCGGTGGCTTGCCCCGGGACCACATTGACCTTGTAGCCGGCCTGCAGCATCGACGGGGTGGCGGTGTGGCTCATCGTGGCGCCCACCATCCGGGAGATGGTGCCGAGCCGGGCCAGGGTCTCCTCAACAGTGTCGAGGTTGACCCGGATCTCCAGTGCGTCCTCGACCGCGTCCAGGAAGGCCTGCTGGGCCGGGTGCAGCTGGTAGGGCCAGCGGTGCTCGCCCAGCCGGGCGACGGCCTTGGCCAGCTCGGTCACAGCGTTGTCGTCGTTGCGCATCGAGCCGTGCCCGGCGGTGCCCTCGGCCACCAGCCGCAGCCAGGCGATCCCCTTCTCTGCGACCTGCACCAGGTACATCCGGGCGTCGTCTCCGACGGTCAGGGAGAAGCCTCCCACCTCCCCGATGGCCTGGGTGCAGTCCCGCACGGTCTCGGGGTGGTTCTCGACCAGCCACTGGGCACCCATCGTCCCCGAGGCCTCTTCGTCGGCTGGGAACACCAGCCGGATCGGGCGCCGCGGCGGTCGGTTGGTCCGGACCCGGTCCCGGACCACGCTCAGCAGCATGGCGTCGAAGTCCTTCATGTCGACCGCGCCCCGCCCGTACACGAAGCCGTCCTTGACCTCGCCCGCGAACGGGTCGACCGACCAGTCTGCGGCAACTGCCGGAACCACATCGGTGTGCCCGTGCAGCAGCAGCGGCGGCAGGGAGCGGTCCACGCCGTCTGGCTCCCAGCGGGCCACCACCGTGGTGCGGCGCGGCCTCGACTCGTACAGCTCGGGCTCCAGACCGACCTCGGCCAGCGCTGCGGCCACGTACTCAGCGGCCGCCCGCTCCCCCGGTCCGTCCTGGTCAGGGCCGTAGTTCGACGTGTCGATCCGGATCAGCTCGCTGGTGAAGCGGACCACCTCAGCCGCAGGGTTGCTCATGGGTTCATCCTGCCGCACCCGGTGGTCCCGGGGCAGACCGAGCGGCGTCGTACCTCGGCCGCCAGGACCAGATCGCACTGGCCCGATCGGCTTGCTATAGTTCTCGGGCTGGCAGGACGCCAGCAGTCACTGGTCCGGGTGGCGGAATAGGTAGACGCGCCAGCTTGAGGTGCTGGTGCCCGGTATAGGGCATGGAGGTTCAAGTCCTCTCTCGGACACCGAAGACCATGGGTCGTGACCGGAGAAGTCCCTCGTCACGGCCCATTCGTCGTTCTTCGGAAAGCTCGTCCACTGCCCCACGCCGACGAGCAGTGCAGCCCGCAGGTGCAGGCCGCGCTGGTGGCGCCGAGGACGGCCAGTCGCTGTCGGACCGAGGTGAGCGGTACGCGCCCGGACTGGCTACCGGGAACCGTGACCAAGCAGAAGGAGCCGCGGGCGCGCTCAGACGTCGTGCTCGGGACCGGTCGCACCAGCAGCGCCGGGGGTCTGCCCGACCCCCGGCCGCCGCCAAGGCCGGCCCACGGGTCCTGCAGACCACGGACGGCTCACCCGCGGGTGACCGCGAGCCGAGGACACAGCCCGGTGGCTGGGACCCCTTACCAGACCGGGCCCGGCCGGTCGTCGTCGGGCTGGGAGTCCTTCGGGGGCTGCCTGCGCAGCGGCGAGGTGGCGCTCTTGAACAGGTCACCGACCCAGGACCCGACGCTGCCCACACCGTCGGCGATGTCGCCGACGGTAGCGGCGATGGTGTCGCCGGCGCGGGTGAACTGGTCCTGGTAGGAAGCGGCCGCCTGGGCAACGTCCTCGGACAGCTTGGCGCTGGCGTCGTCGGCCCGCCGGGGGTAGGAGCCCTGCATGACCAGGTGGTACTCACCGCTGGAGATCCACGACCGCAGCTCGCCGGCCCGGACCACAGCGAACGGGTGGCTCATGCTCTCCACGAGCAGGGCCCGGATGATGAGGTCCCGGATGTCCTCGTCCTCGGCGTAGGTGGTGGCCTGCTCCAGGAAGGCCTCCGTGTCGAGCTCGGCGATGTGGCCACCGCTGGCGAGCTTCATGTGGACCCGGAGCGCAGCCTCGGGGTCCTGGCACGCCAGCAGCCCGGCCCGGTCGGCGGAGAGCTCTGACTTGCGGGCCCACTCGCTGAGGGCGGCCATGATCGTGCGGATCCCGATGAAACCGAAGGGGATCGACAAGAAGGTCGTCGACAGCTGGGTCAGCACCAGCAGCATGGTGTGGTACAGGGCGTGCCCGCTGCCGACATGCCCCAGCTCGTGGCCGAGCACAAAGCGCAGCTCGTCGTCGTCGCAGAGGTCCACCAGGCCGGAGTTGAGCACGATCACCGGACGGTCCAGGCCCACCGTCATCGCGTTCAGGAAGGGGTTCGCCGCGATGTACAGGTCGGGCAGGTCCTCGGTGTCCAGAGCGGTGGCGGCCTGCGTGTAGACGCGGAAGACACGAGAGAACTGGCGGGTATCGACCTTGACTGCGGAGCCGAGCAGACCGATCCGGACCGCCCGCTCGCTGAGGAAGCCGCTGATCTTCTTCAGCACGAAGTCGAAGCCCCGCAGCTTGCGAAGCGCCACTAGGGCTCCGCGGTCGGCGGGGTGCTCCCAGGCCCGAGAGCTGATACCGGTCAAGACGATGCGCTCGTTCGCGTTCTCTGCCATGGCGCCATTGTGCCGCGCGGGTGGTCACCCGGCAGTGGTGGTGGTCCGCGGTACCAGCCGCTGCCGCCTCGTACCCGCCGGACAAGGAGGGTGTCTGCTCGGCTCAGTGACGCAGGACCCACCCTCCTTCCTCGGCTGCTGCCACCATCTGGAACTCGGCCAACTCCTGCAGCACCAGCAGGCAGCGCTGGACGCCGAGCCCGCTGCCGACCACCAGCTCATCGGTGCTGATCACCCCCCGGGCCGGCAGCAGCTCGCGCACGAGCCGCTGCTCATCGCTGAGCCGGTCGAAACGGGTTGCGGGCTGTGACTGGTGGGCCGGCTCGGGAACCAGCCCGAGGTCGGCGCAGACGTCGGCTCCGCCGCAGACCAGGGTCGCTCCTCGTTCCCGGACCAGGCTGTGGGGCCCGGCTGACATCGCCGACGTGACCGGGCCGGGCACCGCCAGCACCTGACGCGACAAGGCGTCGGCCCAGGTCACCGTGTTGCGGGCGCCGCTGCGGGCCGCGCACTCCACCACCACGGTTCCCAGGGACAGGGCAGCGATCAGCCGGTTGCGGGCCAGGAACCGCGACCGGTTGACGGTGGTCCCCGGAGGGTGCTCGGTGACGACCGCCCCGGTGGCGCGGATGTGGTGCAGCAGGCCGGCGTTGCCCTGGGGGTAGTCCCGGTCGATCCCGCAGGCCAGTACCGCCACGGTCGTGCCGGAGACGGCGAGCGCGCCCCGGTGGGCGGCTGCGTCGATCCCGTACGCCGCGCCCGACACCACCGTGGCACCGCGCTCGCTGAGATCGGCTGCGAGCTCGGTCGCGATGGTGTCTCCGTAGCTGGTGGAGGCCCGGGAGCCGATCACCGCGACGGCTCGCTGGCAGGCCTGAGCCAGCCCGGCAGGGCCGGTCACCCACAGCCCGAGCGGCGGTGCGGACCAGATGTCACCGACCTGGCCCAGCAGCGCCAGGTCGTCGAGCCCGTCAGGCCACTCCGGGTCGCCGGGGACCACGAACCTCGCTCCGGCGCGCCTCGTGCTGAGCTCCACCTGGTGCAGGTCGAGCTCCCCGGGGAACAGTCGCAGCCCAGTCCGTGAGGTGCGCTTGCGAACCTCGTGCCAGACCGCCGCTGCTCCTCGCTGCTGGATGTCCTGAGTCAGCCGGTGCCGGCCCGGCTCGGTGACGCAGGCCAGCGCCATCCGGGCCAGCCGCTCCGCACCGTCGCTCATGCCACCGCTCCCAACGACTCGCCGCGTCGCATCGCCAGGGCCAGCCGGAGCTGGTCAGCGCTGGGCCGGTCGTCGCCAGCCAGGTCACAGACCGTCCAGGCGATCCGGAGCACCCGGTCCACGCCGCGGGAGGAGAGGCTGCCGCGGGCCACTGCCTGGTCGATCATCTCGATTCCTCGCGGCAGCGGGAGTGACATCCGCAGGTAGCTGCCGCTGACTTCGCCGTTGGTGGACCAGCCGGTCCCCTCCAGCCGTCTCGCCTGCCGCTGCCGGGCCTCGACCACACGCTCCAGGACGGTGCGTGACGACTCCCCCGGCGGGATCTGGGCCAGCAGCGACTGGCGCACCGGCCGTACGGTCTGGCGCAGGTCAACCCGGTCCAGCAGTGGCCCGGAGAGCCGGCCGAGATAGCGGCGCACCACGGTCGGGGAGCACTGGCAGGTTCCGCTCGGGTTGCCGTGCTGCCCGCACGGGCAGGGGTTGGCCGCCAGGACCAGCTGGAACCGGGCCGGGTACCGGACCTGGGCGCCCGAGCGGGAGATCAGGATGCTGCCCGACTCCAGAGGGGTCCGCAGCGCGTCCAGCAACTTGGCGGGAAACTCGGGAGCCTCGTCCAAGAGCAGCACCCCCCGGTGAGCGCAGGACACCGCTCCCGGCTGGCTGGCCCGGGGACCACCGCCGACCAGGGCCACCATGGACGCCGAGTGGTGCGGGTCAGCGAGTGGCGGCCGGGTGATCAGCCGGTCACTGATCGGGGTTCCTGCGAGCGAGTGGATGGCCGTCACCTCCAACGACTCCGGCACTGTCAGGTCCGGCAGGATGGTCGCCAGCCTGGCCGCCAGCATCGTCTTGCCGACGCCTGGCGGGCCGTGCAGGAAGAGATGGTGGCGCCCAGCAGCCGCTACCTCCAGCACCCACTTCACCTCCTGGTGACCGATGACGTCGGCGAGGTCGAGCCCGACCGGGCTCTCGGGATCCGCGGCGGGAGGCTGGAGTGGCTGCAGGACCGGCCGGCCCTGCAGCAGGTCGACCAGCTCGCGCAGGTGGCTGACCCCCCAGACGGTGATCCCGTCGACCAGCCCCGCCTCCCCGACCTGCTGGCTCGGCACGATCGCCCGGTCGAGTCCGGCCTGAGCGGCAGCCAGGAGCGCTGGCAGCACCCCGCGGACCGGGTGAACCCGGCCATCCAGGCCCAGCTCCCCCATCAGGACGCTCCCCGCGAGCAGGTCCTCGGGGACCACGCCACTGGCCCGCAGCACGGCGGCCGCGATCGCCAGGTCGTAGTGAGAGCCGGCCTTGGGCAGAGTCGCTGGCGTGAGGTTGATGGTCACCAGCCGGTCCGGCCAGCTGAGCTGGGAGGTTCCGATCGCAGCCTTCACCCGGTCCCGGGACTGGTAGAGGGCGGTGTCGGGAAGACCGACGATCACCGTGCGCGGCAGTCCCCCGCCCAGTGCAGCCTCGACCTCGACCACCTGTCCCTCCAGCCCGGTCAGGGCCACCGAGCGGGCGCTGCCGATCACAGCGTCACCCCACGGCGGTGCTTCACGACCGGGTCCTGGCCCGGCAGCAGCAGGACCCCGACAGCATCGAGGCGGACATGGTCGAACCACCCCAGGTTGTGCGAGCGCAGCCACTCGCAGGCCAGCCCGTTGAGCCGCCGCAGCTTGACCTCGGTGACCGCCTCCAGCGGGTCGCCGTAACCGGTGCCCCGGCGGCATTTCACCTCGCAGAAGACGATCGTCCCCTGCGGGGGAGGATCGGGGTCGATCGCGACCACATCCACCTCACCGCGACGCCCTGACCGCCAGTTCCGGTCGATCACCCGGTACCCCTGCCGCTCCAGGTGGGCCACTGCCAGGTCCTCTCCGAGCGCCCCGGTGCGTCGTCGGTCCATGTCTGCCACCTCCACGCCCCAGACCATGGACCGGGCGACGCCGGCCGGACGGCTTCGGTGGTGTCGGTTCGCGGCAGGTGGTGTCAGCTCAGGCTGTAGTGGTGTCGGCTCCCGCAGGAGTGCTGTCGGGCCCGGGTGAGGTGTTGTCCCAGCGGCTACTTGCCGTCGGGCACCTGCAGGTCGGAGTGGGCGATCTCCTCAATCGAGACGTCACGGAAGGTGAGCACCTTGGCCGACTTCACGAAGCGGGCCGGGCGGTACATGTCCCACACCCAGGCGTCACCCATCGACACCTCGTAGTACACGTCACCACCCTCGGTACGGACCTTGAGGTCCACCGCGTTGCACAGGTAGAACCGGCGCTCGGTCTCGACCGCGTACCGGAAGATCCCGACCACGTCCTTGTACTCGCGGTACAGCGCAAGCTCCAGGTCGCTCTCGTACTGCTCCAGGTCCTCGGCGCTCATGGTTGCCTCACTCTACTGGCTCGACGGACGTTGTCGTAGCGAAGCCGGTGAGCTGCGCACGGCCCCAGCTGCTCCAGCCGCCGCTGGTGCAAGGGGGTGCAGTAGCCCTTGTGCCGGGCGAAGTCGTACCCCGGGTACAGGTCCTCGTACCGCTCCAGGATCCGGTCCCGGCGCACCTTGGCGACCACGGAGGCGGCCGCCACGCAGGCCGCCACCCGGTCTGCCTTCCACATCGCCAGCCCGGCCGCCCCCATTCCGTCCACCGGGAAGCCGTCGGTGATCACGAAGCCTGGCTGCGGGTCGAGCCGGAGCACAGCCCGCCGCAGCGCCTCAATGTTGGCGGTCTGGATCCCGAGCCGGTCACAGTCACCGGGGCTGATCTCGACCCAGGCCACCGACCGGGCCTTCTCCAGGATCTCGGGGTAGAGCCGCTCCCGAGCCTGGCTGCTCAGCAGCTTCGAGTCGCTCAGCCCTGCGATCCGACGCCGGGGCGTGTCGGCCAGGATGACCGCGGCCGCCACCAGCGGCCCGGCGCAGGCACCCCGTCCGGCCTCGTCGGCTCCGGCCACCGGCGCCAGACCGGCTCGTGCCAGGGCCCGTTCATAGCCGTACAGGCCAGAACCCCGCCGCACCACCGGTCAACAGCCTCCCCCTGACACCACGGCAGCCGCCGGCGGTGCCTGGGCGGCAGGAGGGACCGAGGCGTACGTGGCCGGCACCTCGAAGGACGTGAACCGGCTGAACGGGTAGATCGTGAGCTTGGCGGGCCCCTGGACCGAGTCCAGGGCCGGGAAGGCGTTGGCGCCCTTGCCGGCCGAGGTGACATCACAGAGGTGGTAGCGGGAGTCGGCGCTGGCGTCGCGGTGGTCGCCCATCACGAACACCCGGTTCTCGGGGACGATGACATCGAAGGTGATCTCCGACGGCTTCACCGGCTTCCCGTCGAACCCCTGGTAGAGATAGCCGTCCTCGTCCAGGTCGACCCCGTTGACCGAGACCTTGCCGCTGGCCGAGCAGCAGACCACGTGGTCGCCGGGGAGCCCGACCAGCCGCTTGATCAGGTACTGGTTGCCCGAGACTGGCATCAGCCCGACGTACTCCAGCACCCGCCGCGGGGTCGACGGCGGCACCTCAGGCGGCAGCCAGCCCAGGTTGTCCTCAAAGACGATGATGTCGCCGCGCTGGTACCCACCCAGCTTGAGCACCATCACCCGGTCGTTGCGCTGCAGCGTGTTCTCCATCGACTGGGACGGGATGACGAACGTCTGCGCCACGAAAGTCTTGATCAAGGTCGCCACCAGCAAGGCGACGACCATCACGATCACGACCTCGCGGACCGCCTCGAAGACTTTCCGCCCCGGTGACAGCTCGCGGGCCCGACGGGCCTCCCCCCGGCAGGTCTTGCGCTTCTCCAGCGGCTCGGGCTCGGACAGCGAGTCATCGTCCTTCCACAGCGGGTCGAGATCGAGCGGGTCGGGTACGGCACGGGTGGGGGCAGCTTCAGTCTCGGGCTCGGGCAGTGCCCGTCGGGGCCGGGGAGTCTCCGCTGCGTCCGACGCGCCCGGGTGGGAGTGACGCGACGACGCAGCCACCTCAGAAGTCCCGCTTCTCCTTGATCTTCGCGGCCTTGCCGCGCAGACCACGCAGGTAGTAGAGCTTGGCCCGGCGGACGTCACCGCGGCGCTCAACCTCGATCTTCTCGATGATCGGCGAGTGGAGCGGGAAGATCCGCTCGACGCCCACGCCGAAGCTCATCTTGCGGACTGTGAAGGTCTCCTGGATACCGGCGCCGGTGCGGGCGATGACCGGCCCGGCGAATACCTGGACCCGGGACCGGTTTCCCTCGACCACGCGGACGTGGACCCGAACCGAGTCACCAGGACGGAAGTCGGGCACGTCCTCGCGCAGGCTGGCGGAGCTGATGGTCGAGATGACGTCAGTCATGAGTGGTTCCTCGCCGGTGCCACAGGTCACCCAGGTGGTGCTCGCAGGGTCCGAGAGCGAACGATCCCCCTGTGGCAGGCGTCGCGACCCGGACAACAGCCTGTAAGTCTGCCACAGTCCGTACTCACGCCGAAACCGACTCGGCCGCAGGGGCTGGGCCGCGCCGGACCGGTCGCGGCCCAGCGGCCCTGGACTATCGGCTCCAGGAGTTGTCGCGCTCGACCAGCCCGTGGATGTTCTCCCTGCCGCTGGTGGCCACAAACGGCCGGTTGCTCGAACCAGCCACTGCCCGGTTGCCTGTGACCGACAGGTCGTTGATGGTGTTGCGGCTGCCGTTCTTGAGGTACGAGAGGGCGTGCACGTAGCCGGTCTTCGGGTGCACGTTGCGGAAGGTGTTGGACTCGATCCGCACCTGCCGAGTGGGCAGGGTGTTGCTGGTGCTGGCGAAGGCCTCCAGCGAGATCACGCAGTCTCGGTCCGGTGCCTTGCGGTACTCGAAGGTGTTGTCGGCGATCACGAGGTTCGACACCGACATGAAGTGGACCGCGCCTCGGGCGAACGTCGTCTCGCTGGCCGGTGCTGGGTCACGGACGGTGTTGCCGCGGAAGCTGATCGCGTGGATCTGCTGACCGGCCTGGTCGCCGTGCTCCCCGACCGGGTTGGGTGCGTAGGTGAGGATCTCGCCGGCCCGGTTGTAGGTCGCTGTGAACAGGCCGCCGACGACCTCGACGTGGTGGCTGGGGAGGTTGTCGAGGGCTGCTGCGGGCACCGGCCGGTTGGGGTCGGTCGACCACTTGCTGGCATAGCTGATCTGGAAGGCTTCCTTGTAGAACTGCCGCTTCTGGGTGTAGGCGTGCGTGGTCCCCAGGACCTGCGGCTTCTGGATTGAGATCTGGCTGCTGCCCATGATGTCGAGCAGGTGGTCACCGGCTCCCAGGGCCTGGTTCCAGGTCGGGTTGTGGTACGTGATGTTGCGGGCGTGGATCATGGACCCAGAGACCACGGTGGTGCCGTTGCGGCCGTCGAAGTAGGGACTGTTCCAGGTGACGTTCGAGACCCCGCTGCTGTACCCGGCGCCGGAACTCGGGTACTCGAAGCGGAGGTACCCCAGTGACGAGAACTTGGCGCCGGGGGCAAAGGTGATGGTGGTGTTGGAGCGCATCTGCACGAAGCCACTCAGGGCATAGTCCCCGGCGGGCACGTGGATCGTGGTGTGGCGGTACCGGGGCGCCGTGTTCAGGATCGCCTGCAGAGCCTCCTTGTTGTTGGTACGGCCGTCGCCCACCATCCGGGCGACCCGGTTACTCGTCACGTTGACCGACTGGGTGCCGGCGGCCTCGCTGATGGTGGCCGTGCCACCAACCAGCAGGGCAGCCACCGACACGGCGATGATGGTTCTTCTCATGGGGTGTGAGATCTCCTTGCACGTAGGCCGGTCCAGCTGCGGCAAGCCGCCACGGCCGCACCGGCACAGGGGTGTGGACTGTCTGCCACCTACCCGCCGCGGACGTGGCCCGGCACGACGGTCTCTGGCTGCCTGGTCACGGTTCTTGGGGTCAGGGGCTGCCGCTACCCTACCGACCCCGGTCGGGCGGCCTGCAGGCCCCCGTACGAGCAGCGCCGGTCACTCGTCGCTGGACTCCACCCACCTCATCACGGGGGCGCTGACCAGCATCGCCAGCAGCCCCAGCGCAGCCAGCACCAGCCAGGGCACGACGGCCCAGGGCCCCGGGCTCTGGGCCCAGCCCAGCAGGGCCCCGACCGGCCACCCGGCCAGCAGCACCCCCAGGCCTCCCATCGACGCCATCACACCCATGTGGGCGCCGAGCTGGTTCTCCCGCGCCAGGTGGCCGACGGTGTCGCGGGCCCGGGGGTGGATCGCCATCGAGGCGATGTGCACCAGGATCACCAGCAGCACCTTGGGCAGCAGCCCCAGTACCCCGCCCGGCGAGGGGAACCAGGCCACCAGGGCGACCGGGACGAATGCCAGACCCGTACAGGCGTGGGCGATCTGGAGCACCCTGGTGGTCGACATCCCGCGCAGGGCGACAGTGACCCGGGTCTGGGTGGCGATCACCAGCACTGATGCCAGCAGGAAGTACCAGGTGACGGTCCGGGAGTCGTCGCCGCTGCGGTGGATCTCCACCGGCAGGGCCAGGTACATCTGGTTCGCCGCCACCAGCTGGACCATGTTGAGCGCCGAGAACCCCAGGAAGCGACGGTTGCTCAGCACTGTTCTCAACGACGCGCCGAGACGTGTCTTGACCCCGACCCGGATCCCCCGTGGGAGCCAGACGGCGTGCACCAGCCCGATCAGCGCGAACAAGCCAGCCGCGGCCAGGCAGGTGACCTGGAACGGGATGAAGAGCACCACCCCGCCGAGCACCGGCCCGACCGCCGAGCCGGCCTGGGAGGCTATCTGCTGCAGCCCCAGCACCTGGGTCCGTGCCGCCCCACCCTCACGCTCCACGTCCCCGGCAATGCCCAGGATCGCCGACTCCGAGGCCGGCGAGAACAGGGCCGCGGCCAGCCCGATCAGGACCACACCCAGGACGACACCGGGGAGCGCCTGGGTCAGCGCCAGAGCGGCGAAGCCGGCGACCCGGACCACGATCCCCACCAGCAGGACGGGCTTGATGCCGAACCAGTCCGACAGTGCGCCGCCGAGAAAGAACAGACCCTGCTGAGAGAAGGTCCGCAGCCCCAGGATAATCCCGATCAGAGCCGTACCGAGGCCCAGGTCCTCCTCCAGGTAGGCAGCCAGAAAGGGCACCACCAGGTAGAAGCCGACGTTGAAGGCGAACTGGGTCGCGATCAGCAGCCCCAGGGGGTGCGGCAGCCGGCGAAACAGCCGCAGGTCGTCGATCACTGAGGTGGCCTTGCTATGTCAGGGTCGCAGCCGCGCGGGGCCAGCATCACGAGAGGTCGATCAGCATCTGGGTGTACGGGTGCGCGGGGCTGCGTACGACCTCACTGGTCGCGCCCTCCTCGAGGACCTGGCCCTCCTTCATGACCGCGATCCGGTCGGCGATCTGGGCCACCACGGCGATGTCGTGGCTGATGAACAGCATCGACAGCTCCCGGGTCCGGCGCAGCCGGGCCAGCATCGTCAGGATGCTCGCCTGGACCGTGGTGTCCAGCGCGGAGGTGATCTCGTCGCAGATGACCAGTGCCGGCTCGGCCAGCAGGGCCCTGGCGATCGCCACCCGCTGCGCCTGGCCGACGCTGATGGAGTGCAGTCCGCGGTGCAGGATCTCCTCAGGCAGGTTGACCTGGCCCATGATCTCGACGGCTTCCCCCTGCTGCGGGGAGGAGCGCTTGAGCTTGTAGCGCAAGGGCTCGCGCAGAGCGTCCCAGACCCGCATCCGAGGGTTGAACGAGGACCGCGGGTCCTGGAAGACCATCTGCAGCCGCTGCTGGTGGTCTCGCCGAGACGCGGCGGAGCCCGGCTTCAGCTCGTGCCCGTCGAGCACGATCCGGCCCGTGGTCGGAGCCAGGGTCCCCGCGATCATCCGGGCCAGGGTCGACTTTCCCGAGCCGGACTCCCCGATCAGGCCGAAGCACTCGCCGGCACCGATCTGCAGCGATGTCGGCTTGACGGCCTCGAAGCGCCCGCGCTTGCCCTCGAAGACCTTGCCGACCTGGTCGACCTCAAGCAGCATCGCGACCCTCCAGGGTGGGGACGGCGGCAACGAGGGCCTGGGTGTACGGGTGCTCCGGCGCCACCAGCACCTGCTCGGGAGGTCCCGACTCAACGAAGGACCCCTGGGCCAGCATGCTCACCCGCGACACCAGGCGGCGTACCAGAGAGATCTGGTGGCTCACGAAGAGAACCGCGGTCCCGAGCTGAGCAGCGGTCTGGGACAGCAGCTCCAGCACCTCGGCCTGGGCCCGCACGTCCAGGGCACTGGTTGGCTCGTCAGCCAGCAGCACCCGGGGCTCGCTGAGCAACGCCATCGCGATCGCCGCCCGCTGCGCCATCCCGCCCGACAGCTCGAACGGGTACGAGCCGAGCACCGCGTCCGGGTCGTCGAAGCGCAGCTGCGACAGCAGGTCCCGCGCCGCTGCCAGGCAGGCGTGGCCCGACACCTTCGGGCTGTGCAGCCGGACCGACTCGACGAACTGGTGGCCGACCCGGACCAGCGGGTCGAAGCTGGCCGCCGGGCGCTGGAAGACCATCGCCAGCTCCGGCCCTCGCAGCCGGCGCCAGGCCTTGTCCCGGGCGTACGTGACGTCGGCCCCGAGGTAGCTGATGGTGCCGTCGCGAACCGTCAGCCCACCCGGGTGCAGGCCCAGCAGGCACGACAGCAGGGTCGACTTGCCGCAGCCTGACTCCCCGATGATCCCCACGATCTCGCCACTGGTCAGGCAGAGGTCGAGTCCCTGGATCGTGTCTGGCTGACCCGGGTAGCCGGCCCGCAGGCCGGCCACCTCCAGGACCACGTCAGGCGACATGAGTCTCGTGCGTCAGCAGGTGGTACTCGGTCGGAGCCAGGTTCAGCCCCTGGACACCGGCCTTTGACACCGCCCACCACTGGGCGTGCCCGAACGGCACCACGGCCATGTCGTTGATCGCGATCTGCTGCAGGGCGCGGGACTTCTCCAGCCGCTGTCCCGCGTCGTACGTGGCGGCCAGGTCCTGCAGCCCAGCATCCAGCTGCGGCGAGGAGTAGCGGGCGAAGTTGCTCTCACCGCCGGTCCGCAGCAGGGTGTCGAAGAAGTACTGCGGGTCGCCGGTGGGCGCCATGGCGAAGGAGTACATCCCGATCTCGAACTCGCCCGACTTCATCCGCTCGGTGGTGGACGGCAGCTCGGTGATCGTCAGGGCAACCCCGATCTTCTCCAGGTCGCGCTGCAGCAGCTGAGCCATCTGGCCGAGCTGCGGACGCTTCGGGTAGGTCAGCAGCCGCAGGGTCAGCTGCTGGCCGTCCTTGACCAGCTTGCCGTCGGACTCGGTGTAGCCCATCTCCTGAAAGAGGGCCTTGGCCTTGTCCAGGTTCTTCTCCTGCACCGGCAGCTGCAGGCCCTGGCTTCCGCCGAAGACCACGTTCTCGGGGAAGAGCGCATAGCTGCTCTTGCCCATACCGTTCATGACCTGGACATAGCCGCTGCGGTCGAGGGCGTAGTTGATCGCCTGCCGGGCCCGCAGGTCCTTGGTGATCGGGCTGGCCGTGTTCAGGATCGCAGTGTCGCCGCGAGTCGAGGTGACCTGCCAGGTGGTGTACTTCGACGGGTCGGAGAAGACTCCCAGCCCGGAGGACTCGGGCTGGACCGCCAGCTGGATCTCACCCGACTGCAGCGCCAGCCCCATCGCCTGGGTGTCGCTGTACTGGCGCCAGGTGACGTGGCTCAGCTTCGGCTTGCCGCCCCAGTACTCCGGGTAGGCGTCCAGGTCCAGCTTCTGCTTGGGAGTGAACGACACCACCTTGAACGGCCCTGTGCCTTGGGGAACCTTGGCCGGGTCGACTCCCTGGCCGATGGCCTGGATCCCGGTCATCGGGTCGCTCAGGATACTCGGCAGTGCCGCGACCGGGGTGCTCGTGACGATGGTGAGGGTCTGCCCCTCGGCGGTCATCGACGCGACCGGAAGCTGGGCCTTGGCCCGAACGTTGGTGGCGATCGCGTGCTCCAGCGAGGCCTTCACCGCCTCGGCGGTCATCGGGCTGCCGTTGTGGAAGGTGACTTTGTCGCGCAGGGTGAAGGTCCACGTCGTGGGGTTGACGTTCTTCCAGTCGATGGCCAGCTTGGGGACCAGGTTCAGCTTCGCGTCGACATCGACCAGGGTCTCGGTGATGCCGTCACGGGAGCTGAACCACCCGACGTACGCGACCGCGGGGTCCAGCGACTCGCCGCGGTCCCCGGTCCCGTAGGTCAAGGTCGTGCTGGCGGCCTGCTGGGCACCGGCGGTCCCCCCGCAACCAGTGAGCAGCAGGGCCGCGGCTAGGCAGGCAGCCAGAAGGGCTCTGGGCTTCATGACGTGGTGACCTTTCTGGGTTGGTTGTGGTTGGCGTTCACGGCCAGCACCTCTTGGGACGAATCCGCAAACAGGTTGACGACGAGAGTGACCAGGAGCAGCGCGACGCCCGGACCGAAGGCCAGCCAGGGGGCGACCTGCAGGTAGGGCCGGCCTTCGCTGATCATGGTTCCCCACTCAGATGTCGGCCGGGGCAGCCCGAGCCCGACGAAGGACAAGGTGGCCAGGTTCAAGATCACGTTGCCCAGGCTGGAGGCCGCCATCACCAGCAGCGGGCTGCCGATGTTGGGCACCATGTGCCGGACCAGGATCGTGCTGGCCGGGACCGCGTTCATGCGGGCGACCTGGATGTACGGGGCGTTCTTCACCTGCAGGGTCAAGATCCGCGCGTACCGGGAGATCGAGGTCCACGAGGCCAGAGTGAGGGCGGTGACAGCGCTGGTGAAGCCCGGCCCCAGCATCGCCGCAAAGGCCAGCGCCAGGATGAACTCGGGGAACGACTGGAAGACTGCGGTCAGCCGCTGGATGGCGGCGTCGACCACTCCTCCGGCCACCGCCGAGACGACTCCGATCAGGGTGCCGATGACCAGGGCACAGCAGACTACGGTGACGGCGACTGACAGGGTTGGCCGGATCCCGACCAGGACCCGGGAGAAGACGTCACGGCCCAGGTCGTCGGTTCCCATCCAGTGGGTCCAGCTCGGTGGGCGGACCTTGGCGAGAGTGTCGGTGGCGTACGGGTCGTGCGGGGTGATCCAGGGCGAGATGACCGCCACCAGGACCACCACGAGCACCAGCCCGGCCAGCACCTGCCAGACCAGCCGGGGCGACAGCCGCCGCCCGGTCTGCCGCGTCGGCCCACCCGAGAGGTCCAAGGACTGCAGGTCGGGATGGCAGATGTCGATCGGGCCGCTGTCGTGGTCGATCTTCAGCGGGGCTGAGTCGTCCGGCTCGTCCTGGCCCTCCAGCGGTTGCCGCTGCACACGAGAGTGCCCCGCCAGGCGCGGGTCGAGGATGAAGGCCAGCAGGTCGGCGACGGTGTTCGCGATCAGGAAGACCAGGGCGCACCAGACCACGTACGCCTGGATCACCGGGTAGTCCTTGGCGCTGATCGCGGCCAACGCGTACGAGCCGATGCCCTGCCAGGAGAAGATCGCCTCGACCACCGCGGAGCCCGCTAGCAGCCCGCCGAAGCTGGTGGCGCCCAGAGTGCAGACCGGGGCGGCGATGTTGCGCAGGATGTGGGCCCCGATCCGGGCCTGGCCCATGCCGCGGATCCGCAGGCCCGTCAGGTACGGCTGGTCACACTCCTCCAGGGCGATGGCCCGGACCTGGCGCACGTACCAGCCGACCATCGCCAGGCTCAAGGTGATGGTCGGCATCACCATCCCGAGCAGGTCCTGGGTGGCCGAGATCGGCAGAAGCTGGAGCTCTAGGCCCAGCAGGTGCAGCACCAGCAGGGCGAACAGGAAGCCCGGTACGGCCGAGCTGACATAGCTGGCGAAGCGGACCACCCGGTCGAAGAGGCTGTGCGGGTGCAGCGCGGCAGTGATCCCGACCGGGACCGCGACCAGCCAGGTCAGCACCAGGGCGGCGACCGTGAGCGCCAGGGTGCGCGGCAGCCGCTGCTGCAGGTCGGCCATGATGCTCGTGCCGTTGCTTACCGAGGTGCCCAGGTCCCCCTGGAGCAGCCGACCGATCCAGGACAGGTACTGGTCCAGCAGTGGCCGGTCCAGCCCCAGCTGCTCACGCATCAGGGCGATCATCTCCGCCGTGGGCTGGACACCCTGCGAGGTGAGCAGGTTCTCGGCGAGGTCGCCCGGAGTCAGGTACGTCAGGACGAAGGCCAGGACGCTCACTCCGAAGAGCACGATGAGGGTGTTGGCGAACCAGCTCGCCACGCGGCCGTACGGGCTCGCCAGAAAAGACCCCAACCTGAGTACCTCGCTCGTTCTAAGGGCAGACATCTGTGCACGTGGGTCGGGCTCAGCGTGAGGGCATACCGTTGCGGGACAGCTCTGGGTTCTCACCAGATTCCGACGTGCGCCACTGAGCATACACGATAGCGATTCTCACTTGTTCAGAGGGTAGGTAAGCCTTACTTTATCGCCTGGGGCAAGCCGGTTCACCAAGACGAGACCGACGGCGACGCACCGCGAGCCCGCTGCGGAGCCTGCGCGACCGGTCGCAGGCCACCATCGAGACGGCCCTCGGGAGTCTCGAAGCCCTCCCGTGGCCCCCAGGCACACAGCGGCGGGGCCGGCCAGCTCCACGAGCTGGCCGGCCCCGCCACGGTGCCCAGGGCTACTTGCCGTCCTGCTTGAACAACGACTTCAGCAGGTCACGGTTCAGCTGGGAGATCGAGTCCAGCGGGATCTGCTTGGGGCAGACCGAGGCGCACTCACCGATGTTCGTGCACCCGCCGAAGCCGAGCTCGTCGTGCTGGGCGACCATGCTCTTGACGCGCCTGTACCGCTCGGGCTGGCCCTGCGGCAGCATCGCCAGGTGCGTGATCTTCGCCGACGTGAACAGCATCGCCGAGCCGTTCGGGCAGGCCGCGACACAGGCACCGCAGCCGATGCAGGCCGCGTTGTCGAAGGCCCGGTCCGCCTCCCGCTTCGGGGCCGGGGTCGCGTGGGCGTCCGGCGCTGCCCCGGTGTTCACCGAGACGTAGCCGCCGGCCTGGATGATCTCGTCCAGCGCCGTACGGTCGACCACCAGGTCCTTGATGATCGGGAACCCGCCCGCCCGCCAGGGCTCGATGTAGATGTCCGCCCCGTCCGCGAAGCTGCGCATGTGCAGCTGGCAGGTGGTGGTGGGCACCGGCGAGGCGTACCGGCCGTGGGGAGAGCCGTTGATCACCACGCCACACATGCCGCAGATACCCTCGCGGCAGTCGTGGTCGAAGGCCACCGGCTCCTCGTTGCGGTTGGTGAGCTCCTCGTTCAGCAGGTCGAGCATCTCCAGGAAGCTCATGTCACCCGAGACGTTGTCCAGGGGGTAGTCGCGCATGCGGCCCTGGGCCTTGGCGTCCTCCTGGCGCCAGATGTGCAGTGTGATCCTCACTTGTAGCTCCGCTGCTTCAACTCGATGAACTTGTACTCCAGGGGCTCCTTGTGCAAGGTGGGCTGCTGCCCCTCACCCCCGTACTCCCAGGCCGCGACGTACAGGAACTCGTCGTCGTGACGCAGCGCCTCGCCGTCCTCGGTCTGAGACTCAGAGCGGAAGTGCCCGCCACAGGACTCGCGCCGGTGCAGAGCGTCGATGCACATGAGCTCGCCCATCTCCAGGAAGTCGGCCACTCGGCCGGCCCGCTCCAGAGCCTGGTTGAAGCTCTCGCTGGTGCCCGTCACCCGGACGTTGCTCCAGTAGTCCTCGCGCAGCTTGCGGATCCGGTCGATCGCGATCTTGAGGCCCGCGGCGTTGCGCTCCATGCCGCAGTACTCCCACATGATCTGCCCCAGCTCCTTGTGGAACGAGTCCACCGACCGGGTGCCCTGCACCGCGAGCAGCTTGGCGATCCGCTCCTTGCTGGCGCCCACCGCCTCCACGACGGCCGGGTCGCTGACCTCCACCTTGGGGAAGGGGCCGGCAGCCAGGTAGTCGTTGATGGTGTTCGGCAGCACGAAGTACCCGTCGGCCAGGCCCTGCATCAGCGCCGAGGCACCGAGCCGGTTGGCGCCGTGGTCGGAGAAGTTGGCCTCCCCGGTCACGTACAGTCCCGGGATGGTGCTCTGCAGGTCGTAGTCGACCCACAGCCCGCCCATGGTGTAGTGAACGGCCGGGTAGATCCGCATCGGCACCTCGTACGGGTCCTCAGCGGTGATCTGCTCGTACATGTCGAACAGGTTCCCGTAGCGGGCCGAGACGCCGTCCTTGCCGAGGCGCTTGATGGCGTCGGCAAAGTCGAGGTACACCCCGCGGCGCACCTTGCGCTCGTTGCCCTCGAGGTCGCGCTCGACCACGGCCGGTCCGACACCGCGGCCCTCGTCGCACATGTTCTTGGCCTGGCGCGAGGCGATGTCTCGCGGCACCAGGTTGCCGAACGCCGGGTAGATCCGCTCCAGGTAGTAGTCGCGGTCCTCCTCGGGGATCTGGCGTGGGTCCTTGTCGCAGTCCTCGGCCTTCTTCGGGACCCAGATCCGGCCGTCGTTGCGCAGCGACTCCGACATCAGGGTCAGCTTGGACTGGGTCTCGCCGTGCACCGGGATGCAGGTCGGGTGGATCTGCGTGTAGCAGGGGTTACCGAAGTAGGCACCCTTGCGGTGCGCCCGCCAGGCGGCGGTGACATTGCACCCCATGGCATTGGTCGACAGGAAGAAGACGTTGCCGTAGCCGCCGGTGGCCAGCACCACCGCGTCGGCCAGCCAGGGCTCAACGGCTCCGGTGACCATGTTGCGGGTCACGATGCCGCGGGCCTGGCCGTCGACGACGATCAGCTCGATCATCTCGTGGCGGGCGTACATCTTCACGGTGCCGGCCTGGACCTGACGCTCCAGGGCCTGGTACGCACCGATCAGCAGCTGCTGGCCGGTCTGGCCGCGAGCGTAGAAGGTGCGCTGCACCTGCACGCCGCCGAAGGAGCGGGTGTCGAGCAGGCCGCCGTACTCGCGGGCGAAGGGAACGCCCTGAGCCACGCACTGGTCGATGATGTTGGCGCTGACCTCGGCCAGCCGGTAGACGTTGGTCTCCCGGGCCCGGTAGTCACCGCCCTTCACCGTGTCGTAGAACAGCCGCTGCACCGAGTCGTTGTCGTTGCGGTAGTTCTTGGCCGCGTTGATGCCGCCCTGGGCGGCGATCGAGTGGGCCCGGCGCGGGCTGTCCTGGTAGCAGAAGTTCAGGACGTTGTACCCGGCCTCACCGAGAGAGGCGGCGGCCGCGCCACCGGCCAGGCCGGTGCCCACCACGATCACGGTCAGCTTGCGGCGGTTGGCCGGGTTGACCAGCTTCGCCTCGAACTGGCGGGTCGCCCACTTCTTCTCGATCGGCCCCTCCGGGGCCTTGGTGTCGGCGATGTCCTCGCCGAGCCGGTAGTAGGCCAGGGCCGGGTCTGAGCCGCCGGCCTGGCGCGCAGTCGTGGTCGTCATCACTTCACCAACCCCAGGAGTACGGACAGCGGCATCACCATGAAGCCGGCGTAGAGCAGGACGGCCACAAAGATGGCCAGTCCGTTGAGCACCTTGCGGGCCCGTCGGCTGGTGTTCATTCCCAGGGTGGTGAAGGCGCTCCAGAAGCCGTGCCGCACGTGCATGCAGACCGCCACCATCCACAGGGCGTAGAGGACGAAGACCCACCAGAACTTCGCCGAGAACGACGCCACGACCATGTCGTACGGAGCCGTGCTCTGGTCGAACCCGGTGAGCACCACCCGCACCGTGAACTGACCGAGGTGGAACAGCAGCATCAGGAGCAGGATGACACCACCGGTCCGCATGGTGCGGGCAGCGTAGGTCTGAGCCCTCCGGTCGGTCCGCTGGTAGCGACCGCGTCCGGCGTGGGAGCGCTTGGTCAGTACCAGCGCCGACCACATGTGGAGCCCGACCGCGGCTACCAGGGAAGCCCGGAAGATCCAGATGAACCAGCCATGCGGGACGATCGGGTACAGGAGGTCCTTCTTCAACCACTCGGCGTAGTGGTTGAAGGCCTCCGGCCCGATGAACATCTTGAGGTTGCCCCACATGTGCATCAGCAGGAAGAGCACGAGGTAGAGCCCGGTGACAGCCATGAGCATCTTCATGGCAACCGCTGACCGGACTGCCTTGGCGTGCACAGTCATAGTTGTAGTGGCCACACGCCACACCTTAGCCACCGCAGACGGCGTCTGTGGCGAAGGGGGCCCAAAAGCCTCCTAGCAGGTCGCCGAGCCGCGCTGGGGCGACGAGCACCAGGCCACTCCGGGGGTCCAGGACCCCGGCGGAGCCAGCTCGGGCATGCTCACCACAGTGAAGCCGTTGCGCTGCAGACCGGCCAGGATTCCCGGCACCGCCTCGGCCGTGGTGGGGTGGATGTCGTGCATCAGCACCACATCGCCAGGTCGGGCAGCCGTGGCTCGCGAGGTGACCAGCGACGAGTTGCGGTCCTTCCAGTCCAGGGTGTCGACGCTCCAGATCGCCACCCCAGCGCCCTGCTGCCCGAGAGCCGCCAGGACCTTGGCGCTCCGGTCGCCGTACGGCGGACGGACCAGCCACGGCCGGTAGCCGACGATCTTCTCCAAGGCCTCGGCCTGCAGCCGGGCCTGCTCGGCCCCACCGTCGGCCTTGCGGCTCATCTGGTCGTGGCGCCAGGTGTGGCTCTGGATGTCCATCCCGGCCAGGGCTGAGGCCAGGACGCCGTCCTCGTTGCCCCGACTGGCGTCCCCCAGCACGAAGAAGGTGGCCCCGACCTTGGCCTTGACCAGAGCGGACACAACCTGCGGAGTGCTAGCTGCCGGCCCGTCATCGAAGGTCAGTGCGACACACTTCAGCTGCTGGCAGTCAGGAACGACACCGACCGTGGGCCGGTCGTCGTTGCTGCTGGCGGTGCTGGCCGAGGCGCTCGGGCTGGCCTGGTCGGAGGCCTTGGCGCTGGTCTGGCCGGAGGCCTTGGCGCTCGGGCTGGCCGAGCCACTCGCCGTGGCGGTCGCGGTGGCCGCGGGGCCCAGGTCTGGCTCCGGGGCCGGCGTGGCCGCTACGGTCGCCGGGTCGAAGGCGGCCGGCTGGGCAGCGGCCTCCCGAGCCCGGGTGCCGAGCTGGGACAGCATCGTGGTCACGTCCTTGCCTGGGACCACAACCAGGACCGGGCTGGGCTTGTCGCTCACAGTTCCCCCGCCGAACTCCACGGCCAGGTCTCCGGTGGTGGTGAAGCCGATCGCCGGGCCGCTGCCCCGGGGGGCCATGTCGGAGGCCAGGGCCTTGCGGACCCGGTCGGCGTCGAGCCCCTTCGCAGCGTTCACAACCTGGTCGCTGAAGGTCTTCCAGGAGCCTGGCCGGACCAGACCTGGTGCAGCCACCACGCGGTTCGTCCGGGCGTCGAACCAGACGCTGGACGGGGTCTCAGGGCCACCCGCTGGGGCGGCCAGCAGCCGGAACCCGATCACGTCGCTGGAGCTGGCGGCCAGAGTCCAGGTGAAGGTCAGCCCAGACCGCTGCGACTCCGCGGCGTAGCCGCGCAGGACCTGGGACCGGACGATCACCATCGCCTGAGTCAGCGCCGGTGCGCTCTCCAGGACCGGAACCTCGGTGGTCACCTTCTGCTCAGCCGAGGCCAGGCTGGCGGGCCGCAGCCCCTTCACCAGGCCGATGTCGGCCGTGCTCACCCGTGCCGGCTCTGAGACCGCTGACGCGCTCGTGCCCGTCGACCCGGCCGGCGCGCTGGAGCCTCCCGACGTTGCCTCCCCACAGCCTGACAGCACTAAGCCCATCCCCAGCACCGCGACGATCGCTGCCCTCATCAACTACCCCTCCATCTCGTGCTCGCCCGCGCCCAGCAGGTCCGGGCGGCGGGCCTGGGTCAGGCGCACCGACTGCTCCCGCCGCCAGGAAGCCACCTGTCCATGATGACCGCTGAGCAGTACTTCGGGCACGTCCAGCCCTCGCCACTGCTGCGGCTTGGTATACACCGGGTACTCCAGAAGCCTCGCCGTCTGGTCGGAGTGCGACTCCTCCACTACCGACGCGGGGTTCCCCAGCACCCCGGGCAGCAACCGGACCACCGCCTCGGTGATCGCCAGCGCGGCCACCTCACCGCCGTTGAGGACGTAGTCCCCCAGGGAGAGCTCGTCGACCGGCAGCCGAGTCCGGTAGTGCTCGGCGACCCGGGCGTCAATGCCCTCGTACCGGCCGCAGGCGAAGACCAGGTGGTCACTGGCCGCCAGTGCCGCGGCCTTGGCCTGGGTGAAGCGTTCTCCCGCCGGGCTGGGAATGATGAGCCGGACCTCGCCCGCCGAGGCGGCGAGCAGGTCATCAAGGGCCTCTCCCCACGGCTCGGGCTTCATCACCATCCCGGCTCCCCCGCCGTACGGGGTGTCATCGACGGTCCGGTGCCGGTCATGGGTCCAGTCCCGCAGGTCGTGCACCGACAGGTCCACGATCCCTGCGGTGATGGCCTTGCCGACCAGGGAGAGCCGCAGCGCGTCCAGGTAGGCGGGGAAGATGGAGACCACGTCGATCCTCATCAGGCCTCCTCCGGCACGTCACGCAGCAGGCCTGGCAGCTCGACCACGGTCAGGCTCCCCGCCGCCAGGTCGACCTGGGGGACCAGGCTGGCGACGAAGGGCACCAGCCGCTCCCCGTCGGGCGTCGCGACCGCCAGCAGGTCCTGTCCGGGCAGGTGCACGACCTCGCTCACCGTCCCCTGCTGCACCCCGGCCGGGTCCAGGACCCGCAGCCCCCGCAGCTGGTGGTCGTAGTACTCCTGGTCGTCGTCGGGCCGCTGCCCAGGGTCGACCTCCACAGTGAGCACCCGGCCCCGCAGCTGCTCGGCCGCGGTCCGGTCGGTCACCTCGGCAAAGCCCACCAGGAGCCGACCGCCAGCGATGGAGCGCCGCGACACCACAGTCAGGCGAGCCGGCGGCTCCTCGCTGCCCACCACCGCGCCCCGGGCGAACCGACGCTCGGGCTCATCGGTGCGTACGTCGACCACCACCTGGCCGTGCAGGCCGTGGGCGCGCCCGACCACACCCACCACCACATCCAGCAGGTCGGCACCACGGCGCCCGGCCCGGGACTCGGGCGAGGCGTCGCGGGGCTGCGTCATCAGCGCCGTCGAGACCCGGAACGGCGTGGGCGGCGGTCAACGTCGACAAAGTCGACCCGGACCTGCTCACGCCCGGCGAGGGCACCGATGACGGTCCGCAGTGCGGTCGCGGTCCGTCCTTGGCGACCGATGACCTTGCCCACGTCCTCGGGGTGCACCCGCACCTCAAGGATCCGCCCCCGCCGCAGGTTGAGGTCCTTCACCTGCACGTCGTCAGGGAACGCCACAATCCCGCGGACGAGGTGCTCCAGCGCCTCGCTCAGCATCTTCAGTCCTTGTCGGCCGGGTCGTCCTTGGCCGGGGCCTCAGACTCCTCGGCCTTCTTTCCCTTGCGGCCCTTCGAGATCGCAGCGGTGTCGGCATCACCGTCGACCTCGGCCAGGGCCTTGTTGAAGGCGGCCACCTTGTCGCGCGGCTCAGGCTGGGGGTCGATCCCCGACGGGCTGGTGTCCCCGGTGAACTTCTGCCAGTCGCCGGAGCGCTTCAGGATCGCCACCACAGCCTCGGTGGGCTGGGCCCCGACGCTCAGCCAGTACTGCGCCCGCTCGGAGTTGACCCGGATTACGGACGGGTCGTTCTTCGGGTGGTACAGGCCGATCTCCTCAATTGCCCGGCCGTCCCGCTTGGTGCGGGAGTCCATGACGACGATGCGGTAGTGCGGTGAGCGGATCTTGCCGAGCCGCTTAAGACGGATCTTGACTGCCACGGGTGTGGTTCTCCTCTGAAGGAACGTGCCTGGACGACCCAGGCTGGTGGTGGACCCTCAGACCGGTGTGGGGACTCGGCCGCTGGTTCCGGGGTGTCAGGTCCGCCCGCGTGAGAGGGCACAGACGTACCGGACGCGGCGACCAGTCTGCCAGACCGATCCGCCGGGGGCGAAACCGCAGGCGTCCTCGGCACTGGCGACGACGCACCGGACGCTGAGACGAGCCGCGTCGGTGCCGTCGTACGCTGCCCACCCAGCCTGGACGACGTCCCTTGGGCCCAGGAACTGAGCGACAAGGTCCCCGTCGGCCGCCACGGACCCCGGGGGGATGACTAGGAGCGCGGCCCCTGGTTCTTCGGACTCAGCATCTGCTGCAGCTCCGGCGGCAGCTGGAAGTCCTTCATCGCCGCCTGCATCTCGGCCTCGGTCGGACCGCCCGTGGCGAAGGAGGCCAGCGCATCCTGCAGGTCCGCCACCTTAGGTGTCTGGGCTGCCTTGGGAGCGTTGCGCTTGGCCGGGTTCCCGGAGACCTTTCGCCCGCCCTTCTTCTTGGCCTGCTGGCGCCGCCCGGCCCGGCCCGGGCCCGCGGGCCCCATCTGCTGCACCATGCCGCCGATCGACTGCATCAGCTTGCGGGCCTCGATGAACCGGTTCACCAGGCCGTTGACCTCGCTTACCTCGACGCCCGCGCCGCGGGCGATCCGAGCCCGCCGGGAGCCGTTGAGGATCGACACGTCGGCCCGCTCAGCCGGGGTCATCGAGGTGATGATCGCCTCGATCCGGTCGATCTCGCGCTCATCGATCGACTCCAGCTGGTCACGCATCTGCCCCATCCCGGGCATCATCCCGAAGACCTTGCGCAGCGGACCCATCTTGCGCATCGCCTGCATCTGGGTCAGGAAGTCCTGCAGGCCGAACTCCCCGCTGCCCGACAGCAGCGCGTTGGCGGCCTTGGCTGACTGCTCAGCGTCGAAGTGCCGCTCAGCCTGCTCGATCAGGGTGAGCATGTCGCCCATGTCGAGGATCCGCCCAGCCATCCGGTCGGGGTGGAAGAGGTCGAAGTCGTCCAGCTTCTCGCCGTTGGAGGCAAACATGATCGGTCGGCCGATCACCCGGGCGATGGACAGGGCGGCGCCGCCACGGGCGTCGCCGTCGAGCTTGGTGAGCACCACTGCGTCGAAGCCGACCCCGTCCTGGAACGCCTTGGCCGTGTTGACCGCGTCCTGGCCGATCATGGCGTCGACCACGAACAAGACCTCGTCGGGGTCGACTGCGGCCTTGATGTCGGCCGCCTGCTGCATCAGCTCCTCATCGACACCCAGCCGGCCGGCGGTGTCCACGATCACGACATCGTGCAGGTGCCGCTCGGCGATCTGGATGGAGTGGCGGGCGACCTCGACTGGGTCACCGACGCCGTTGCCGGGCTGCGGCGCGTACGCGGCCACCCCAGCCCGCTTGGCGACCACCTGCAGCTGGGTGACCGCGTTGGGGCGCTGCAGGTCGCAGGCCACCAGCATCGGGGTGTGCCCCTGGGCCTTCAGCCACACCGCCAGCTTGCCCGCCAGGGTCGTCTTGCCGGCGCCCTGCAGACCGGCCAGCATGATGACCGTCGGCGGCTTCTTGGCGAACCGGAGCTCGCGGGTCTCGCCACCGAGGATCGCGACCAGCTCCTCGTTGACGATCTTCACGACCTGCTGGGCCGGATTGAGCGCCTTGCTGAGCTCCTCCGACTGCGCCCGCTCCCGGACCGCCGCGATGAAGTCCTTGACCACCGAGAGATTGACATCGGCCTCGAGCAGGGCGATCCGGATCTCGCGCAGAGTCTCGGCGATGTCGGCGTCCGACAGCTTGGTCTTGCCCCGCAGGGAGCGGAACGTCGCAGTCAGGCGGTCTTGCAAGGTGTCGAACACGGGCGCGTCCTTCGGCAGCTGGTCAGCAGACCGGCCAATCCTACTCGTCGCGCCGGATCGCCAGCCGGGATGAGGAGCGCCGGCAGGGCTACTGCCCCAGAACCCCGTCCACGAACTCCTCCGCGTCGAACGGCGCCAGGTCGTCCACGCCCTCGCCCAGCCCGATCAGCTTCACTGGCGCACCCAGCTCGCGCTGGACCTGGACCACGATCCCGCCCTTGGCCGAGCCGTCGAGCTTGGTCAGCACCACCCCGGTAACGTCGACCACCTCCGAGAACACCCGGGCCTGGGTCAGCCCGTTCTGCCCCGTAGTGGCGTCCAGGACCAGCAGCACCTCCCGGACCGGGACCAGCTTCTCGATCACCCGCTTCACCTTGCCGAGCTCGTCCATCAGCCCGGTCTTGGTGTGGAGCCGGCCCGCGGTGTCGACCAGGACCACGTCAACCCCGGCCTCGATCCCCTGCTTCACAGCGCTGTACGCGACGGAGGCCGGGTCAGCACCCTCCGCACCGCGGACGGTCTCGACCCCGACCCGCTCGCCCCAGGTGGCCAGCTGCTCGGCGGCCGCAGCACGGAACGTGTCGGCGGCACCCAGCAGGACCGTCCGCCCCTCGGCGACCAGCACCCGAGCCAGCTTGCCGACAGTCGTGGTCTTGCCGGTCCCGTTGACCCCGACCACCAGCACCACGGCCGGCAGGCGGTCCTCGGCCTCGCCCACGGGCTCGGTGCTCAGGCTGCGGTCCAGGTCCGGGTCGACGAGCCGGACCAGTTCCTCGTGCAGCACCTGCCGAGCCTGCTCGGGATCTATCACCCCGTCGAGCGCCAGGCGGCGGCGCAGCGCGCTCACCAGCTCGTCGGTCGGCCCGACACCCAGGTCCGACATGATCAAGGTGGCCTCGAGGTCCTCCCAGGTCTCCTCGTCGATCCGGTCCCGCGCCAGCAGGTCGGCCAGGCCCCGGGCGAGCGCATTGTTGCTGCCAGCCAGGCGCCGGCGCAGCCGGGCCAGCCGCGACCGGGGCGCCTCGGGACGCTCCAGTCCCTCCTCGACCGGCTCCGGCCCGGCCGACGGCTCCGTCACGGCAGGCTCCGCCGGCTCCGGCTCGGTCGGCTTGCCGGTCGTCACCTCGTCACGCGGCTCGACCGGCGGCAGCTGCCTGCCCCGCGAGCGCACCACGATCACCGAGGCGGCCAGGACTGCCGCGACGATGCCCGCGACGACCAACCAGAAGATCATGTCCACCAGGCCATCCTAGGCAGCGCTGGGCGCCGGTGACCGCGCGCCGTACAGCACCGCACCCGGCCTGCAGGTCGACATCTGGCAGCAAGCTAGGGTGACCCCATGACCGCCATGCAGCGAGAGCCCACCAACGACCAGCTCTGGGCCCAGCCACCCACGTCCCCGTCGCCCTCGTCGGCGCCACTGCCGGTGCCGGCCCAGCCCAGCCCGCCGCTGCAGGCGGCCGTGGGTCGCCCGGCGGGCAAGCAGTTCGCCCTGGCTGTGGTCTCGCTGTGCCTGGCCATCCCGCTCACCGGGATCGCCTCCGGCAGCATGTTCCAGATGATGCTGACCTGGGCCGGGATCGTCGCCGTCAACGCGGTCTACTGGATGAGCACCGCCCGCGGCCGCACCGGCGAGTAGCCCAGCACGAGCGAAGACCACAGGAGAAGACGCCGTGACCAGCGAGCAGTACCAGCCTTATCCAGGCACCCAGTACTGGCCCCCGCCTGGTCACGACGGGCTGAGTCCCACCCGTACCGGCCAGCCTCTGGTGCAGATTGGCGACATCACGGTGACCCAGGACGAGGTTGTCACGCCGTCCGGTCGGATACCGCTCGGGCAGGCCCAGCTGATGTTCACTGACGGCTCAATGACGTCCCAGGTCACCCCGGGCTGGGCGGTCGTCCTGGCGGTGCTCGGTTTCTTCTTCTTCCTGCTGGGGCTGCTCTTCCTGCTGGTGAAGGAGGAGCGCACCACCGGATTCGTGACGGTCACCGTGACCGGGCCGGGCTTCATGCACGCCTGCCGGATGCCGGCCTTGTCGCGAGCTCAGGTCAATGACGTCCTGGCCCGGGTCAACCACGCCAACGGACTGGCTCAGTCTCGTCGCTGGTGACGGCTCAGCGGTCGAGCGCCTCGACCAGCCGCCGCAGGCGCTGCGGCGGCTCGCCCTCGCCGTTGAGGTGCCGCGCGATCCGCGCCAGGTGACCGGCCAGCTCGGGGTCGACCTGCCGGCCGACGCCCCCGATCCCGATCCCGACCACACCGAGCAGGGCGACGACGATCATCAGGACCAGACTCATGGTCACGACAACAGACAGCATCGAACAGGCCTTTCAGGTGGAAGCCGGCCTCCAGTATCAGCCCTGGCCAGAGTGGAGACCGCAATCTGCGGGCAGGCCTGAGAGAAGACTCATCCAGTCATGACTCCCGTAGCCGCTGGCTGATCACCGTCGACACCCCGTCGTCTCGCATGGTCACCCCGTACAGGGCGTCAGCGACCTCCATGGTGCGCTTCTGGTGGGTGATCACCAGCAGCTGCGACTCCGCCCGGAGCTCTTCGTAGATCTCCAGCAGCCGCCCCAGGTTCGTGTCGTCCAGGGCCGCCTCCACCTCGTCAAGGATGTAGAACGGGCTGGGGCGGGCCTTGAACAGGCTGACCAAGAAGGCCACGGCCACCAGGGACCGCTCCCCTCCCGACAGCAGCGACAGCCGCTTCACCTTCTTGCCCGCCGGGCGGGCCTCCACCTCGACCCCCGTGGTCAGCCAGCTGCCGGGCTCGGTCAGCACCAGCCGGCCCTCCCCGCCCGGAAAGAGCCGCGCGAAGACCAGCTCAAACTGCTCGGCGACATCCTGGTACGCGGCCGCAAAGACCTCCTGCACTCGCTGGTCCACCTCGTCGACGATCGCCAGCAGATCAGCCCGGGAGCGCTTCAGGTCGTCCAGCTGCGCTGACAGGAAGGCGTGCCGTTCCTGCATCGCGTCGAACTCCTCCAGCGCCAGGGGGTTGACCCGCCCGAGCAGCTGCAGCTGCCGCTGCGCCGAGCGAAGCCGCTTCTGCTGCTGGTCGCGCTGGTACGGGACGGTCTGCGGCTCGTCGTCGGCTGTGGGCAGGCCCTCTGGATCCACCAGCACCGGGACCGGCAGCGTCGGCCCGTACTCGGCCACCAAGGTCTCCGGCTCGATCCCCACCTCAGAGAGAGCCCGCTGGGAGAGGCTCTCGATCCGCATCCGCTGCTCGGACCGGGCCAGCTCGTCGCGGTGCGCCGAGTCCACCAGGCTCTCCAGCTCGGCTGCCAGTGCCCGGGCCTCGGCTCGGGCCTCGTCCAGCACCTGGTTCGCCTGCTGGCGGGCCGCCTCCGCCGCCTCCCGCTCCGTGGCGGCCCGCTGCTGGGACTGCTCCAGCCGGTCCAGCAGCCAGCCGGCAGCAGTGTGGACGGCTTGGGCCGTCTCTCCCTCGCGACGCAGCTGCTCCCGGCGGGCCTCGGCCCGGGCCCGGGCCTGCCGCTCGGCAGCCGCCGCCTGCCGCAGCGACTCTGCCCGCCCAGCCACCGCCCGGACCCGCTCCTCCATCGTGCGCAGTGCCAGCCGAGCCTCCATCTCGCCTGACCGGGCCCGACGAGCCCGGTCAGCCAGGGCATCCCGCTCGGCTGGGTCTGGCTCCTCCAGGTCCTGCTCAGAGCCCGCGTGCTCCAGCCTCTGCTCCAGCTCCTGCAAGGCCTGCTCGTCGGCCGCCCGCCGCTGCCCGGCCTGTGCCACCTGAGCAGCAAGCCGCTCCGCCTCGCCCCGGGCGGCCCGGGCGGTCTGGTTGAGCTGGCCCAGCTGCTCGGCGAGCGCGCTCTGCCGGGCATCGGACTCGTGCAGCCTGGTCAGAACCAGGTCGACCCGCTGCTGGGCCTGAGCCAGACGGCCCTCGGTCTCAGCCCTGGCGAGAGCCGCTTGGCGGACTCGGTGCTCGGCTGCCGCCAGCGCGGTCGCGGCCTCCTCGACGGCCGCCTGGACCTGGATCAGGCTCGGCCGGCTACCCGAGCCGCCGCAGCCGTACCAGCCCGACAAGATGTCGCCGTCCCTGGTCACAGCCACCAGCTCCGGCTGCTGCTGGACCAGGTCCTGGGCCGCGTCCAGGCCGTCGACCACGACCGTACGGCGCAGCAGCCGCTCGACGGCCGCTCGGACCGGGGCCTGCGCCGACACCACCTCGGTCAGGTAGCGGGCTCCTGCCGGCAGGACCAGGGCCTCCTCTCGCAGCTCGGGGGCACCGGCGAGCAGCAGCCCGGCCCGGCCCAGGTCCTGGCGCTTCAGGTAGCGGAAGGCCTCGGTGGCCGCGCCCGCCCCGGACACGGCCACCGCATCGGCCGCGGCCTGCAGCGCCGCCGAGACCGCTTCCTCGTAGCCGGGCTCCACGGCCACCAGCGCCGCGACCGGCCCCAGCAGCCCGTCCAGCTCACCGGACGCGGCCAGGAGCTGGGCCGACGCGTCCTCCCGCTCCAGGCCCAGCAGCAGAGCCTCGTGGCGGGCAGCGGCAGCGGCCCGCTCCTGCGAGGCGGCCTGCTCCTCCTCACGGACCTGGCCATGGGCCTGCTGCGCCTGCTCCAGCTCGGCCTCAGCCGCCTCGTACTCCTCGTCCAGGTCGGCCTCGCCCGCATCCAGGCCCGCCACCGAGTCTTCCAGGCTCTGGAAGGCCCGGGCCGCCTCGTCACCTCGGGCCGCGGCCTCGGCCTGAGCGGTCTCCAGCCGCTCCAGCTGCTCCGTGGCGCTCTCGATCCGGCTCCGCAGCGACCCCACCTGTCCCTGGAGCCGAGCCAGGCCCTCGCGGCGGTCGGCCACCGCCCGTACCTGTGCTGCCAGCCGGGCCTCGGCCTCGGCGTGGGCCTGCTCAGCGGTCTCGCGCTGCTCGGTGGCCTGCCGCAGCGCCTCCTGCCGGACCTGAACCTGCGTCCGCAGCGACTCCTCCGCCCGGGCCTCAGACTGGGCCGCGGCTTCGAGGGTGTCGGGATCCTGCCCGGGGCGGCCCTCGTCAGGGACCTCCTGGGCACGGCGGACCCGGTCGGCCGCGATTGTGAGGGTCGAGGCGATCCGCTCCCGCAGCGCCGCCAACCCGTACCAGACCTCCTGGGCCGCGGCCAGCCGCGGCTGGGCTGCGGCGACCGCCGCGGCGGCCCGGTCCTCCCGGTCTCGGGCCGCGAGCAGGTCGGTCTCCACCCTGGCCCGAGCGGCCAGCACCGCCTGCTCATCGGCCAGGTCGGCCTCCAGTGCGGCGGTGGCCTGGGCCAGGTCGTCGGCCAGCAGCCGGGCCAGCGCGTCGTGCAGCTCGGCCTGGATCACTCCGGCCCGGCGCGCCACCTCGGCCTGGCGCTGCAGCGGCTTCAGCTGCCGGCGGATCTCGGTGACCAGGTCGGTCAGGCGGTGAAGGTTGGCCTCGGTGCTGTCCAGCTTGCGCAGCGCCTTCTCCTTGCGCTTGCGGTGCTTCAGCACCCCGGCGGCCTCCTCGATGAAGCCGCGCCGGACCTCGGGGGTCGCCTGCAGGATCGCGTCCAGCTGGCCCTGGCCCACGATCACGTGCATCTCGCGGCCGATCCCGGAGTCACTCAGCAGCTCCTGGACGTCCAGCAGCCGGGCGGTGTGCCCGTTGATCGAGTAGTCGCTGCCCCCGTTGCGGAACATGGTGCGCGAGATGGTGACCTCGCTGTGCTCGATCGGCAGTGCGCCGTCGGTGTTGTCGATGGTGAGCTGGACCTCGGCACGTCCCAGCGGCGCCCGCCCCGAGGTGCCGGCGAAGATGACGTCCTCCATCTTGCCGCCGCGCAGGGACTTGGCCCCCTGCTCCCCCATCACCCAGGCCAGGGCGTCGACCACGTTGGACTTGCCGGCGCCGTTGGGGCCGACGACGGCCGTGATTCCCGGCTCGAACTGCAAGGTGGTGGCCGAGGCGAAGGACTTGAAACCGCGCAGCGTGAGACTCCTCAGGTACACGCCTCAGCCCTCGTGGTGACTGCCCTGCTCCCCAGAACCGCTCGTCATCCGGTGGCTGCGTACCGAGCGGAAGGTCCAGAGCTTGTTCACGACGAAGTTGATCGGGGTGGTGACCACGATGGTGATCAGCTGCGCCCAGTACTCGCGCGACTGCAGCCCGGCGCCCCCGCCGCCGTGGAAGTAGGGCTCGGGCAGGAACAGCGGGGAGGTCGGGTTGGTCATGGCCACCTTGATGAAGAGCCCGGCCGCGGCCGCCGCGCTGCCCACGGCCAGAAACGGCCAGAACTCCGAGAACCAGGTAGCGTGCGCCGAGCTGCGGAAGGTCCAGGACCGGTTCAGCTGGAAGTTCCACAGGTTCGCCACCAGGAAGGCCCCGATCCAGACCAGGCTGGTGAAGCGAAAGTTGTAGGCGGTGCCAGGGATCGCGAACAGGATGTCCTGGGCGAACTCGTCACCCCCGTTGAGCTTGTTCATGATGATCGCGACCACCATGTTGACCAGCACCCCGGACCCGCCGACCAGGCCGAACTTGATGAACTGGCGCAGCGTACGGCCGTGCCGCTGGCGCAGGGAGGGGCGAGTGTCGTCGGTCACAGTGCTCTCACCCTAGTGCTGAGCTGCTGGCAGCGTGGGCAGCGGTATGAGGAACGGTTGGCGAACGCCTCCCGGACCAGCAGCCGGCCGCAGCGGGAGCAGGGCTGCCCGGCCCGCCCGTACGCCTCCAGCGACCGCTCGTGGTAGCCGGACCGGCCGTGGACGTCGACGTAGAGGCCGTCAAACGACGTCCCTCCCTGCTCCAGCGACTCAGCCATCACCGCCTGGGCTTGCCGGAGCAGGTTCGCCAGCCGCCGAACCGACAGCGTGCAGGCCGGGGTGCTGTAGTGGAGCCGGGCCCGCCAGAGCGCCTCGTCGGCGTAGATGTTGCCGATTCCGGACACCACGGACTGGTCCAGCAGCAGCCGCTTGACCCCGGAGCGGCGCCGGCTCATGGCCCTCGCCACCGGGACCGGGTCAAAGTGTGGGTCGAAGGGGTCGAGAGCGATCCGGCGGAGCTCGTCGGGGAGCTCGGCGCCTCCTGGGCTGAGCCACATCCCGCCGAGCATCCGCTGGTCGACGAAGCGCAGCTGCCGCCCGTCGTCGAGGTCCACCAGGACCCGGGAGCTGGGCAGCAGCGGCGCCTGCGGCCGGTCGCTGCGAAGCTGCCCGCTCATCCCGAGGTGGACGACCAGGGCATCGCCGTCGGCGAAGGGCAGCCACAAGTACTTGCCCCGGCGGCGGGGGCAGCCGATCCGACGGCCGACCAGGGTGGTAGCGAAGTCTTGGGGACCGCCCAGGTGCCGGCGGACCGGCCGCGGGTGCAGCACCTGGACCGACCGTACGGTGCGCCCATCCAGCAGCGGTACCAGGCCGCGGCGGACCGTCTCGACCTCGGGCAGCTCAGGCATGCTCGTTCTCGGCCGCGTCGGCAGCGGCCCGCAGGGCGGTGAAGGCCTGGGCAGCGGCCTGCTGCTCGGCCTGCTTCTTGTTCAGGCCCTGCCCGGGGCCGAAGAGCCGCTCCCCAGCCCGGACGTACGCGGCGAACCGCTTGTCATGGTCAGGTCCCGACTCCTCCACCTGGTAGCCCGGAACGCCGAGACCGAGCTCGGCGCAGAGCTCTTGAAGACTGGTCTTCCAGTCGAGGCCTGCCCCGAGCCCCGAGGCGGTCTCGACCAGCGGGTCGAAGACGTAGTGCACGAAGACCCGGGCCTGCTCGATCCCGCCGGAGAGCAGCACCGCGCCGATCACCGCCTCGACGGTGTCGGCGAGGATCGAGGCCTTGTTGCGCCCACCAGTCGCGAGCTCGCCACGGCCCAGGCGGATGTCCTCCCCGAGCTCCAGCTCGCGGGCCACCGAGGCCAGCGACTGGGAGTTCACGACAGCCGCCCGCAGCTTCGCCAGGACGCCTTCGGGACGGTCCGGGAAAGTGCGGTACAGGTGCTCGGTCACCACCAGCCCCAGTACCGAGTCGCCGAGGAACTCCAGGCGCTCGTTGGTGGGCACGCCACCGTTCTCGTACGCCCAGGACCGGTGCGTCACAGCCAGCTCGTACAGCTGGGGATCGATCTCGATCCCCAGCCCGGCCAGCAGGTCATGGATGCGGCTCATTGCCGCGGACGGGTCAGCTTTCCAGAACCTGTCGCCGGGCTCCGCGGGGGCCGTACTGCCCGCAGGTCGGGCAGGCGGTGTGCGGGAGGTGCTTCGCCTTGCAGGCAGCGTTGGCGCAGGTCACCAGGGTCGGCGCACTGGTCTTCCACTGCGACCTGCGCGAACGAACGTTGCTTCGCGACAACCGCCGCTTCGGAACTGCCACTGTTGTTGCTCCTTGCTCGTGCCGGGCTGGCCCAGCGTCTGTTGTCAGCTCTGCGGCGTCCAGCCGGAGAGCCCATCCCACCTCGGGTCCACCAGGTCGGTGTGCTGGTGGTCGGGGTCCTCGTTGAGGTTAGCCCCGCAGCGCTGGCACAACCCGAGGCAATCGTCGCGGCACAGCGGGGCGAACGGCAAGTCCAGCACCACCGCGTCGCGCACCACCGGCTCCAAGTTGATCCGCTCCTCCTCGATCCGGCTGACATCGTCACCGTCCGGGCCGTTGCCCGGGTAGTAGAACAGCTCTTGGATGTCGACCTGGGAGGTGGTGGCGATCTGCGTCAGGCAGCGGGTGCACTCCCCCGCCAGCCGAGCAGCCGCGGTTCCCGAGACCAGCACTCCCTCGCCCACCGCCTCGAGCCGGACATCCAGCTCGACCGGTGACCCGGCTGGCACCTCGATGACCTCAAGACCAACTCCCTCGGGCGCCTCCACGGTCCGTCGCAGCTGCCGCATCGTCCCCGGCTGGCGCGACAGGTCGTGGACCTCAAGGACCAGACCAGAGCGCGCGTCGACTGGTCGACGGACGGACATAGACGAAAACCCCTTTGGCAAGGCAGACAGCCTCAGTGGACACCGACGTGCCACCATACCGGGCCGCGCGCCCGGTCACCAAACCTGCGTCACTCGATGGCCGGCAGGGCCTGAACCTGCGACGCGTCCAGCCCGGAGCGCTGCGAGAGCCGCTGCCGCATCGTCGCCACCTGGCCGACCGTCTTCTGCAGGCTGGCCTCAAACTCCGCCAGCCGCGTGTCCACGTACATGTCAGCCTCGACCCGGATCTGGTCTGCCTCCTCCAGCGCTGCCCGGCGCGCCTCAGCTGCGTACTCGTTGGCCTGGGCGGCCACCTGGGAGACACTGACCAGCTGCTGGGCCTCGGCCCGGGCGTGCTCGATGATCTCAGCCGCCTTCTCCCGGGCACTGGCATGGGCGTTGTACTGCTCGGTGATCACCGAGCGCGACAGCTCCAGGTCCCGCGGAAGGTCGGCCAGCGCCTCGTCGATCAGGGCCAGCACCTCGGCCCGGTTCACCATGCAGCTCGCCGACATCGGGACGGTGCGGGCCTCCTCCACCATCTGGCGCAGCCGCCGCAGGCGCTGCACGGTCAGGGCCTCGTCAGGCTCCACACCGCTGTTCATCTGCTGCTCAACCATGGTCGTCCTTTCTCTCCCCGAGCCGGGTGACCACCAGCGGTGGTACGAAGTTGCTGACATCTCCCCCGAGAGTGGCGATCTGGCGCACGAGCGTCGACGATACGTGACCCCACTGCGCCGAGGCCGGGAGCAGCACGGTCTCCACCCCGCTCAGAGCGTGGTTCATGCGTGCCATCTGGACCTCGAAGTCGAAGTCGGCAGAGGTCCTGGCCCCCTTCACCACCGCCTCTGTGCCGTGCTCGCGGCAGAAGTCCACCAGCAGTCCCGCCAGCGGCTCGACGCTGACGCCCGCCATCGTGGCGGTCGCCGCTCGGACCAGCTCGAGCCGCTCGGACGGCCCGAACAGGTAGGTCTTGGACGCGTTGGCGCCCACGGCGACGACGACCTCGCTGAAGACCTGCCGGGCACGCACGATGATGTCCAGATGCCCATAGGTGATCGGGTCGAAGGAGCCCGGCACGACGGCCTTCACGACTCGCTGTCCTCCTGTGACGGCGCTCGGGTGGCGTAGTGGATAGTGCTCTCACCGTAGCGGCGAGACCAGTGGCGGGCTATCCCGGGGGGTAGCTGCGGCGCCGGGCTGCGGCTGGAGCGCTCCACAACCAGCAGCCCGTCAGGAGCCAGCCAGCGCTGACGCACGACGAGGTCCAGCACCTCGCCCAGTGCGGCCTCCGCGAGCCCGTACGGCGGGTCGAGCCAGACCACCTGGTACGGCCCGGGCGCCGGGCGGCCCACCACCGCTGCCACTCGGGCCTGGGTCAGGGTCAGCTGAAGTCCGAGCCGGGCCGTGTTCCGGCGGGCCACGGCCATCACTCGTGGGTCCTGCTCGACCAGCTGGACCCGGTCCGCTCCGCGGCTGGCGGCCTCGATCCCGCAGGCGCCGCTGCCGGCGTACAGGTCAAGGAAGGAGGCCCCTGCCAAGGCCTCGTCGCCGGGCCGGTCGGCAGACCCCAGCCACGACACCAGGGCCGAGAAGAAGGACTCCCGGACCCGGTCTGAGGTGGGGCGGGTCTGGCCTCCGGCGGGGGCCGTCAGCGGCTGGCCGCGGAACCTGCCACCGATCACCCGGGTCACGGGCTCACGGTACCGCTCGTCGTGGCCTGCCTCGCGGAGGCTGGCGTGGAAGGATGGGGCCATGTCTCACAACGAGAACCCGATTTCCGTCTTGGACGAGGCCCGCGCCTGGGACCTTCTCGCCGGGCAGCAGGTGGGTCGGCTCGCCACCTCCCTGGACCGGATGCCGGAGATCTTCCCGGTCAACTTCGCCCTCGACGGGGAGTCGATCGTCTTCCGTACTGCCGAGGGCTCCAAGCTGGTCGAGGTGGTCCTCAACGAGCAGGTGGCCTTTGAGGTCGACGGATGGGACGACAACGGTGGCTGGAGCGTGGTGGCCCGAGGGGCGGCCGAGGTGATCCAGGACGCCGACGGGCTGAGCCGGGCCGAGGCGCTGCCGCTGCGGCCGTGGGTGCCGACGGTGAAGTCGAACTTCGTCCGGATCCAGGTCGAGTCGATCTCGGGCCGGTCGTTCGTCTTCGGGCCGGACCCGATCGAGCGCTACCGGTACGGCCACAACCGTCGCCTCTGACCACCGCTCAGGTGGCCTGGTCCCAGTCGGGCTGGGCCACCTGCTCGATCATGGCCACGTAGTCGGCGATGGCTGGGTCGGTGAGTCCGGGGTCGGCTGCCACCACCCGCTCGGCGAGGCTGCGAGCGGTGGCGATGTCGTCGGCATGCTCCAGCACCCGCAGCAGCCGCAGGCTGGAGCGGCCCCCGGACTGGCTCTGCCCCAGCACGTCACCTTCCCGACGCTGTGCCAGGTCCACCTCGGACAGCGCAAAGCCGTCGTGGGTCTGGGCGACGGCCTGCAGCCGCTCCCGGGCTGTGGTGCCCGGGTCGGCGGACGTCAGCAGCAGGCAGAGCCCCGGCCACTGCCCGCGCCCGATCCGGCCGCGCAGCTGGTGCAGGGCCGAGATCCCGAACTGCTCGGCGTCGCAGACCACCATCATGGAGGCGTTGGGGACGTCGACACCGACCTCGACCACCGTGGTCGCCACCAGCACATCGGTCTGCCCCGCGGTGAAGGCCTGCATCGTGGTCCGCTTCTGCTCGGCCGGCATCCGACCGTGCAGCATCTCCACCCGAAGCCCTGCCAGCGGCCCCTGCCGCAGCTGATCGGTCAGCTCGGTGACTCCCAGGCCTGAGTCCGACTCGCTCCCGCTGATCCGGGGGCAGATCACGAAGGCCTGCCGTCCTTGGGCCACCTCCTCGCGGACCCGCTGCCAGGCGCGCTCCACCCAGGTCGGCTGGCGCCGCTGGTCAACCAGGGTCGTGCTGACCTCGGCGCGGCCCTGCGGCAGCTGGGTGAGGGTCGACACCTCAAGGTCACCAAAGACCGTCATCGCCACCGACCGGGGGATCGGGGTGGCGGTCATCACCAGCACGTGCGGGTGCTGGTCGCCGCGACTGCCGAGAGCATTGCGCTGCTCTACCCCGAAGCGGTGCTGCTCGTCCACCACGACCAGCCCCAGGTCGGCCAGCTCGACCCGGTGGTCGAGCACGGCATGGGTGCCGATGATGATCCCGGCCTCGCCGGAGGCGATCTTGGCCCGGGCCTCGCGCCTGCCGGCTGCCGAGGCCGAGCCGGTCAGCAGCACCACCTCGGTCGCCTCGTCGGCGCCGCCGAGCTGACGGCCCAGCCCCAGCTCGCCGAGCAGGCTCATCGTCGACAGGTAGTGCTGCTGGGCAAGCACCTCGGTCGGTGCCAGCAGCACCGCCTGACCTCCGGCGTCGACGACCGCCAGCATCGCCCGCAGCGCCACCACTGTCTTGCCGGAGCCCACCTCGCCCTGGAGCAGCCGCTGCATCGGCCGGTCCCGCCCGAGCTCGGCGAGCAGGACCTCGCCCACCTCACGCTGCTGGTCGGTGAGCTGGAACGGCAGCCGGGCATCGAAGGCGTCCAGCAGGCCGCCCGGGCGCCGGAGCCGAGGGGTGGCCCGGCTCCGGGCGGCGTCGGCGCGCCGGTAGGCCATCGCAACCTGGGCCCCGAATGCCTCGTCGAAGACCAGCCGACGGATCCCAGCGGCGTGCTCCTCGCGGGACTCGGGCTGGTGGACCGCTCGGCAGGCGGTCTCGAAGCCCAGCAGGTCAGCCTCCTCCCGTACCCAGTCCGGCAAGGCGTCGGGCAGTCCCGCGACCCGCTCCAGGGCGAGGTCCAGGCACTCGGCAATAGTCCAGGTGCGGATCTGGGAGGTCTGCGGGTAGATCCCCAGGAAGGTTGACTTGCGGACCTGCTTGGCCATGGCGACGCTGTCCACGGCACCGGCCAGACTGCCATCGGGCATCAGCATCACGAAGGCCGGGTGGGCGAGCTGGGGCTGGTCACGGAACCAGCCCAGCTTCCCGGCGAACAGCCCCCGGTCGGAGCTGCTGAGCAGGTCGGACCAGTAGCGCACCAGGTGCTGCTTGCCGAAGAAGGTCACCCGCAACTGGTCGCGACGGTCCCCCAGCACCACCTCGACCCGCTGCCGGCCGTTGCTGGTCCTGACCGCCACGCTCAGCACCTGGGCCACCACCGCGACATGGTCGGCGAGCACCCCGCGGCGGTAGTCGGCCACCAGCTGCCCGATGTCGGTCAGGTCGGTCCCCGACATCAGGTGCAGCGGCAGGTGCCGCAGCAGGTCATACAGGGTCTCCAGGCCGAGTGGGGCGAGTGCCTTGGCGGTCTTGGCACCGAGCAGGCCGCTCAGCGGGGTGGCCAGCTCGCGGAACATCGGGGTCTGCCAGGTCTGCACCTGTCTGATCCTAGGGACCGGCTCTGACTAGTCGGGCGAGAAGATCTGCTCCAGCGGCAGCTGGAACAGCGCTGAGATCTTGAAGGCCAGAGGCAGGCTCGGGTCGTACTTGCCGGACTCGATGGCGTGGATCGTCTGCCGAGAGACGTCCAAGGCCGCGGCCAGCTGGGCCTGGGTCAGGTTGTCGCGGGCCCGCAGCTCGCGCAGCCGGTTCTTCATTGCCGTCCTTCTGCGCCTGAGGTCTCCTGGTCACGAGTAGTGCCGCCTCACCACCAGCGAGCCGACCAGCCACCAGGCGGCGTACACAGCCCAGACGAGCATCCAGCTCAGGTGCGGCGCACCGACCACCTCGAGCAGCCCGTACGTGAAGCAGGTCAGGCTGCCTCCGGCGAAGGCGATCGCCAGTGACTCCAGCAGGCTGCGGCTCTGGAACTCGTCCGCCTCCCGCAGCAGCCGGACCACCGCCCAGACGACGCCCAGCATCGGCGGCACCACCAGCAGCATCACCGCGTAGCGCAGCAGGCCAGGCGAAAGCCGGTTGGCGAGCAGAAGCGCCACGAGCAGCAAGGCGGTGTAGCTCGCCATCGCGATGGTGAGGCGTCGGATGTAGGCGCGGCCCGCTGTGGTCATGGCACTACCGTGCCAGACCTGACCACAGCAGCGGCAAGCCGAGGAAGAGCAGGTCCAGCAGCCAGTGGCCGATCACCAGTGGCCACAGCCGCCGGGTCCAGCGGTAGAGCGCCTGCAGCACCAGCCCGACCAGGAACAGCGCCAGCACCCGCGAGACCATGGCCCGCGGGTCGCCGAGGACGAAGACCAGGTGCTGCAGCCCGAAGCCGAGGGCGACCAGGATGAAGCCCGTCGCCCGGCCGAGCCGGGACTGGAAGCGCGGCAGCAGGTAGCCGCGGTAGAGCAGCTCCTCAGCGAAGGCGATGGTGACCGGCATCAGCGCCGTCGACCAGACTCCCAGCCACAGCGGGACCGAGCCGGTGGCCGTGCCGGTGGGCGGCGGCCCCAGGTAGACCACGAGGTTGGCGACGAAGGTCGCGACGAAAAAGGCCACCGCCAGGATCACGAAGACCGGAGCCGACCAGGCCAGGTCCCGGCCCGTGAGCCGCCCTAGCAGCTCGCGCCCGGAGCTCCCCTCGCGGCGCAGCAGCCGGGCCACGAGGGCCAGGGTGGCCAGGTCCACCCCCACGATCCAGACGTTCGACGAGATCAGGGCGAGCGGGCGCGGGTCGGTGGTGCCGGTGGCCGTCAGCACCAGGTACGTGCCGGTCACCACTGCCAGCAGCAGGACCAGCCGCAGCAGCAGCATTCCGACCAGCACCGGCAGCGGCACTCCGGGCGACGGGACGGGCAGGGGCTTCAGCTCGGGCTTGCTCACGCCTCCTAAGAGTAAAGCAAGCCATACATGATGTCAATGTTGCTTTACTTATGGTCTATGTCGCTTGACCTTCTTCAGGGTCTTGATCATCACCACGGATCGCCGAGCCGTGTTGTACGTCTGCCGTCGGGCCACCGGCAGGTCATCCACCGAGGCCTGGGTGAAGCCGTGCTCCAGAAACCAGTGCGGGGTCTGGGTGGTGAGGACGAAGAGCCGCCCGATCCCCCGCTTGCGAGCGTCGCGCTCGGCTCGCAGCAGCAGCGTCGCGGCCCGCTGGCCACCTCGGTACTGCGGGTGCACCGCCACCGCCGCCAGCTCCGCCAGCCCGTCCTCGGGATAGTCGTGGACGGCGTTGGTGGCGATCACCATCCCGTCTCGAACCATCACCGTGAACTGGTCGATGTCGCGCTCCAGCCGCTCCTGGCTGCGAGGCACCAGCACTCCTTCGGCCTCCAGCGGGGCCAGCAGGGCCTGGATCCCGGGGATGTCCTCAGCCCGGGCCGGGCGCAGCGCCTCGTAGTCCTCGGCCGCGTAGACCATCAGCCCACCGCCGTCACGGGTGTACAGCTCTCGCAGCAGGCCCCCGTTGTCCTGGCCCCCGACCAGGTGCACCCGGGTCACCCCGTGACGAGCCGCCCGCAGCGCCGCCTGGACACAGCTGCGGTCCTCTGCCGGGAGCTGCGCCAGCAGGTCGGGACCGCCCAGTGCCCGCTCGGCCTCTCCGATCAGGAAGTGGCTGGCGTCACCCGCCGTGGGCCAGGAGCGGGGGTCCGACTCCAGCACGAAGACCAGCTTGTCGGCCTCCAGGCCGACCGCCACCGCCTCGGCCACCTCGGCGCTGCGAAGGTTGAAGATCTCCCCGGTGGGGCTGTACCCGACCGGCGACAGCAGCACCACCCGGTCAGTGCTGATCGCCTCCCGGATCGCGGCGATGTCCACCCGCCGGACCCGTCCGGTCAGGGCCAGGTCGACCCCGTCGAGAATCCCCTCCGGACGAGCCGTGACCCAGGTGCCTCCGGTGACCGGAACCTGCCCGCCCCCGATGGCGGCGCTGGCCAGTGCGGCCGCCAGACCAGACTCAATGTCCAGCCGCAGTGCCCCCACAGCGGCCTTCACCCCCGACATGGTGGCAGAGTCCGTGATCCGCCGGTCGTGGTGGTAGCGCGGCTCGATCCCGAGCAGCGCCAGCTGGGCGTCGATCTGGGGCCGGGCCCCGTGGACCAGGACCAGCCGGACCCCCAGGCTGGAGATCAGCGCCAGGTCGCCCAGCAGCCCGGCGAAGTGGGGGCTGGAGCAGGTCTCGCCGGGAAAGGCAACCACGAAGGTGCTGCCGTGGTGAGCGTGCACGTACGGCGCAGCGCCGCGCAGGACGGCGACGAACTCCTCTGGTCTCACGCCCGGCGAGTCTATGCCCGCTGGCTAGCGCCGACCCCAGTCCCAGCGGGGCCGAGACAGGAGCCCCTGGTCGACCACCACGGTCTCCCCCAGGTCTTTCGCCAGCTCGTGCCGCACCGCCTGCTCCCCCGCCGCCAGCCGCTCGGCCAGGTCGGCTGCGTGGGTGACCACAACCACCTGCGTCCGCTCGGCAGCCCGGACGACCAGCTCGGCAACCGCCGGCAGCAGCTGGGGGTGCAGGCTGGTCTCCGGCTCGTTCAGCACCAGCAGCGACGGCGGCTGCGGGCTGAGCAGGGCCGCCGCCAGAGCCAGGAACCGCAGTGTCCCGTCACTGAGGTCACCCGCCCCCACCGGACGCAGCAGCCCGGGCTGGTGGAGGGCCAGCCCGAACCAGCCGTCGCTCTCGGTCACCTCCAGCCGTGACCCGGGGAAGGCCCGGTCGACGGCAGCCTCCAGCAGGTCGGCGGTCGTCGACTCCCGGATCGTCTGCAGGGCGGCGGCCAGGTTCTCCCCGTCATGGTCCAGCACTGGGCTCCAGGTCCCGACCTGCGGCCGGCGGGCCGGCGACAGCGGGTCGGCCCGGACCGGGTCGTAGAAGCGCCAGGAAGTCACCTCCGCCCGGACTGCGGCCAGCTCGGGGTACCGGGCCGGGTCGCTGCCGCGGGCCAGCACCGACTCCCGCTGCGACAAGCCCGGTACGGGATCACCGAAGCCCTCGTCGTCACGGACCCGGACGGTAGAGCTGCGCCGCTCCACCAGCAGGGCAGCCGGCCGCAGCACCGGGCCGCCCCAGACCAGCTCCCGCTTCAGCAGCGGGTCGCGGCCGAACATCGTGGTCTGGTCGGGGGCCGGCAGGCCGACATCGACCAGGTAGCCGACGGTGTCACCGGCGAACCCCATCTGCAGGCTGACGGGCTGGCGCCGGACAGTGCCGCTGACCTGCACCTCGCCGCGCCGCATCGCCGCCGAGACCGTCTCGGGCCCGGCCCAGAGCACCGACTCCAGGCCCCCGGCCGCGGCCAGCGACCCGATCAGGTCACCGGTAGCCGTCCCGGCCAGCAGCCGGAACGCCTGGTACAGGCTGGACTTCCCACTGCCGTTGGCGCCGGTGATCACGGTCAAAGGCCCCAGGGGCAGAACAAGGTCACGCAGGCAGCGGTAGCCGTGCACGGCCAGAGTGCTGATCACGGCCCGAGCCTAGGCCGCTTGCCCAGACCGTCTGGCGCGGGCACGACAAAGCCCGCCCCGTGTCGAGGCGGGCCTGCTCTGGTGGCTCAGCGGCTGACCTTGCCCGACTTCAGGCAGGAGGTGCAGACGTTAAGCCGCTTCGGTGTCCCGGACACCACCGCGCGCACGCGCTGGATGTTCGGGCTCCACTGCCGGTTGGTCTTCTTCTTCGACCAGGGCACGTTGTGACCGAAGCTGGGGCGCTTGGCGCAGATGTCACACACGGCAGCCACGGAACTCTCCTCAGTCTGGGGTCGGGCACCACGGTGCCCAAAGCAACTTAGGCAGGGTAGCCGACCTGCGCCTGCCATGGCTAATCGGGGTCAGGTCGCGACCACCACGGGCAGGATCATCGGACGGCGCTGGTGGGTCGAGGAGACCCACCGTCCCACCGTACGGCGGATGATCTGCTGCAGCCGGTGCTGGTCGTCCACCCCCTCGGCCAGGGCCGAGCGGAGGTCGTCGACGATCCGCTGGCGTACCTCGTCGAAGACCCCGTCATCGGTGACGAAGCCGCGGGCGTGGATATCGAGCGACGTCAGCCGCTGGGCGTGCAGGTTGACCGCGGCGACGACGGTGATGAACCCCTCCGCCCCCAGGATCTTCCGGTCGGCCAGGGACTCCTCCGACAGTCCGCCGACGCTGGCCCCGTCGACCAGGATGTAGCCCGCGTCGACTCGTCCGACGACCCTCGCGACGCCGTCGGCCAGGTCGACCACCGCGCCGTCCTCGACCACGATCGCCCGCTCCGGCGGGACCCCGGTCGCCATCGCCAGGTTGGCGTTCGCGATCAGGTGGCGGACCTCGCCGTGGACCGGCATCACGTTGCGCGGCTGGACAATGTTGTACACGTACAGCAGCTCGCCGGCACTCGCGTGCCCGCTGACATGAACCAGGGCATTGCCCTTGTGGACCACCCGGGCACCGATCTTGGACAGCCCGTTGATCACCCGGTACACCGAGTTCTCGTTGCCAGGGATCAGCGACGAGGCCAGCAGCACCGTGTCCCCGGCCCGCAGCTGCACGTGCGGGTGGTCCCGGTTGGCCATCCGCGACAGCGCCGCCAGCGGCTCCCCCTGGGAGCCAGTGGAGATGATCACCACCTCGTCCTCGGCGTACTTGCTCAGGTCCGCCAGCTCAATCAGGGTGTCGCTGGGCACCCTGAGGTAGCCCAGGTCACGGGCCACCCCCATGTTGCGGACCATCGAGCGGCCGACGTACACGACCTTGCGGCCGTGCTGCACCGCCAGGTCCATCACCTGCTGGACCCGGTGCACGTGAGAGGCGAAGCAGGCCACCACCAGCTTCTGCCGGGAGTGCTCGAAGACCCGCTCCAGGGCTGGCTCGACATCCTGCTCCGGCAGGGTGAACCCCGGTACCTCGGCGTTGGTGGAGTCGACCAGGAAGAGGTCCACCCCCTTCGTCCCGAGCCGGGCGAAACCGCGCAGGTCCGTGAGCCGGCCGTCCAGCGGAAGCTGGTCCATCTTGAAGTCGCCGGTGTGCAGCACGGTGCCGCCCGGAGTACGCACGAAGACCGCCATCGAGTCCGGGATCGAGTGGTTGACCGCCAGGAACTCCAGGTCGAACGGGCCCAGGCTGACCTGCTCCCCGTCGGCCACGGTACGAAGCGGAACCTGACGCAGCCGGTGCTCACGCAGCTTGCCGCCCAGGAAGCCCAGCGTGAGGCGGCTACCGAGGACCGGGATATCACCCCGGTGACGCAGCAGGTACGGGACGGCGCCAATGTGGTCCTCGTGCCCGTGCGTCAGGACCAGCCCCTCGACGTCGTCGAGCCGGTCGGCGATCGCGTCCAGGCCGGGCAGGATCAGGTCGACGCCCGGGTGGTCGTCCTCCGGGAACAGGACCCCGCAGTCGATCAGCAGCAGCCGGCCGTTCACCTCGAAGCAGGTCATGTTGCGACCGACATCGCCCAGTCCCCCCAGCGGGATCACCCGGAGAGTGTCGGGAGCGAGCGGTGGCGGGGGTCGAAGTCCGGCATCTGGCACGCGACCAGCCTAGTGGCCCGGGACCGGTGGTCCGGCCGCTAGTGTTCGCTCGATGAGTGGGTTGGTACGGCTGGCGCTGCCGGCAGAGGCAACGGCCATCACCGAGGTGCAGCGGGCTGTGCTGCGCGAGCCGAGCCACCCGTACCACCCGCTGCTGGCCCACCTCGACCCGGGCGAGATGACCCAGGTCTGGCGGCAGGCCGTCCTGGCGCCGCCGCTGGCGAGCTACCGGGTGCTGGTCGCCACCTCCGGCCCGTCACAGCCGGTGGTCGGGATGGTGGCGGTGGGGCCCTCCTCGGACCCGGACGCCGAGGCAGGCGACGGGCAGGTGCTGGAGCTGCTGGTGCACCCGGCAGCCCGGCGCCAGGGCCACGGCTCCCGCCTGGTCCAGGCGGCCGTGGAGACCCTGCGTCTGGACGGGTTCACCCGGGCCACCTGGTGGCTGGCGTCCACCGACGACGCGCTGCGGCGGTTCCTGACCGCGATGGGCTGGGCCCCCGACGGCGCCCACGGGGAGATCGACAACGACTACCTGCGGCTGAAGCAGGTCCGGCTGCACACCGACATCAGCGAGGTCAGCGGCCCAGCCGGCTGAGGTCGACGTTGCTGCCGGTGATGATCAGCGAGACCCCAGCATCGGTAACCGAGACCGAGGTCGCCCGAAGCCCGTTCGGCAGGTTCAGGTCTACCGGCTTCAGCAGTGCCCCTACCGCCGCCCGCACCACCGACTGCGGCGCCTGGTACCCATTGAGGGTCAGGCTGGGCTCGGTGACCGCCAGCCGCCCCTGGGAGTCGATGATCAGGCGCCCCGACACGGTCCCCGACACCTGCACCCCCGCCAGCGTGGTCGAGACCTGGACCTCGACCGTGTCCTGGTCACCCTTCTGGAGCGGGACCTGAGCCAGCTTTTCCGCGTCGCTCCAAGAGAGCCTGACCTCAGCGGCCAGGCTGCCCGCGGTGTACGTGTCACCAGACCGGCTCACGTCGGAGAGCACCAGGCCGATGTCGGGGCTGATGTCGGCCTCGGCCACAGTCAGCGGCACATGCTGCGCGGTGACCTCAACCCGGTCGAGCCGCTGCCTAGCCACTGACCAGACCAGTAGCCGGTCCTTGACCGACACGCTCGGGGCCGAGGGCAGACCGGCCTGGGTCTGGGCGAGGGTCGCGATCTGCCGCTCCAGGTACGAGCGCCCGACGGTGTTGCCGAGCAGCACTACCCCGGCCGTCAGCGCCGCCAGGACCACGAGCAGCACCAGCAGCCGGGCCCCCGTCCGTCCGCCCCCGCTTGCCATCAGGCGAGCCTCGTCACGCTGGAGCAGGAGCTGGTGCTGTCGGGCCGCGTCATAGTACTCAGACTAGCCATGGCCGGTTCAGCCGCCCAGGCCCAGCAGCGGGCCGATCCCGATCGTCAGCCCCGGGTGGGTCGGAAGCCAGCGGACCGCGCTGAGCACCCCGGGCATGAACGAGGCCCGGTCCATCGAGTCGTGCCGAATGGTCAGGGTCTCCCCCGACGAGCCGAACAGCACCTCCTGGTGGGCCAGCAGCCCCCCGAGCCGAACGCTGTGGACGTGCACCCCGGCCACCACCGCGCCCCGAGCGCCGGGCAGCTCCTGCACGGTCGCGTCGGGCACCGGGCCCAGGCCGGCCTCCGCCCGTACCGCCGCGATCTGCTCGGCCGTCGACACCCCCGTGCCGGAGGGGGCGTCGACCTTGCTCGGGTGGTGCAGCTCGACAACCTCCACCGACTCGTAGTGCCGGGCCGCGATCTGGGCGAAGTGCATCATCAGCACCGCGCCGATCGAGAAGTTCGCTGCCACCAGGACCCCGACCGACGGGTCCGGCCCCAGCCACTGCCGCACCTGGTCGTACCGCTGCTCGGTGAAGCCGCTGGTGCCGACCACCACGTGCCGACCGTTCTCAATGCACCACAAGACGTTGTCCATCACCGAGTCGGGATGGGTGAAGTCGATCACGACCTCGGCCTTGCGGGCCTCCTTGCGGCTGTCGCCGGCGTTCAGACCGGCTACCAGCTCGAGGTCCGGGCTGAGAGTGACCGCCCGGCAGACCTCGCTGCCCATCCTGCCGTGCACCCCGAAGACCGCTACCCGCACAATTCCTCCCCTCAACCCCACCATTGTGACGGGCCGCCGCCGGTTCTGCAGGGAGCAGACACCGGCGGCGGCCCGATTTCAGACGGTGAACCGGGCTAGTCGGTCTCGGCCTGCTCCACAACCGGCACCAGCGACAGCTTGCCGCGGTCGTCGATGTCGGAGATCTCGACCTGGAGCTTCTGACCCACCGACAGCACGTCCTCGACGTTCTCGACCCGCGAGCCACCGGCCAGCGCCCGCAGCTTGGAGACGTGCAGCAGACCGTCCTTGCCGGGCAGCAGCGAGACAAAGGCCCCGAAGGCGGTCAGCTTGACCACGGTGCCGAGGTAGCGCTCACCGGTCTTCGGCAGCTGCGGGTTGGCGATCGCGTTCACCATGTCCCGAGCCGCCTCGGCGGCCTCGCCGTTGTCGGCGCCGATGTAGACGGTGCCGTCGTCCTCGATCGACAGGTTCGCGCCGGTGTCGTCCTGGATCTGGTTGATCACCTTCCCCTTGGGCCCGATCACCTCGCCGATCTTGTCGACCGGCACCCGGACTGTGATGATCCGAGGCGCGAACGGGCTCATCTCGTCGGGGGTGGCGATGGCCTCAGCCATCACGTCGAGCAGCGTGAAGCGGGCCTCCCGGGCCTGCACCAGGGCACCGGCGAGGACATCGGCGGGGATCCCGTCGAGCTTGGTGTCCAGCTGCAGCGCGGTGACGAAGTCCCTGGTCCCGGCGACCTTGAAGTCCATGTCACCGAGGGCGTCCTCGGCGCCGAGAATGTCGGTCAGGGCCACGTAGTGGCGCTTCCCGTCGATCTCCTCGCTCATCAGGCCCATCGCGATGCCGGCCACCGGGGCCTTGAGCGGCACACCGGCGTTAAGCAGCGACAGGGTCGAGGCGCAGACCGAGCCCATCGAGGTGGAGCCGTTCGAGCCCAGCGCCTCGGAGACCTGGCGGATCGCGTACGGGAACTCCTCGCGGGTCGGCAGCACCGGCACCAGGGCCCGCTCAGCGAGGGCGCCGTGGCCGATCTCACGCCGCTTCGGTGAGCCGACCCGGCCGGTCTCACCGGTGGAGTACGGCGGGAAGTTGTAGTTGTGCATGTAGCGCTTGCTGGTCTCCGGCGCCAGGGTGTCGAGCTTCTGCTCCATGTCGAGCATGTTCAGCGTCGACACGCCCAGGATCTGGGTCTCGCCACGCATGAACAGCGCCGAGCCGTGGACCCGAGGCAGCACCCCGACCTCGCAGGACAGGGTCCGGATGTCACGCACCCCGCGCCCGTCGATGCGGACCTTCTCGGTCAGCGTCCGGTGCCGGACGACCTTCTTCGTCAGCGCCCGGTACGCGCCGGTGACCTCCTTCTCGCGGCCCTCGAAGGTCTCGGCCAGCTCAGCCTGCAGCTCGGCCAGCAGCTCCTCGGTGGCGGCCTCACGGTCCTGCTTGCCCGGGACCGAGCTGACCGTGGCGACCCGCTCGGTGGCGGCAGCGGCGACCGCCTCGTACACGTCAGCCTCGTAGTCGAGGAAGACCGGGAACTGCTTGGTGGCCTTCGGCAGCCGGGTCGCCAGCTCGGCCTGCGCGTCGCAGAGCGCCTTGATGTGCGGCTTCGCGGCCTCCAGCCCCTGAGCCACGACCTCCTCGGTCGGCGCGGTCCGCCCGGAGCGGACCAGGTTCCAGGTGTGCTCGGTGGACTCGGCCTCAACCATCATGATCGCCACGTCACCGTCGGGCAGCACCCGGCCAGCCACGACCATGTCGAAGGCGGCGTCCTCGAGCTGCTCCACGGTTGGGAAGGCGACCCAGTCCGAGCCGATCAGGGCCACCCGGACCCCGCCGACCGGGCCGGAGAACGGCAGCCCGGCCAGGGTGGTCGACGCCGAGGCGGCATTGATGGCGACCACGTCGTACAGGACCTGCGGGTTGAGCGCCATCACCGTGGCCACGACCTGGACCTCGTTGCGCAGGCCCTTGGTGAAGCACGGACGCAGCGGACGGTCGATCAGCCGAGCAGCCAGGATCGCTCCCTCCGAGGGACGGCCCTCGCGGCGGAAGAACGAGCCGGGAATCCGGCCGGCGGCGTACATCCGCTCCTCGACGTCCACCGTCAGCGGGAAGAAGTCGATCCCGTCTCGGGGGCTGCTGGAGGCGGTGGTGGCGGCGAGGACCATGGTGTCGTCATCGATGTAGACCGAGACGCAGCCGTCGGCCTGGCGGGCCAGCAGCCCAGACTCGAAGCGTACGACGTGCTTGCCGTGGCGACCGTTGTCGATGACGGCTTCGGTGAGCTGGAGATCGGGACCCTCCACGGGTCCTCCTTTCGGTTGCGCGAGCACGGTCGGTGGCGACCTGCGCCTGCACCCGACGGACCGGGAACCGGTCTTCGATCGAGGGCCGCGGGGCGGTGTGCCGACCCGTTGCCCACTACCGAGGACCGCCGTTCCGCTCGTGACTGGCCTGCTCGCTAGGTGTGTTGCTGTGATGTGAAGTTGTGGCAACGGCCCGCCCAGGTGGTGGGCGGGCCGAAGCGAGTCACCGGCGCAGACCGAGGCGTTCGATCAGGCGACGGTAGTGCTCAATGTCGTTCTTGGCGACGTAGTTCAGCAGCCGCCGACGCTGACCGACGAGCAGCATCAGGCCGCGGCGGCTGTGGTGGTCACCCTTGTGCACCTTGAGGTGCTCGGTGAGGTGCGAGATCCGCTTGGTGAGCAGCGCGATCTGGACGTCGGGAGAGCCCGTGTCGCCCGGGGTAGTCGCGTACTCTTCGATGATCTTCTTCTTCGTCGCAGCGTCCATAGCGTGCTCTCCCTCCGTGTTTCCCGTTGCGCGATGCCTCGGTTGCACGGTGCAGGTGAGGCGCTTGGGCGTTCGCGGCCGATCGACGGCACCGCTCAGGCTATCAGTGGCGGCCTGACTTGGTGAAATCGCGCCACGCCCGCCAGAGCCGACCGGCGGGTCGTCGCCCCGGGCCACAACAGGCCCGACGAAGCACCCTCAGCAGCAGCGATCGAGGCGAAACCTGCGTCCACAGCCGCTCCCGGGCCGGTGCCACCGGCCCGAGCATCGGATAAGTTCGACACTATTCGTCACCCAGTGCATAGGGAGTACGTATGGCTGATCCGATCGTGGTCCGCATGGTGACCTCCGAGGACCTTCCGGCGCTGCGGGCGCTGGAGGACCGCACCGACGACTATGTCTGTGACCGGCGCTTCACCGAGGCAGCCGGTGGCAGCTGCTACTACATCATCGCGATCCGCGGGACGGACCCTCACGGCACCGTGGTGCTTGATGTGTCCGAGGGCGAGATGCAGCCCGAGCTGCGCAACATGTACGTCTACCAGCACGCCCGCCGGCAGGGCGTCGGCACGGTGCTGGACGAGTTCGTGCAGCAGCTCGCCCACGAGCTCGGCTTCAAGGAGGTCTTCCTCGGGGTCGACCCAGACAACTACCGCGCGGTCCCGCTGTACGTGAGCCTCGGGTACGAGCCGACCGGCAACCACCGGCTGTCCGAGACCGGTGTCGTCGAGGGCGTCGACAGCCCCGATGACAAGCCCGTCTACCACGACGCGATCTACCGCAAGAGCCTGCGCTACCTCGACTGAGGCTCAGGCCAGGACCTGCCGGGTCTGAGCGACGTCGTTGGTCATCTGCTCCACGAGGGCCTCGACCGAGTCGAAGCGGATCTGGCCGCGCAGCCGCTCGACGAAGTCGATCCCGACCTCCACCCCGTACAGCTCGAGGTCGTCGTGGTCGAGCACGTACGTCTCGACCCGGCGCTGGGCTCCGTCGAAGGTCGGGTTCGTGCCGACCGAGATCGCCGCCGGGTACCGCTGGCCGGTGTCGAGCCTGGTCAGCCAGCCGGCGTAGACCCCGTCGCGGGGGCAGGCCCGGTCGGGCGGCACGGTCAGGTTCGCGGTCGGGAAGCCGATGGTCGCACCACGCTGGTCACCGAGGACCACGATCCCGCTGAACCGGTACGGGCGGCCCAGCACCTGGGCCGCCTGCTGCACGTCACCGGCCTCTAGCGCGTCACGGACCCGGCTCGACGAGAGGATCTCCTGGTCCTTGACCAGGGGCAGCGAGATCACCTGAAAGCGCCCGGCCGCGAGCTCCCGCAGCATCTGGCCGGTCCCGGTGGCCCCGCGCCCGAAGCGGAAGTTCTCCCCCGCCACGACCACTTTCGGCCGCAGCGGAAGCAGGGTGAACTCGACGAAGTGCTCCGGCGACCAGGCCGCCGTCCGGGGCGTGAACTCGACTACCCGGACATCCCGGGCACCAGCCTCCCGCAGCAGCTGGATTCGCTCCGGCAGACTGCACAGCAGCTGCGGGGCCCGGTCTGGGCGCAGCACGGCGACCGGGTGCGGCCAGAAGGTGACCGCGACCAGCGGCAGCTGGGGCGCCTCGGCCTGAGCCCTGGCCATCAGCTGGCGGTGACCGGCGTGGACGCCGTCAAAGTTGCCGATCACGACCACCGAGCACTGCCTTGTCATCGATCCTCTCCTGGGTTCTGCAGCACGGCGACCGGCCGGCCACCGTCAGGCCCGTACAGCCCGAGCAGTACCTCGCCCGGCCCGACCGCGGCGCTCAGCTCGCTGACCGGGTACGGCAGCGGCCGGCCGTTCGCCAGCTCGCGGGCCTGGTCGGCGGTGACCTCGACGACCGGGAAGCAGAGCCGGGCTGCGGCGGCCATCGAGAGCCAGGCCTGCTTGGGCAGCTCGGCGAGGGAGGGGCCCAGGTGCGGCTGGTCCAGGGTGAACGGGCCGACTCGGGTCCGCCGCAGCGCGGTCAGGTGCCCGGCACTGCCGAGCAGCCGGCCCAGGTCGCGGGCCAGGGCCCGCACGTACGTCCCCGACGAGCACTCGACGTCGACGTCGAGGTCCAGCACCTCGACCCCGCCGACCGTGGCCGACCGGCTGGTGAGCACCTCGAACCGGGTCACGCTGACCTGCCGGGCCGCGAGCTCCACCTGCTCCCCCGCCCGGACCCGGGCGTACGAGCGGCGCCCGTCGACCTTGATCGCCGAGACCGCCGACGGCACCTGCGAGATCTCGCCGGTGAGCCGGCCCAGCACCGGCTCCACCTGGCCCAGGCTGATCCCGGCAGCGCCGGGGCTGTCGACAACCTCGCCCTCGGCGTCGTCAGTGACGGTGGCCTGCCCGAGCCGGATGGTCGCCAGATACCGCTTGTCGTGCCGGGCCAGGTGCCCCAGCAGCCGGGTGGCCCGGTTCACCCCGACCACCAGCACCCCTGTCGCCATCGGGTCCAGGGTGCCGGCGTGCCCGACCTTGCGGGTGCCTGCCAGCCGCCGGACCCGCCCCACCACCTGGTGCGAGGTCCAGCCGCCTGGCTTGTCGACGACCAGCAGGCCCGAGGTGGTGCTCACTCCTGGTCGCCGGCGGTTTCGTCAGCCGGCTTGCGGTACGGGTCGGCCTCCCCCGCGTACTGCGCCCCCTGGGCCTGGGCGGCCACCTGGGCGTCACCGGCCCGGGCCTGCGCCAGCAGCTCCTCGATGTGGGCGCTGGACTCGGGCATCGCGTCGTGGACGAAGGTGATCGTGGGCGCGAACTTCAGCCCCAGCTGGCGCGAGACCGTGGTACGGACCTGGCCCTTGGCGGCGTCCAGGGCGGCTGCGGAGTCGGCGACCTCCTTCGCACTGCCGAGGACCGTGTAGAACAGAGTGCACTCCCGGCCGTCACGGCTGAGCCGGACGTCGGTGATGGTGACAAAGCCGAGCCGGGGATCCTTGACCCGCTTCTCCAGCATCTCGGCCGCGATCTGCTTGATCTGCTCGGCCCGCTTCAGGGCGTGTGGGCTGGTCATGGTTCTCCCTCCTGACGACTGGGCCGCCGGCCTGAGTGACCGACGGCCCAGCCTGGTGCTGCCTGCTAGGTGCGTGGCTTCTCCACGATCTCGAAGGTCTCGATCACGTCACCGATGCGGATGTCGGAGTAGTTCGTGAGCGTCATGCCGCACTCGTACCCCTCGCGCACCTCGGTGACGTCGTCCTTCTCCCGGCGCAGGGTGTTGATGCTGGTCTCGGCGACCACCACCCCGTCCCGCAGCAGGCGGGCCTGGGCATGGCGCCGAATGGTGCCGTCGATGATCATGCAGCCGGCGATGGTGCCGACCTTCGAGGACCGGAAGATCTCGCGGATCTCCGCCTGGCCGCGGGTTTGCTCCTCGAACTCCGGCTTCAGCATGCCCTTCAGAGCCGCCTCGACCTCCTCCACCGCCTGGTAGATCACCGAGTAGTAGCGGATGTCGACACCCTCGCTGTCGGCGAGCCGGGTGGCCTTGCCCTGCGGCCGGACGTTGTAGCCGATGATCACCGCGTCCGAGGCCGAGGCCAGGGTCACGTTGGTCTCGGTGATCGCGCCGACACCACGGTCGATGATCCGCAGGCTCACCTCCTCGCCGACCTCGATCTTCAGCAGCTCGTCCTCCAGCGCCTCCACCGAGCCGGCGGTGTCGCCCTTGAGGATCAGCTTCAGCTCCTGGGTCTCGCCCTTCGCCAGCTGCTCGAAGAGCTGGTCCAGCGTCTTGCGCCGCGTGGAGCGGGCCAGCTGCGCGGCCCGCATCCGGGACTCACGCCGCTCGGCGATCTGACGGGCCTTGCGGTCGTCCTCCACGACCAGGAAGCTGTCGCCCGCCCCGGAGACCGAGGTCAGGCCCAGCACCTGAACCGGCATGGACGGCGGGGCCTCGCTGACGGTGCTGCCGTCGTCGTCGACCATGGCCCGCACTCGGCCGTACGCCGAGCCGGCCACCACCGAGTCGCCGACCCGCAGCGTGCCGCGGTGCACCAGGACCGTCGCCACCGGGCCGCGGCCCTTGTCGAGGTGGGCCTCGATCGCCACGCCCTGGGCCGGCATGTCCGGGTTGGCCCGCAGGTCCAGCTCGGCGTCGGCGGTCAGCACGATCGCCTCCAGCAGCTGGTCCAGGCCGGTCTTCGCGGTGGCCGAGACGTCGACGAACATGGTCTCGCCGCCGTACTCCTCGGGCACCAGGCCGAACTCGGTGAGCTGGCCGCGGACCTTGGTCGGGTCGGCCGACGGCTTGTCGATCTTGTTCACCGCGACCACGATCGGCACCTCGGCCGCCTTGGCGTGGTTCATGGCCTCGATCGTCTGGGGCATGACCCCGTCGTCGGCCGCGACCACCAGCACCGCGATGTCGGTCGACTTCGCGCCGCGGGCCCGCATCGCGGTGAACGCCTCGTGACCAGGGGTGTCGATGAAGGTGACCTGACGCTCGACGCCGTCCACCTCGGTCTCGACCTGGTACGCGCCGATGGCCTGGGTGATCCCGCCGGCCTCGCCGGCGACCACGTTGCTGTGGCGCAGCGCGTCCAGCAGCTTGGTCTTGCCGTGGTCGACGTGGCCCATGACGGTGACGATCGGCGGCCGCGGGGCCAGGTCCTCCTCGCCACCGGTGTTCTCGCCGAACTCGATGTCGAAGCTCTCCAGCAGCTCGCGGTCCTCGTCCTCCGGCGAGACCACCTCGATGTCGTAGTTCAGCTCGGCGCCCAGCACCTGCAGGGTGTCGTCGGCCACAGACTGGGTGGCGGTGACCATCTCGCCGAGGTTGAACAGCACCTGCACCAGGGTCGCCGGCTCGGCGCCGATCTTCTCTGCCAGGTCGGTCAGCGAGGCGCCGCGGGCGAGGCGGATCTTGGACCCGTCACCGGGACGGATCCGGACGCCACCGATCGTCGGGGCCTCCATCTGGTCGAACTCTTGACGGCGCTGCTTCTTCGACTTGCGTCCCCGACGGCCCGCTGCTCCCTGGCGCCCGAAGGCGCCCTGGGTGCCGGAGCCACCACGGCCACCACGACCGCCGCGGCCACCACCGACCGGACCGGGCCCGCCACCGAAGCCGGGCCGGCCGGCCCCACCACCGGGACGGCTCCGTCCGGGGCCACCGGCGCCACCGGCCCGGGCCCGGACCGAGGGCCCCCCGAGCGAGGTGGTCTTGGGCATCATCCCTGGGTTCGGGCGGGGCATCCCCGGCCGCAGCCCACTGGGACGAGGCAGCCGGGACTCGCCCTGACCGGGCTGGGCACCCTCACCGCGCGCGGGACGGCGCATGCCCTGGGACGAGACGTACGGGTTGTTGCCTGGGCGCGGGGTGCTGGACGGCCGACGACCAGCGCCGGGCGTGGCCGGGCCGGGCCGGGGACCGGGACGCGGCCCAGGAGTGGGGGCCCCGGGGCGCGGGGCGGCCGACCGGGCCGCGGCGCCAGGACGGTCCTCCGGACGGCGGGGGTCGGCCGGGCGAGCCT
>ERZ772827.5-NODE-5-length-153637-cov-16.138076_pt1 | contig 153637 bp, 139 predicted proteins | sample MGYA00580850_ERZ772827 | MGnify/ENA primary metagenome ERZ772827 (study PRJEB29015, sample SAMEA2737950) | human oral metagenome | biome: human oral; feature: human-associated habitat; material: dental | place: China | collected 2145 ... | reverse complement strand
ACAGCCATATCGGCAGGTTCACCGGGGTGATGTTCCACCGGTTCAGTGACGGGTCTGGCCCGACCTTCGGGTCCACTGCCGGGAGCTCCAGCTGCAGGGCCGCGGCCCGGACGACCTCCTCAGACACCGGCTGGGCGGTCGGTGGCGGGCTAGGCGGAATCCAGCAGTCCTCGGTGCCCCACTCGCCATCTATGCCGCCACAGAGCCGGTACGGGTTCTCGCCCGACGTTGTCGGTGCCGCGGGCACGGTCGGAGCAGGCCCCCGGCCGTCCGCCGTCGCTGTCCTGGTCTGAGACGCCGTGCTCGAAGAAGCCTGACGACAGAAGGCGGATGCGATAGTCTGCCCGCCAGCAGTTCTACCGCGTGTCAGGTTGCATGGGGCGGGTTTTGGGTTTGGCCAGGCATCAGGCCCTCCTTGCAGAACGAACAGCGGGACCACGAGGAGAACTCCCGCCATGGCGAGCTTTACTCTAGTCAGAATGGACATGCTGCCACCACTTCGAAACTAGAGTAGTACATCTTGAGCTTGCCGTCGAAGCGCTTGAACCCCCACCGGTCCAGGACGATCCCAGAAGACTCGCCCAGGTCCTTCCCGTTGCGGTCGATATAGATCGAGCCCCGGCTGTCGATACAGCCCTGCAAGGTGACCAGAGCGTCCTCACGAATGGGGGTGGGGTCCCAGCGGGTCTTGAGGCGGTACTCCAGCTTCACGGCCGTGGTCCCAGCGTCGTGGAGCTGCTTCAGGACGTCCAGGAACAAGGTCATGCCGGGGTCGGCCATGGTGGCCTCAATCTCCGGGGTAGGGGTCAGGGAGGCGACCCCACCGGCGAGAGTGAGCCGGCGGTCCTCCTCGAACTGCCGCCGCCACACCGCGGTCGCCTCCTCGACCAGGGCTGCCTGCTCCCGGGACTGCTGGTACTCCTGCGGGGTGCACGGCGTCGGGCTACTCGACCCGTCCGGCCTCGCACACCTGTACGTCGGCGACCTCGTCGGCTCAGGCAGAGACGACGGGGCAGCAGCCGGGCTGCCCGAGCAGCCCACCAGCAGGGCAGCAGCAACGGCTAGAGCCTGGATGCGTCGGTACATCTCACCTCCCGGGGATGGTCGATGCTCTTCATCCTGACACACGCGAGCCACGACGGCTACCCCTTCAACAAACTCTTTGTGGAGAGCTCGCCGCCCGGGTCAAGGAGAGCGGGTGGGACGCGTTGTGGTCGGGCCGCTCAGCCGCGCCAGCGGCCGGGGCCGCCCAGGTCCAGCGTGACCAGCCGCTGGGTGGCCCGGGTCAGTGCCACATACAGCACCCGCTCGCCGCCGGGGGACTCGGCGACGACCTCGTCCGGGGCCAGGACGAGCACCCCGTCATGCTCCAGGCCCTTCGCGTCCAGCGGGGTGAGCACCACCAGCCGGGACTCGCCGCCCAGGTCCGGGTCGTCGGCCAGCAGCCGCCGTACGGCCTGCTGCCGGCTGGGCGGAGCAATCACCGCCACCGTCCCGGCGACCTGTCCCAGCAGCTGGGTGGTCACGGTCTGGACCTGGTCGGCCCACTGGTCCTCGGGGGCGTGCAGCAGCAGCGGCTCGTTCCCGGTGCTGCGGACCGCCTGCGGCAGGTCGGCATCCGGGACGTGCCGGGTGATGTACGCCGCGGCCAGGTCGAAGACCTCCCGCGGGGAGCGGTAGTTGGTCGACAGCCGGAAGGTCCGGTGCGGCGCCGACCCGATCAGGTCGGTCAGGGCCCGCTCGGTCTCGGACAGGTCCGGCCAGGCGGACTGGGCCGGGTCACCGACGATCGTCCAGGAAGCCTGCGGACCCCGCCGACGCAGCATCCGCCACTGCATCGGGGTGATGTCCTGAGCCTCATCCACCAGCACGTGGGTGTACGTCGAGTGCGGCTCTGCCAGGTCCGGGCTCCGGCTGGCAGTGAGCCGGTCGGCGGTGGTCACGATCTCGGCCACCTCGCCGGAGTCCAGGAACAGCGAGTCGCTGGTCTCCGGGTCGTGAGGCACCGGTCCGAGCAGGGCGGCCAGCTCGTCCAGCAGGGCGATGTCGGCCACGCTCCAGCCGGGCTCCTGGTAGGAGCGGGCCAGGGCCTCAGCTGCCTCGGCCCCCAGGTCGGTCCCGGCCGCGGCCTGGAGCACCGCGGGCTCGGTGAGCCGGCCCAGGGCCTCGGTGGCCGACAGCAGCGGCCACCAGGACGCCACGAAGTCCCGGAACACCGAGGAGTAGCGGACCAGCTCGTCGAAGTGCTCCTGGTCGGTAACGTCGATCTCAGCCGGAGCCTTCGCCCACAGCGCTGACACCAGCGCCGCCGTGGCCGCCTCCCGGCCCCGGTTGTGCTGGTGGTGCGACAGCACCTGGCGCCGGATCCGGGCGAGCTCCTGCTCAGTCAGCCGCAGTGCCTCGCCCCTGACGGTGACCAGCAGGTCGCCGCCGGCGCCGGCGCCAGGCAGCGACACGAGCCGGCGCAGCACCGGCAGCATCCGCAGCGAGCCCTTGACCACGGCCGCAGCCGCGTCGTCGAGGCGGACCGCGCTCTGGCTGAGCACGTCGCTGGCCAGCTCACCCAGCGAGCGCAGGGTGACCGCATCCTCGCCCAGCGAGGGAAGCACCCGCTCGATATAGCTCATGAAGACCGCTGAGGGCCCGACCACCAGCACCCCGCCGTTCTCGTAGCGGCGCCGGTTGGAGTAGAGCAGGTACGCGGTCCGGTGCAGGCCGACCACCGTCTTGCCGGTGCCTGGGCCGCCGGCGATCACGGTCACCCCAGGCGCAGGAGCCCGAATCGCCTCGTCCTGCTCGGCCTGGATGGTGGCCACGATGTCGCGCATCCGGTGGCCGCGAGCCCGGGACAGAGCAGCCATCAGGGCTCCCTCGCCGATCACCACCAGGTCGGGCGGTGCGGCGGCCGGGTTCAGCAGGTCGTCCTCAATCCCGACTACCTGGTCGTCGCGGCAGCGCAGCACTCGGCGCCGGACCACGTCCATCGGGTCGGAGGGAGTGGCTCGGTAGAAGGGCTCGGCGGCGCGGGCCCGCCAGTCGATCACCAGCGGCTCGAAGTCGTCGTCGCGGACCCCGAGCCGGCCGATGTAGCGCGGCTTGTCGCTGGCGAGGTCGAGCCGGCCAAAGACCAGCCCCTCGTGCTCGGCGTCCAAGACCGCGAGCCGCCGGGCCGCCTGGTAGGCGAAGGCGTCCCGCTCGAAGAGAGCAGTCCCGTCCTCCTCGCGCAGGTAGGACTGGCGGTCCGAGGTGTAGCGGGCTACCCCTTCGGCGGCCACCTGCCGGGCCGACTGAGTGGCCTTGGCCAGGTGGGCGTACACGGTGTCGACGTGCTGCTGCTCAAGGGCGAGCTCCCGGACGAGTGCTGACTCCTGATCCGCCACGGCCCTCCTTGCTCATCAGGGACAGGCAGACTATCTTAGGCGTTTGGCTGGCTGTTCGCTGCGCCTCTCTCATCTGGCTTCAGCCGCTCGTCCCGAGCCATCCATGGCGCAGGGCCGCCAGGTCAGCGGGTGATGGCGTTCAGGATCAGCGTGAACGCCCCGTACATCTTCTCGTTCTCCTGGCCGAAGGCGCTCATGGCGCCGAAGCTCACTGTCACGATCAGCGCCAGCATCAGCCCGTACTCGACCGCGGTGGCGCCGCGCTGGCTGCCGCCGAAACGACCGACGCACTGTCGGTAGATCGCCCAGACAAGGTCATTCATGGATTCCGCTCCCCCCAGTGGCGGTAGCGCCAGACCAGGTGCGCACCGCGTGTCCAGCCATGGTCCCCGCAGCGGGCCGGCTCTGCCAGCGGCGTGAACGATCTCTCATCCCCCCACAGGGGCAGGCGCGGTACGACCCTGGTCTGAGCAGCGACTCGGGCCCGGTGCTGCTTGACGTGAGGTCCGAGGTGGGGACTATAGTTTCCTGTGATCGTACACCTGTTCGATTATGGTTGGGGAAGACCTGGTCGGCGGGGTACGGCAGATGGGCCAGCCCGGCGCGGTCAGACCTCGACCCCTGACCGCGCCGGTGCTCCCCAGGGTCGAGACGAGACAGATCAGCGCCGTGCCAGCGGCCGAGCCCCGGGGGATGCCGATGCGGACCTACCGCGAACCGATCCAGGTACGTCACGACCCGCTGCAGGTGTGGCGGGTACGGGCGGCAACCGGCTCCGGCGCGGAGGGGGTCTACGAGCTGGACCACGCCTGCGGCAGCGGCCACTGGCGGCTGCGGGCCGTGGTCGGCTGAGCGGAGGCGGGCATGTCCATGACCACGGTGGAGACCCCTCCGTACGCTGACGACCTGCGCCGGGCCCGGGAGGCCCTGGAGCAGGCTGACCGCTGCCAGAGCCCGGACGAGCGCTTCCTGGCCTCCTACCTGGCGGCGATGCGGGTCGCGGTGACAGTGCTCGCAGTCCGGGCCCGGCCACGGCCCCGGCAGGGGCCGGTCGACCTGTGGCAGGTGCTGGCCCGGGCCGCGCCTGAGTACGTCGAGTGGGCCGCCTTCTTCGCCGCGCTGCGGCCTCGGCGGGAGGCGATCCGGGCCGGGGCCACCGCCGTCGCCGGGGAGCGGGAGGCAGACGACCTGCGCCGCGACGCCCAGGCCTTCCACGACCAGGTGGAGCGCCAGCTCGGACGGGCCTGGCAGCGGGCCCTGGCCCGGAGGGGTCGGCACGACTGAGCCGTACGTGCACCTGCGGGTGGCCTCCGGCTGCTCCCTGCAGTACGGGGCCTCGCACCCGTCGGCGCTGGTGGCCCGGGCCGCCGGGGTGCTGGGCAGGCCGTCGACCGGGCGGGAAGGGGAGGCACCAGGGACGCGACCGCTTCGGGCTGCGCTAGGACGTCGGGACCGGGCGGGCAGGGGAGACGCACGGCTGGAGCCGCGGTGCGGCAGAGACCGACCCTGGGCCGGTCGGCGACCACCCGGGCAGGCCAGGGGCTATCAGCTCTCGTCCTGGCGGCGCCAGCGCTCCTCAATGCGGTCTCGCAGGTCGTCGCTGACCCGGCTTCGAGCCCGGGCGCCGGGGTTGACGTACCGCAGGCTGCTGCGCGTCATCACGAACGAGCCCAGCATCAGCACGAAGCCCAGCACGCTGACCGACCAGTGCACGCTCATCCCGCCGACCAGCACGGCGATGCCGGCCACGAAGCCGACCATGGCCAGAGAGGCTCGCCGACGATGGACGGTTCGGATGCTCTGGCCGCGCAGCGTGTTCGCCAGCCGGGGGTCATCGGCCGCCAGCGCGGCCTCCATCTGAGCGAGGAGCTCCTGCTCCTTCTCGGAGAGCGCCATGGCCACCTCCATCACGTGTCGACGCAGATCAGTCTAGGTGGCGGCAGGACTGCCGGAAAGGGGGGGCCAAGAGGACTCTCACACTCTGCCTTCACGAGCGCCGTCTGCCGAGCGAAGGTCAGCGGTGCCGCTGTGAGAGCTGGGTGGCGCGTTCCATCGGCAGTCCTGCCGAGGCGGCCATCAGGAACCGTGCCAGCTCGGTGGCGTTCTCGACGGTGGCGATCCCGTCCTCGTCGACCCGGTCGAGGTCGAGGTCGGCCTCCTGCAGCACCGCAGCCATTGCAGCCGAGGCCCGGCGGGCCTTCTGGTCGCGGTGGCGGGCAAGGTCGGTGACGGTCGCGAGGCGCCGGTTGATCGAGGTGTCGTTCATGCCTCTTCCTGCACAGGTGGGGGACTGCTAGGGCCACCGTCACATGCTCCGCTCCTGATCCCGTGGAAGATGAGGGTTTTCTCCTGAAACGTGTCGCCATGGGCACCCCGAGCGTCCTCCCCCGTGAGAGTGTAGTGCCAGCATGGCGTCAGTAAGGCATTGACTTGGCGCCACTGTGATGCCATGATGGCACCATGGAACTTCACTCGTACGTAGAACGGCTGGCGGCCGAGCTGGTACGGTCCGCACGCCTGGACGAGTCCACCCGGGCTGCCGCCGAGCAGCTGGTGGCCGCCCTTGAGCCCTCGCTCCGGCTGACCGCCCTGGAGCTGCTCAGCGATGCCTGTGCCCAGATCACCGCCGAGCTGCACGACGCCTCCGTCGAGGTCCGCCTCGACGGCCGAGACCCGCGGATCGTCATCACCCAGGAGCCAGCGCCGACCCGGTCGGTGGTGACCGAGGTCTGGGACGAGGACGGGTCCGTCACCCGGACCTCGCTGCGCCTGCCCGAGATCCTCAAGTCCCGGGCCGACCAGGCCGCCGCCGAGGACGGGCTGTCGCTGAACTCCTGGCTGGTCTCCACCATCGCAGCTGCCCTGGGGCTGGAGGCCCGAGGCGCCCGCAACCGGCGACCTGGCAACCGCATGACCGGATGGATCTGAGAGGACACACAATGAGCGACACCCGTACCGAGACCTTCCGTGCCGTCGAGCCGGTGCTGGCCCAGATCCGGGCCGGAAGTGGCGACGTGCAGATCACCCCGTCCCTGGACGACCAGGTGAGGGTCGTCCTCGACGGCACCGACGACCAGATGGCCCGAGCCCGGGTCGAGCTCTCCCACGGCACCCTGGTCGTCGACACCGACCCCAGCCCCGACGGGGTACCCTCGGCGATCAGCTCGCTGGTGGGCCTCGTGGTGGGCCGCAGCAGCACCGATGTCCAGCTGCAGCTGCCCGCTGGCTCCCGGCTGGTGCTGCGGGGAGGGTCGGGCGACGTGACCGTGACGGCCCCGCTGGAGGAGGTTGACATCGAGCTCCGCTCCGGTGACCTGCACCTGAGCGAGGTCAGCGGCAAGGCCCGGGTCAGCACCGGCACCGGGGACGTCCGAGTCCAGCGAGCCGGCAGCGTCACCATCCAGACCACCTCCGGCGACCTGGCCCTGGACGAGGTGGGTCAGGCTGCCCAGATCGTCACCGGCACCGGTGACGTCCGGCTGGACCGGGCCGGAGGGCCGGTTGAGATCAAGACCGGCTCCGGGGACCTGGAGCTCGGTCAGGCTGCCGGCAAGGTCACGGTCGCGCTCGGCTCCGGCGACATTCAGGTCAACCAGATGGGACCCGGCCGGCTCGAGGTACGCAGCGGCGCGGGCGACGTCACGATCGGGGTCCAGGACGGCTTGCCGGTGTGGACCGACGTCAGCACCGTCTCCGGGGAGCTGGTGTCGACCCTGCCCAGCCTGGGGCGGCCCGAGGACGGGGCGAGCTACCTGGAGCTGCACGCCCGGACCGTCACCGGCGACATCCGCCTGCAGACGGCCTGAGCCGCAGGTGCCGGCGCCGTCCGCTAGCGGCGGCCAGCGCCGACCGGGCGCTGGAAGGCGCTGTCGTCGCGGGGAGCGGTGGCAGCCCGGGGGGTGGTGGACGGGCGCCGGACCTGGCGGATCCGGCTGCGGAGCCGGGCCCGGCGCCGGACGTACCACTGCCGCAGCTCCTCACGCAGTGACCGCGGCAGGAAGCGCGCCAGCAGCGCGGTGTCCCAGGAGACTGTGCTGCTCATCCCCTTGACCAGGACGGCTGCCGGCTCACCGACAGGGGCGCTGGTGAAGCTGCGCGAGTACCGCGACTGCTCCACCGCCGTCACTACCTGGCGCAGGGCATCGCGGGCCGGAGCGTCGCTCAGCTCCTTGGCCACGACAGCACCGACCTGCCGGGGGGAGCCGTGCGGCCAGGACCGGCCCAGGTCCACCCAGGTGTCGCGGACCTCGTCCCAGGCCCGGCTCACCGCCAGGCGCGGCTCGCCGGCCCCCGACAAGCGAGAGCGTCGTCGCAGCAGCCGTACCAGCATCGGGGTCAGAGCCAGCGCTACCAGCAGGCCGAGCCCGGTGACAGTCCCAGCCACCGCTAGCCAGGAGGTGGGCTGCGGCGCGGTGGACTGAGGCGTCTGTGGCGGCTCGGCGCCGGAGGGCTCCTGGCTGGACGGCTCACCAGGGCTGGGCGGTGCCACCTCGCCCGGGCTCGGTGCCACCTCGCTTGGCGCCTCCGAGGGCTGGTTCGGGGCCAGCACGGTCCACGGGGGCGGGGTGGCGGTCACCGAGGGGGTGGGCTCGAAGCGGACCCAGCCGAAGCCCTCGAAGTAGAGCTCGGGCCAGGCGTGCATGTCGTGCGCGGTCACCACCCAGCGGCCGTCACGCTGCTGACCAGGCAGGAAGCCCACCGCGACCCGGGACGGGATGCCCACGACCCGGGCCATCAGGGCCATCGACCCGGCGAAGTGGACGCAGTAGCCGGTCTTGGTGCGCGTCAGGAAGCTCTCCATCGCCTGGAGGGTGGTCTCGCCCCCCGAGCTCTGGACGTCATAGCGGAACTCGCCGCTGCGCAGGTAGGCCTGGATCGCAGCCGCCTTCAGCGCCGGCTGGTCGTAGCCGGCGGTGACCTTCGTCGCCAGGTCGGTCACCGCGGGCGGGATGTCGGCGGGAACCTCCATGGTGACCTGCGCCCCCTCGGGCGGGCTCACCAGAGCCTGAGACAGCGCCGCCCCGTCAGGGGTGATGTCCCAGCTCTCCACGTTGTAGCGCAGTCCCTCAGTGGCCTGGTTCCGGTTCGGGCCGGTGGCGATCACCATCAGCGAGACCGGGTCCCACGACCACTCTCCCGGTGCGCTCTGAGCCCGGGGCGCGTACGGCACCGGCAGGTACATCGAGCGGAAGTCGCTGATCTGGACCTGGGTCTGCCGAGAGCTGTGCGAGCCGGAGACGCCCGGCACGCTGCCGATCGTGCCCTGCCGCAGTGAGACCTGGGTCTGCACCCAGCCCGCCGAGGTGATCTGCGGCAGTGTGGTCTGGCGCAGGTAGACCCCGTCCGGCCTGCTGGTGGTGTACGTGAGCACCTCCCGGTTCACCGGCTGCTCCAGGTTGCGGCGCAGGTCGACCTGCGGGTCCACCATCTCGATCGGGCCGGTCCCGTTCGGGCGCAGGGACTCGATGTACGTGGTCGGCAGCGTCGGCAGCAGCATCCCCAGCACCACCGAGACCACCAGGGCCGGGGCGGCGACCATGCCAGCGACCCGCCAGACCCCACCAGCCCGGCGCCGCTCGGCGGAGTCGCTGCTGATGCTGCGGGTCCAGGAGCGCTCGGCGTTCAGGCCGTCGGCGAAGAGAACAGCCAGGTACCCCACCACCACGGCCAGGAAGGACACCGGGTTGACATCGGTCCGCAGCGCGATCGCCGGCACCAGGTAGAGCGTGAGCAGCGGCGCCAGGGTGTACGAGGGGCGCTCCAGGACGTCGGCGAGGATCCCCGCCGTCAGCGACAGCAGCACAATCAGCATCACGAAGATCAGCTGAACGCCCTCGTTGCCCGGCATCGGGGCAACAGTGACCCGGATGTGGTCGTAGCCGTCGTGGAGGAGGGGGAGCAGACGCCGCCACCAGGGCAGGTCCTGGCGGCCGAAACCCGCTGCCAGCATCACGAACATCGCCAGCCCCAGCACCATCTGGACGAGGGTCGCGATCGCCTTCGACACCCGCAGCCGCTCGGCGGCGATCGCCACCGAGGCGACCACGACCAGCACCACCCAGGACGGCGCCAGGTAGCTGGCGTCCTGAGTGAGGGGAAGCAGAGTCAGGGCGCTGACCCCGCCGGCGAAGGTGACGGCGATCCAGAGCCGGTCAGTCGCACGCATCAGACGAGCTCTCCCATCCGGTCCAGGTCGGACCAGGCCTCAGACACCTCTGTGCCCTGGCTGACCTCGACCACCCGCCAGCCGTGGTTGCGCAGCATCGTCACCGCGGCCCGGTGGTCGTCGTACTGCTCGGGGCTGCTGCGCTCGCTGCGGACGGTGAAGGTGTCCGCGTCAACAACCAGGGCGAAGCAGCGGGGACGGTTGCGCTGCGCGGCCAGCAGCAGGTCCACATCACCAGAGGCGAGCCGCCCGGTGACCGCCACCATCAGCTGGCCGCGCTGCCCGATCATGGCGTGGTCGATGGTACGGGCCAAGGTGGTCCGGTCCGAGAGCTGGACCTCGGTCATCACGTTCACAATCTGCTGGCGGGTCACGGTGGCGGCGGCCAGCCGGTCGGCAGCCACCATGGTCCCGTCAGCATCGAAGAGGTCAATCCGGAAGCTCGCGTCCACGAAGTGGAGGGCGACCGACGCCGCCGCGGAGACGGCCCACTCGAAGGAGCTGTTCCGGCCGTGGCCGGCGTGGCTGACCGAGCGGGAGTCGAGGATCACGGTCGCCGCCGGGTCCCAGGCCTGCTCCTCGCGGCGCACCATCAGCTCGTTGCGGCGGGCTGTGGAGCGCCAGTGGATCCGGCGGACGTCGTCCCCAGCGCGGTACTCGCGGACCAGGATGTCGTCCTGCCCGACCACGCCGGCCTTTTGCGGGGACGCCTCACCGCTGGAGCCGGCGCCGATCGCGTTGCGCATGATCGGCAGCGGGACGATCCGGGGCGTGATCATGACCTCGCTAGTCGCAGTGAAGCGCCGGTCCAGCTTCACCAGGCGGAACGGGTCAGTGGCCCGGACCGCCAGCGGGCCCGTGTGGAAGCGGCCCCGCAGCAGCCCGGCCAGGGGGTAGGTGATCTCGCGGCGCCACTCACCGGCGATGCGGTGGACAGTGAACCGCGGCGGGCGGCCCAGAGCCCGCGGGACGGCGTCCTCGAAGTGGAGCAGGCCGGTCGGCAGCGGGCCGGACTTGGTGATCACCAGCTCACCGGTGAGCCGGTCACCGACCACCGCCTCCGGCGGAGTGGTCCGGCGCTCGCAGGTCAGCCGGAGCCGGGTCCGCCCGACGACCAGCAGCGCGGTCAGCGGCAGCACCAGCAGGAAGAGCCCGAACCACAGCACGTCACGCTGCCCGAGCACCAGCCCGCCCAGCACCAGCACCCCGCCGAGCAGGGTGAACACCTTCCCCCGCAGTGTCAGCAGGGGCCACGGGTTACGACGCGGCACGCCAGCTACCTTCGGTCGGGCACCGGGACCGAGCGAACCGCCTTGGTGATGATCTCGACGACCGAGCGGCGAGCCAGCTGAGCCTCGGTCGAGGGGAGCACCCGGTGGGCCAGGACCGAGACCGCCAGCGCGCTGATGTCGTCAGGCAGCACGTAGTCACGCCCCGACAGCGCCGCCTGGGCCCGAGTGGCGCGCAGCAGCTGGAGGCTGGAACGGGGAGAGGCCCCGAGCCGCAGGTCGCGGTTCTTGCGGGTGGCGTTGACCACGTCGACCAGGTACTGCTTGACGGCCGGCGCCACGTACACATCGCGAACCGCGGCGATCAGGCCTCGGATGGTGGCAGCGTCGGTGACCGGGCGCAGCGACGCCAGCGGGTCGATCTGGCCGTGGCTGTCCAGCATGTCGATCTCGGACGCCACGGTCGGGTAGCCCATCTCGATCCGGGCCATGAACCGGTCCCGCTGAGCCTCGGGCAGGGGGTAGGTGCCCTCCATCTCGATCGGGTTCTGGGTGGCGATCACCATGAACGGGCTCTGCAGGACATGGGTGGCACCATCGACCGAGACCTGCCGCTCCTCCATGGACTCCAGCAGGGCCGACTGGGTCTTCGGTGACGCCCGGTTGATCTCGTCACCCACCACGATGTTGGCGAAGATCCCGCCAGGCTTGAACTCGAAGTCGCGGGTCTGCTGGTTGTAGACCGAGACCCCGGTGACGTCGCTGGGCAGCAGGTCGGGGGTGAACTGGATCCGGCGCACCGTACAGGCGATGGAGCGCCCCAGAGCCTTGGCGAGCATCGTCTTGCCGACGCCCGGTACGTCCTCCAGCAGCAGGTGCCCCTCGGCCAGCAGCACCACCATGGCCATGTCGATGGCGCCCCGCTTGCCCTCGATCACGCCCTCAATGGCCGTCCGGACCCGGCCCATGACATCGAGCACATCCGCCAGCGATCGCTTCGTCTCCACTCCGCTCCTTCTTCGCCCAAGCCCACCGAGGAGCCGTGTTCGTCACGCCCACCCTACGTGACGACCCGGGCGGCCTGGCACCTCGCACCACTCCCGTCGAGCCCTCGGAACCCGGCCCCGCAACGCCGAAAGGGGGATGAAATGGGACTGGTGTGGGTGGAAGTGGGTTAAAGTGGGGCGCGGTGGAGGAGCCGGTCACTCCTCGACGAGCCGAAGGGAGGCCGCGGTGCACCAGCCGTTCACCGGGACCTTCAAGCTCCGGCTCGACGAGAAGGGGCGGCTCACCCTGCCGGCCAAGTACAGAGAGCATTTCGAGCCTGGCGTGATGGTGGCGAAGGTCCAGGAGGGCTGCCTCGCCGTCTACACCCTGGAGGAGTTCCAGGCGCTGGTGGAGCGCTGGACTGCCCGGGTGTCAACCGAGAAAGAGCTGCGGGCCTTCCAGCGCTGGCTGGGCGCCGGCACCTCGGACAACCCGATGGACCGGTCGGGCCGGGTCCTGGTCCCGGAGGACCTGCGCCGGCACGCCGGTCTGGACCGGGAGGTCGTGGTGGTCGGTAGCACGGACCGGCTCGAGGTCTGGGACCCCGAGCGCTGGGCTGCTGCGGCTGCCGAGCTCGACGAGATGTTCTCGTGACTGCAGTACCCGTCGCCGGGAGGCGACGGCTGAGGACGGAAGGCTCCGTGCCCTCCGGCTTCGGCCCGCTGGTTCAGCGGCCTGGCGCACCTTCCCCGGCGCCAGGAAGCCCCAGGACCACGGGCCGAAACCGGTCGGCACGGGGCTGCCGGAGACAAGCGAGACGAGGGTCGAGATCGTGAGCGACACCCATATCCCCGTTCTCCGGGAACGTGTCGTCGAGCTCTTGGCCCCGGCCCTGTCTCAGCCGGGGTCGGTCTGTGTTGACGCCACGGTGGGTCTCGGCGGCCACGCCGGCGCGGTCCTGGCAGCCTGCCCGCAGGCCCGCCTGGTCGGCATTGACCGGGACCAGGACGCCCTGGCCGTGGCCGGGCAGCGGCTGGCCAGCCACGGCGACCGGGTCCAGCTGGTCCGGGCCCGCTACGACGAGCTGCCCCAGGTCCTGGCCAGCCTGGGGACCGGCCGGGTCCAGGCGGTGCTGCTCGACCTCGGGCTGTCCTCGCTGCAGGTCGACCGCCGCGAGCGGGGCTTCGCGTACGCGGTCGACGCGCCCCTCGACATGCGGATGAGCGCCACCGACCCCGTGACGGCGGCCGACGTGGTGAACACGTACGACGTCGACCAGCTGACGACGGTGCTGCGCCGCTTCGGGGAGGAGCGCTTCGCTCACCGGATCGCCAGCCGGATCGTCGCCCAGCGGCAGCACCAGCCCTTCGAGACCTCAGCGCAGCTGGTCGCCACGATCGCTGACGCGATCCCGGCCGCGGCCCGCCACCAGGGAGGGCACCCGGCCAAGCGCACCTTCCAGGCGCTGCGGATCGTCGTGAACGCCGAGCTGGAGTCGCTCGCCGGTGTGCTGCCGGCCGCGATCGCTGCCCTGGCTGTGGGCGGCCGAGTCGCGGTCCTGGCCTACCACTCGCTGGAGGACCGGATGGTGAAGAACGCCCTGCGGGCCGCCAGCAGCGACACCGCTCCCCGTGACCTGCCCGTGGTCCCGGCCGGCTACCGGCCCCAGCTGCGGCTGCTGACCCGGGGGGCGGAGCGGCCCAGGCCCGAGGAGACGCTGACCAATCCTCGGGCAGCCTCGGCACGGCTGCGGGCCGCCGAGCGGATCGAGGAGGCGGCATGAGTGCGCTCCAGGCTGAGAAGGTTGCCCGCACCTCCCGGGAGCACTCCCTGCACCCGGTGCCCAAGCCGGTCACCACCCTGGCCCGGACCCCCTTCCTGGTCTTCCTCGCGCTGGTCCTGGGACTGGGAATGGTGGGGCTGGTGATGCTGCAGACCACGGTCCAGCAGCAGTCCTTCGAGGTCCGGCGGCTGGAGGCCGAGGCCAGTGCGCTGGCGTACCAGGAGGCCCAGCTGCAGGCCGAGGTGGACCGGCGCGCCACGCCTGCCGAGATCGCGCGCCGGGCGACCGAGCTGGGAATGGTGCCCAACCCGTACCCGGCCTTCATCGACGTCCGGACCGGCGCCGTGACCGGGGTCGCCAAGCCGGTCACCGGCCAGGAGCTGCCCAACCTCCACCCCCGGACGGCGAGCCGGCCTGCCCCCTCCGCCCAGCCGGGGCCGCCGCCGCCGGCCGAGCCGGGCGACGCGGTAGCCCCCAGCGCGGCCCCGCCCCAGCAGGCACCCCAGGACGGAGCCGGGCGGTGAGCGGCTCGACGACCCGGCGCCCCGCCTCCCGCTCAGCCGCGCGGCCGCCCTCGGCCCGGATCCGCGGCCGCGAGCGGCGCCCCGAGCGACGGCTACCGGTCGGGAACCCGGCCAAGCGGATCCGGGTGGCGATGCTGGTGCTGGCCATGGTGTCCTCGGTGCTGGTGGCGAAGGCGGTCGACATCCAGGGGCTGGACAGCTCGGCCTACGCCACCAGGGCGGCTGGTCAGATGATGGTCCAGCGCACGATCCTGGCCAACCGCGGCGCGATCACCGACCGCTACGGCGAGGTGCTCGCTACCAGCCTGCCGGCGGTGACCATCGTCGCTGACCCCAGCCAGGTCCGGACCAACGGCAAGCTGGAGCGCGCCATGACGAAGCGGGACCGGGAGCTGGCCGCGAGCGGCCCGGCCACCATCGGCGCTACCATCGCCAAGCACGTCGGCGGCGACCCGGCCGAGTACGCCCGGCAGCTGGCCCGCACCGACACCCGCTACGTGATCCTGGCCAAGCAGGTCCCCGCGTACACGTACCTGCAGCTGGCCCACGAGCTGCAGGAGCTGGGCTACGTCGGGGTCTACCGAGAGCCGGCCCCGGTCCGCAGCTACCCCAACGGGAGCCTGGCCGCCAACGTGGTGGGCTTCGTGATCGACCGGGAGCGCGGCCCGGGGCAGGTCGGGGCCGGTGGGCTGGAGCTGGTGCACGACGCCCAGCTCAGCGGGACGCAGGGCGAGGAGGTGTACCAGACCTCCCCGAACGGGAAGATCCCGACCAACCAGAACGTCCTGACCCCGGCCCAGGACGGGGCCACGTACACCCTGACCCTGGACGCTGGGCTGCAGTACCTGGTGGAGCGGCGGCTGCAGCAGAGCGTCGACCAGGCCCGGGCGGCCTCGGGGGTCGCCATCACCATGAACGTCAAGACCGGCGAGATCCTGGCGCTGGCCAACTACCCCAGCTTCGACTCCAACAAGCCTGGCGCCGCGACCGCAGCCAACCTCGGCAACCGGGCCGTGACCGACGCGTACGAGCCCGGTTCGGTGCAGAAGGTGCTGACGATGGCGGCGCTCGCCGACACCGGCTACGTCACCCCCGACCAGCAGGTCGTGGTGCCGGCCAGCGTGATGTCAGGCGGGCGGCCGGTCACCGACGCCTTCAGCCACGGCACCATCCACCTCACCGCCCGGGGCGTGGTCGCCAACTCCTCCAACGTGGGCACAGTGCTGCTGGCCCGCAGAATGCCCAAGGAGCAGCTGGTCGACTACCTGCGGGCCTTCGGGCTGGGGCAGAAGACCGGGGTCGGGCTGCCCGGTGAGGCGGTCGGGTCAGTCCCCGGCTCCGACATCGCCGACCACACCCGCGACCAGGTCTCCTTCGGGCAAGGGCTGTCAGTGACCGCGGTGCAGGAGGCAGCCGCGGTGGCGGCCGTGGTGAACGGCGGGACCTACCACAGCCCGACCGTGGTCCGCTCGGCCACCAGCAGCACCGGCCGGCCGGTCGCTGTGCCGCAGTCGGAGTCGCGGCGGGTGATCTCGCCGGAGGCCTCGGCGATGGTAGTCGACATGATGGAGTCGGTGGTGGCCAGCAAGGTCGGCAACAAGCGGTTCCCGATCGAGGGGTACCGGACGGCCGCCAAGTCGGGGACCGCGGAGCGGATCGACCCCACCTGCAAGTGCTACTCGGGCTATGTCGCCTCGTTCATCGGGGTGGCTCCGGTGGAGGACCCCGAGATCCTCACGTACGTGGTGGTGGACCGTCCCCAGGGCGCGATCCAGGGCAGCCAGGTGGCCGCCCCGGCCTGGCGCGACATCATGCAGGTCGCCCTGCCCCGGTACGGCATCCTGCCCAGCACGGGGCCCGCTCCTCAGAAGCCCATCGAGTGGTGAGCCGGTGCCCAGTCACTACTCTTCACCCGTGACCGAGCCGGCCTCGGCGCCCCTGCGCCCGACCCCTGTCCCCGTCAGCCTTCCCCAGCTGCCCGGCTTGGCCGGCGTGGCCGTCAGCGGAGTGACGGTGTCCTCGCTGTCGGTGGCCCCGGGGGACCTGTACGTGGCCCTGCCCGGGCGCACCACCCACGGGGCCCGGTTCGCTGCCCAGGCGGTGCGGTCTGGTGCGGTGGCAGTGCTGACCGACCCGGCCGGCGCCGAGCAGCTGGGCGGTCTGGGAGTGCCGGTGGCGGTGGTGGCCGAGCCCCGGGTGGTGATGGCCGAGGTGGCAGCGAGGGTGTACCGGCACCCGGCCGACCGGCTGCTGACGTACGCGCTGACCGGGACCAACGGCAAGACCACCACTCTTTACCTGCTGGCAGCGGCGCTGCGGGCGGCGGGGCACCGGGTCGGGACCATCGGCACTATCGGGGCCCGGGTCGACGACGAGGAGCTGCCGCTGGCGCGGACCACGGTGACCACCCCGGAGGCGCCCGACGTGCAGGCGCTGCTGGCAGTGATGGTGGAGCGGGGAGCGACCGCGCTGGTGATGGAGGTCTCCTCCCACGCCCTGGCGATGCACCGGGTCGCGGGGATCCGCTATGACGTGGCCGGGTTCACCAACCTCGGCTGGGACCACCGCGACTTCCACCCCACCCAGGAGGACTACTTCCAGGCCAAGGCCCGGCTCTTCACCCCCCAGCAGACCTCGGCCGCGGTCATCGCGGTCGACGACGACTGGGGCGAGCGGCTGGTGGAGCAGGCGGCGCAGGCCGGGCTGCGGCTGCTGACGACCGGCGAGCGGGGGCAGTACCGGTCGCTGGCGGCCGAGCCCGGACCGGACGGCAGCCAGCAGGTCCGGGTCACCACCCCCGACGGCGAGCGGGGCTACCGGCTGGGGCTGCCCGGCGCGCACAACGTCGCCAACTCGGTGACCGCGGTGGCGATGCTGGCCGCGACCGGGGCCAGCCTGGAGCAGGCCCTGCCCGGCCTGGCGACGGTCACGGTCCCCGGCCGGATGCAGCGGGTGCCGCTGCCAGGGCCCGCGCCCCGGGTGTACGTGGACTTCGCCCACACCCCGCAGGCGGTGGCGGCGACACTGGAGGCGCTCGGCTCCGTACGGACCGTCTGCGTGCTGGGCGCTGGGGGAGACCGGGACCAGGGCAAGCGGGGCCCGATGGGGGCGGTCGCGGCCCAGGCCTGCGACGTGCTCGTGGTGACCGATGACAACCCTCGCTCAGAGCCTCCCGAGCAGATCCGGGCCGCGGTGCTGGCCGGGGCCCGGCAGGCCCGCGACGAGGCTGCCCCGGGCAGCCGGGCCGCCGGCTGCCAGGTCATCGACGGCGGGGACCGGCGCCAGGCGATCCGGCAGGCCCTGGCGCTGGCCGGCCCGGGCGACGTGGTGGCGGTGCTCGGTAAGGGGCACGAGCAAGGGCAGGCGGCACGCGGTACGGTGACGCCGTTCAGCGACGCTGCGGTGGTGGCTGAGGAGTGGGACGCGTTAGCGGGCAGCGAGGAGACAGCATGGAAGTGACGACGCTGGGCAGCGTCGCGGCCATGGTGGGGGGAACGGTAGACGCCGGGTCGGCCACGGTCGAGGTGGGGCCGGACGTGGTGGTGGACTCCCGGCTGGCGACACCGGGAGCGCTGTTCGTCGCCCTCGCCGGGGAGCGGACCGACGGGCACCGTTTTGTCCCCGCAGCCCTGGAGGCCGGGGCGGCTGGGGCCCTGGTCGACCACGACCCGGGGCCGGGCCGGGTCCTGGTCACCGACACCGGGCAGGCCCTCGCTGACCTGGCTCGCGAGGTGGTGGCGGCCGCCGAGGGGCTGACCGTGACCGGGATCACCGGCTCCAGTGGCAAGACCAGCACCAAGGACCTGCTCGCCCAGCTGCTGGAGACGGCCGGTGAGACAGTGGCCCCACAGGGCTCCTTCAACAACGAGGTCGGGGTCCCGCTGACCGCGCTCCGGGTCCGTCCAGGGACCTCGTACCTGGTCAGCGAGATGGGAGCCCGCGGGCTCGGGCACATCCACTGGCTGTGCAGCCTGGTCCGCCCGCAGGTCGGGGTGGTGCTCAACGTCGGCAGCGCCCACGTCGGAGAGTTCGGCAGCGTCGAGCAGATCGCGACCGCCAAGGCCGAGCTGGTGCAGGACCTCCCGGCCACCGGCTGGGCGGTCCTGAGCGCCGACGACCCGCGAGTGGCCGCGATGGCCGAGCTGACCTCGGCCCAGGTGGCCTGGTTCAGCGCTGCCGCCGACCCGGGCGCCGGGGCGCTGCGGGTCTGGGCCAGCGACCAGGTCGCCGACCCTGGGCAGCGGTACGGCTTCGTGCTGCACGTGGTCCGGGGCGAGGAGCACCGTCAGGCGCCGGTCCGGCTGCAGGTCAGCGGCGAGCACCAGGTCGCCAACGCGGTCGCCGCGGCCGCTGCCGCACTGGCCGTCGGGCTGGGCGTGCAGCAGGTGGCCGAGGCCCTGAGCCGGGCCGTCGCCCGCTCCCGCTGGCGGATGGAGATCGAGCAGCGGGCCGACCAGGTGACCGTGGTCAACGACGCGTACAACGCCAACCCGGACTCGATGCGGGCCGCGATCCGCTCCGCCGGGCGGATGCTGCAGGCCGCTCGCCAGGAGCACCCGGGGGCGAAGCTCTTCGCGGTGCTGGGCGAGATGCTGGAGCTCGGCCGGGAGTCGGCGGCGGCCCACCTGGAGGTAGGCCGGCTGGCGGCCGAGGAAGGGGCCAGCGTGGTGCTGGGGATCGGCGACCATGCCGAGCAGATCGTGGCCGGGGCAGCCGGCGCCGGCGCCGACGCGGTGCGGCTGGACTCCAGGGAGCAGGCCGTACAGCACCTGCAGGACCTGCGCCCCGGTGACGTGGTGCTGGTCAAGGCCTCGCGGGGGATCGGGCTGGAGAAGGTCGCTGAGTCCTTGCTGGGGGCGTCATGCTGAGCATCCTGACCGCGGGCGCCATCGCGATGACGGTGACCCTGCTCGGGACTCGTTTCCTGATCCGCTTCCTCACCGTGAAGCACTACGGGCAGTTCATCCGCGACGACGGGCCCACCGAGCACCACACCAAGCGGGGAACGCCGACCATGGGCGGGCTGATCATCGTGATCGCCACCCTGCTGGGCTACTTCGGCTCCCACGCGATCTTCGGCCAGAGCGTCACCGCGTCGGGGATGCTGGCCCTGTTCCTCTTCGTCGGCCTAGGGCTGGTCGGCTTTCTCGACGACTGGACCAAGATCAGCAAGGCTCGTTCACTGGGCCTCAACGGCCGGGCCAAGCTGGTCCTGCAAGGGCTGATCGGGGCGACCTTCGCGTACCTGTCGCTGCAGCTGCCCGACCACCGGGGAGTCAGCCCGGCATCGCCGTTCGTGTCCTTTCTGCGTGACCTGCCGGCCCTGCCGCTGCCGCTGGTGGTCGCCATCGCGTGGATGATGTTCATCATCGCCGCCTTCTCCAACGGGGCGAACCTCACCGACGGGCTGGACGGGCTGCTGACGGGCTGCGCGACCATGGTCTTCGCGGCGTACGCAATCATGAACATCTGGCAGTCCAACCAGTACTGCGGCCGGGCCTCGACCTTCGGGCCTCGCTGCTACGAGGTGCGCAACCCCTCCGACCTGGCTCTGCTGTCGCTGGCGATCACCGGGGCTCTCTTCGGCTTCCTGTGGTGGAACGCCAACCCGGCCAAGATCTTCATGGGCGACACTGGCTCGCTGGCGATCGGGGGTGGGGTCGCCGCGATGGCGATCATGACCCGTACCGAGCTGCTCAGCGTGGTGATCGGCGCGCTCTTCGTGGCCGAGGCCCTGTCGGTGATCACTCAGGTGGGCTACTTCAAGCTCACCAAGGGCAAGCGGCTGTGGCGGATGGCGCCGCTGCACCACCACTTCGAGGCCATCGGGTGGGGCGAGATCACGGTGACGGTCCGGTTCTGGATCATGTGCGGCCTGGCCGTGGCGACCGGCCTGGGGCTCTTCTACACCGAGTGGGTGGCGCTGCAGTGAAGGACTGGCTCTCTTCCGCTGACGGAGCATCACCCTGGCACCAGGCCCGGGTGCTGGTCACCGGCTGCGGCCGGTCCGGGGTGGCAGCCGCGGACGCCCTGCTGGAGCGCGGTGCCCAGGTGGCGGTGGTCGACGGGTCCACCAGCCCAGCCACCCAGGACGTGGCCGGGATGCTGGAGGTGCTGGGCGCCGAGGTCCGTCTCGGGCCGGACGCGACCCGCGAGCTGCCCGACGGGACCGACCTCGTCGTCACCTCACCCGGCTGGCGCCCGAGCCAGCCGATCCTGGCCGCCGCGGCCAGCCGCCAGGTCCCAGTCTGGGGTGACATCGAGCTGGCCTGGCGGCTGCAGCAGCCCGGGGCCCAGGTGCCGTGGCTGGCGGTGACCGGCACCAACGGCAAGACCACCACCACCCAGATGCTGGAGTCGATCCTGCGGGCCGACGGCTACCGGGCGGCGGCGGTCGGCAACATCGGCCGGCCGGTGCTGGAGGCGCTGGCCGACGACGAGACGTACGACGTTCTGGCGGTCGAGCTGTCGAGCTTCCAGCTGCACTGGACCCACAGCCTGGCGCTGCACTCGGCGGTGGTGCTGAACGTCGAGCAGGACCACCTGGAGTGGTACGCCGGTGCGCCTGACTGGGCCGACGGCGCCCAGCCGATGGCGGCGTACGAGGCCGACAAGGCCCGGATCTACGAGCGGGTGACGCACAGCTGCGTGTACAACGTCGAGGCTGCGCGCACCGAGCAGATGGTGGAGCAGGCCGACGTCACCGAGGGGGCCCGGGCGATCGGCTTCACCACGAAGGTCCCCGCGGTCTCGATGCTCGGGGTGGTGGACGACAGAATTGTGGACCGGGCCTTCATCCCGCAGCGGCGCGACTCGGCGATCGAGCTGGCGAAGGTCGCCGACGTCCAGCCGTACGCGCCGCACAACCTCGCCAACGCGCTGGCAGCGGCCGCGCTAGCCCGCTCCTTCGGGGTCCGCCCGACTGCGGTGGCGGCGGGGCTGCGGGCGCTGCAGGTCGGCGGCCACCGGATCCAGACCGTAGCCGAGCGGAACCAGGTGCACTGGGTGGACGACTCCAAGGCCACCAACCCCCACGCCGCCGAGAGCTCGCTGGGGGCCTTTGACCCGGTGGTCTGGATCGCCGGCGGGCAGGCCAAGGGCACCAGCTTCGACGACCTCGCCGAGCGGCACCGGGACCGGATCCGAGCAGCAGTGCTGCTGGGGGTGGACCGGGCTCACGTCGCCGAGGCCCTGGCCCGACACGCGCCGCAGGTCCCGGTGATCGTGGTCGACAGAACCGACACTGGGGCGATGGAAGAGGCAGTCCGCCAGGCAGCGTCCCTGGCTCGGCCGGGGGACACAGTCCTGCTGGCGCCAGGGTGCGCCTCCTTGGACATGTGGCCCGGCTACGACGCGCGTGGTGACGACTTCGCCCGGGCGGTCCGTGCCCTCGACCAGGAGCAGATGTAGGGCTGGCATGGCGCTCTTCAGCTCTCCACGGTCGCTCGACCAGACCCGTTCCACCGCCACCGGGCTGATCCGGCACGCCCTGGCCCAGCCGATGGCCAACTTCTACCTGGTGGTGGTCTCGGCCGGGCTGCTGATCGGCCTGGGGACCTTGATGGTGCTGTCGGCCTCGAGCGTGCACGCCGAGGTCGCGTACGGGGACTCGTACTACATCGTGAAGCGTCAGCTGATGTTCCTGCTGGCCGGGCTGGCGGGGGTCGGGGTGATCCTGCGGCTCAAGCCCGCCACCCTGCGGGCTTTCGCCTGGCCGCTGCTGCTGCTGTCGGCGGTGGCGCTGATCCTGACCTTTACCCCGCTCGGGGTCGAGGTGGCCGGGAACCGGAACTGGGTCCAGTTCGGCACCCCCTGGCTGCGGTTCCAGCCCTCCGAGTTCGCCAAGCTGGCGATCGTGCTCTGGGGCGCGGACAACCTGGCTCGCAAGCAGAAGATCCTGGACCGGCCCCGCGAGCTGGTCCCGTTCCTGGGCTTCAGCGCGATCCTGGTGCTGCTGGTGATGCTGCAGCGAGACCTCGGGACCGCCATCATCATGGGTGGGATCATCGTCGTGGTGCTCTTCCTGACCGGGGCGCCGCTGCGGGTGCTGGGGCTGGTCCTGAGCCTCGCCATGGCTGCTGCCACGGCCATGGTGGTCGCCTCCCCGAACCGGATGAACCGGGTGCTCGGGTACCTCAACCCCACCGCTGACACCGACGGCGTCAACCAGCAGCCGATGCGGGCGATCTACTCGCTGGCCTCCGGCGGCTGGTGGGGCGTCGGGCTGGGACAGAGCAAGCAGAAGTGGGGGATGCTGGTCGAGGCCCACACCGACTTCGTCTTCGCGATCATCGGCGAGGAGATGGGGCTGGTCGGCACCCTGTCGGTGATCGCGCTGTTCACCACCCTGGTCTGGGCGGCGTTCCGGATCGGGCGGCGCTGCCCCGACCCGTTCATTCGGAACCTGGCGGTGGGGGTCGGGGCCTGGTTCATGGTCCAGTCGGTGCTCAACATGGCGGTCGTGATGCGGCTGCTGCCGGTGATCGGGGTGACCTTGCCGCTGGTGTCGTACGGTGGCTCCAGCCTGCTGGCCAACCTGGCTGCGCTCGGCCTGCTGGCCGTGTGCGCGCGGCAGGAGCCGGCAGCGCGCCGGGCAGCCGCGCGGCGGGATCGTAAGCCGGCGGCCCGGGTGACCGCCGTGGTCGACGGCCGACGCGGCTGAAAGGGGAGCAGATGGTCAGCATCGCGCTGGCGGGGGGCGGCACCGCTGGGCACACCTCGCCCTTGATCGCGACGGCGGAGGCCCTGCGGGCGGTGAAGCCCGACGCCTCCATCACCTGTGTCGGGACCCCGAAGGGGATCGAGTCCCGGGTGATCCCGGCCGCTGGTCTGGACCTCCAGCTGGTGCCTGCGGTGCCGCTGCCCCGGACTCCCGGGATCGACCTGGCTACGATGCCGGGCCGGCTGTCCGGTGCGGTGCTGAAGGCCCGCCGGATCCTGCGGCGGGTCGGCGCCCAGGCGGTGGTCGGCTTCGGTGGGTACGCCTCACTGCCGGTGTACCTGGCGGCCCAGCTGCTGCGGCTGCCTGTGGTGGTGCACGAGCAGAACGCCCTGCCAGGAGTGGCCAACCGGGTCGGGGCGCGGTTCGCGACAGCGGTCTGCGTCTCCTTCCCCAACACCGGGCTGCGCAACCAGCAGTTCATCGGGCTGCCGGTCCGGGCCGCCATCGCGGGTCTGGACCGGGCCGCTCGCCGGCCGGCCGCTCGCGAGACCCTCGGCCTGCCGCAGGAAGGGCCGGTGCTGCTGGTCAGCGGCGGGTCCCAGGGCGCGGCGCGGCTGAACAGCGCGACCCAGGGGGCACTGGACGAGCTGCTCGCGGCCGGGGTCAGCGTGCTGCACGTGCTCGGCCCCAAGAACCTGACCGGGGCCACGATGAGCCGCAGCCACGTCGGGACCGGGGCCCGCTACCAGCCGGTCGGCTACGTGGATGCGATGGAGGACGCGTACGCGGCAGCCGACCTGATGGTGGGCCGCTCCGGCGCCGGCACCGTGGTGGAGACCGCCGTCGTGGGCCTGCCGACGATCCTGGTGCCACTGCCGCACGGCAACGGGGAGCAGGCGAGGAACGCCACCTCGCTGGTGGCGGCCGGGGGAGCCCGGCTCGTGGCCGACAAGGAGCTCACCAGTCAGCGGCTGCTGAGCGAGGTGCTGCCCCTGGTCACCGACGCAGCAGCCCTGGCCCGGATGGCACGCGCCGGTCAGGACCTGGTCCCCCGTGACGCGGCCGCGACCCTGGCCCGGATCGTGATCGAGGCGGCCCGGTGAGCCTGCGCCGCCCGGTGGCGGTCCAGCCCCTGGACACCCTCGGCGACGTCCACTTCATCGCCGTCGGTGGGGCCGGGATGAGCGGGATCGCCCAGCTGTACGCCGAGCGCGGGGTCCGGGTCTCGGGCTCAGACCGGGCCGACAGCCCGGTCCTGGCCCAGCTGCGGGCCGCCGGTGTGACGACCTTCGTGGGTCACGACGCGGCCCAGCTCGGCCAGGCCAGCACGGTGGTGGTCTCCTCGGCGGTCCCTTCCACCAACCCTGAGCTGGTGGCGGCCCAGGAGCGGGGGCTGCTGGTCTGGCACCGCAGCACCGCCCTGGCCGCGCTGATGCTGGGAAAGGTCGCCGTCAGCGTCGCCGGCACCCACGGCAAGACCACCACCTCGGCGATGACCGCGACCATGCTCGCGGCTGCCGGGGCCGACCCGTCGTACGTGGTCGGGTCACCGCTGCAGGACTCGGGACGCAGCGCCCACCTCGGGCAGGGGCCGGCCTTCGTGGTGGAGGCGGACGAGTCCGACGGGAGCTTCCTGCAGTACCCGACCCGGATCGCGGTCGTCACCACCGTCGAGGCGGACCACCTGGACAGCTGGGGCACCGCGGCTGCCTACGCGGCCGGTTTTGCCGACTTTGCCACCGCAGCCGGGGTCGAGGTCCTGGTCACGGACGCGGACGACCCGGGCTGCCGCGACCTGACCGGCACGGTCCGGCAGCGGGGCGGCCGGGTCCGGACTGTGGGGGAGAGCTCCGACGCCGACATCCGGCTGCTGGACCTGCGCTACCCCGCCGGCGGGGCCCGCTGCCGGCTGCAGTGGGAAGGTCAGCAGGCTGAGCTGGTCCTTGGTGTGCCGGGAGCCTTCAACCTGCACAACGCCGCTACTGCCTTCGCGGTCGGGCTGGAGCTGGGGTCGGACCCGGCGGCCCTGCTGCGGGGGGCAGCGCAGTTCCGGGGGACCGAGCGGCGCTTCCAGCCGGTGGCCGAGGTGGCGGGGGTGACGATCGTCGATGACTACGCCCACCACCCGACCGAGATCACCGCTACCCTGACCGCGGCCCGGGCTCTGGGGGCGCCGCGAGTCGTAGCCTGCTTCCAGCCTCACCTGTACAGCCGGACCCGGGACTTCGCCGCTGACTTCGGTCAGGCGCTGGCGTCCGCGGACCTGGTCCTGGTGACCGATGTGTACCCGGCCCGCGAAGAGCCCGTCCCCGGTGTCAGCGGGGCCTTGGTGGCTCAGGCGGCCGAGGCCGCCGGGGCCAGCGTCTGCTACGTCGAGCGGCTGGACGAGGTGCCCAGCGCCCTGGCCCGGCTGGTCTGCCCGGGCGACCTGGTGCTGACTCTGGGAGCCGGTGACATCACGACCGTCGGGCCTCGGCTGGCTGCCGTCCTGGAGCGACCGGATGCCGGCTGATCGCCTGCCGGTCGCCGATGCCACCGGTCGGCTGCGACGCCGCCGGGTGGCGTCCCGGCGGCGGTGGTGGCTGCGGGCCGGGGTCGTGGTGGCGGCGGTGGTGGTGCTGGGGGCCCTCGGCTTTCTGGTCTGGTTCAGCCCGGTGCTGGCGGTCGGCTCGGTCGAGGTGCGGGGGACTTCCCTGCTCGGGGCGCCTCTGGTAGAGCAGACCGCCCAGGTGCCGCACGGCGTCCCGCTGGCCCGGGTGGACACCGCCGGCGTCGAGCGGCGGGTGCTGACCCTGCCGGAGGTCAAGCAGGTCGAGGTCACTCGGTCGTGGCCGACCACGGTGGTGGTGCGGGTGACCGAGCGGCAGGCGGTGTACGCGATGTCGTCGGGGTCGGGCTACAGCCTGGTCGACGGTGACGGGGTCTCCTTTCACGAGGTGGTGGACCTGACCCCGGGGCTGCTGGTGGCCAACCTGACCGATCCCAAGGACCAGCGGATGCGACGCGACGTGGCCGTCGTGGTAGCGGTGCTCCCGGACGCGGTGCGAGCCCGGGCGGTGCTGGTCTCGGCCGCCAGCCCCGACCAGATCGTGATCGAGCTCTCGGGCGGGGCCCGGCTGGTGTGGGGCAGCGCGGAGCAGTCCGAGCAGAAGGCTCAGGTGGCGGCGGCCCTGCTCACCCACACGGGCTCCGTGTATGACGTGAGCTCCCCCAGCCACCCAGCGATCACGCGGTGAGTATCATGGCGCAATGAGGCTGGGAATAGCTCATTCAGCCTCAAGGGGTAGGTCAGACTCCCGCGGCGACTCTGAACCTGAGGTCTAGACCTTCGGCGCGTCGGGCGCTTCTTCGTGCATCTGGGGCTCGATGTCTTCTAGCCTGGCCACGACCGGTTACCCCTGCTGGTGACGACGCACTACCGAGGCGGTTCAGTGGCAAGCGCATCCCAGAACTATCTGGCCATCATCAAGGTCGTCGGCGTCGGGGGCGGCGGAGTGAACGCCGTCAACCGGATGATCGAGGCAGGGCTGCGCGGTGTGGAGTTCATCGCGGTCAATACCGACGCCCAGGCATTGCTGATGAGCGACGCCGACGTGAAGCTCGACATCGGCCGTGACCTGACTCGTGGCCTGGGTGCAGGCGCCGACCCGGAGAAGGGACGGCAGGCCGCAGAGGACCACTGCGACGAGATCGAAGAGGTGCTCAAGGGCGCTGACATGGTCTTCGTCACCGCTGGTGAGGGAGGTGGCACCGGGACCGGCGGCGCCCCCATCGTGGCCCGCATCGCGCGCTCGCTGGGGGCTCTGACGATCGGTGTGGTGACCCGTCCGTTCACCTTCGAGGGCCGTCGCCGGTCGAACCAGGCCGAGACCGGGATCGCCACCCTGCGCGACGAGGTTGACACCTTGATCGTGATCCCGAACGACAAGCTGCTCGAGATGACCGACCACCAGGTGGCGATTCTTGATGCCTTCCGGCAGGCCGACCAGGTCCTGATGCAGGGCGTCTCCGGCATCACCGACCTGATTACCACTCCTGGTCTGATCAACCTGGACTTCGCCGACGTCAAGGCGGTGATGTCGAACGCTGGCTCCGCCCTGATGGGAATCGGCAGCGCCCGGGGCGAAGAACGAGCTCGCGCCGCGGCCGAGATGGCCGTCTCCTCGCCTCTGCTGGAGGCCAGCATCGACGGCGCCCACGGGGTGCTGCTGTCGATCGCCGGCGGCTCCGACCTGGGCCTGCACGAGGTCTCGGCGGCGGCGAACCTGATTGAGGAGGCTGCTCACGAGGAGGCCAACATCATCTTCGGCACCGTGATCGACGATGCTCTGGGCGATGAGGTCCGGGTCACCGTGATCGCGGCGGGGTTTGACGGCGGGCAGCCGCCGAAGCGCGCCTTTGCTCGCCCCGAGCCACGCCCGGCCCCGGTGGCCACGCCCCGGCCCGTCGAGCCACCCCGAACCGTCCCGACGCACCGGCCGGTCGAGCCGATGCCCCCCGCGCCAGACCCTTGGCGCTCCCGGCCAGCCCCGCCGCCGGCCCCCAGCGGCGGCGGCGACGACCTGGACATCCCCGAGTTCATGAAGTAGCTGAGTGTTCAGCTACTGGCGTCCGCCTGAGCAGAACCAGGGGGTCGGAATCGCCTTCACCGACCGGTTCGGTGGGTTCAGCCGGGGGACCTTCGCTGAGCTGAACCTGGGCCGGACCGACGTGGACGACCCAGCAGCCGTGGCGGCCAGCTTCCGTGCGGTCACCGCCGCGATCGGTGTCGACCACGTGGCCACGGCCCGTCAGACCCACAGCACGATCGTCTACCCGGTCGCTGGCCCGCAGGACTGGCCCCCCGGGGCGGAGCTGGGCAGCTCACTGCCGGGCGGGCGGCGGCTCCCAGAGGCCGACGCCCTGATCACCCGGGCCCCGGGAGTAGCCCTGTGCATCCGGGTCGCTGACTGCGTCCCCGTCCTGCTGGCCGACTCTCAGGCCCGCGTGGTGGCTGCTGCCCACGCCGGGCGGGTCGGGCTGGTCGCAGGGGTGCTGGAAGCGACCCTGGACGCCCTGGAGCAGGCAGGCGCTCGGCAGGTCAGCGCCTGGATCGGGCCGCACGTCTGCGGGCGGTGCTACGAGGTCCCCAGCGAGATGGCCGAGCAGGTCGCAGCCCGGGTCCCCGCCACCCGGTCGCGGACCCGGGAGGGAACGGCCAGCCTTGACCTGGGGGCGGGCTGCGTCGCTATCCTGCGCTCGCGGCAGGTCGAGGTCCGAGACGTCGGGCGCTGCACCCTGGAGTCGCCCGACCTGCACTCGCACCGTCGCGACGGCGCCGGCGCCGGTCGGCTCGCCGGCCTGGTCTGGCTGGGTTGAGACGGCCTTGCCACACTGGGGTTTCTCTGGTCTGGCCGGGCTGAGACCGGGTACTGGCGCAGGGGTTTCTCGGCTCCGGCTGGGTCGAGCCTGCGTGTCGGGGGTCGCTTCCCCTGATCTGGCGGCGACGGCGGCTAGCCTCATCGCCGAGGCGTATCAGGAGGAACCATGCCCGAACTGATCAAGCGCGGCGCTGCCTGGCTCGGGCTCGTCGCCGACAACCGCTACGACGACCGGGGCGAACCGGTGGACGCCGAGGTCACCGAGGCGGTCTACGACGCGTACCCCCTGGAGGCCGACGAGCCGAGTGCCAGCATCCACCAGCTCCCGACCCGGGCTCCAGAGCCAGAGCCGGCCCCGGTCCTGCCACCGGCCCCGCGGCCGGCCGACCTGTCCCGGATCATCACCGTTCACCCGCGCACCTTCAACGACGCCAAGACCATCGGCGAGCACTTCCGCGACGCGGTGCCGGTGATCATGAACGTCACTGAGATGGAGGACTCCGACGCCAAGCGGCTGGTGGACTTCGCGGCGGGGCTGATCTTCGGTCTGAGAGGGACTTTTGAGCGGGTCAGCAACAAGGTCTTCCTGCTCAGCCCGCGGGAGGTCGTGGTCACCGCCGAGGACAAGGAACGCATCGCGGGCGGCTTCTACAACCAGAGCTGACTGTCGACCTGATGTCGAGACTCGACGCTGAAATCATGAGAGATCGTTCCCCATGCTTGGTGCCTCTGTGAGCCCTGCGTTAGCCTGGGCAGGCCGGTCGACAGTGGTTCGCCGACCGCTGCCCGGCACTGTAGTCCCGCTTGGCCCCACATTCTCCCACGAGGTGCACAGATGACGATGACGCTGGACGAGGTCCGTAAGACCCGGTTCCACATGTCCCGCCGCAATGGCTACGAAGTGACGGACGTCGACATCTTCGTGGACAAGGTGGAAGCCACTCTGATGACCATCGGCGAGCAGAACGAGCACCTGCGTCGCCAGCTCGAGGCCGCTCAGGCTGGTGGCGCCAGCCCCGAGATGCAGGCCGAGAACGACCGGCTCCGGGCCGAGGTGTCCAGGCTGCAGCGGGCCGCCGAGGACAACGCCAACCTCGCCATGGAGAACGACCGGCTCCAGGCCGAGCTGGACCAGGCTCGTTCCGGCGGCGGTGACCAGGGCCTGGTGGAGGAGAACCAGCGCCTGCGCCACCTGGTCGAGTCTCAGGCGCGCAACGGCGCGGAGGCGGCCCAGCTCGCTCAGGAGAACGAGCGGCTGCGGGCCCAGGTCGACGAGCTGAACGCCCGCCCGGTGGCCGAGGACGGCTCGGTCAAGGGCGTCCCGGTCGTGGTGAGCACGAGCCAGGAGGCGAGCGCCGCCGTGGTCCGGCTCGTGCAGCTGGCCACCGAGCAGGCCGAGGCCCTGGTGAACGAGGCGAAGGCGGACGCCGTTCGCCGGACCGCAGAGACCGACGCCCACGTCGAGCGGGTGACCCGCGAGGCCCATGCCGAGGTGGAGCGGATGACGAACGAGGCCAAGGCTCGGGTCCAGGCCCTCACGACCCAGGCCCAGTCCGCAGCCAGCCGGCTGGAGCAGGAGTCGACCTCTGAGGCCAAGCGCCGCCTGGACGAGGCCGCTCAGAAGGCCCACGAGACCACGACCGACGCTCGGACCCGTGCCGACCGGGTGGAGTCCGAGGCCCGGGTGAACGCCGAGCGGATGGTGCAGGAGGCCCAGATCCGGGCCGCTGCCGTCGACCGGGAGGCGCAGCAGCGCCGCTCCGAGCTGTTCTCAGCGCTGGAGACCGAGCGCGACGACCTGATCGGGAAGGTCTCCCACCTGAGGGACTTCGAGAGCGCCTACCGCCGTCAGCTGGTGGACCACCTGACGACCCAGATCGAGGGGATCAAGAAGGGGGTCTTCGAGCCCACCGACGTGCCGGTCCTGGTGCCGCGGGACAGCGCGCGGAGCGGCTCGCCGACGCCCCGGCTGGACGCCCTGATGGGCGGTCAGCAGGGCTGAGCCCGAGCCAGGCTCTCCGAGGGCGCCCCGGCACCGGGGCGCCCTCTGCGCACTCTGGGCCCCCAGCGGTGGCGGGTCGTGTATCGTCACGGCGGTCAGCTGTCGTGGAGAGGATCTCATGGCCACCACGCGTCGCAACCAGACCGCCGTCTCGGCCCAGAGCCAGACGGCTGCCCAGCCCGGTCCAGCGGAGCCGGTGATCCCGGTCGGTGAGGGTGAGGAGCCCTGGACCACCGCCGAGCTCGCTGAGCAGCGAGCCGAGCTGGTGGCCGAGGTCTCGCGGATGGAGCGAGCCATCGAAGTGGCGCGGGCCGAGCTGGCCCAGCTGCTGCGCGACGGCCCAGACGGCGCCGGGCGTGACCCGGCCGATGTCGGCTCCAGCAACTTCGAGCGCGACCAGGAGATGTCCCTGGCCCAGAACGCGCTGGAGATGCTGGAGCAGAGCCAGCTGGCCCTGAGGCTCTTCGACGCCCGCCAGTACGGGACCTGCGAGAGCTGCGGCGAGCCGATCGGGAAGCTGCGGCTGCAGGCCTTCCCCCGGGCCACCATGTGTGTGCGCTGCAAGCAGCGTGAGGAGCGTCGATAAGCGGGTCGGCGCGGGCGGTGGTCCCGGCCCGCGCGGCACGGCTCCTGGCGGCCGCGGTTGGCGCTGCGGGGCTGGGGCTCGACCTGGTCACTAAGGTCCTGGCGGTCACCTACCTGGACCCGGCTCGTCCGGTGCCGCTGCTGGGCGGTCTGGTGACCCTGCGCCTGATCCGAAACCCCGGCGCTGCCTTCAGCATGGGAGAGAACGTGACCTGGCTGTTCTCGCTGCTGGCGGTGGTGGCCCTGGCTGTCGTCCTGGGGTGGCTTGCGCCGCGGGTCCGGGTCCGCTCCTGGGCCGTGGTCACCGGGCTGCTGGTGGCCGGGATCTGCGGCAACTTCGTGGACCGGGTGTTTCGGGAGCCAGGATTTCTGCGCGGGCACGTGGTCGACTTCATCCAGCTGCCGTACTTCGCCATCTTCAACGTCGCCGACATCTGCCTGACGGTGGCAGCCGGCCTGATCATCGTGCTGTCGCTGGGAAACCGGCCCAGCTACGACGGGACCGTACAGCAGCGAGCAGAGCAGGAGCCGTCATGAGTGTGCACCTTGTGCCCGACGGGCTGGACGGGGAGCGGGTGGACGTGGCGGCGTCCCGGATGATCGGGGTCAGCCGCTCCCGGATCGAGCAGCTGCTGGCGGCCGGCGGGGTGCTGGTCGACGGTCAGCCGGTTGCGAAGTCCTTCCGGCTCCGGGCCGGGGCGATGCTCGAGGTGACCCTGCCGGTGCCGACTGGACAGGTGACGGTGACTCCGACCCTGGTCGGCGGGATCGCCATCGTCCACGACGACGCCGACATCGTCGTGGTCGACAAGCCAGCCGGGGTGGCTGCCCACCCCAGCCTCGGCTGGGACGGCCCCTCGGTGGTCGAGCACCTGGCCGCAGCCGGGTTCCGGATCTCGACCTCTGGCGCCCCGGAGCGCCAGGGGATTGTGCAGCGCCTGGATGTCGGGACCTCCGGGCTGATGGTGGTCGCGAAGAGCGAGCGGGCGTACACGGTCCTCAAGCAGGCCTTCCGGGACCGGACGGTGGGCAAGGTCTACCACGCCCTGGTGCAGGGCTACCCGGACCCGCTGGAGGGGACCATTGAGGCCCCGATCGGGCGGCACCCGGGCCACGACTGGAAGATGACGGTGGTCGCCAGCGGGCGGCACTCGGTCACCCACTACCGCACCCTGGAAGCGCACCACCGGGCCTCGCTGCTGGAGGTCCACCTGGAGACCGGACGGACCCACCAGATCCGGGTCCACATGGCGGCCGTGCACCATCCCTGCGTCGGGGACCCGCTGTATGGGGCGGACCCGGTCCTGAGCCAGCGCCTGGGTCTGGTGCGGCAGTGGCTGCACGCGGTCGAGCTCTCCTTCCAGCACCCGACCACCTCGTCCCAGGTCACCTTCACCTCGACCTACCCAGAGGACCTGCGACAGGCCCTGGAGGTCGTGCGGACCTGGTGAAACACCGGTAAAGTCACAGCGTGCGGAGAGCAAAGATCGTGTGCACGCTGGGACCGGCCACGGCAGGGGACCAGCTGGACCGGCTAGTGGCGGCCGGGATGGATGTGGCCCGGCTCAACATGAGCCACGGTGACTACCCCGACCACGAGGCGCGGCTCGCCGAGGTCCGTGCCGCGGCTGCCCGGGCTAGGCGGGCCGTGGCGGTGTTCGCCGACCTGCAGGGTCCCAAGATCCGGCTGAAGCGGTTCGCCAGCAGCCCGGTCACCCTGGTCAGCGGGGCCACTTTCACCATTACCACCGACGAGGTCGACGGCGACGTCCACCGGTGCTCGACGACCTTCAAGGGCCTGCCGGGAGACGTCAGCCCGGGGGACACGATCCTGGTCGACGACGGCCGGATCGAGCTGCGGGCCACCGAGGTCACCGCGACCGACGTGGTCTGCGAGGTCGTGGTCGGCGGTCCGGTCAGCAACAACAAGGGCATCAACCTGCCCGGCGTCGCGGTGAGCGTGCCTGCGCTCAGCGAGAAGGACACCGAGGACCTGCGCTGGGCCCTGCGCAACGGCGTCGACCTGGTGGCGCTGTCATTCGTCCGCAGCGCCCACGACATCCGCGACGTGCACCGGGTGATGGACGAGGAGGGGCGCCGGGTCCCGGTGATCGCCAAGATCGAGAAGCCGCAGGCGGTCGAGAACCTGGACGACATCATCGACGCCTTCGACGCCTTCATGGTGGCCCGCGGCGACCTGGGGGTGGAGCTTCCGTTGGAGGAGGTGCCGCTGGTCCAGAAGCGCGTGATCCGGGCTGCCCGGAAGTGGGCCAAGCCGGTGATCGTGGCCACCCAGATGCTGGAGTCGATGATCTCGGCCCCCCGGCCGACCCGGGCCGAGGCCTCCGACGTAGCGAACGCGGTCCTGGACGGCACCGACGCGGTGATGCTGTCGGGGGAGACCAGTGTCGGCGCCTACCCGGTGGAGGCGGTCTCGGTGATGAGCCGGATCATCGCCAACGTGGAGGAGCACGGCTTCGCCGGCATCAACGAGATCAGCTGGGACCCGCACACCACGGGCGGGGTGATCGCCATGGCCGCAGCCGCGATCGCCAACCGGCTGGACGCCCGCTACCTGCTGGCCTTCTCGAAGTCCGGCGACACCGCCCGGCGCCTGTCGCGGCTGCGGGCCAAGATCCCGCTGCTCTGCTTCACCCCGAGCGAGGCCACCCGCCAGGAGCTGGCGCTGGCCTGGGGAGTGACCGCGTACACCACCGCTGAGCACAGCGAGATCCAGGACCTGCTGGACGAGGTCGACGTGGTCCTGGGCCAGGAGGGGCTCTGTGACCGGGGCGACCGGCTGGTCGTGGTGTACGGCTCGCCGATGGGGATCCCGGGCAAGACCAACACCCTGCACGTGCACCGGTACCACCCGCGCGACAGCTGGGACCCGATCGACTAGACCGGCCCTGGTGCCCGAGAGGGGAGTCGAACCCCTACGCCCTTGCGGGCAGACGGGTTTGAGCCGTCCGCGTATGCCATTCCGCCACTCGGGCGAGCAGCGCGGTTCAGTATAAGGGCCGGCTCGAGGGCCGTAGGATGCTCCCTGTGACACAAGTACCGACAGACCAGACCAGTGGCGCCGCCCCCCGGCGGCGGGTCCTCGTCGCGGAGGACGAGGCTCTGATCCGGCTCGACCTGGTCGAGCTCCTCACCGACGAGGGCTTCGAAGTCGTAGGACAGGCCGGCGACGGCGAGGAGGCGGTCGAGTTCGCCCGCTCCCTGAAGCCGGACGTCGTGGTGATGGATGTGAAGATGCCCCGGCTGGACGGAATCTCCGCCGCCGAGACGATTGCCGCCGAGCGGATCGCCCCGGTGGTGATCCTGACGGCTTTCTCCCAGCGGGAGCTGGTCGGGCGGGCAGCCGAGGCCGGCGCCATGGCGTACGTGGTGAAGCCGTTCGACGCCTCGGACGTGGTGCCAGCCATCGAGATCGCCGCCGCCCGCTTCGCACAGATCCTGGCGGTCGAGTCCGAGGTCTCTGACCTAGAGGAGCGACTGGCCTCCCGCAAGGCCGTCGACCAGGCCAAGGGGATTCTGCAGGAGGGGCTGGGGCAGACGGAGGCTGAGGCCTTCCGGTGGATCCAGAAGACCGCCATGGACCTGCGCAAGTCGATGCGGGAAGTGGCCGAAGAAGTCATCAACCACCACAAGGCCGGGCAGGCCAAGGGCAAGAAGACCAGGTCCTGACCAGTTGCGGGGGAGGTGCCTGGCGCTGGTGGCGGGCCACGGCCGCAGCCGGCACTAGGCTGCCGGCATGGCGGAACCCACGACACCTAGGCTGCTTCTGATCGACGGCCACTCGGTCGCGTACCGGGCCTTCTACGCGCTGCCGGTGGAGAGCTTCGCCACCAGCACCGGCCAGCACACGAACGCCGTGTACGGGTTCACGTCGATGCTGATCAACGTGCTGCGCGACGAGCAACCGACCCATGCGGCGGTCGCCTTCGACGTCTCCCGCACCACCTTCCGGACCGAGCTGTTCCCCGACTACAAGGGCAACCGGTCAGAGTCTCCGCCCGAGCTCAGCGGGCAGGTGGCGCTGATCAAAGAGGTCCTCGACGCGCTCCAGGTGGTTCACCTGGAGCTCGACGGGTACGAGGCCGACGACATCATCGCCACCCTGGCGACCCAGGCCCCGCAGCAGGGGCTCGAGGTTCTGATCTGCACCGGTGACCGGGACGCGATGCAGCTGGTCACCGACCAGGTGACCGTGCTCTACCCCCGCAAGGGCGTCTCCGACCTGGCCCGGATGACCCCCGCCGCGGTGCTGGAGAAGTACCTGGTCAGCCCGCAGCGCTACCCCGAGCTGGCGGCCCTGGTCGGCGAGACCAGCGACAACATCCCGGGCGTGCCCGGGGTCGGGCCGAAGACCGCCGCGAAGTGGCTGGAGCAGTTCGACGGGCTGGAGAACCTGGTTCGGCAGGCAGAGTCGGTGACCGGCAAGGCGGGGGCGACCTTCCGCTCGATGGTCGATCAGGTGGTGACCAACCGCCGGGTCAACGCCCTGCTGCGGGACCTGGAGCTGCCGGTGAGCGTGCCTGACCTGGAGCGGCGCCCCTGGGACCGGGAGGCGGTGCACCGGCTCTTCGACCAGCTGGAGTTCCGGGTGCTGCGGGACCGGCTGATGGAGGCCCTGCCGCCGGAGGAGGAGGTCCAGGCCGAGGGTGGCTTCGAGCTGGCCGGTGACGTGCTGGAGCCAGGAGCGCTGGCGGCCTGGCTGGCCGAGCACGGCAGCGGGGAGCTGACCGGGATCGACGTCGCCGGGAGCTGGGGGTCCGGCGCGGGCGACCTGCGGAGCCTGGCCCTGGCCAGCGCGGACGGCACGGCCGCCTTCGTTGACACGAGCCGGCTGGACCCGTCCGACGACGCGGCCCTGGCAGCCTGGCTGGCCGACCCGTCCCGTCCCAAGGCCCTCCACGACGCCAAGGGCCCGCTGCACGGGATCTGGGCCCGGGGGTGGGAGCTGTCCGGGCTGGTCAGCGACACCCAGCTCGCGGCCTACCTGCTGCGGCCCGACCAGCGCACCTATGACCTGGCCGACCTGGCACTGCGCCACCTCAAGCGCGAGCTCCGCCTGGATGCCGGCGCAGCGTCGGAGCCGGAGCCCGACCAGCTGCCGCTGGACTTCGCCGACGAGCCGGCCCCGGCCACCGACGAGGCTGCCCGTACGGCGATGCTGCGGGCCCGGGCCGTGATCGACCTGGCCGGCTCTCTCGCCGAGGAGCTGGCGCAGCGAGGCGAGGCCAGCCTGCTGCAGGATGTCGAGCTGCCGCTGCTGCGGACCCTGGCGGTGATGGAGCGCACCGGGATCGCGGTCGACACGACGCTGCTGGACGAGCTCTGGAAGCGCTTCGACGGCCGGGTCGCCGCGGCCGAGACGAACGCGTACCAGGTGATCGGCAAGAAGATCAACCTGGGGTCGCCGAAGCAGCTCCAGGTGGTGCTCTTCGACGAGCTGGGGATGCCCAAGACCCGGCGCACCAAGTCCGGCTGGACGACCGACGCCGACGCTCTGGAGGGCCTCTTCGCCAAGACCGAGCACCCCTTCCTGGCCCACCTGCTGGAGCACCGCGACGCGATCCGGCTGCGCCAGACCGTCGAGGGGCTGCAGAAGGCGGTCGCTGACGACGGGCGGGTCCACACCACGTACCTGCAGACCATCGCCGCGACCGGGCGGCTCAGCTCGACCGACCCGAACCTGCAGAACATCCCGATCCGGACCGAGGCCGGTCGGATGATCCGGGCCGCCTTCGTCGTCGGAGACGGCTACGAGACCCTGCTCACCGCCGACTACAGCCAGATCGAGATGCGGATCATGGCCCACGCCTCGGGCGACCAGGGACTGATCGAGGCCTTCCGCTCGGGTCACGACTTCCACACCGTGATGGCCAGCCGGGTCTTCGGGGTCGCCGCCGACGAGGTCTCGGCGACTCAGCGGGCCCGGATCAAGGCGATGAACTACGGCCTGGCGTACGGGCTCAGCGCGTACGGGCTGTCGCAGCAGCTGGGCATCACCTCCGACGAGGCCAAGGTCTTGATGGAGGAGTACTTCGAGCGCTTCGGCGGGGTCCGTGACTACCTGCAGGGGATCGTGAACCAGGCCCGTCGCAGCGGGTACACCGAGACCATCCTGGGCCGGCGCCGCTACCTGCCCGACCTTGGCAGCTCGAACCGGCAGCGCCGCGAGATGGCCGAGCGGATGGCTCTCAACGCCCCGATCCAGGGCTCCGCGGCCGACATCATCAAGGTGGCGATGCTCGATGTCGAGGCCGGCCTGGCCGACCAGGGGCTGCGGAGCCGGATGCTGCTCCAGGTCCACGACGAGCTGGTGCTCGAGGTCGCCCCGGGCGAGCGGGAGCAGGTCGAGGCCCTGGTCCGGGAGCGGATGACCCAGGCGGTCGACCTGAGCGTGCCGCTGGACGTCTCGGTCGGTGCCGGTCGCTCCTGGTTCGACGCGGCGCACTGACCTGGTCCAGCCCTCCCACCGGCGGCTGGCATCATGGTCCAGACCTGACTGCGCCGACCAGGAGCCTGATGACCGCCGTACCAGCCACCGAGCACCGCTCGTCCCAGACCCTGGAGCAGTCGGCCGCCGCGACCGTGGTGCTGCTGGTGGGAACCGTGGTGCTGTCGATGGTGGTCTCCGGGGCGTACCTCGACTACGTCCAGGAGTGGTTTCGCCCGTACCTGCTGGCGGCCGGGCTGGCCATGGAGGGGCTGGGGACCTGGACCCTGCTGGAGGCTGCCGAAGGGCGACCCGCGGCTGGTCACCACCACCGGATGCCCCGGGTGGGGCTGCTGCTGGTGCTGCCGGCGCTGCTGTTCACCCTGGCCACCCCGTCGTCGCTGGGGGCGATCGCGGGGAACCAGGCCGTGGCGCCGGTGGCCGGCCCGCGCCTGGAGCTGGAGCCGCTGCCGACCGACCGGGTCAGCGAGCTCAGCCTGGCCGACTACCAGGAGCGCTACCAGGCGGGGCGCCGCAGCGACCTGGTGGGCCGGGCGGTACGGCTGACCGGCTTCGTCGCTGCACCCCGCGAGAACCAGGCGGGGTGGACCCTGAACCGGTTCCGGGTCTTCTGCTGCGTGGCTGACGCCCAGCTCTTCTCGGTGGTGGTCACCGGCGCCCCGATGCCGCCGGGGGCTGAGGTCTGGGCCGAGGTCGAAGGAGTCATTGACCTGCCGGCCAGCGGCTCCGTGCCGGTGCTCCAGGTGAGCCGGGTCCAGGTAGTCCCGGTACCGCAGAGGCCGTACCTGTGAGGTCGACCGCGCGAGTCTGGCTGCTGCCGATCGGCTGCCTGGCGGCCGTGGTGGCCCTGCTCCAGTACACGCTCCGGCGGGGAGCGCCCCTCAGTCTTGACGGTGCTCTCGGGGCCTGGGCCACGCTGCTGGTGGGGATTGTGGTCCAGGCGGTCCCGTTCCTGGTGCTGGGGGTGCTGGTGTCGGGGGCGATCGCGGCCTTCGTCCCGGCGGACCTGCTGGCGCGGATCACTCCCCGCTCGGCGCTGCTGGCGGTGCCTACGGCCGGGGTGGCGGGGATGGTGCTGCCGGGCTGCGAGTGCGCTTCGGTCCCGGTGGCTCAGTCACTGCTGCGACGGGGCCTGTCGCAGGCCGCGGCCCTGGCCTTCCTGCTGGCGGCCCCCGCGGTCAACCCGGTGGTGCTGGTAGCGACCGCGGTCGCCTTCCCGGGGAACCCGCGGATGGTCTGGGCCCGGCTGCTGGCGTCGCTGCTGGCCGTGGTCGCGGCGGGATGGCTGTGGCTGCTGGTCGGCGGGACAGGACGGATGAAGCCGCAGCAGGCCCACGACCACCCCGACGGCTCGCGCGCCAGCCAGTTCCGGGCCACCGCGGTGCACGACCTGGTCCAGGCGGGTGGCTTCCTGGTGGTCGGCGCCGCGGTGGCGGCGGCCGTCAAGGTGCTGGTCCCGGTCGGGGTGCTCAGCCTGGTCGGGGAGAACCTGTGGCTCGCGGTGGTGCTGATGGCTCTGCTGGCGGTGGTGCTGTCGCTGTGCTCGGAGGCGGACGCCTTCGTCGTCGCCTCCTTCAGCACTGTCTCGCCGACCGCTCAGCTGGTCTTCCTGGTGGTGGGCCCGATGGTGGACATCAAGCTCTTCGCGATGCAGTCGGGCGCCTTCGGGGTCCGGTTCGCGAGCCGGTTCATGCCACTCACCCTGGCCTGCTGCGTGGCCTCCGCGGTGCTGGTCGGCAGTCTGCTGCTGGGCCAGTGAGGGCGTTTGTGACCCGGTGTTGCCGCGCGATAGGCTGACTCGGGCGCGGCGACCTGCGCGGCTTCGGCATGGAGTAGGTCGTGCACGTACGGGCTGGTTCCGACAACACTGGCTGGCGGCGGCGGTCGCTGTGCGCCGGACGACACAATCCATCGGAGCCCTACTACATGACCTCAACGTTCGAGGCGCCGCAGGTCGCGATTGATGACCTCGGCTCTGACGAGGACTTCCTCGCCGCGATCGACGCGACCATCAAGTACTTCAACGACGGCGACATCGTCACCGGCACCGTCGTGAAGGTCGATCGGGACGAGGTCCTGCTCGACATCGGCTACAAGACCGAGGGTGTGATCCCCTCCAAGGAGCTCTCGATCAAGCACGACGTGGACCCCTTCGAGGTGGTCCAGGTCGGCGACGAGATCGAGGCCCTGGTTCAGCAGAAGGAGGACAAGGAGGGCCGCCTGATCCTGTCCAAGAAGCGCGCCCAGTACGAGCGCGCCTGGGGCACGATCGAGAAGGTCAAGGAGTCCGACGGTGTGGTCACCGGCCGGGTCATCGAGGTCGTCAAGGGCGGCCTGATCGTCGACATCGGGCTGCGCGGCTTCCTGCCCGCCTCGCTGGTCGAGATGCGCCGGGTCCGGGACCTGCAGCCGTACGTCGGCCAGGAGCTCGAGGCCAAGATCATCGAGCTCGACAAGAACCGCAACAACGTGGTCCTGTCGCGTCGGGCCTGGCTGGAGCAGACCCAGTCCGAGGTTCGCCAGAACTTTCTCACCCAGCTCCAGAAGGGGCAGATCCGCCGCGGCGTGGTCTCCAGCATCGTCAACTTCGGTGCCTTCGTGGACCTGGGCGGGGTCGACGGCCTGGTGCACGTCTCCGAGCTCTCCTGGAAGCACATCGACCACCCGTCCGAGGTGGTCGAGGTCGGCCAGGAGGTCACCGTCGAGGTGCTCGAGGTCGACATGGACCGGGAGCGGGTCTCGCTGTCGCTGAAGGCGACCCAGGAGGATCCGTGGCAGACCTTCGCCCGGACCCACCAGATCGGGCAGATCGTGCCGGGCAAGGTCACCAAGCTGGTCCCGTTCGGTGCCTTCGTCCGGGTCGAGGAGGGCATCGAGGGCCTGGTCCACGTCTCTGAGCTGGCCGAGCGCCACGTCGAGATCCCCGAGCAGGTGGTGTCGGTCAACGACGAGGTGATGGTCAAGATCATCGACATCGACCTGCAGCGGCGCCGGATCTCGCTGTCGCTGAAGCAGGCCAACGAGGGCATCGACATCGCTGCGGACGACTTCGACCCGGCGCTGTACGGCATGACCGCCTCGTACGACGAGCAGGGCAACTACATCTACCCGGAGGGCTTCGACCCGGAGACCAACGAGTGGAAGCCCGGCTACGAGGAGCAGCAGGCCGCCTGGGAGCAGCAGTACGCCGAGGCGCACGCCCGCTGGGAGGCGCACAAGCGGCAGGCCGAGGAGGCCGAGAACGCCGAGAACCAGGCCGCGGTCAGCGCCGGCAGTGCCACCTCGTACGCGGCGGGCAGCTCGTCGGCCGAGGGCTCGCTGGCCTCGGACGAGGCGCTGCAGGCGCTGCGCGACAAGCTGACGGGCAGCAACAGCTGATCTCGCACAGGTCGACGGTGGGCTCCCGCTCTGGCGGGGGCCCACCGTTGCGTCTCGGTCTGACCGGCGGCATCGGATCGGGCAAGTCCACCGTGGCCGAGCTGCTGCGGCGGCGGGGCGCGGTGGTCATCGATGCTGACCTGCTGGCCCGCGAGGTGGTGGAGCCCGGGACGCCTGGCCTGGCTGCCCTGGTCCGGCTCGTCGGCGAGCAGGTCCTGCTGCCCGACGGGCGCCTCGACCGGGCAGCGCTGGGGCGGCTGGTCTTCGCCGACCCAGCGCTGCGGGCCCAGGTGGAGCAGGTGGTCCACCCGGCCGTACGGGCCCGGGCCGCGGAGCTGGAGGCCGCGGCCTCACCCGGCTCCGTCGTGGTGCACATGATCCCGCTGCTGGTTGAGACCGGCCAGCAGGACGACTTCGACCAGGTGATCGTGGTCGATGCCGACCCAGCCACCCAGCTGGCCCGGGTCCAGGCCCGTGACCACCTGGACCGGGAGCAGGCTCAGGCCCGGGTGGCGGCTCAGGCCAGCCGGGAGCAGCGGCTAGCAGCTGCAGACCTGGTGATCGACAACTCGTCGGACCTGGCTGCCCTGGAGGAGCAGGTTGACCAGGTGTGGCGCAGACTGCGGCCGGCGTAGGGGCACCGGAGGGCCGCCCTCCAGCAGACGACCGGCAGGTGCCTCGTGAGAAGGATGGGGCTGGTCACGCTGCCGTCTCGGTCCTGAAGAGCCAGGCCGGCGAGGTCGAGCGGCCGCGGCGAGCCCACCGACGCCGTCGCAGGAGTGAGCTGTCAGGGGCGACGACTAGGCTCGCCGCCATGCGATCGAAGGACCTGGTGCAGAGCAGGGCGCCGTTGCGGGTGCAGGCTGACTTCGAGCCGGCCGGCGACCAGCCGGCGGCTATTGACGAGCTGGAGCGCCGGATCCGGGCCGGGGAGCAGGACGTGGTGCTGCTCGGGGCCACAGGCACGGGCAAGACAGCGACCGTCGCCTGGCTGGCGGAGCGGCTGCAGCGGCCGGTGCTGGTGATGCAGCCGAACAAGACCCTGGCTGCTCAGTTCGCCAACGAGCTGCGCCAGCTCTTCCCCGACAACGCGGTCGAGTACTTCGTCTCGTACTACGACTACTACCAGCCCGAGGCGTACATCCCCCAGACCGACACCTACATCGAGAAGGACTCCTCGCTGAACGAGGAGGTCGAGCGGCTCCGCCACAAGGCGACCTACTCCCTGCTGACCCGGCGCGACGTGATCGTGGTGGCGACCGTGTCGGCGATCTACGGCCTGGGCACCCCGGAGGAGTACCTGGACCAGGCGATCCGGCTCCATGTCGGGATCGAGCACGGCCGTGACCTGCTGCTGCGCCAGCTGGTCGACATCCAGTACGTCCGCAACGACCTCGCCGCGACCCGCGGCACCTTCCGGGTCCGGGGCGACACCGTCGAGGTCTTCCCGATGTACGAGGAGCTGGCCTGGCGGGTGGAGTTCTTCGGCGACGAGGTCGAGGCGCTGTCAGTGCTGAACCCGCTGACCGGTGAGGAGCAGCACCAGGACAAGGAGATGTACATCTTTCCCGCCACTCACTACAGCGCCGGGGCGGAGCGGATGGAGCGGGCGATCCAGACCATCGAGACCGAGCTGGCCGAGCGGCTGGCCGAGCTGGAGGCCGACCAGCGGCTGCTGGAGGCGCAGCGGCTGCGGATGCGGACCACCTACGACATCGAGATGATGCGCCAGATCGGCAGCTGCTCGGGGATCGAGAACTACTCGCGCCACATCGACGGCCGCAGCGCCGGCAGCCCACCGAACTGCCTGCTCGACTACTTTCCCGAGGACTTCCTGCTGGTGATCGACGAGTCCCACGTGACCGTCCCCCAGATCGGGGGCATGTACGAGGGAGACATGTCCCGCAAGCGGATGCTCGTGGAGCACGGCTTCCGCCTCCCCAGCGCCATGGACAACCGGCCGCTGCGCTGGGAGGAGTTCGTGGAGCGGATCGGCCAGACGGTGTACCTGTCGGCGACGCCCGGCGCGTACGAGCTGGCCAGGACCGACGGCTTCGTCGAGCAGCTGATCCGCCCGACCGGCCTGGTGGACCCGGAGATCGTGCTGAAGCCGACCAAGGGCCAGATCGACGACCTGATGGGCGAGATCCAGGCCCGCGCCGAGCGCGGCGAGCGGGTGCTGGTGACCACGCTGACCAAGAAGATGGCCGAGGACCTCACCGACTACCTCCTCGGCAACGGGGTCCGGACGCGCTACCTGCACTCCGAGGTCGGCACCCTGCGCCGGATCGAGCTGCTGCGCGAGCTGCGGCTGGGGGAGTACGACGTGCTGGTCGGGATCAACCTGCTGCGGGAGGGGCTGGACCTGCCGGAGGTCTCGCTGGTGGCGATCCTGGATGCCGACAAGGAAGGCTTCCTGCGCAGCGAGCGCTCCCTGATCCAGACCATCGGGCGCGCGGCCCGCAACATCGGCGGTCAGGTCCACATGTACGCCGACCGGGTCACCCCGTCCATGCAGCAGGCGATCGACGAGACCAACCGGCGCCGGGCCAAGCAGCTGGCCTACAACGCCGAGCACGGGATCGACCCGCAGCCGCTGCGGAAGCGGATCGCGGACCTGGCCGACCTGCTAGCCCGCGAGGACGCGGACACCCAGTCCCTGGTCAGCCCCCGGGGCCGCGGAGCCAGCCGGCAGAAGACCCCGGTGCCGGCGCTGGCCGCCGAGGTGGCCAGGCGGGACCTGTCCGGTCTGCCGGCCGGCGAGCTGGCGGACCTGGTGACCGAGCTCACCGAGCAGATGCACGCCGCGGCCGCCGACCTGCAGTTCGAGGCCGCGGCCCGGCTGCGTGACGAGGTGGCCGAGCTAAAGCGGGAACTCAGACAAATGCTGGAGGCTACACGTTAGAGTGAGGCCTTCAGCAGGGGGAGCGCGCGTCTCCTCCCAGGAAGGGTCACTGGTGCACGTCACAGCCCTGGCTTGGGGCATCACCCTGGCGGTGATGTTCGCCGTGCTCGCCTTCGATGTTCTGATCATCGGACGGAAGCCGCACGAGCCCTCGACCCGGGAGTGCGCCATCGCCATCTCCGTGTACGTCGGAGCAGCCCTGCTCTTCGCCGCCGGGGTGTTCTGGCTGCGGGGCTCCCAGTACGGCGCCGAGTTCCTGCTGGGGTGGCTCACCGAGTACTCGTTGTCGATCGACAACCTCTTCATCTTCCTGATCATCATGGCCAAGATGCGGGTGCCCCGGCACCTGCAGCAGTACGCCCTCATGGTCGGGATTATCCTGGCGCTGGTCTTCCGGGCCGTCTTCATCGCTGTCGGCGCCGCCCTGATCTCGCAGTTCGCCTTCGTCTTCTTCGTCTTCGGCGGCTTCCTGATCTACACCGCTGTCGGGCTGGTGCGTGACTACTTCAAGGACGACTCCGAGGACGAGGTCACGCAGAGCTGGGTGATCCGTACGGTGAAGAGCCGGTTCCGGTTCTCGGACGGGTTCCACGGCTCGAAGCTGCGGGTGAAGATGGACGGCGCGACCTCCATGACCCCGATGTTCCTGGTGATCGTGGCCCTCGGCAGCACCGACCTGCTGTTCGCCCTGGACTCGATCCCCGCGATCTACGGCCTGACCAAGGAGCCGTACCTGGTCTTCACCGCCAACGTCTTCGCCCTGATGGGGCTGCGCCAGCTGTACTTCCTGCTCGGCAACATGCTGCGCCGGCTGGTCTACCTGTCGCTCGGGCTGTCGGTGATCCTGGCCTTCATCGGGGTCAAGCTGCTGCTGCACGCGATGCACGAGTACCACCTCGACCGGAGGCTGGGCTTCAACGGAGAGCTGCCGATGTGGGTCTCGCTGGCCGTGATTGTGGGGACCCTGCTGGTGACCACGGTCGCCAGCCTGGTCAAGTCGGCGCACAGCCCCGAGCTCAGCGACGAGACCTCATCGGAGTAAGGCCTAGCAGCAGCGGCCAGGGCGGTTCTCGGCTAGCGGGCCGGGCCGACGTCGAGGCCGTCGGCGCCGCTGACAGCGCTGGGGGAGAGACGCCCGGTGATCCAGCCCAGCAGGTTGGCGTCACTGCCGCTGACCGGGACCGAGCCCCCGTACGCGCCCACGACGGCCTGGTAGCCGCTGCTGGACTGGATCGTGATCCGGGGCCCGGCGGCCAGGTCGCTGCGGCGGCGGACGTTCCACGCCAGCAGCCAGCGCGCCAGCCGTGGGTCAAGGTCGACGAAGGAGAAGCCGCAGTCCAGGTCGATGTGGTGCAGGACGACCTCGTTTAGCCTGGCCAGCGGGAGGTCAGCGATGGTCAGTCGGTCCCCGGCCGGCAGCCGCCACTGCTCCTGGCTGAGCGCGGAGAAGGTCTCGGTGAGCTGCCCCGCGGTGGTGTCGAGGTCGATCTGGAGGTCCAGCGGGCTGCGTCGGGAGCCGGCCTCCAGCTCGCGCAGGTCGTCGTCGGGGTCCAGCTGGAAGGGCTCCCCGGCGACCACGCGCTGCACCGCCTGCCGCAGCGCGTCGGCATTGCGAGCCAGGTGGGTCGCCAGGTGGGCCCGGGTCCAGCCCGGCAGGATGGTCGGCTGGGTCCAGTCGGCCGCCGAGATCGTGATCGTGTCGCCCAGCAGCCGCTGGGTACTGGCCATCTTGCACCGTCTGACCGCGGCCAGAGCGGTGTCGCCGGCAGCATCAGGAACGGTCATGGGAACCAACCTAGGGCACGTCGGGACCGGTCGGGGTAGCCGGGCTCACGGCGGGCTGGCCCCTACCATGTCCGGGTGATGAACCGACTGATGGTCCGAGGAGCACGCGAGCACAACCTCAAGAACGTCTCCCTGGACCTGCCGCGGGACGCCCTGATCGTGTTCACCGGCCTGTCCGGCTCGGGGAAGTCGTCGCTGGCCTTCGACACCATCTTTGCCGAGGGGCAGCGCCGCTACGTCGAGTCGCTGTCGGCGTACGCGCGGCAGTTCATCGGGCAGATGGACAAGCCGGCCGTCGACTTCATCGAGGGCCTGTCGCCCGCGGTCTCGATTGACCAGAAGTCCACCTCCCGCAACCCCCGCTCCACGGTCGGCACGATCACCGAGGTGTACGACTACCTGCGGCTGCTCTACGCCCGGGCCGGTCGGCCGCACTGCCCCGAGTGCCACGAGCCGGTGACCCGGCAGTCGCCGCAGCAGATCGTGGACCGGCTGATGGCCCTGCCGGAAGGGACCCGGTTCCAGGTGCTCGCGCCGGTGGTCCGGGGCCGCAAGGGGGAGTACGTCGAGGTCTTCACCGAGCTGGCGACGGAGGGGTACGCCCGGGTCCGGGTCGACGGCGAGGTGCACCAGCTGACCAGCCCACCGCGGCTCGACAAGCAGAAGAAGCACACCATTGAGGTGATCGTGGACCGCCTGGCGGTGAAGCCGGAGATGAAGCAGCGGCTCACTGACTCGGTCGAGACCGCGCTGCGGCTGGCGCAGGGGGTCGTGGCGGTGGACTTCGTCGACCGGGCGGGCGACGCTCCCGACCAGGAGCGGCGCTACAGCGAGAAGCTGGCCTGCCCGAACGAGCACGACATCTCGATCGAGGAGCTCGAACCGCGGCAGTTCTCCTTCAACGCGCCCTGGGGGGCCTGCCCGGAGTGCTCCGGGATCGGCACCACGATGGAGGTGGACCCCGAGCTGGTGGTCCCCGACGACTCGCTCAGCCTGGCCGAGAACGCGATCGCGGTCTGGGCCTCGCCGACGGTGTCGGGCTACTTTCAGAACGTGCTGGCCGGGCTGGCCTGCAGCGAGGGCTTCTCGATGGACACCCCCTTCTGCCACCTGCCGGCCCCGGTCCGCCACCTGCTGCTGCACGGGGCCGGCGACCCGGTCCTGGTCCGCCACCGCAACCGGTACGGCCGGGTCCGCACGTACTCAGCCAGCTACGAGGGCGTGATCGGGTACGTGAAGCGCCGCCACAGCGAGGCCGAGACCGACAGCGCCCGGGACCGGATGGCGGAGTACATGCGGGAGATCCCCTGCTCGGCCTGCCACGGCGCCCGGCTCAAGCCGACCTCGCTGGCCGTCACCCTGGGCGGGCTGAGCATCGCCCAGGTCGCGGACCTGTCGATCGCCCAGGCCGCCGACTTCCTGGCCAGCCTGGAGCTGACCAGCCGAGAGGCGCAGATCGCCGAGCGGGTCCTGAAGGAGATCCAGGAGCGGCTGCGCTTCCTGCTCGACGTGGGGCTGGACTACCTCACCCTGTCCCGGCCGGCCGGGACCCTGTCGGGTGGGGAGGCGCAGCGGATCCGGCTGGCGACCCAGATCGGCTCCGGGCTGGTCGGGGTGCTGTACGTGCTGGACGAGCCGAGCATCGGGCTGCACCAGCGCGACAACCGGCGCCTGATCGACACCCTGCTGCGGCTGCGGGACCTGGGCAACACCCTGATCGTCGTGGAGCACGACGAGGACACCATCCGCTCCGCCGACTGGGCTGTCGACATCGGGCCGGGGGCGGGTGAGCACGGCGGGTCGGTCGTGGTGAGCGGACCGGTCCCGGAGCTGCTGGCCAGCCGGGAGTCGCTGACCGGGGCGTACCTGTCAGGGCGACGCAGCATCGCCCTGCCGGCCCAGCGCCGGCCGGGGAACGGCCGGGCGGTCACGGTGGTCGGGGCCCGGGAGAACAACCTGCGCGACCTGACCGTCGCCTTCCCGCTCGGGCAGCTGGTGTCGGTCACCGGGGTCTCCGGGTCGGGCAAGTCAACCCTGGTCAACGGGATCCTGTACACCGCCCTGGCGCGGCGGGTCTACAACGCCAAGACCGTCCCGGGCCGCCACCAGCGGATCGACGGGCTGGACGCGGTGGACAAGATCATCCACGTCGACCAGTCGCCGATCGGGCGTACGCCCAGGTCCAACCCCGCTACCTACACGGGGGTCTTCGACCGGGTCCGGGCGCTGTTCGCCGAGACCCCGGAGGCGAGGGTCCGCGGCTACCAGCCGGGCCGGTTCTCGTTCAACGTCAAGGGCGGCCGCTGCGAGGGCTGCGCCGGGGACGGCACGATCCGGATCGAGATGAACTTCCTGCCCGACGTGTACGTGCCGTGCGAGGTCTGCCACGGCGCCCGCTACAACCGGGAGACCCTGGAGGTCCGCTACAAGGGCCGCACCATTGCCGAGGTGCTCGACATGCCGATTGAGGAGGCGGCCGAGTTCTTCGCCGCGATCCCGGCGATCGCCCGTCACCTCACCACCCTGGTCGAGGTGGGGCTCGGCTACGTCCGGCTGGGGCAGCCCGCGCCGACCCTGTCCGGCGGCGAGGCGCAGCGGGTGAAGCTGGCCGCCGAGCTGCAGCGCCGGGCCACCGGACGCACCATGTACGTGCTCGACGAGCCCACCACCGGGCTCCACTTCGAAGACGTCCGCAAGCTGCTGGGGGTGCTGGGCCGCCTGGTGGACGCCGGGAACTCCGTGGTCGTCATCGAGCACAACCTGGACGTCATCAAGACCTCCGACTGGGTGATCGACCTCGGCCCGGAGGGCGGCTCCCGCGGCGGGCAGCTGGTGGCCCAGGGCACCCCAGAGCAGGTGGCCGCCACGCCCGGCTCGTACACCGGCCAGTTTCTGGCGCAGGTGCTGGCGGGGACCTCGGTCCCGGTGGCGCCTCGTCCCCGAGGAGCCGGGAGGACCAGCCCGTCCCGGTCGGGGAGCCGCCGCAAGCGCTGACCGGCCCTCGCGCGGCCGGCGCCGAGCACCACGCGCCCGGGCTGGCCGGGTCTGGGTAGGGTGAGCGCTGTGGCAGACCCGGCAACGTACCGGCCCCCTGCGGGCTCGATCCCGCTGGACCCTGGGGTGTACCGGTTCCGGGACCCGGCCGGCACCGTGGTGTACGTGGGCAAGGCCAAGTCCCTGCGGCAGCGGCTGAGCTCGTACTTCGCCGACCCGTCCAGCCTGCACCCGAGGACCCGGACCATGGTCACCACCGCCGTCAGCGTCGAGTGGACCGTGGTCGGCACCGAGCTCGAGGCGCTGCAGCTGGAGTACTCCTGGATCAAGAAGTACGACCCTCGCTTCAACATCAAGTACCGCGACGACAAGTCGTACCCGTGGCTGTGCGTGACCTGGTCCGAGGACGTTCCCCGGGTCTTCGTCGGGCGGGGGAGCAAGCGCCGCGGCTGGCGCTACTTCGGCCCGTACGGGCACGCCTGGGCGATCCGGGAGACGGTCGACACGCTCCTGTCGGTCTTCCCGGTCCGCTCCTGCACGGCCGGGGTCTTCCGCTCGGCGCGGGCCAGCGGACGGCCCTGCCTGCTGGGCTACATCGACAAGTGCTCGGCGCCCTGCACCGGCCGGATCGACGAGGAGGCCCACCGGGAGCTGGTCGCCGACTTCTGCCAGTTCCTGGGTGGGCAGTCCTCGGCGGTGGTGAGGCGGCTGGAGCAGGAGATGGCGGCCGCGGCCGGCAACCTCGAGTACGAGCGGGCGGCGGTCCTGCGCGACCAGCTGACGGCGCTGCGGCAGGCTCTGGGGCGCAACGCGGTGGTGCTGCCCGACGGCACCGACGCGGACGTGGTGGCGATGGCGGTCGACCCGCTGGAGGTCGCGGTCCAGGTCTTCCACGTCCGCGACGGGCGGGTGGTCGGTGAGCGCGGCTGGGTCGCGGACCGGGCCGACGACGCCGAGCCGGCGCAGCTGGTGGAGTCGTTCCTGCTCCAGCTGTACGGGGGACTGGTGACGGCCCAGGCAAGCGACGAGGAGCGGCGGCGGGCGGTCCCGGGCCGGATCCTGGTGCCGCAGCTGCCGGCCAGCGCCGAGGTGCTGCAGACCCTGCTGGCCGAGGAGCGGGGAGCCCCGGTCCAGGTCCGGGTGCCGCAGCGCGGCGACAAGAAGGCGCTGCTGGAGACCGTGGCCCGCAACGCCGCCGAGGCCCTGGCCCGGCACAAGGCCAGGCGGGCCTCCGACCTGACGACCCGGAACCGGGCGCTGGAGGAGATCCAGGAGGCGCTCGGGCTGGCGACCGTGCCGCTGCGGATCGAGTGCTTCGACATCTCGCACCTGCAGGGCAGCGACACCGTCGCCTCCATGGTGGTCTTCGAGGACGGCCTGGCCCGCAAGTCGCAGTACCGCCGGTTCGTGGTCCGTACGGTGGCCTCGGACGACACCGGCGCGATGCGGGAGGTGCTGGAGCGCCGGTTCCGCCGGCTGCTGGAGGAGCAGGAGCTGGCGTCGGACCCGGACGCGCTGGTGGACGCCGAGACCCGGGCGCCGCGCGGCTTCGCCTACCCGCCGGCGCTGGTGGTGGTCGACGGGGGCGCCCCGCAGGTGGCGGCGGCCGCCGAGGTCCTGGGTGGGCTGGGGCTGACCGACGTGGCCCTGTGCGGCCTGGCGAAGCGGCTGGAGGAGGTCTGGCTGCCGGAGCAGGACTTCCCCGTGGTCCTGCCGCGGACCAGCGAGGGCCTGTACCTGCTGCAGCGGGTCCGCGACGAGGCCCACCGGTTCGCGATCAGCCACCACCGGCGGCGGCACTCGGCCTCGGTGCTGGAGTCGCTGCTGGACCAGGTCCCGGGCCTGGGTGAGGTCCGCCGCAAGGCGCTGCGGCGGGAGTTCGGCTCCCTGAAGAAGATCCGGGCCGCCACCGAGGAGCAGATCGCGGCGGTGCCGGGCTTCGGCCCTCGGCTGGCGGCGGCGGTCGTGGCCGCGGTCGCCGCTCAGCCGTCCGGTGAGGTGGTCAACCTCACCACTGGCGAGGTGGTGGCGGACTGACGCCGAAAACCGGCGATAATGAGGCGGTGTCGAGCGACAGCCAGCCCCAGTCGAGAGTCGTGGTGATCACCGGGATCTCCGGTGCTGGTCGGCGGACTGCTGCCCACGCCATGGAGGACCACGGCTGGTACGTGGTCGACAACCTGCCGCCGGCCATGCTGCCGCGGCTGCGCCGCCAGCTGCTGGACGACGGGGTGGGTCGGCTGGCGGTGGTGCTGGACGTCCGCAGCCGAGGCAGCTTTGACGAGCTGCCGGCGGTCTTCGACGAGCTCCGGCAGGCGGGGGTACAGCCCGAGATCTGCTTCGTCGAGGCCAGCGACGAGATCATCGTCCGCCGCCAGGAGTCCTCACGCCGGCCGGTTCCGCTGCAGGAGGACGGGCGGATGCTGGACGGGATCCAGCGCGAGCGCCGGCTGCTCTCGACGCTGCGGGCGAACGCCGACCTGGTGATCGACACCTCCTCGCTGACCGTGCACCAGCTGGGCCAGCGGGTGGCCCACGCGTACGGCGGCAGCGCCCGCGACCAGCTGCGGGTGACGCTGGTCTCGTTCGGCTTCAAGAACGGGGTCCCGGTCGACTCCGACATGGTGCTGGACGTGCGCTTCCTGCCGAACCCGCACTGGGTGCCGCAGCTGAGGCCGCAGACCGGGCTGAGCTCGGCGGTCGCCGAGTACGTGCTCGGGCAGGAAGCCGCGCAGCCCTTCCTGGAGCGGGTCCTGGAGCTGGTCGAGACGGTTCGCCCCGGCTACGTACGGGAAGGCAAGCGCCAGCTCCAGATCGGGATTGGCTGCACCGGCGGCAAGCACCGCTCGACAGCCGTCGCGGAGGAGCTGGCCCGGCGGCTGCGGGGCACCGGGCTGACCGTCGCGGTGATCCACCGGGACCTGGGGCGGGAATGAGCGACCACCTGGCCCCGCTGCCGGCGGTCGTGGCTCTGGGCGGGGGCCACGGGCTGTCGGCCACTCTGACGGCGCTGCGGCGGCTCACCGACCGGGTGACCGCGGTGGTCACGGTCGCCGACGACGGCGGCTCGTCGGGCCGGCTGCGTCAGGAGCTGGACTGCCTGCCCCCAGGGGACCTGCGGATGGCGCTGGCGGCGCTGTGCTCCGACGACCGGGAAGGCCGGCTGTGGGCCGACGTGCTGCAGTCCCGCTTCGAGGGCACCGGGCCGCTGGCCGGCCACGCGATCGGGAACCTGCTGATCGCCGGGCTCTGGCAGCGTCTCGGCGACCCGGTCGAGGGGCTCGACATGGTGGCCCAGCTGCTCCGGACCCGGGGGCGAGTGCTCCCCATGTCCGCGGTCCCGCTGACCATCGAGGCCGACGTGGTCGGCCTGCTGCCCCAGGCGCCGGACGAGGGCTCGGTGGTCCGGGGCCAGGCAACAGTGGCCAAGACCCCTGGCCAGGTGCTGCACGTACGGCTGGACCCGACCCGACCGCCGGCGCACCCAGCCTCCATCGCCGCGGTCCAGGCCGCGGACTTCGTGGTCCTGGGCCCCGGCTCCTGGTTCACCTCGGTGATCCCGCACCTGCTGGTCCCCGAGCTGGAGGAGGCGATCATCACCGCGCCGGGCAAGCGGGTCCTGATCCTGAACCTGGTGCCGGCGGCCGAGACCGCCGGCTTCACCCCGAGCGCCCACCTCGACGTGCTGGCTGAGCACGCCCCCCGGCTGCGTCTGGACCACATCATCGCCGACGAGCGGTTCGTGGCCCACGACCGCCACCTGCAGTGCTTCTCTGAGAGCCTAGGCGCGCGGCTGCACGTGGCCCGGCTCGGGGCCCGGGACGGCTCGGCCAGGCACGACCCGCTGCTGCTGGCGTCCTCCCTGGCCGAGGTCTTCGGGGTCTGAGGGGCAGCCCCCCGCCAGCCGCCGAACCGACTGTGTCAAGATAGCCCAATGGCACTGACCCAGCAGGTAAAGGCGGAGCTGGCCACGGTGGTCACCACCAGGCCGTGCGACCGGCGAGCGGAGGCCGTTGCCATGCTACGTTTCGCGGGCGGCCTGCACATCAGCGCAGGCCGGCTGGTGATTGAGGCCGAGCTCGACACCGGTGCCGCGGCGCGCCGGCTGCGGGCCACCATCGCTGACCTGTACGGGCTGAGCTCGGAGCTGGTGATGGTGAGTTCCTCCGGGCTGCGGCGGGGCCGGCGCTACCTGGTTCGGGTTCTCAAGGACGGCGAGGCACTCGCCCGCCAGACCGGCCTGGTCGACCACCGGGGCCGGCCCGTACGGGGCCTGCCGCCGGCTGTCGTCGGCGGCGGGGTCTGCGACGCGGTGGCGGCTTGGCGCGGGGTCTTCCTGGCTCACGGCTCACTGACCGAGCCGGGCCGCTCCAGCGCCCTGGAGATCACCTGCCCCGGCTCTGAGGCCGCCCTGGCGCTGGTGGGGGCGGCCCGGCGGATGGGGATCATGGCGAAGGCCCGGGACGTCCGGGGGATCGACCGGGTGGTGATCCGTGACGGCGACGCGATTGCGGCGATGCTGACCCGGCTCGGGGCGCACCAGACGGTCCTGATGTGGGAGGAGCGCCGGGTCCGGCGCGAGGTGCGTGCCTCGGCGAACCGGCTGGCCAACTTCGACGACGCCAACCTGCGCCGTTCGGCCAAGGCGGCGGTGGCGGCCGGGGCCCGGGTGGAGCGGGCCCTGGAGATCCTGGGTGGAGAGGTGCCCGACCACCTGCTCAGCGCTGGCCGGGTGCGGCTGGAGCACAAGCAGGCCTCGCTGGAGGAGCTGGGCTCGCTGCACGACCCGGTGCTCACCAAGGACGCTATCGCCGGGCGGATCCGGCGGCTGCTGGCGACAGCCGACCGCCGCGCCCACGAGCTGGGGATCCCGGACACGTCGACCGTGCTCCCGCCGGACTTCAACGAGCTCGACTGACCTGGCCCGGGGGGAGCGCCACGGGGGTCTGTTCGACTAGGCTGAGAGAGTCCAGTTTCACCGACCGGGGCGTCCTGGCTCCGGTAGACAAGGAGACCCTCCGCATGGTCAAGGTTGGTATCAATGGCTTCGGTCGGATCGGCCGCAACTACTTCCGCGCCCTCATCGCCTCCGGCGCTGACCTCGATGTGGTGGCCGTCAACGACCTCACCGACAACAAGACGCTCGCCCACCTGCTCAAGTACGACTCGATCCTGGGCCGCTTCCCGGGCGAGGTGACCTACGACGACGAGGCTCTCTACGTCGACGGCAAGAAGATCAAGGCCTTCGCCGAGAAGGACCCGGCTGCGCTGCCGTGGAAGGAGCTGGGCGTCGACATCGTGATCGAGTCCACCGGCTTCTTCACCGACGCCACCAAGGCCAAGGCCCACCTCGACGCGGGCGCCAAGAAGGTCCTGATCTCCGCCCCGGCGAAGAACGAGGACATCACCATCGTGATGGGCGTCAACGACGACAAGTACGACCCGGCCGCCCACCACATCATCTCCAACGCCTCCTGCACCACGAACTGCCTGTCGCCGATGGCGAAGGCCCTCAACGACGGCATCGGGATCGTCAAGGGCCTGATGACCACCATCCACGCGTACACCCAGGACCAGAACCTGCAGGACGGCCCGCACAAGGACCTCCGCCGGGCCCGGGCCGCCGCCCTGTCGATGGTCCCGACCACCACCGGCGCCGCCAAGGCGGTCTCGCTGGTGCTGCCCGAGCTCAAGGGCAAGCTCGACGGCTACGCCATGCGGGTCCCGACCCCGACCGGCTCGGCCACCGACCTCTCCTTCGAGGCCTCCCGCGAGACCACGGTCGAGGAGATCAACGAGATCGTGAAGAAGGCCGCCGACGGCAAGGTGCTCGTCTACACCGAGGACTCCATCGTCTCCAAGGACATCGAGACCGACCCGGCCTCCTGCATCTTCGACGCCCAGCTCACCAAGGTGATCGGCAACCAGGTGAAGGTCGTCGGCTGGTACGACAACGAGTGGGGCTACTCGAACCGGCTGGTCGACCTGACCGCGCTGGTCGGCTCGAAGCTCTGACCGGTAGCCCGAGGAGGTTGAGCAGGTGAAGTCAGTACCCAGCCTCGGCGGCCTCGCCGGCAAGCGCGTCCTGATCCGCTGCGACTTCAACGTGCCGCTGGACGGCGACACGATCACCGACGACGGGCGGATCCGGGCGGCGCTGCCGACCCTGACCGCGCTGCGGGAGGCGGGCGCCCGAGTCGTGGTGCTGGCCCACCTGGGCCGTCCCAAGGGGCAGGTGAACCCGAAGTACTCCCTGGCTCCGGTGGCTCGCCGGCTCGGCGAGCTGCTGGGGACCGAGGTGAAGCTGGCCGCTGACGTGGTCGGCCCCTCGGCCCAGGCGCTGGCCGCCGGCCTGGCCGACGGTGAGCTCGTGCTCTGCGAGAACGTCCGCTACGAGCCAGGCGAGGAGAGCAAGGACGAGGCCGAGCGCCAGGCCCTGGCAGCGAAGTACGCGGCCCTGGCCGACGTCTTCGTCTCCGACGGCTTCGGTGTGGTGCACCGCAAGCAGGCCTCGGTGTACGACGTCGCGAAGCTGCTGCCGAGCGCGGCCGGGTCCCTGGTGGCCAAGGAGGTCGACGTCCTCGAGCAGCTCACCGCCCGCCCGGCCCGGCCGTACGTGGTGGTGCTCGGCGGCGCCAAGGTCGCCGACAAGCTGGCGGTGATCGACAACCTGCTCCAGGTTGCCGACACCCTCGTGGTCGGCGGCGGGATGGCGTACACCTTCCTCAAGGCCCGGGGCTACGAGGTCGGCGCGTCGATCCTGGACGAGGCCAACGTCGAGACCTGCCGGGACTACCTGGAGCAGGCCGAGAAGGCCGGCAAGCAGCTGCTGCTGCCGGTCGACGTCCGGGTGGCCGACGGCATGGACTTCGAGGCCCGCACCGTGACCGGTGAGGTCGAGGCCGTCGCCGCCGATGAGATCCCGGCCGGCAAGATGGGTCTGGACATCGGCCCGGCCACCGAGAAGCTCTTCGGCGACGCGGTCCGCGGCGCCAAGACCGTCTTCTGGAACGGCCCGATGGGGGTCTTTGAGATCGAGGCCCTGGCCCAGGGCACCAAGGCGCTGGCGACGGCGCTGGCCGAGTCCGACGGCTTCACCGTGGTCGGTGGCGGGGACTCGGCAGCCGCGGTCCGCCAGCTCGGCTTCGCCGACAGTGCCTTCGGGCACATCTCGACCGGCGGTGGGGCCTCGCTGGAGTACCTGGAGGGCAAGACCCTCCCCGGCCTGGCTGTTCTGGAGGACTGAGCGATGGTGCAGCGGACCCCGCTGATCGCGGGCAACTGGAAGATGAACCTCAACCATGTCGAGGCCACCGGGCTGGTGCAGAAGCTGGCCTGGACCCTGGCGGACAAGAGGTACGACCCGGCCCAGGTCGAGGCGGCGGTGATCGTGCCGTTCACCGACATCCGGACCGTGCAGACCCTGATCGAGGCCGAGAAGTACCCGATCGCCTGGGGCGCCCAGGACGTCTCGGCGCACGCCTCCGGTGCGTACACCGGCGAGGTCTCGGTCGACATGCTGGGCAAGCTCGGCTGCCGGTACGTGGTGGTCGGGCACTCCGAGCGCCGCGAGTACCACGCCGAGACCGACGAGCTGGTCAACCAGAAGGCCAAGCGGCTGCTGGAGGCCGGGATCACCCCGATCATCTGCGTCGGGGAGCGGCTGGAGACCCGCAAGGCCGGCGAGCAGGTCAGCTACGTGCTGGAGCAGGTCCGCGGCTGCCTGGCCGGCCTCAGCGCCGAGCAGGTCGCCGGGCTGGTGATCGCGTACGAGCCGGTCTGGGCGATCGGCACCGGCGAGGTCGCCACCCCCGAGGACGCGCAGGAGGTGTGCGCTGCGATCCGCGGCTTGACCGCCTCCGAGCTGGGGCAGACCGCGGCCGACGGGGTCCGGATCCAGTACGGCGGCTCGGTGAAGTCCTCCAACGCGGCCGACATCATGGCGCAGCCTGACGTGGACGGTGCCCTGGTGGGCGGGGCCAGCCTGGACCCGGAGGAGTTCGCCCGGATCGTCCTGTACCAGTCCTAGCCGGCTACCGGATTCACCGACCAGCCCCGGCCCTGCGGCCGGGGCTGGTCCGTTTCGGCCAGACCGGCTGTGTCCGTTACCATTGTCCGGTGAGCTTGCCGCTGATCACCTGGCCTGTTTTCGGGGTCTCCGTCGTGCTGCTGGTGACGAGTGTGATCCTGTCCCTGTTCGTGCTGCTGCACAAGGGGCGAGGCGGTGGCATGTCCGACCTGTTCGGTGGGGGGGTCTCGTCGTCGATGGGCGGCACCAGTGTCGCCGAGCGCAACCTGGACCGGATCACCATCATCATCGCGATCATCTGGCTGGCCAGCGTGATCGCCCTCTTGATCTTCTACCGGTACGGCATCTGACCGCAGCAGCACGTTCTACACCAGGCAACAGCAAGGAGTTCGACTGTGGTCGGAGGAAGTGCCATCCGCGGTAGCCGTGTGGGCGCCGGGCCGATGGGAGAGGCCGAGCGGGGCGACGCCGCCCCGCGGCTGTACGTCTCGTACTTCTGCGCCAACATGCACGAGACCCGCCCCGCGTTCGCTGCCGACGCCCAGGTGCCCCTGGAGTGGGACTGCCCACGCTGCGGGCTGCCGGCCAACCTTGACTCTCAGAACCCGCCGCCGCCGCCGAAGATCCTGCCGTACAAGACTCACCTGGCCTACGTGAAGGAGCGCCGCAGCAGCGCCGAGGCCCGGACCATCCTGGAGGAGGCCCTGCAGGGCCTGCGGGCCCGCCGGGCCCGCGACGAGGTGATCTACTGACCACACTGCCCAGGTGCCCGGCGGGACCGACGCAGAGCCGGACCTCGAAGGCCGGGTCCGGCCTACTCCGGAGGTGGCTCGTCGGCGAGCGGGAGCTCAGTCCGCGACTCGAGCGGCCCGCCGGGCCAGCAGCGCTGCGAGCACCGTGCTGGCCAGTGTCATGAGTGCCCCGAGACCGACGACCATCAACCACCGGCCCGGGTAGGTGCTCGCGATGTAGGCCCAGCCCCACGGCGCGGTCATCCAGGTCAGCGGTCCCTGCGCAATGACGTCGTTCCCGGCGATGACCAGGCCTGCCAGCAGCCCGCCGGTACCGACCGCGATCGCCGTCGCCACGCTGGTGCTCTGGGCAAGCAGGTAGGACAGGGCCGCCAGTGCGGCCGCGACCCAGGGGATGACCAGGGCGGCGTACACCGGGCCCGCCAGGGCGGACCGGTCCGGCTCGGACAGGAACAGCCGGGTGCCGCTGGTCGCCACGACCCACGCGGCGCCGAGTGCCACCATCAGAAAGCACCACCCGCTCAGCAGGGCTGCTGACGCCGCCCGCCACCCCGGAACCCGCATCAGCACGCCTCGCCAGGCGCTGCGCAGCGCTGTCCAGGTCGTGATCCCGACGATCGTACTCGCCACCGGCAGGCCAGCCAGCGTCAGGAGCGCTACCGCGACGTCGGAGGAGTACCAGACCCGGGCCACGGCGACGAGCCCCGCCAGTGGCAGCCACAGAACCGCCCAGAGCCTCCACGGCAGGACGCCTGCCAGCGCCAGGAGCGTCGACCGCCGCCCGGGCCCAGCCGCTAGTGGTTCGGCGGTCATCGTCGGCCCGGTGGAGACAGCCTGCGTACGGCCCGTAGTCTCGTCGGGCGCGGTCTGAACGCGGCGCAGGCCCGGGCTGAGCCGCGGCTGCACCAGGGGTGCCGTGGCCAGCACCACGGCGGCCAGGACCAGTGTCGAGACGGTGCTCAGCACCAGGCCTGGCCACACCGGGTAGGCCCAGGCCGCGGCGTCCGGCTCCAGGTTGAGGCCGTTGGCGTGCACTCCCAGCAGCGGCAGCGTCGGGCGGCGCACCCAGGTCCACGGCCTCAGGTACCAGGATGACAGCTCCGCCTGAAACGCACCGGCGGTCGTCCATGCCATGGCCAGCACGGGAACCACCCCCACCGCCAGTGGCCCCGTGAGACGCGTGGCGGCGAGGCCCAGCAGACCGGCTCCCGTCGTGCTCACCCACATCAGGGCGGCGAAGGTCAGGTAGGAGCCCCAGGGCCCCCAGCCGGCACCCGAGACCTGGGCGAAGACGAGGACGGGCACCAGCCAGCCGAGCTGGCTCAGCAGGGCTGAGGCGGCGATGACCAGGCAGCGGGCGGCCAGGACCGGGACCGGCCCGGTGGCCCGCCACAGGGTGCCGCCGCCGCGCACCCGCTGCTCGCGCCACTCGTACATGGCGCCGACCAGGGCTCCGACGGGCAGGGCCAGTGCGTCGGGGTAGACGCTGAGCCAGGCCAGGATGTTGCCGGCCCACCGGCCGGCGTCCGTGATCAGGCCAGCGCGCATCAGGCTTCGCGACAGGTTGATCGCCCAGGCGGCCAGAAGCACCGTCACCAGGGCCGAGCGCCAGGTGAAGGTACGCCGGGACCGCCCCAGCTCGGCCTGAAGAACCGAGAGGAAGCCGACCCGCTCCGGGGCGGGCGGCGCCGGCGGCACTGGGGTGGCGGTGGCCGTGGCGCTCATCGAGAGACCTCCTCGCCGGTGACCAGGGACAGGTAGGCCGCCTCCAGACCGGCGCCGTCGTCCGGGTCAGCGAGGGCCGACAGGGCACCCTCGAAGGCCAGGCGCCCGGAGACGAGCACCCCGACGTCGTCGGCCATGCGTGCCATCTCTCCGAGCTGGTGGCTGGAGACGAGCACCGTGCGCCCCTGGTTCGCTATGGCCCGCAGCAGGTCACGCAGCTCGATGATGCCCTGCGGGTCGAGGCCGTTCTGCGGCTCGTCAAGGATAAGGACCGACGGCTCGGTCAGCAGGGCCATCGCGAGGGCCAGGCGGACCTTCATGCCGGTGGAGAAGGAGCCGGCCCGCTTGCTGCCGGCCCCGTCCAGGCCCACCTGTGCCAGCAGCGGCTCGATCACGGACGGCGTGGTGCCGGTGAGTTGGCAGTGGACCAGCAGGTTGCGGCGGGCGCTGAGCTGGGGAAAGACCGCCGGCCCGTTGAGCGATGCCCCCACGTGCCGCAGCAGGGAGCGCGACCACGGCTGGCCCAGGATGAGCACCTGGCCGGAGTCGGCCTTCTCCAGGCCCAGGGCGATGCCTAGGGTCGTGGACTTGCCGGCCCCGTTGGGCCCGAGGAGGGCGTACACCCGCCCGGGCCTGGCCGTCAGGTCGAGGCCGGTCAGGACCTGGTGGGAGCCGAAGGACTTGGTGACCCCTCGCAGGCACAGCCCTGCGGGCGCTCCCGCCGGGGCCGGTCGTGCGGGTGGTGGAGTGGTCGGCGGTGCTGAAGTCATGCCTCCACTGTGGTTGCCGGGGCGGCCCTGAAGGTCCCCCGTGGGGTCCGAGACTGGAGCCTGGTCTCCTCCCTCGGGGGGGAGTCAGCGGACGGCGACCAGGTTGTGGCGGAAGGCGTGGACGATCAGCTCGACCCGGTTCGCGGTGCTCGTCTTGGCGAGCAGAGCCTTGACGTGGGTCTTGACGGTCGACTCCGCCAGGTGCAGGCGGGCACCGATCCGGGCGTTCGGGAGGCCCTGGCACACCAGCTCCAGGACCTGGGCCTCGCGGCGGGTCAGGGGCTCGTACAGTCCCTCACCGGGAACCGGTCTGCCACCGGCGGGAGGAGCCGCAGGCGCGGAGGTCTGAGGCTCCGACCGCTCCAGGTGCGCCAGCACCGTGGACGTGATCGCCGGGTCTAGCCACGAGCCGCCCGTACCCACCTGCCGCACCGCCTCGAGGAGGACCCGGGGCGTGGCGTCCTTGAGCAGGAATCCGCGGGCACCGGCGCGCAGGGCCGACAGGACGAGGTCCTCGTCGTCGAAGGTGGTGAGCACCAGGACCGGGACCTGCCGCAGAGCAGGGGACGCGCGCATGGCCGAGATGGTGCTGACCCCGTCGAGCACCGGCATCTGCAGGTCCATCAGGACCACGTCCACCTCGTCGGGGCCGAGTGAGGCCAGCAGGTCCAGGGCTTTGCGACCATCGGCGGCAGTGCCGACCACTGTCATGTCCGGCTGAGCACCCAGGAGCAGAGTAAAGGCGGACACGAGCAGCGCCTGGTCGTCGACCACCACCGTACGCAGCGGGCACCGGTCCTCAGCCATGACGCCCTCCTGCCGGGGCACTACCGCTCGCCGCGCCGCGGACGGGAAGGCAGACCAGGAGCCGGAAGACCTGCTTCTCACCGAGCTCCTCCGGGCCGGCCTGGACGGTACCGCCGACGAGCTCGACCCGCTCGGCGAGGCCGGTCAGGCCTGTGCCCCAGTCCGGCCGCAGCTGCCCAGCGACGGGATTGGTCACCTCGATCCGGAAGGGCTGGCTGGCCTGGAGCCGCAGGCGGGCCGAGCCGGTGCCGTGCCGGATGGCGTTGGTCAGGCCCTCCTGGACCGTACGCAGGACCGTCAAGCGCTGCAGGGCCGACCACGAGGCTCCCAGGCGGGCCACCTCCGACAGGGGTGTGCCCTCGACGCCCAGGTCCAGCCCGGCCGAGCGCGCCTGCGCCACCACGGTCTCCAGCTCACGGAGGTTCGCGGCAGGTCCCGTGTGGTCCGGGCTGCGCAGTACCCGCACCAGGTCACGCACCTCCTCGAGGCTTGCCGCCGCCGTGCGCTCCACGTCCTGGAGGGCCTGGGTCGCGACGGACTCACCGCCAACGGCCAGGGCCGTGGCTGAGCGTACCCGGATCGCGGTCAGGCTGTGCCCGAGCAGGTCGTGGAGCTCGCGTGCCAGCTCCAGACGCTCGTTGCTGGCAGCCGAAGCCCGTTCCTGGGCGACGACTCGTAGGCGCTCAACAGCCAGACGCCGCCGCTGCCAGGCATCTGAGGCGACCATCATGACCGCCACCGCGCAGACGAGCGCCGAGACCGTGCCCGTGATCAGGGCGATCACCGTGGTCGGCATGGACGTGACCCACAGAGCGTTGCGGCCTGCCAGCACGGCCACCACCGGGTTGACCAGGCACCCGGCGAAGGCTACGAGCAGCGCGGCTCTCCGCCACCGCGCCTGCGGGCACCACCGGATGACGGCGTGAAGACTGCACAGAGCCGTGGCTGCCAGGGGGGACAGGCCCAGGTTGACCGGCGAGAGGAAGGTCAGCAGCGAGTAGCCGGCCAGCCCTGCTGCGGTGACTGTGAAGGAGAGCCGCAGCAGACGCTTGCGTACCAGCTGGGCCGCGGCGACCACCACGGTCAGGGCAAGGTGCGTCACATAGGCCGGGTGGGGCCCGAAGCGGGCGATGAAGGACTGCCCGTCCAGGGCCACCACCAGGGCCGCCGCTGCCAGGAGCAGGTCCACGACCGGCAGCGACCAGGGCGCCTCGCGCGGTCCGGCGAGCCGCACCTGGGACCGCCAGTCGGTGGCCTGGGTGAGCAGCGAGTCGTCGGTCATAGCCACTGATGATGGACCATCCAGGCGGCCCGCCCGCGCCAGTCCGCAGCCCGGCCGGCCGCCTGCGGGTGGTCCACCGGCACGCCGGCGGCTGCCGGTACTCTGTGCCCGGGCACGTCGCGACGCCGATTTTCCCTTGTCAGCGCCGGTCGTGGCTGCTCGGGGCTGATGAGCCTGGCCTCGACTGGAAGGAGTCCGATGCGCGTCGGCGTCAGCTACACCCCTGCGCAGGGGTGGTTCCACTCCTGGCTGGACCTTGACCTGGGTCAGGTCCGGGCGGACTTCGACCAGGTCGCTGGGCTGGGACTGGACCACGTCCGGCTGTTCCCGCTCTGGCCGCTGCTGCAGCCCAACCGGGGCCTGGTCCGCCCCAGCGCCCTGGCTGACCTGGTGGCGGTCTGCGACGTCGCGGCCGAGGCCGGGCTGACCGTGAGCGTCGACGCCCTGAACGGGCACCTGTCAAGCTTCGACTTTCTGCCCAGCTGGGTGACCACCTGGCACCGGCAGAACCTGTTCACCGGCCCGGAGGCGGTGGCGGGGGAGATCGCCCTGGTCAAGGCCGTGGCCGAGGCCGTACGGGACCACCCGGCCGTGACCGGAGTCACGCTGGGCAACGAGCTGCCGCAGTACGCGGCTGCCGTCGAGCCGCACCGCCATCCCGACTGCTCGGTGGTGTCGGTGGCCGAGGCTGACACCTGGTTCGGGCAGCTCTTTGGAGCCTTGTCCGACTCGTGGCCGCAGGGGCGCCACCACCACGGCTTCGACGACGACCTGTGGTTCGTCGACCGCCACCCGTTCACGCCCCGCCACGCGGTCACCTGGGGCGCGGCGACCACGGTGCACGCCTGGGTGTTCATGCAGGTCGCGCCGCGGTTCGGCGCCGGCCACCCGGCCCTGGCGGCCTTCCCGCGCTACCTGCTGGAGCTGGCCCGGGCCTGGAGCCCGGACCCGGAGCGGGGCCTGTGGCTGCAGGAGGTCGGCGCTCCCCGCGGGCACGTCGGCGACCCGGCCCGCTACCTCAGCGACGTGGTCGACGCCCTGGTCGGCACTCCCGGGCTGGAGGCGGTCACGTGGTGGTGCAGCCATGACGTGGATCGGTCGCTACTCGACTTTCCCGAGCTGGAGTACTCGCTGGGCCTGCTGACCAGCGACGGCCGTCCGAAGCCGGAGGCCCTGGTGCTGGCCGAGCGGCTTCCCGAGCTGCGGGCCGCTCCCGCACCCCGGGCGGACCAGGGGCCGGTGCTGGACTTCTGTGCCGACCCGCTCACCGGGTCCGGGCGCAGCGTCACCGCACCGACCGGGGAGCTGTTCGCGGCCTGGGTCGAGCAGTACGCAGCCGGTACCGTGCCCCGGCTTCGCCTACAGCAGGCAGTGGTGAAAGGGGATCTGCCCGGCGGCGGCGTCGTCCACGAACCAGAGGGTCCGCTCGACACCGCGGACGTGGCTGGCCAGTGACGACGGGTCTCCGGCGTAGGTCCGACCCAGGGCGTCGGCGCAGTCGGCCCCGGAGGCGATGAGCCACACCTCCCGACAGCGGTTGATCGTGGTCAGCGAGAGCGAGAGCTGCTCCGGCGGCGGCAGCGGGGCGTCCGCCACCCCCACCGCCAGGTTGGGGGTGGGCTCAGCCGACGGGTGCCCCGGGTACAGCGCTGCGACCTGCCCCTGGGGGCCGAGGGTCAGCAGGCAGATGTCGATGGTCCGGCCCTCGATCTCGCGGCCGTAGCTGACAGCGGCGTCGGTCGGGTCCGGGGTCAGCTCGCGCGACGGCATGGGGTGGGTCCGTGCTGGGTCCAGCGGGAAGCTGCCCGCCAGCCGGCTCAGCGCCTGCAGCGACTGCCGCCGCGGGTCGTCGGTCGCCACCAGGGCGTCGTGGGTCCACCACAGCTCGAGCAGCCCGGGATCCATCTCGGTGGCCGTGACCTGCCGGGCCAGGCGCTCGTACGCCAGGTTGGCGACCTGGCCCCCGGTCAGGCAGACCTCGACCTTGCCGAACTCACGCTGGAGCTCGATCAGCCGAGCCAGCAGACTGGCTGCGAGGTCGTCGGCGACCGCCTCAGCCGAGGGGTGACGGCGCAGCAGCGAGCTCAGCATCAGCTGTCCGTCGCTGTCTCGTCGGCCGGTTGCGGGAGGGTGGCCGGCTTCGAGCGGGTGCCCTTCTGCCCGGGCTTCTCGGCCGAGGCCCGGCCGCGGCGGCGCCGCGGCTCAGCCAGAGGAGCGTCGGGGACCGTGGCTGCGGCGCTCGGGCCCTGGCTGGCCCCTGCCCGGTGCAGCAGGGTCTGCAGGGTCTCCTCGTAGATCTCGTCGGGGTCCATCCGCCGGATCTCCTCGGTGAGCAGCTCGTTCACGTCCCGGCGCGGCAGGGCGACGACCCGTCGCGGCTGGCCGGGGATCGAGTACGAGGCGGCGGTGCCGTTCTCCCGGGCTACCACGATCGGGCCACCGAGAGTCTCCAGCACCACCGAGGTGATGCCGGGGCCGGGGGAAGACGTACGGGTGACCTCCACCCTCAGCCGGGACTGCAGCCAGGCCGCCATCAGGTCGGCCGGGGCGTTTTGCCGGGGCGCGCTCACCGTGGCCGACTGCACCCGGGTCGGGTGCTGGTCGAGGGCCGCAGCCAGCAGGGCCCGCCACCTGGTCAGCCGGGTCCAGGCCAGGTCGGTGTCGCCGGGGGCGTGGTGAGCGGCCCGGGCCTGGAGCGCCTTGATCGGGGACGGGTCACCAGCTGCGTCGGTGATCCGGCGGCCGGCCAGCATGCCGAGGCTGTCGAGGGCCGGCTGAGCCGGTGCCGCGGCCGGCCACCACATCACGACCGGGGAGTCGGGCAGCAGCAGCGGCAGGACGGCTGAGTCGGCGTGCTCGCGCAGCTCTCCCGACACTGACAGCACGATCACCTCACCGGGGACGTCCTCGGCCAGGTGGATCTCGGCGTCCATCTTGGTGCTCCGGGCCCCGGTGCTGACGACCAGGACCAGCCGGCTGGGGTGCTCCCGGGCGGCGACCTGGGCGGCCTGGTACACCTTGGTGTAGGTGCGCTGCTCGGCGGCTACCAGCAGGGTCAGCACCATCCCGGAGGCGTTGCCGAGGTTGCGGCGGGCCCGCAGCAGCGCCGCGGCGATCTCGGAGGACTGGGTGTCGGTCAGGTTGATGATCATCGGGTCTCCTTCAGGGCCGGCGCCACATCCGGCCGTCACGGCGGATCATGTCCAGCCCCGACTGCGGCCCCCAGCTGCCCGCCGGGTACGGCTCCGGACTGTCGGGCAGGCTGGCCCAGTAGTCGAGCACCGGGTCCAGGATCTGCCAGCCCAGCTCCACCTCCTCCTGCTGCGGGAACAGCGGCGGGTCGCCCAGCAGGACGTCCAGGACCAGCCGCTCGTACGCCTCCGGCGAGGCCTCGGTGAACGAGCCCCCGTACGAGAAGTCCATGCTGACGTCGCGGATCTCCATCTGGGTGCCGGGGACCTTGGAGCCAAAGCGGACGATGACCCCCTCGTCCGGCTGGATCCGCATCACCAGGGCGTTGCGGCCCAGGTCCTCCACGTCGAGCGCGGTGAACGGGACGTGGGGGACCTTCTTGAAGCCGAGCGCGATCTCGGTCACCCGCCGCGGTAGCCGCTTGCCGGTCCGCAGGTAGAACGGGACCCCGGCCCAGCGGCGGCTGTCGATGCCGAGCCGGATGGCGGCGTAGGTCTCGGTGTTCGAGGTGGCGCGGAAGCCTTCCTCCTCCTCGTAGCCGACCACGGGACGGCCGCCCAGCCAGCCCGGCGCGTACCGGCCGCGGGCGGTGTGCAGGTCGATCCGCTCCGGCAGGGTGACCGCCGAGAGGACCTTCTGCTTCTCCCGGCGCAGGTTGGTGGCGTCGAAGGAGACCGGTTCCTCCATCGCGGTCAGTGCCAGCAGCTGGAGCAGGTGGTTCTGGATGACGTCGCGGGCCGCGCCGATCCCGTCGTAGTAGCCGGCCCGGCCACCGACCCCGATGTCCTCGGCCATCGTGATCTGGACATGGTCGATGTAGTGGTTGTTCCAGACCGGCTCAAACATCTGGTTGGCGAACCGCAGCGCCAGCAGGTTCTGTACCGTCTCCTTGCCCAGGTAGTGGTCGATCCGGAACACCGCCTCCGGGGCGAAGACCCCCGACAGCACCCGGTTCAGCTCCTTGGCGCTGTCCAGGTCGTGGCCGAACGGCTTCTCGATCACGACCCGGCTCCAGCGCCCACCACGGGAGTCGGCGAACTGGTGCTTGCGGAGCTGGTTGATCACTAGCTCGAACAGCCCGGGCGGGATCGACAGGTAGAAGGCATGGTTCCCGCCGGTGCCGCGCAGCTGGTCCAGCTCGGTGACGGTGGCGTAGAGCTGGTCCCAGGCGCCGTCGTCGTCGAGGTCGCCGGGGACGAACCGGATCCCGTCCAGCAGCTGCTGCCAGACCTCCTCCCGGAACGGGGTCCGGGCGTGGTCACGGACGGAGTCGTGCACCAGCTGGGCGAAGTCCTGGTCTGCCCAGCTCCGCCGGGCGAAGCCGACCAGCCCGAAGCCGGGCGGCAGCAGACCCCGGTTGGCCAGGTCGTACACGGCCGGCATGACCTTCTTGCGGGCCAGGTCACCGGTCACCCCGAAGATCACCAGGACGCACGGCGGGGCGATCTGGGGCAGCCGCCGGTCCCGCTGGTCGCGCAGCGGGTTGCTGAACTTGTCGTCCGGCACTGCTGTGCCCTCTCTCTTCAGTCGTCTGGCCACAACCTACCGTTCCCGGCAGGGCAGTGAGCCTGTGATCCGGGATCGTCACGTACGGGCCCGGCCCACCGTCGTGGACCGGGTCGCGGGGGCTCGGGAGCTACAGCGCCGAGCCCTTGCGGAACTGCTCGTACGACACGTTCCAGTCGGTCCAGCCGTTGCCAGTCTCCAGGCCGCGCTTGCTGCCGGTGACCTCGATCAGGTCACCGACCCGGCAGTTCTTGAAAAGCCAGGCGCCGTTCTCAGTCGAGACCCCGATGCAGCCGTGGCTGACGTTGGCCTTGCCCTGCGAGGAGACCGACCAGGGGGCGGCGTGGATGAACTCACCGGAGTCGGTCTCGCGCAGCGCGTACTTGACGTCTGGGATGTTGTAGTACTCCGGGTCGTTCTTGCTGATCCCGACCGAGGCGGCGTCCATCTTGAGGGACGCGAACTTCTCCATCAGGACCTTCTTGCCGCTGCGGGTCTCGAAGCCCGGCTTGCCGCCCGTGATCGGGATCGTCCGGGCCGCGGCACCGTCGATGACGACCGTCATCTGGTGGCTGGCCAGGTCGGCCTTGAGGATCACAGAGCGGGCGATGGTCATCGAGCCCGAAACCGACTTCTGGCCGTACCGGCCGTTGCCGGCCGGGACCGAGTTGATGTCGACGCTGATGGACACCTTGGTGCCCGGCTTCCACAGCTCCCGCGGGCGCCAGTGAGCCTCGGTCGAGGACAACCAGCTCCAGCTGCCCTCGGTAGCCGGCTCGGCGGTGACGCTCATGTGCTGCTGGAACGTGGCCCGGTCTGTGACTGGGACGTCGAAGCGCACCACGACGGGCATAGCCACCCCGACCGTGCCGCTGGAGGCGATAGTGGGGAAGACCTGCTGCTTCAGCGACAGGTTCTGGGTGGTGAAGCTGGCGGTCCGGCTGGTCGTCACCCCGGCGGGGTTCTGGCCCTGCATCACCAGCTGGTACGTCAGGCCGGGCTCCAGCAGCGAGTTCGCGGTCCAGGTGGTGGCATCGGGCGCCAGGGTCCCCTGAACCGTTTGCGGCCCGTCCTTGGGGTCGGTGTAGATCATGCCGACCTCAACCAGGGTGCCCTGAGAGGCGGTGACCGAGACCTTGGTGTCAACGGGGACCGGGGTGCCCTCGGCGACGTTGGGGGTCATCACCACCTCCGGCACCGCCGACGCAGTGCTGGCCGGCGCGTCCTGCCCGGCCTGCCCGGCCAGGCTGGGCGCGCTCCGGGCGCAGCCGCCGACCGTGGCTGCGGCCCCGGTGCCGAGCAGCGCGACTACCGCGCGTCGGGACAGTGTCATCAAGTCCTCCCCAGGTCGTTGACCGGTTGGTCCAGTATCCCCGTGGGGCCAACCGGTCGAGGCGGTCACAGGGCGGAGCCCTGCCTGAACTCCTCGTAGCTGATGTTCCAGTCGGTCCAGCCGTTGCCCTTCTCCAGAGCGCGCGAGCTGCCGGTGTAGACCACCGGGTCGCCGACCAGAGTGTTGGCCATCAGCCAGTCGGCGTTGGTGGTGCTCATCCCGACACAGCCGTGGCTGACGTTGCGCTTGCCGTGCGAGCCAGACGACCACGGAGCAGCGTGGAAGAACTCGCCTGACTGGGTGACCCGCATCGCGTACTTGACGCCCTTGAGGTCGTAGAACTCAGACGAGCCCTGCCCGATCCCGGTGGTGGCGGCGTTCATGTCGACCGAGTCGAGCCGCTCCATGATGACCTTGGTCCCCGACCGGGTCTCGAAGCCGGACTTGCCCCCGGTGACGGGGATGACCCTGGTCGGCTGCCCGTTCACCAGCTGGGTGGCGGTGTGGGCAGCGAGGTCGACACTGATCTGGGCGGCCCGCCCCACGGTGAAGGTGGCCTGCTTCGACTCCTGCCCGTAGTAGCCGTTGCCGGCAGAGACGCCGTTGACGTCGATGTTGACGCTGACCTGGGTGCCGGGCTGCCAGTAGACCTCGGGCCGCCAGTGGGCCTCGGTGTCCGACAGCCAGCTCCAGGTGCCGTTCTGGGCCGGCGTGCTGGTGACGTGCATGGCGCGCTGGAAGCTGGCCTTGTCGGCGACCGGGGTGTCGAAGCTCACCACGACCGGCATGGCGACCCCGACCGTCTGGCCGGCGCCGATGATGTTGTACACGAAGACCTGCTGCTTCTTCGACAGCGGCGTGGTCGAGAACCGTACGGTCTGGGTGACCGGGGCCCCGGCGGTCGGCGCGGCCTGGACCACGGCCGTGTACGAGACGCCTGGCTCCAGCAGGCTGGCGGCAGTCCAGGTGGTCTGGTCGGGGGAGAGCTGGCCAGGAACGGTCTGCTTCTCCGGGTGCGGGTCGGTCGAGGTGAGGCTCACCGAGGTCACCGTGCCGCCCGCCGCGACCGCCATGAACCGGTGGTCGACCGGCACCTGGGCCCCGTCAGCCAGGCTGGTGGTGAGGTTGAACGGGACCTGGCTCGGGGTCGGGGTCGGCGCAGCGCTGGTCGGCGCCTCGGACGAGGCGCTGGCCGCGGGCTCGGCGGCCTTGCTGTGGGTGCAGGCGCCCAGCAGGGCGAGCAGCACCGCGATGACCGGGACAAGAGCGGTGCGATGACGAGCGACCGGTTTCACAGGGCCTCCTTCGTGACCCTTCAAGTATCGGCCATCGTGGGGGCTCTCACCACTCGGCTACTTGACCGCCCCGGCGGTGAGGCCGGAGACGATGTACTTCTGCAGGTAGAGGAACAGTGCCATCACAGGGATTGCTGCCAGCACCGCACCGGCGGTGAAGACCGGGAAGTTGGTGTTGAACAGCTGTGAGACGAACTGGTACAGCCCGACCGCCAGGGTCTGCCCCTGCGGGTCACCGCCCAGCACCACCGACGCGATGATGAACTCGTTCACCGAGCTGATGAACGACAGCAGCCCGACGACCGCCAGGATCGGGGCCACCAGGCGCAGGATGATCGTGAAGAAGATCCGCGCGTGCCCAGCCCCGTCGACCCGGGCGGCCTCGTCCAGCGACAGCGGGACGGTGTTGAAGAAGCCGTACATCAGGTAGGTGTTGACCCCCATCGCGCCACCCAGGTAGATCATCACCAGCGCTACCCCGGAGCCCAGCCCGAGCACCGGCACGATGTCGCCGAGCCAGGTCAGCAGCAGGAAGATCGCCACCATCCCCAGCATCTGCGGGAACATCTGCACCAGCAGCAGGCTCAGCAGCCCGACCCGGCGGCCGGTGAACCGCATCCGGGAGAAGGCGTACGCGGCCAGAGCCCCGAGAAAGACTGTTCCCAGCGCCGAGCTGGTGGCGACCAGCAGCGTGTTCAGGTACCAGCGCCCGTACGGCTGGGAGGGGGTGGTGAGCAGGATCCGGTAGTTCTCCAGCGAGAAGACCTGGAACAGCCGGTTGGACCCGGTCAGGGTGCCCGACGGGTTGAGCGAGGCTGACAGGACGTAGACCAGCGGGAAGGCGGCGAAAACGGTAGCGACCAGGCCCACCAGGTGGCGCCACCCGGTCTGGGCGAACCAGCGCCCGAGTGAGAACGGCCGCTTGCTAGGGATGACAGGGGCGCTCATCAGGCCAGCTCCTCCAGGCTCTTGGTCTGCCGGAACCCCAGGTAGGAGACGGCAGCGATGACGATGAAGATGATGATCGCGAAGGCGCTGGCCAGGCCGTAGTCACGCCCGGTCCCGGCTCCGAAGGCCACCTTGTAGACCAGGGAGATCAGCAGGTCGGTGCCCCCGGCGTCGATGCCCGCCTCGGGGAAGCGGGGCCCGCCCTTGGTGAGCATGTAGATCAGCGAGAAGTTGTTGAAGTTGAAGGCGAACGACGAGATCAGCAGCGGTGCCAGCGGGACCATCAGCAGCGGCAGCTTGATGTGCCAGAAGGTCTGCAGCGCGGTCGCGCCGTCGACCCGGGCGGCCTCCATCACCTCCTCCGGGATCGCCTGCAGGGCCCCCGTGGAGACCAGGAACATGTACGGGAACCCGAGCCAGAGGTTGGCGATCAGCACCGTGATCCGGGCCAGCCAGGCGTTGTTGACCCAGTCGACGTGGGTGCCGCCGAGCAGGACGTCGTTGATGAAGCCGAACTCCGGGTTGAACAGGCCGCTCCAAACCAGCCCGGACAGGAAGGCGGGGAAGGCGTACGGGAGGATCATGATCGTCCGGTAGACCCTGCGCCCCCGCATCCGGGGGTCGTTGAAGACGATCGCCAGGAACAGCCCCAGCGCGAAGGTGGTGAGCACCGACAGGAAGGCGAAGGCGAAGGTCCAGGAGGTCACCTTGAGCAGCGGGCCGCGGATCGACTGCTCCCCGAAGGCCTTGCTGAAGTTCGCGAACCCGACGTTGATCTTCCAGCCCGGCTCGATCCGGCGACCGTCGTCGGAGACGAAGGCCCCGGTGCCGGTGTCGCGGTACACGGTCCCGTCGCGGGCGGTCATGGTGTCAGCGCCCTTGTCGTACGTGATCGACGGCTGGTAGAGGTAGGCGACCTGCCCGGTCGGGGTCCGCAGGTAGCCGTCGCCCGGGTCAGAGCTGAACGGGACACTGAGCGCGGTCACCTCCGACGAGCGGGACAGCAGCTGGCCGAGCTGGAGGATGGTGAAGCCGTCGGCCTTGACCGGGGCCCCCGTGGCGCCGAGCTCGGCACCGGCCGCCTCCCGCAGGGGCTCCTCGCTGCTGCCGACCAGGACCTTGCCCTCGTGCGCCACCACGACCCACAGCCGACCGTCCTTCTCGGCGATGGCGCAGGGGTACTCGGTGTCGTTGACCCGCTCCTGGTTGTTGGCCTGGATGGCAGCGATGGCGTCGGTCTTGGAGGAGTTGTGCCCGTCGCCGTAGTTGGTGAAGGCCACGTAGCCGGAGTAGAGCACGATGAAGACCTGGAAGACCAGCAGGAAGATCAGCCCTGGCGCGAGGTACTTCCCCGGGAGGAACCGGTTCGGTACCAGGTAGATCACGTTGATGACGACCGTCACCAGGACGACGACCCCCAGGACCAGCCACTCTGCTGCGGCAGCCAGCGCCATCGCCACGGCGACAGCGAAGGCGTCGACCAGGCCGAGGAGCACGATCTTGACGAGCAGGGGCAGGACAGAGGACGAGAAGCGAGGGGAGTAGGACGGGGCGGCAGAGCTCATGGGGTCTCCGGTCGAAAGGACGGACAGCCGACGGTGGGCTCTGCTGGACGCAGAGCCCACCGGGATCAGACTACTTGATCTTGGCCTGGATAGAGGCGACCATCTGAGTCCAGGCGGCGGCCGGGTCAGCGGCCTTGCCGCCGATCAGCTGAGCCTCGGTGGTGCCCCAGTCGGTCCACACCTGGTCCATCGCCGGCACGTTCGGCATCGGCACACCGGTGGCGCCGATCGCGCCGAAGCCCGCCACGTCCTTGTCGGACTGGGCTGCGTTGAAGGCGCTGGTCAGAGCCGGGGCGCGGTTGCCGGCCTGGTACAGGGCGGTCTGGACCTTCTCCGAGCCGATGTAGTTCAGCAGGAAGGTGTTGGCCGCGACCGCGTTCTGGCTCTTCGCGGAGAGGAAGAAGCCCTGCACACCGACGAACGGAGTGGCCGGCTGCGGGCCCGCGGCCGGGATCGGGTCGATCGCGTACTGGATGCCGGCCTTCTTGATGTCGGCCAGGTTCCAGGGGCCGGTCACCAGGTACGGCGAGGTGCCGGCGATGAACTGCTCCTTGGCGATGTCCTTCGAGATGCTGAGGTTCAGCACACCGTCCTTGCCCCACTGGGCCAGGGCCGCGGCGAACTGCTTGCCGCCCTCATTGCCCATGGCGATGGTGGTGGCGTCCAGAGAGCCGTCCGGCTTCGAGGTGAACACCGGGGCGCCGTACGAGGCCTGCAGCGGGTAGAGGTGGTACGGGTCGGCCTTCATCGGGTCGAGCTCCAGCAGCACCGGGTACTTGGCCTTGCCCGAGCTCACCGCCGCCTTGCCGGTGGTGACCAGGTCGGCCCAGCTGGTCGGGGCGGTGGGGGCCAGGGCGGTGTTGCGCAGCAGGCCGAGGTTCTCGAGCGAGTACGGGACGCCGTAGACCTTGCCCTCGTAGGTCATCGCTTGGACCGAGACCGACTGGAACTGGGAGGCCTTGCTGCCCAGCTCAACCGGGGCGACCACGCCGTTCTGGACCAGCTTGCCGGTCCAGTCGTGGGCGCCGATCAGGATGTCGGGACCCTTGCCGGTCGGGATCTGGGTGATGGCGTCATCACGGATGGTGGAGAAGTCCTTGACCTGCAGGTCGACAGCGACGCCGGTCTCCTTGGTGAACTGGTCGGCTACGTCCTTGAGGACCGGCTGCCGGTTGGCGTCGACCCAGACCGTGATCTGGCCGGCTGCAGGGGCCTGGGAAGCAGAGGTGGAGGCGCCGGGTGCGGTGGAGCTGGAGCCGCAGCCAGCGAGGGCCAGGGCCGCCGAGACGACCAGGGCGGCCACGCCGTGGAGGTTCATGGATAGGGTGCCTTTCGTAGCGAAACCGAAGCGATCTCATTCAACTCTCGGCTGACTTCACTTAACGAGCGGCAGCGCCGAAGTGTTACCGATTCGGTACCCCCCATTCATGCGGCCGCGGGGCCGGCCCGGACCGGACCGACCCCGCGGTGTGGGAGAAGACAGCGCCCTGCTCAGCTGGCCGGCTCGGCCTCGGCCTCGGCCGGGACGTCCTCGTCCTCGCTCGTGGGCTGCCCGGCGACGGCCGACGCCAGGTCGCCCGGGATCCGCATCCCGTAGAAGGACCGCCAGACGAAGAACGCAGAGGCAGCGAACATCACCACGGCCAGGCCCCAGACCAGAGCCCGGTTGCCCTGGGCCGACAGGCTCACCGCGAGCTCAACCGCCAGCAGCCCGAACAGGGTGGTGAACTTGATCACCGGGTTCAGGGCCACCGAGGAGGTGTCCTTGAACGGGTCGCCGACCGTGTCACCGACGATCGAGGCGTCGTGCAGGTCGGTGCCCTTGGCCCGCAGGTCGACCTCGACGATCTTCTTGGCGTTGTCCCAGGCACCGCCGGCGTTGGCCATGAAGATCGCCTGGTACAGGCCGAACAGGGCGATCGAGATCAGGTAGCCGATGAAGAAGTACGGCTCCACGAAGGCGAACGCCAAGGTGGCGAAGAAGACCCCGAGGAAGATGTTGAACATCCCCTTCTGGGCGTACTGGGTGCAGATCTCGACCACCTTGCGGGAGTCCTCCACGCTGGCCTTGGTGACCGACGAGTCGAGCTTGATGTTCTCCTTGATGAACTCGACCGCCCGGAACGAGCCGGTGGTGACCGCCTGGATCGAGGCCCCGGTGAACCAGTAGATCACCGCGCCGCCCATGATCAGGCCGAGCAGGAACGGAGCGTGCAGCAGCGACAGGTTCTCCAGGCCGTGCCTCATGCCGCCGGTGAGGCCCATGATGATCGAGAAGATCATGGTGGTGGCGCCGACCACCGCGGTCCCGATCAGCACCGGCTTCGCGGTCGCCTTGAAGGTGTTCCCGGCGCCGTCGTTCTCCTCCAGCATGGTCTTGGCGACCTCCCACTGGGGGGTGAAGCCGTAGTCACGCTCGATCTCGGTGGTGATGTCGGGCAGGGTCTCGATGACCGACAGCTCGTACACCGACTGGGCGTTGTCGGTGACCGGGCCGTACGAGTCGACCGCGATCGTCACCGGGCCCATGCCCAGGAAGCCGAAGGCGACCAGGCCGAAGGCGAAGACCGCCGGGGCCACCATCAGGGCCGACAGCCCGAGGGTGGAGATCAGGAACGCGCCACCCATCAGAGCGATGATCGCCGCACCCAGCCAGTAGCCCGAGAAGTTCCCCGCGACCAGGCCGGACAGGATGTCGAGGGAGGCCCCGCCCTGCCCGGCGGACTTCACGACCTCCTGGGTGTGCTTGCTGGAGACCGAGGTGAAGACCTTGACCAGCTCGGGGATCAGGGCCCCGGCCAGGGTGCCGCAGGAGATGATCGTGGCCAGCTTCCACCACAGGCTGCCGTCGCCGAGGTCGGCGATCATCAGGTACGAGGTGATGTAGGTGAGCACGATCGAGACCACCGAGGTCAGCCAGACCAGCGTGGTCAGCGGAGCCTCGAAGTCCATCTCGGTTGCGTGGGCGTACGTGGAGCGGGCGATCGCGGTGCTGATCAGGTAGCTCACGTAGGAGGCCACCACCATCACGGCGCGGATCACGAAGATCCAGACCAGCAGGGTGACCTGGGTGGCGGGGTTGCTCACCGCGAGCAGGATGAAGGTCACCAGCGCCACGCCGGTCACCCCGTACGTCTCGAAGCCGTCGGCCGACGGGCCGACCGAGTCGCCGGCGTTGTCACCAGTGCAGTCGGCGATCACGCCGGGGTTGCGGGCGTCGTCCTCCTTGATCTTGAAGACGATCTTCATCAGGTCGGAGCCGATGTCGGCGATCTTGGTGAAGATACCGCCCGCGATCCGCAGCGCCGAGGCGCCCAGCGACTCGCCGACCGCGAAGCCGATGAAGCAGGAGCCGGCCACGCTGCCCGGCAGGAACAGCATGATGAACAGCATCATGAACAGCTCGACCGAGATCAGCATCATGCCGACGCTCATGCCAGAGCGCAGCGGGATCGCGTACACGTCGAACGGCCGGCCCTTGAGCGAGGCGAAGGCGGTCCGGCTGTTGGCGTAGGTGTTGACCCGGATCCCGTACCAGGCGATCGCGTACGAGCCAGCCATCCCGATCACAGAGAACAGCAGCACGATCAGGGTCCGCCCGATCCCGAGACCGGCCAGGAACTGGAAGTAGATGAAGATCACCGCGCCGATGAACAGCCACAGCATCACCAGGAAGCGGCCCTGCTGCACCAGGTACGCCTTGCAGGTCTCGTAGATCAGCTCGCTGATCTCCCGCATCGAGGCGTGCACCGGCAGCTTGCGCAGCGACAGCAGCGTGATGGCGCCGAAGGCGACTCCGCCGACGCAGATCAGCAGGCCGAGCATCAGCAGCAGCCGCCCGGAGACCCCTCCGAAGGACACCAGCCCCAGGTCAGGCAGCTGGAGGTTGGCCTCGCCACCACCGGAGTGGCCGCCTTGGGCCGGAGTGCTGGAGCAGCCGGCAAGCAGGAGCGCGAGGCCGGCGGCAGCGCCGACCGCGGTCCGGCGTACAGACCTCGTCGATCTGGACACAGTGGTTCCTCACCTAGAGCCGTCAGGGACTCGGCATCTTTGCCGCATGATCGCCCACACCCTACGACTGGGCCCACGGCAGCACAACAGCGGGTCGCAGCTGCCCTGGCAGGTGCGAAACGTCTCCTCAGCCGTTGCTCCAGTCCAGCGGCCAGCCCTTCTTCTCCAGCTTGGCGCGGACCCGCTCCAAGTCGGCGTCGGCGGGCTTCTGGTGGATGTACTCCTCAATCGCGGCGCTGACATCAGCCGGGGTGGCGGGGGCGACCTTGGAGCGGCGCAGCGCCTTGGCCACCTGCTTCACCTCGGCCCGGGTGAGCCGGCGCTGCAGCAGGGCGAGCAGCGGGACGTAGTCGAGGGTGGGAACGCCCTCGGGGTAGCCGGCCCGCAGCCAGCCGATCACCCGGGAGAGGAAGGTGCCCTCACTGGGCTCCTCGTCGGTGTCGTCGCTCTCGGCCAGCGGCCAGCCGCCGAGCGCCAGCTGGGCCGACACCCGCCGCAGATCGTCGGCCCTGGCTGACTGGTAGGCCTTGTCGGCGAGCAGCTGGGCGACCTGCTCGGAGCTCACCGACCCGGCCTGTGACAGGCGGCTCAGGTCATCGGCGACGCCACGGACCTCGTCCGCGGTGAGCCGCCGGCGCAGCTGGTGCAGCAGTGCCGGGAAGTCCGGCGCCGGCACCCCGTCGGGGTAGCCGGCCCTGACCCAGCTGAGGATGCGAGCAGTGTCTGGCATGGGTTCAGCCCTTCTTCTGGAACGTGGGGACAGCCCGGTCGAAGACGATGTGGTAGCCGAACCCAGAGGCCACAATGTACGCGATCCCGAGCCCGATGACCGCTACCACCAGGGCGAACAGAACGTACGCGAGGACTCTGCCGACCGGGTGGGGGCGGTGCGGGACGGCTTCGGCGTCGCCCCCGGCCCCGTACGCCATCGCCCGGACCCCGGCGGCGAACAGGCTGGGCAGCCCAGCGCCCAGCAGCAGCGAGGCCAGCAGGACCCGCCAGGCACCTTCCAGAGCCAGGTAGATGTTGTTCACGACTCAGCTCCTGTCGCGGCGTGCCTGCTCTTCTTGCCCGGCTGGGACTCCCAGTCGGCGTTGACGTTGCTCGGGTTGACCGGCGCCTTGCTCGCGTGGTGCCACATGTACCAGGAGGCCAGGGCCAGCAGCAGCGTGATCACCACCGCCCCCGCGCCGCCGCCAATCAGGTGCGCGATCAGCCACATTGCCGCTCCGACCAGCGCCGCCGCGGGAAGGGTGATCAGCCACGAGACCACCATCCGCAGCGCCACCCCCCAGCGGACCCGGGCCCCAGGGGCCCCGACTCCCGAGCCCAGGATCGAGCCAGTGGCCACGTGAGTGGTGGACAGGGCGAAGCCGAGGTGGCTGGACGCCAGGATGGTGGCTGCCGAGGCCGACTCGGCCGTCATCCCCTGCGGCGAGCTGATCTCCACCAGGCCCTTGCCCAGGGTGCGGATCACCCGCCAGCCGCCGCTGTACGTGCCGAGCGCGATGGCCAGGGCGCAGGCGACCTTCACCCACAGCGGGACTGCGGCGGTGTCGTGCCAGTTCCCGGAGGCGATCAGGGCCAGGGTGATCACGCCCATCGTCTTCTGGGCGTCGTTGGTGCCGTGGGCCAGGGAGATCAAGGAGGCTGAGCCGATCTGGCCCCACCGGAAGCCGGTTTCCCGGTACGTGCGGGCCACCCCGGCCGTGATCCGGAAGACCAGCCGGGTGCCGACCGCCGAGACAATCCCGGCGATCACCGGTGCGGCGACCGCGGGGAGGATCACCTTGCCGACCACCCCGTCCAGCTGGGTGCCGTCGCCAGCCCAGTTCACGCGGGCCGGGCCGAGCCCGGCCATGGTGGCGCCGACCAGGCCGCCGAAGAGCGCGTGCGACGAGCTGGACGGCAGCCCGAGCAGCCAGGTCAGCAGGTTCCACGCGATCCCCCCGACCAGGCCGGCCAGGATGATCAGTAGCAAGTCCTCGCCACCGCCGGCCAGCAGCTCCGGGTTCGGGGCGCCGGTGGAGGTCTGGATCCTGACGACCGAGTTGGTGACGGTGATCGCCACCTCGACCGAGAGGAAGGCGCCGATCAGGTTGAGGATGGCGGACAAGGTGACGGCCACCTTCGGCCTCAGGGCGCCGGTGGCGATGGACGTGGCCATGGCGTTGCCGGTGTCGTGGAAGCCGTTGGTGAAGTCGAACGCGATCGCGGTGATGGTCACCAGCGCGAGAATCAGGATCGCTGCGGTCACGGGTACAGCCTGTACCCTCAGGGCCGGTTCGGCGAAACCGGCCGTGCTTACGGGGTCGGGCGGTCCACGGGAAAGGCGGGCTTGACTCTCGGAGAGATTACGCAAGGATGGTGGCGTGAAATCCCAGACCGCTGACCGGCCCTCGGGCCAGGACGGGGACGTGGGGACCCGCGAGCGGGTGCTCGCCTCGATCATGGAGCAGGGGTCCGCGACAGCGACCGCGCTGGCCCAGCAGCTGCAGCTCACCGCGGCCGCTGTCCGGCGGCACCTGGCCGCCCTGGAGGAGCAGGGGCTGATCGAGGTCCGGGAGCGCCGCTCGTACCAGGCCCGGGGGCGAGGCCGCCCGGCCAAGACCTACGTCGCCACCGACCGGGGCCGTGCCGAGTTCGGCGCCGCGTACGACACCCTCGCGATCGAGGTGCTGTCGTACCTGGCCGACCAGCTCGGGCCCGAGGCGATCAGCGAGTTCGCCCGGCGCCGGATCAAGCAGCTGGAGCAGCGGCTGGCGGGCGCCCTGCCCGACGCTATCGACCAGCAGACCGCCGCCGAGGCCCTGGCCGAGCTGCTGACCGACGAGGGCTTCATGGCCCAGGTGCAGCCGGTCGCCTCCGGCGAGCAGCTCTGCCAGCACCACTGCCCGGTGGCGCACGTGGCGGCTCAGTTTCCCGAGCTGTGTGCCGCGGAGACCGAGGCCTTCTCGCGGCTGCTAGGGTCGCACGTCCAGCGTCTGGCGACCATTGCTCACGGCGACGGGGTCTGTACGACGCACATCCCTCGTCCGATCACTCAGGAGAACGCATGACCCAGACCCAGCCGCTGGCCCCCGGCCTCGGCAGCACCCAGGACGAGCACCTCGAGGCGCTCGGCACGTACCGCTTCGGCTGGCACGACAGCGACGACGCTGGAGCCTCCGCCCAGCGCGGGCTGAACGAGGACGTGGTGCGGGACATCTCCGCCAAGAAGGGCGAGCCGCAGTGGATGCTGGAGCGCCGGCTCAAGGGGCTGCGGCTGTTCGACCGCAAGCCGATGCCGACCTGGGCCGCCGACCTGTCGGGGATCGACTTCGACTCCATCAAGTACTTCGTCCGCTCGACCGAGAAGCAGGCCTCCCGCTGGGAGGACCTGCCGGACGACATCAAGACCACGTACGACCGGCTCGGCATCCCCGACGCCGAGAAGAAGCGCCTGGTGGCGGGGGTCGCCGCCCAGTACGAGTCGGAGGTCGTGTACCACAAGATCAACGAGGAGCTCGAGCGGCAGGGGGTGGTCTTCCTCGACACCGACACCGGGCTGCGGGAGCACCCCGAGATCTTCGAGGAGTACTTCGGCTCGGTGATCCCGGCCGGCGACAACAAGTTCGCCGCCCTGAACACGGCGGTCTGGTCGGGCGGCTCGTTCCTGTACGTGCCGAAGGGCGTCCACGTCTCGATCCCGCTGCAGGCCTACTTCCGGATCAACACCGAGAACATGGGCCAGTTCGAGCGGACCCTGATCATCGTCGACGAGGACGCCTACGTCCACTACGTCGAGGGCTGCACCGCCCCGATCTACAAGTCCGACTCGCTGCACTCGGCGGTCGTCGAGATCTTCGTCAAGAAGGGCGCCCGCTGCCGCTACACGACCATCCAGAACTGGTCGAGCAACGTGTACAACCTGGTCACCAAGCGCGCTACCTGCGCCGAGGGCGCGTGCATGGAGTGGGTCGACGGCAACATCGGCTCCAAGGTCACCATGAAGTACCCGGCGGTCTGGCTGATGGGGGAGAACGCCCGCGGAGAGACCCTCTCGGTCGCCTTCGCCGGCGAGGGCCAGCACCAGGACACCGGCTCCAAGATGGTGCACGCCGCCCCGCACACGTCCAGCGCGATCGTGTCGAAGTCGGTCTCCCGCGGTGGCGGGCGGACCTCGTACCGGGGCCTGGTGCACGTCAACCCGGGCGCCCACCACGCCGCCAGCTCGGTCGCCTGCGACGCGCTGCTGGTCGACACCATCAGCCGCTCTGACACCTACCCGTACGTCGACGTCCGCGAGGACGATGTCTCGATGGCTCATGAGGCGACCGTCTCGAAGGTCTCCGAGGACCAGCTGTTCTACCTGATGAGCCGGGGGATGGGTGAGCAGGAGGCGATGGCCATGATCGTGCGGGGCTTCATCGAGCCGATCGCGCGGGAGCTGCCCATGGAGTACGCGCTGGAGCTGAACCGGCTGATCGAGCTGCAGATGGAAGGAGCGGTGGGCTGACGTGACGGCCACCACGAGTACCGACGCGGTCCGGCAGGCGGTCGAGACCGTGGAGTCGCACCTCCACCCGACCCCGTCCTGGTCGCTGGACGACCACCCGGTCCCCTCTGGCCGGGAGGAGGTCTGGCGCTTCACTCCGCTGCGGCGGCTGCGCAGCCTGCACGCTGACGCCCCCTTCACGCCGGTGTCTGGCTGCCGCTGGGCCGAGCCGGCCGGTGCCACCGTACGGATGGTCAGCGGCGACGAGCTGGGCGCCTGGCGAGGACTGTCGAGGTACGTCCCGACCGACCGGACCACGGCGCGGGTCTTCACCGAGACCACGGGCAGCCTGGCCGTCGACGTCCCGGCCGGCACCGAGGTGGCCGAGCCGGTGCTGATCGACCTGACCGGCTCGGGCACTGAGACCGCCGAGGCCGGCCACGTCGCGGTCCGGGTCGGGGAGCACGCCCGGGTGACGGTGGTCCTGCGCCACGGCGGGTCGGCCAGCCTGGCCCACGTCGTGGAGGTGCTGGCTCAGGACGGCTCAGACGTCACCGTCGCGTCCGTCCAGGACTGGGCCGACGACACCGTGCACCTGGCCCACCACCACCTCGGGGTGGGCCGTGACGCCCGGGTCCGGCACGTGGCGGTGAGCCTGGGCGGCGACCTGGTCCGGCTGGGGACCTCCCTCGACTACGCCGGGCCGGGCGGGACCGCCGAGCTGTACGGGCTGTACTTCGTCGACGCCGGCCAGCACATCGAGCACCGGCTCTTCGTCGACCACAACCAGCCCCGCACCGAGTCCCAGGTCGACTACCGCGGGGCCCTGTACGGCGCCCAGGCCCACGCGGTCTGGGTCGGAGACGTGCTGATCCGCAAGGCCGCCGAGCAGATCACCACGTACGAGTCGAACAAGAACCTGCTGCTCACCGACGGCTGCCGGGCCGACTCGGTCCCCAACCTGGAGATCGAGACCGGCGAGATCCAGGGGGCCGGGCACTCCTCGACCACCGGGCGGTTCGACGACGAGCAGCTGTTCTACCTGACCAGCCGGGGGATCCCGGCCGAGGAGGCGCGCCGGCTGGTGGTGCGGGGCTTCTTCGCCACGATCATCGCCAAGATCGGTGCACCCGAGCTTGAGCAGCGGCTGCTGGACGCGGTCGAGGCCAAGCTGGAGAAGTCGGTGGGCGCATGAGCCCCACCGGCCGCGTCACCGTCGGTGACGTCCTTCGTCGACACCCAACCCAGCGGAAGAGCAACGCATGACTGACCACAGCGGCCTCGTGATCACCGACCTGCACGTGTCGGTGGTGACCGAGCAGGGCGCCAAGCAGATCCTCAAGGGGGTCAACCTGGCCGTCCGGCCGGGCGAGATCCACGCGATCATGGGCCCCAACGGCTCCGGCAAGTCGACCCTGGCGTACGCGGTCGCCGGCCACCCCAAGTACGAGGTGACCTCCGGCTCGGTGACCCTGGACGGGGTCGAGCTGACCGAGCTCAGCGTCGATGAGCGGGCCCGGGCCGGGATGTTCCTGGCGATGCAGTACCCGGTGGAGGTGCCGGGGGTCTCGGTGGCGAACTTCCTGCGCAGCGCCAAGACGGCGCTGAGCGGTGAGGCGCCGAAGGTGCGGACCTGGGTGAAGGAGGTCAACGCGGCCCTGGACCGGATCCAGCTGGACCCGTCGTTCTCCTCCCGCTCGGTCAACGAGGGCTTCTCCGGCGGGGAGAAGAAGCGTCACGAGATCGCCCAGCTGGAGCTGCTCAAGCCGAAGATGGCGATCCTCGACGAGACCGACTCCGGTCTCGACATCGACGCGCTGCGGGTGGTCAGTGAAGGCGTCAACCGGTACGCCCAGGGCGGCGACCGGGGCGTGCTGCTGATCACCCACTACAGCCGGATCCTGCGCTACATCGAGCCCGACGTGGTGCACGTCTTCGTCGACGGGCGGGTCGTCGAGGAGGGCGGCAAGGAGCTGGCCGACGGTCTGGAGGCCTCCGGCTACGAGCAGTACCTGAAGGTGGCGCAGGGCGCGTGAGGGCCGCGTACGACGTCGACCAGGTCCGCCAGGACTTCCCGATCCTGGCCCGCCGGGTGGGGACGAGCCCGCTGACGTACCTCGACAGCGCCAACACCTCTCAGAAGCCGCAGCAGGTGATCGACGCGGTCGCCGAGCACTACCGCGAGCACAACGCCAACGTGGCCCGGGCGATGCACGGGCTGGGCCTGGAGGCGACCGGGGCCTTCGAAGGTGCTCGAAGCTCCGTGGCGTCCTTCATCGGGGCTGGTCAGGCCGAGGAGGTCGTCTTCACCAAGAACGCCTCCGAGGCGCTCAACCTGGCCGCCTACTGCCTGGGCGCCGGGCTGCGCCCCGGCGACGAGGTGGTGGTCTCGGTGATGGAGCACCACTCCAACATCGTGCCCTGGCAGCTGGCCTGCGAGCGTACCGGTGCCACCTTGCGCTGGTTCGACATCACCGACGACGGTCGGCTCGACCTGGCCGCGGCGCAGCGCGACGGGCTGGTCAACGAGCGCACCAAGGTCGTCTCCCTGACCTGGGTGTCGAACGTGCTGGGCACCGTGAACCCGGTCCGCCAGGTCGCCGAGCAGGCCCACGCGGTGGGTGCGGTGGTGGTGGTCGACGGCTCCCAGGGGGTTGCGCAGCTGCCGACCTCGGTCGACGAGCTGGGCGCTGACCTGCTGGCCTTCACCGGTCACAAGCTCTGCGGCCCGACCGGGATCGGGGTGCTCTGGGGCCGCTACCAGCTGCTCTGCGACCTGCCGCCGTTCCTGGGCGGCGGGGAGATGATCGAGGTGGTCCGGATGAGCGGCTCCACGTACGCGCCGCCGCCGCACCGCTTCGAGGCCGGGACCCCGCCGATCGCGCAGGCGGTCGGGCTGCGGGCGGCGCTGGAGTACCTGAGCGGGCTCGGGATGGATCAGGTCGCCGCCCACGAGGCCGAGATCACCCGGTACGCGCTGGAGGCCCTGGCGAGTGTTCCGGGCCTGCGGGTGCTGGGACCGGCCGAGGTGGTGGACCGGGGCGGGGCGATCTCGTTCACCCTCGGCGAGGTGCACCCGCACGACGTGATGCAGCTGCTGGACGCGCGGGGGATCGCGGTCCGCGGTGGCCACCACTGCGCCCGGCCGCTGCACGAGCGGCTCGGGGTGCAGTCCAGCGTCCGGGTCTCGCCGTACCTGTACACGACGACGGCGGAGGTCGACACCCTGGTGGCGGCGCTGGACCACACGGTGGCCTTCTTTGGCGGCCGGCTGCCGGCCAGTCGGAGGCGGTCGTGAGCGTTGAGCAACTGTACCAGGAGATCATCCTGGAGCACTACCGGGCCAAGCACCACAGCGGGCTGCGGGAGCCGTACGACACCGAGGTGCACCACGTGAACCCCTCCTGCGGCGACGAGCTGACGCTGCGGGTGGTGCTGGACGGCGACCAGGTCAGCGACGTCTCGTACGAGGGGGTCGGCTGCTCGATCTCGCAGGCCTCGACGTCGGTGATGAGTGAGCTGGTGGTGGGGGCACCGGTGAGCCAGGCGCTGCAGCTGCACGACGGCTTTCAGCAGATGATCCAGGGCAAGGGTGAGTTGAGCCTGGACGAGGACGTGTACGGGGACGCGGTCGCCTTCGAGGGGGTGGCCAGGTTCCCGGCCCGGGTGAAGTGCGCGATGCTCGGCTGGGCCGCGCTCAGGGACGCGCTGCTGCGTGCGCACGTTGCGAAGGAGGACAGATGACCGACCCGCAGTCAGACCTGCCGACGCCGCCGGTCCGGCCGTCGGACCTGGTGAAGGAGCCCCTGCCAGGGACCGAGGCGGCCGCGCCAGCCTTCACCAGCACGGTGGGGGACCTGGAGGAGGCGATGAAGGACGTTGTCGACCCGGAGCTGATGGTCAATGTCGTCGACCTGGGGCTCGTGTACGGGATCCACCTCGACGAGGAGCACAACGCCACCATCGACATGACGCTGACCTCGCCGACCTGCCCGCTCACGGACCGGATCGAGTACGACACCCAGATGGCCCTGCACGGCCTGGTGAACAGCGTCACCATCAACTGGGTCTGGCTGCCGCCGTGGAGTCTGGAGAGGATCACCGAGGACGGGATCGAGCAGCTGCGCTCGGTCGGCTACAACGTCTGACCGGCACCGGCTCGCCCGGCCCGCGCGCAGACGCGGCGAGACCGAGGCCCGGGGCCCGGCGCCCGGGCTGGTGAGCAGCCGCGGCCGAGCCGGTCACCGGCCGCTCAGACCAGGCTCTCGGCCTGTGCCTTGGTGGCACCAGACCGGGCCGGACTGCGCAGCGCGCAGACCAGGCTGACCGCTGCGGCGGCGCAGACCAGGAGCACCACCGGCAGGCTGCCGGAGCCGTGCTGCCAGACCGCGGCCGCATCGGTCCATGAGTGCACTGTCTGCCTGCCGTCCGCAGCACCTGCCAGGTGACCGGCAGCGACGACGACCGCAGCGGCCAGGGCGCCCAGCAGCCCGGCCCGCGGGCAGACCGCGGCACCTGCCACCGACGCGACAGCGAGAACGACGAGCACGGCCGCGCTGAGGACGGTGCTCTGGAACGTCACGAAGCCCTGCGTCCAGGCGCTGGAGGCCAGTGACGCGAGGTAGAAGACGACGACTCCGGCGGGGACCGCGAGCCACCTCGTGGTGGACTCGGCCGCGGCTGTGGGGTGGTCCATCTTGTCCGCCTCCTTCATGGAGCTGGTTGAGGTCTACCAGGAGCAGGGGAGGCTCACCCTGGGTGAGTGCCTGACTCCGGCGGAGCTGAGAAACGGGAACCGTACCTGGGCCTGCACGGCCTCGTCAAGCACCAGACTCTGGCGGGACACGAAGGCGGGCCGTGCCCGCGAGCCGCTGCTGCCTGGGGCGGTACTCAGGCTCCACAGAAGCCGTCAGGGATGGAGCGGCGCCCGGAGGGGGCGGTGCAGCCGGGCGACCCAGGGCCCGCTAGTCTGGGGGCAGGCGGCAAGACACCGGCGTCTCGCCGCCGCCTCCTCCCTGTTCCTCGACCAGCTTCCCACGAGGCCTGATGCCCCGACGAGGGCCGTTCGAAGTCGTGGTCTCGGGAGACTGCTTGCCCCAGGCAAGCGACTCTTGCGGGGTCCTCGGGGGCACGGAGTCAGATGGTGACGGTGCCGTCGACCACGGTGACGCAGGCGCCGCCCACCCAGACCCGGCCGGCGTCGTCGCGCCGGACCTGAACCCTCCCGCTGCGGCCGAGGACGGTGCCTTGGGAGGCCAGGTACGAGGCGGGGAGCACGCCCTCGGCGATCAGCCACTGGGCCAGGGCGGCGTTGAGGCTCCCGGTGACCGGGTCCTCGGGGACTCCGATCCCGGGCACGAAGGCCCGGACCTCGAGCAGCGGCTCGCCAGGACCCGGGCTCGGGTAGCAGCCCAGCACCCCCAGCTTGAGCTGACCCAGCCGGGGCAGGTCCGGTTCGAGCGCCAGCACCTGGGCCGCCGTACGCAGCTGGATCGTGGCCCAGTCCGGGCCGTTGACCAGCATCGCGGAGCGCAGCACCTCGTCGCGCTCGATCCGGAGGGCGTCGACGACGGTCTGGAGCTGCTCGTCGCTCAGCTCGCTGCGCTCCAGCGGCGGGGCGGCGAAGGCGTACCCGCCCTCGACGGCGACAAGCTCGACCAGGCCGACCCCGCACTCCTGGACGACCCGTCCGGGTGACCGCGGCGCCGGGCCCGAGGCGAGCCAGGCGTGGCAGCTGCCGAGGGTGGGGTGCCCGGCGAAGGGCAGCTCACCGCCCGGGGTGAAGATCCTGACCCGGTAGTCGGCGCCGGGCTGGGTGGCGGGCAGCAGGAAGGTGGTCTCGGAGAGGTTGGTCCAGCGGGCCAGCCGCGCCATCTGCTCGTCGCTGAGGCCCTCGCCGTCGACCACCACCGCGACCGGGTTCCCGTACCCGGGCCGGCTGGTGAACACATCCACCTGGGCGAACCTGCGCACTGTGTGCTCCTCTGGCTGGGGATCGGCCCAGACTAGCGGGCGGGTCAGATGAGGGAGCAGCCAGGAAGGTGTCGAGCCGAACGGTGGGGCGCCTACGATCGCAGCGGGGACGTTGGGGGACCCTGATGCTCGACGTCCTGCCCTGAGACTGTGAGGAGCGAGCGCCATGACCCCGTCTGCCTGCCCGATGCCTGCGCCGCGACTGGCTAGGTGCCGACAGTGAGGGCGCCGGTCCGGGTGGGGCTGATCGGCCAGGTCGGCCACGACACCCTGCAGCTGCTGCCGTCTGGAGTGGTCGAGCAGGTGTTCTGGGTGGCCCGGCAGTCGCTGGCCAGCCAGCTGGGGCCGGCCGACCCAGACCAGGTGCCGCCGCCGGCGCTGGAGTCGCCCTGGCAGCGCGCCATGGTGCGGGCAGACCTGGCTGGCTCACTGGTCACCACCGTGGAGAAGCACGCACCCAGCCTGGACCTGCTCCTGATCGACCTGGCCGACGAGCGGTACGGGCTGGTCCTGACCCCCGGCGCAGCGGTGCTGACGGGCTCGGAGGAGATGCGCCGCAGCGGACTGCTCGACGAGCTCGGAGTGGCGCAGGCCCTGCGGATGGGCTCTCCGGAGCACCTGGAGCGGTTCACGGAGGGCCTGGAGCTGCTGCTGGCTGGCCTGCGCCGGACTGGGCTGCTGCAGCGGACGCTGCTGCTGGCGCCGGCCTTCGCCGAGGAGCCCGTACCAGGCTCCGACACGCCTCGCGCTGAGCTGAACTGGCTGCGGTACGAGGCTCGCGAGCTCAACCGGACCTGCCAGGACTACCTGGCCCAGGTCGAGCAGCGGGGAGTCCCGGTGGTGCGTCTGGGCACCGAGCTGGTCCGGATGGATCCTCAGCACCCGGACGGGCTCAGCCATCTCCACTACCACCAGGCCACCTACCGCGCCCTGCTGGGCGAGATCCAGGAGCGGCTCCCGCACCTCGAAGGGCTGCGGACCGACCTGGCACCCGACGCCGAGCACGACTGGACGCCAGGCGCGGACGATCCGGTCCCGGCAGACCAGCCGTCAGCGCAGGAGCGCCCCGACTGGACCGCGGGCCTTCCCCGGCTGGCCGCCGACCTGGACCTCCTGGAGCGCCCTGCTGACGAGGGCACTGGCCCCGGCCAGCCCAGCCCCGACCGGGCTGGTCTGGTGCCGGACGAGCCGGCTGAGGAGCGTGACCTGGGCGGGACGTCTGCTGTGGGGCCCGCCCCGGACGACGAGCGTCCTGACGAGTCCGGCCTGGGTGAGGAGCCGGCCGAGAGGTCTGACCTGGCGCTGAGCCAGGCTCAGCAGTCCGGCCTGGCAGACAAGGAGCCGCAGCCTGCGCCAGAGCCCGACAAGCCAGAGCCTGACGAGCCAGAGCCAGAGGCGGACCTGAGAGACGCTGACGAGCCAGGCGAGGGCGCGCCGCAGCCCCTGGCTCCGGCCGCGGCCAGAGCCGAGACTGTGGCCGACCAGCCAGCTGCGGCCCCGGCCGTGGTGCTGCTGCTGCACCGGTCTGGAGCCGAGCCGGCGCTCACCGCCGAGGACCTGCCGCCGTGGGTACGGGTGGAGCCGGCCGCGGTGGCCGAGCAGGAGCCCGAGACCACCACCGGGCCAGCGAACCGCCTCCTCGAGCTGCTGGTTGAGGCCCAGGTGGCCCCGCACCGAGCGGTGGTGGTGGCCACGGAGGGGCTGGCGGTCACGGCGGTGGTGACCGCCTCTGCCGTACCGCAGGCCTCGGTCGTGGTGCTGCCCGAGCTCGTGGAGCACCAGGCCATGGGGCACCGGCTCGGGCACGTGGTGGCGGCCCTGCGGCGCCGGCCCGAGCTGCCGCCACTGGTGATCAGCACCCGCCGCCGCAGCCCGTACCTGCAGATCCTGTGGTGGCTGGTCAGCCTGTACGAGGACCTCTCAGTGGAGGCTCGGCTGGGCACGGTGGCCATTGAGGTGGTCGACCAGGAGCGGGCCGCGGACCGGGAGCGGGCCCTGGCCGCGGTCGTGCGGGTTCTGGAGGAGACCCCCGCCCACGGGCTGCTCCTCGACGGCACCCGGCTGCGTCACCCCGACCAGGTGACGGTGCTGGACGGGCAGAGCCAGTGGCTGCTGCTGCCGGCCGATATCCGCCACGCCCGGGTGACCGTCGTCACCGGGGAGAACAGCCCCGCGGCCCGGGTCCGGCTAGCGCTGGCCACGGCTGAGCCGCAGCCAGAGGCGGGGGAGCCGGGGGCAGTCACGGGCGCCGGCGAGCTCGACCTCCCCGCTGGGGGCGGGAGCAGCCAGACCACGATCAGCTCCACCGGGTCGGCGCTGCTGCGGGCGGTCGGGATCAGCCGGGCGGACGCCGAGGAGCCGCTGGCGGTCGAGCGCGTCGAGCTGGAGCCGCTGACCTGAGCCGGCAGAAACGGCACCGCCGGGCCCGCTAGGGGCGGTCACCCGGTGCGGGACCCGGCCACTCGGCCGTGACTGTGGTCGACGGCTGGGCCCTGCTAGGGGGCGGTCACCGACAGGTCGCTGACCTGGGCCTGGTCCAGGTCACCGAGCACCAGCGCCACCGCCCGGACCAGGGTTCCGGCCGGCAGCGCAACCAGCTCGTCGACCCGGGTCTGCCCGGCGCTGACCGGAACGAACCGGCACCAGCCGAGGCGGGGGTCCGCCGACTCGGTCAGGTGCACCGAGGTGGCCTGCTGGTGGTTCAGCCCGGCCGCCGCGACCCCCAGCACCACTCCGCGTGGGCTGCCCCGGCCCGGGACGGTCACCGTCGCGGTCACCCGTACCGTGTGCTGCCCCGGGGGTGCTAGCAGCCAGTGAGGCTCGTCGGCCAGGGCCAGGCTGCTGCCGGGCGGCAGGAGCCGGTCCCCTGTGATCTCGATGAAGGGTCGCCTGGCGTCGGCCAGCGCGGCGGTCTGGTCGGTCAGGACCCAGGCGATGCTCTCTGCGGTCCGGGGTGGCTGGGGAAGGGGGTGGATGACGACACTCATCGTGCCCGCCCGCTCGGCCCCGTCAGCCAGGTCACCCAGCCGGTCGACCAGCCACCAGACCATGCTGAGCGCGTCCGAGCCCCGAGTCGAGGTCAGCGACACCGTCGGCAGCCAGGGCATCCGGGCCAGGACCTGCTCCACCTCGCCCAGTCCCCGCGACAAGGTGGCCTCGGCGCCGCGGTGAGGGACCACGACCACCCGCGAGCCGGGCACCTGGGCCGCGACCAGGACCGCCTTGGCAGCGAGGTGGTCACCGGCCAGCACCACCGCGTCAGCCGGTCCGACCTGGAACGCGGACAGCGCCCGGACCAGGGTCTCCGCGGCGCTGTGAGCAGCCTCGACCGGGGTCGGGCCGCGGACGTCGAGGGACAGCACATGACAGCTGGGAGGCAGGCTGGGCAGGTCCACGCTGGGGTCTGCCCCGGGCGAGTGCAGCACCAGGACCAGGCTGCCGGCCTGCTCCCGGCGCAGCACCTCGACCATCTGGCCGTGGTTGTCGTGGAACCGGCCAAGGCGCCCCGCCCGGGCGGACCCCAGCCGGTCGATGGGGAGCGGCGCCGCTGGAGGGCGGGTCGGCAGCGACGTCGCGAACGACACCACAGCCTGCCGCGCCGCCTCGTACACGGCCGGTGTGAAGTGGTCGGGGGCCAGGCCTCGAGGGTGCTCGGGGTCCATCCGGGTCTGGTCTGAGGTCAGGCGCAGACCGGTGACCTGGCGCTGCGCCAGCTCGGCGAAGTAGCGCTCCAGCACGGGGTTCGCTGTCAGCGCGGCCCGGCGGGCGTCAGCCAGGGCCGTCACGTCGGCCTGCAGTGCCCGGTCCGCCAGCACCGCCAGGTCAAGACTCAGGGCGAAGGTCCGCTGCAGCAGGTGCTGGGCCTGCAGCCGGGCCACCAGCCGGTCCAGGCCGGCACAGAACAACCGGTAGTGCTCCGGGCTGCCGAACGGTACCCGCTCCACCCCGCGCAACCCGTCCAGGGCTCCCGACAGGTGCAGGTCAGGCGACAGGGTGAGCAGTCCGCCGCCGGGAAGGCGGGCGAGGCCTAGCCGCTCGTCGGCCAGGTCAAGCAGCAGCAGGTCCAGGTCGGCGCCGTGCTCGTCCAGCAGCTCCAGCACGGAGCCCCGGGCATCGTCGGTGACCACCGTCGAGTCGAGAGGGGAGAGCAGGTCAAGCCGGGCCGGGTCGACTGGTCCGGTGAGGCTGCCGAGGCACTGGTGGACGACGGTGAACTCGGCCTCCAGCCCGAGCCTGTCCAGCACATCCAGGCTGAGCTGGCTGCCGTAGACGGCGAGACGCAGGGGAGCCACGACGCACCTCCTTCCGCGGCCGACCGGTGACGAGCGCCAGGATACGGGCTGGCGCGGTGCCGGGCCGAGGCTGGCTCGTCTGGCGCAGACAGCGCACCGAGACCAGCAGCGGCAGGGGCCGGCTCGACGGTCCTGGCCGCGGGACTTAGGCGCTGACCGCCCCGGGCAGCCAGGAGCCAGCGAGCTCGGCGTGCGCGGCCGGGTCGGAGAACAGCTGCTCGGTGTGGGCGACGATCGTCCACTCGTCGGTCCCCACCGGCCGCCCGACCGGCGTGCCGGACTCGGACAGCACCAGGACCGGCCGGCCCAGCGCCGCCGCCGCCCGGGCGAGACGCTGCGAGTCGGTCAGCACCAGGTGACTGGCCGCCGCGAGCCGAAGCTGCGCGCCGTACGGGACTGGCGGGCCAACCAGGGCGTTGTCGATCCCGGCCAGGTACGAGCCGAGCACGCCCCCGTGGTGGCGGCGCCCGGGAACCACCACCGTGACCTCGGGGTGGGCGGTCGCGACCCGGGCAACAGCCCGCCCGATCTGCTCTGCCGGCCCGCCGGTCTGGTGACAGTGAACCGCGACCAGCAGCAGCGGCCGGCCCGAGCTGACCGCAGCCTCCAGCCGCGGGTCGCTGGGGCTCGCCAGCATCACGGGTGTCATCAGCTGTCCTCCGGGTCGCGAACCCTCAGAATGAGGCATCTGCCGTTGTCACGGCCCGGTGATGGGAGCCTTCTCACGGTCCGGTGCCGACGTGGTGGCCGCCCGCGGCCGGGTCTGGAACAATCGTCCCTCGTGCTCACGGTCAACAACCTGGAGGTCCGGGCGGGTGCCCAGCTGCTGCTGGAGCCGGTCACGTTCCCCGTCAACCCCGGGGACAAGATCGGGCTCGTCGGGCGCAACGGGGCCGGAAAGACCACTCTCACTCGGATCCTGGCCGGGGAGGGGATCCCGGCGGCCGGCACCGTCACCCGGACCGGCACCGTGGGCTACCTGCCGCAGGACCCGCGTACGGGTGCTCTCGGCATGCTGACCAAGAACCGGATCCTGTCAGCGCGCGGGCTCGACACGGTCCTCGACCGGCTGGAGCGGTACTCGGTCGAGATGGCCAGCGCCGAGGCCGAGGAGCGGCGCGAGCGGGCCATGACCTCGTACGCTCGCGCCGAGTCCGAGCTGCTGGCAGCCGGGGGGTACGGGGCCGAGGCCGAGGCGGCCCGGATCGCAGCCAGCCTGGGCCTGCCGGACCGGGTGCTGAGCCAGCCGCTGGGGACGCTGTCGGGCGGGCAGCGGCGCCGGGTGGAGCTGGCTCGGATCCTGTTCTCCGGGGCGGACACCCTGCTGCTGGACGAGCCGACGAACCACCTGGACGCTGACTCGGTGGCCTGGCTGCGGACCTTCCTCAAGGACTACTCGGGTGGGCTGGTGATCATCTCCCACGACACCGCCCTGCTGGAGACGGTCGTCACCAAGGTCTTCCACCTCGACGCCAGCCGGGCTGTGCTCGACCAGTACGCGATGGGGTGGAAGGCGTACCTGGTGCAGCGCGAGACTGACGAGAAGCGCCGCAAGCGGGAGCGGGCCAGCGCCCAGCGCAAGGCCGAGCAGCTGCTGGCCCAGGCCGACAAGATGCGCGCCACCGCGACCAAGGCTGCCGCCGCGCAGAGCATGGCTCGCCGAGCCGAGCGGCTGCTGGCCTCGGTGGAGGCAGAGCGCCGGGCCGACAAGGTGGCCCAGATCCGGCTGCCGAAGCCGGCGCCCTGCGGCAAGACCCCGCTCTCGGCGCGCGAGCTGTCCAAGTCGTACGGGTCGCTGGAGGTCTTCACCGGTGTCGACCTGACCATCGACCGAGGCTCCAAGGTGGTGGTGCTGGGGCTGAACGGTGCCGGCAAGACCACCCTGCTGCGGCTGCTGTCGGGGATCGAGGAGCCCGACACCGGCGAGGTGGTGCCCGGGCACGGGCTGAAGCTCGGCTACTACGCCCAGGAGCACGAGACTCTGGACCCAGAGCGGACCGTGCTGCAGAACATGGCGACGGCCTCCCCCCACCTCGACGACGCCGGGGTCCGTAACGTGCTGGGCTCGTTCCTGTTCACCGGTGACGACGTCGACAAGCCGGCCCGGGTGCTGTCCGGCGGTGAGAAGACCCGCCTGGCGCTGGCGATGCTGGTGGTGAGCGCCGCCAACGTGCTGCTGCTGGACGAGCCCACCAACAACCTCGACCCGGCCTCCCGCGAGGAGGTGCTGGCCGCGATCCACGCCTACCCGGGCGCGATCGTGCTGGTCACCCATGACGAGGGCGCGGTCCACGCCCTGGAGCCGGACCGGGTGCTGCTGCTGCCCGACGGCGACGAGGACCTCTGGTCGTCCGACTACGCCGATCTGGTCACCTTGGCCTGAGCCGGGCGTGCCCTCGGGAAGGGACGCACCTGTGCTGGCAGGATGACCGGGTCGACAGGGAGGTACGGATGCGACGACTGACCGCTGGGGCCGCGGTGCTTCTGATCACCACCGGCTGCGCCCTGACCCAGCCAGCCACGCCGGCGATCACCACGGGAGCCCCGACCCCGGCGGTGAGCGCCAGCGGTCGGCGGGTCACCCTGGAGCCGAGCGCCGCTGGGACACCGTCCGCAGCGGCTGCCGGGAGCGAGACTCCGTCCAGCTCAGCGAGCAGCCCCAGCGGACCGGCGCCGACGGTGGCGCCGAAGCGGGTCGACGCCGTCGTCCTGCCCCCGGCGCTGGGTGAGTACCGGGTCCAGCAGCAGGTCGAGAACCACTCGGCCACGTACGTGGGCAACCGCTCGACCGCCGACCTGGTGATCGTGACGGTGATGCGGGGAGCCACCAGCTCGGCGATGGGCCCGACGCTGAAGAACGCCCAGGTGTACGGGCCGGCGCTGTGCGGGGCCCTGGACGCCGAGGGCACGGTTGGTGCGGTCTGTGCCCTGCCCCTCGACCAGGGCGTGATCCTGGTCAGCGGCTCGGGCTTCATGAAGGTCGGCGAGGTCGCCCAGCTCGCAGGCCTGCTGTGGGAGCAGGTCCCGAGCTAGCCGGTCGTGGACCGCTGCCTGACGCCTGGTCCCGCTGTGCGGCTAGCTGGGCTGGGGGCGGTTGGGGACGATGACGGCCTGGAGCTCGCCGACGGGCATGTGGCGGACCTGGGACCGGGTGAGAGGAAGGGTCCCGGTCTGGCCGAGGGTGGCCCAGGTCACGGTCCAGTGGGCGGTGACGGTCATGTTGAACCCGGCGCCTCTCTCCTTGGGGAGGCGTGGGTAGGTGTAGCCGCAGTTGGGTGACTTGGGTGGCGGCAGGTACGAAGGCTTGCGCCACTTTGACATCTTGGTGCAGGTGACCTTGTCGCCGTTGCCCATCTCGAAGACGGTCTTGGTGCGGACAGCGGTCATCTGGATGGTGATGCCTTGCTGGGTGACGTTCGTCGTGATCTGGTCGCGGCCCTCGTGCCAGAGCCACAGGGGCTGGCCGACAGGCACAATGTTCCAGCGGTTGATGGAGGGGTCCGGCCCGACCTTCGGGTCCACCGCCGGAAGCTCCAGGGTAGCGACAGCCTCCTGGATCACGACCCGCGGATCAACCCCCGCGGGGGCAGGCTGCTGGGAAGGAGGAGCGCTGGGCAGCTTGGGGTCTCCGGTAGGGCAGATCGACTCGCCCGGCGCGCCGCAGTACGGGACCTGCGGGTCGCCGGCTCTCCTGGTGGGCCACCCCGTGAGAATCGGCAGGGCGGTCGAGCCACCAGTGGGAGAGTCCGGAGGCGATTCTATCCTTTGCTGTGAATGATGCGCCTTCTGCCCCTGCGGCGAAGGCTGGTCGTGCTGTACTCGTTGCTGTCTCGCGATAACGCTGACCTGGCTAGACTGAGCGCTCGGAACGACTCTCGCGTTGCCGCTGCCAGAGGGACTGGGGCTCCTGCGAGGCGTATTTTCTGGCCGTACCGGAATTCCGGATGCTTGGGCACCCAGGTTGATTCCTGTGACTACGACGACCGCTAGGGCAGCCAAGGCTGCGCAAAAGCGAGGCAGAAGTTTCAGAATGGACATGCATCCGTCCTCTCAAGGGAGGTGAAGAAGATCTTGAGAACGCCGTCGAAACGCTTAAAGTAGCGCTTTCCGACGACGACCCGGCCGCGACCGAGCTCAGCCCCATCGGATCCGTGGAGAATTGCCCCGCGCATATCCTCGCAGGTGCGCAGGGTAACGAGGGACCCTTCTCGCCGCTCGTCCTTGAGTACTTTCCATGAAAGCCGGGGCTCGGGGCCCTTGAGGACTTCTCCAGCATTCTTCTGATCGCTGAGGTACTCCAGAACCTCGCCCTTCAATGGGTACTCAGTTGTGGCGTCTAGCTCCGGGGTCATGGCGGTGGTTCCGCCGGACCACTCGAGCCGCGTCACTTCCTTGGCGAACCGTTGGTAGAGGGCGATGGCCTCGGCCTCAAGAGCGTTTCGCTCAAGCCGCTCGTTGTTGACGGAGTGCTCTGCGCTGGTGCAGGGGTACGGGGTGGTGAACTGGCTGCCGGGGGTCGGAGGGCAGGTGTAGGGAAGCGGCGGCAGGGACGCGGGCGGCGGGCTCGGACTGCTCGCGGTGCACGCGAACAGCGCGAAGACCAGGGCAGCAACGGCCAGAGCCGGAATGCGTCGGTACATGTCACCTCGCGGGGGATGGTCGATGCTCCTCATCCTGACACACGCGAGCCACGGTGGCTACCCTTCAACAAGATTTTGTGGAGAGCTCGCTGCCCGGGTCAAGGAGAGCAGGCAGCCGTCCCCGACGACGGAGCTGGCCTGGCGGGCTGCTGCGGCTCGTGGGTCTGGCAGCCTACCTATGGGTGAGGCACCTGCTGGTGGAGCAGCACGTCGACCTCGAGCCGGTCGCTGACCGTGCGGTCGCTGACCCTAGACGGTGCCGGGTGGTGAAAGGCGTTCGGTCCCATCGCCACCAGGTCGCCGACCTGGGCCGGCGTCAGCTCCAGCTCGTGCACCAGCCGCTCCCGGTGGCTGGTGCAGAAGTACCTACCGGCGGCGTCTGCCCAGCGCTGGTGCTTGTCTGGCTCGACATCGATCAGCCCTAGCCGGGTCCGGAGCCGGGCCAGGTGACCGGGCAGCGGCAGCACCACCAGCAGCAGCCCGCCGGGGCGCAGCACCCGGTGGAACTCGGCGGGGTGCCGGGGCGCGAAGACCGAGCAGACCAGGTCCACCGAGCCGGTCCGCAGCGGCAGCCCACGCCAGGTGTCGGCGACCACCGAGGCCAGCCGGGAGTGGGCCCGGGCCGCCCGACGAGCAGCGGGGACGGAGACATCGGTCGCCACCCCGACCGCCGGGGGCTGGGCGTCGAGCAGGTGGCCCAGGTAGTAGCCGGTCCCGGCCCCGGGCTCCAGCACCACCTGGGGGCGGGCGTCGGCGACCGTACGGGCCAGCAGCTCGGCCAGCGGCCGGTAGGCGCCGCTGCCCAGGAACCGCTCCCGCGCGGCGACCATGGCTGAGGTGTCGGCATGGGTCGGCTGCGGCCCGCCGAGGAGGTTGAGGTAGCCCTGCCGGGCCACGTCGAAGCAGTGCCCGCCCGGGCAGCGGACCGGCGCGGTGGCGAGGTCGAGCAGCCCGCCGCAGGTGGGGCAGGCCAGCAGCCCGGCCGCAGCCGAGAGGCTCACAGGGCCCGCATCGAACCGCCGTCCACGGCGACCAGGGAGCCGTTGACGTACGAGGCCCGAGGCGAGAGCAGGAAGGTCGCCACCGACCCGAGCTCGTCGGGGCGGCCCAGCCGTCCGGCCGGGATCGACCGCTCCTGGTCGCGTCGGGCCTGCTCGGGGTCGGGGCTGCCCTGGCGCAGCACCTGCAGCCGCTCGGTGTCGATCAGGCCCGGCATCAGCCCGAAGGTGCGCCCGCCTCGCGGGGCGATCTCGTCGCCGAGCTGCTTGACCAGCATCGCCAGCCCGGGGCGCAGCCCGTTCGAGATGGCCATCGTCGCCAGCGGGCTCTTGGCCGAGGTCGACAGGATGAAGCCCAGCGTGACCGCGGGGGAGACCGCGACCGCGGCCCGGGCCAGCCGCAGCGCCGGCAGGAAGACCGAGCCGAAGCTGTCGAGCCAGTCCTGGTCACTGCTGCCCAGCACCTCACCCCGCGGCGGCCCGCCGACGCTGACCAGCGCCCCGTCCAGGCGCCCGAACCGCTCCACAGCGAGGGCACAGGCCCACTCGGGAGTGCTCGGGTCCGCCAGGTCGGCGGCCAGCGGAACCAGGCGCCCGGGGTGGGCCGCGGCGAAGTCGTCGAGCACCTGCTGGCGGCGGGCGACGGCCACCACCCGGGCCCCCTCGGCGAGCAGGCCCTCGGCGGTGGCCCGGCCCAGCCCGGCGCTGGCGGCGGTGACGACAAAGCTGCGGTCGGCGAGCTCAAGATCCATCGGTGATCTCCTCAGGGTTCCTCGGCGGGTGGCCGAGTCGTGGGTGGGCTGTGCAGTCGCGAAGGCAGTACCCAGGACCGCGACAGGCAGCCCGCGCCCTCGGGGGTCGCACCCACGAGCCTAGTGCCGGAGCCCGCCCGAGCGCCCGGAGCGGCGACGCTGCAGCGGGCGGCGGCACACCGGGTCGGGCACCAGCGCGGGGCCAGCCTGGACAGACCGGCCCCGCGACACCGTCGCCTGCTACTTCACCACGGCAGCCTGGGTGGTCCGCTCGACATCCGGCATCCTGTCCCGCACGATCGTGACCCTGACCGAGAGCTGCTTGCCCCGGTCGGCCGCGGTCGGAGTGTACCTGCGCTGGGTGGCCCCCGGGACCGGCGTGCCGTCGATCAGCCACTGCTGGCGCATGTCCCTGACGTACGGGTACCAGCTGTTGGAGAAGGCCTGGACGGTCGACCCGACCTTGACGGTGCCCTCAATGGACGGGGTCCCCTCCAGGGCCGGGACCGTGGCCGGGGCGCTGGTCCGGGCCGAGTCGGGAAGGCCGGGCCGGGACGCGGTCACCGTCACCGTGAGGTCAGCAAAGACGTCCTCGGGGGCCACCGTGTACTCCGCGCTGGTGGCGCCGGGAATCGGGTTCCCGCTGCGCTTCCACTGGTAGGTCACCTTCTCCGCGGCCGGTGCGAAGTCCCGGTGCTGAGCCTTGAGCTGGGAGCCCAGCCCCACACTGCCCTGGATCCAGGGGGTGGGCTGCAGCGACCAGCCGGACCCGCTGGGCTGCCAGTCGGGGCGAGCGATGAAGCTGAGCTCGCCCATCGGGGCCTTCTGGATCGGCTCCTCCACCACTCCCGACGGGGTAGTCGGGCCGTAGGAGTGAACCACGGTGCCGTGACCGATGTAGACAGCGGTGTGGTACACGTTGCCGAAGTACTCGCCGGTGTTCTGGTCCTTGTCCTCGGGCTTCTGGTGGGAGAAGAAGAGAATGTCTCCCACCGCCAGCCCGGCGACGACGTCATCGAGCTTCTGCGACTTCGGCATCCAGAGCCGGCCGTTGTTGTGGAACCACTGGGCCAGCCGGTTCGCCCCCATCATCCGCGGGGTGCCGTGCTCCGGGCCGAAGTCGATCCCCGAGCCGACCACGGTGTTCTTGTCCGCGACGTACGTGGTGGACTCGTAGCTGTACCCGTACAGCACCATCGCGGCGAAGGCGCTGCAGGAGACTCCCCACGGCGCGTCGTAGAGGTCATGGACCACCTCTTGGGTCGCCACCGGGGAGGGCTTCTCGGGATCGGCGGTCCACTCCAGGTTCCTGCCTGCGGCCACGAACGACCGGGACCGGTCCACCACGTCCTGGAGGTTCTGGGTCGGGGCAGCAGGAGCCTCGTGCCTCAGGTTGGCCGGGATGGCGTACCGGCCACCGGTCAGGGGAACCCCGATCCGCTTCAGGGCCGGGTCAGTCGGCTCCTTGTCCAGGACCTGGAAGAGCTGGGGGTAGCCCTGCCTCTGGTTCGCGGACCACCGGGTGGCGACGACCGGGGTCAGCGGGCCCGCCTTCTTCAGCTCGTCGACGGAGCTGAGGGTCAGGATCGGGCTGGCCGTCGGCGGGGCCGGGGCCGCGACGGAGGCACCGACCGGTGCCGGGGCAGCCGGCGCGGTGGTCTGGGTGAAGCCTGGTGAGGCACCGGCGAAGGTCAGCGCCACCCCAGCAGCGGCAGCGACAAGAACTCGCTTCATGATCTCTCCTGGTTGTGGCCCCACAGGCCGGATGGGTGGGGACGCGCGACAGTGAAGCACGCCACCGGATCACCCCGCTCCATCGCCGCACCAGCCCGGTGGTCAGGGGCACCGCAGACGGCGTGGGCAGATGGCACCGGCCGACGCCTCCCGCCTTCACGCGCTAGGTTGGCCGACGTGAACCAGACACCACGAAGCGTGCTCGTGACCGGAGCCAGCAAGGGTATTGGCAGCGCCATCGCCGCTCGTCTCGCGGCCCAGGGGCACCGGGTCACCGGGACCTACCGCAGCGGCGGGGTTCCCGACCAGGTGGTCGGGGTCCAGGCCGACATCACCGACCAGGCCCAGATCGACGCGGCCTTCGCTGCCGCCGAGCAGCACGGACCGGTCGAGGTCCTGGTCTGCAACGCAGGGATCACCGCTGACACCTTGGCGATCCGGATGAGCGACGAGCAGTGGGACCAGGTGATCGCCACCAATCTCACCGCCTCGTTCCGGCTGGCCCGCCGGGCGGTCCGGCCGATGATCCGGGCCCGGTTCGGGCGGATCGTCTTCGTCTCCTCAGTGGTGGCGCTGCTCGGCTCCCCGGGCCAGGTCAACTACGCCGCGTCCAAGGCCGGCCTGATCGGCATGGCCCGGTCGCTGGCCCGCGAGGTGGGCAGCCGGGGAGTTACCGTCAACGTCGTCGCCCCCGGCTTCATCGAGACCGACATGACTGCGGCCCTCGACCCGGAGGTGGTCACGACGTACCAGTCCCGGATCCCCGTCGGCCGGCTCGGCGCCACCGACGACGTGGCGGCGGCGGTCGAGTTCCTGGTCTCTGACCGGGCAGGCTATGTCTCGGGCGCGGTGCTGCCGGTCGACGGCGGCCTCGGCATGGGTCACTGAGAAGGAGCGGCAGTGGGCATTCTGGAAGGCAAGCGGGTCCTGGTGGCGGGGGTCACCCACAGCACCTCGATCGGGTACGCGGTGGCGCAGGTCGCCCAGGCCGAGGGCGCGACAGTGCTGGTGTCGAACTTCGGCCGGGCTCTCAGCCTGACCCGGCGGGTGGTGCAGCGGCTCGACCCGGTGCCTCCGGTGCTGGAGGTCGACGTCAGCAGCGAGGAGCACCTGGCCGGGCTGGCCGACCAGGTCCGCGAGCACGTGGACGGGCTGGACGGGCTGGTCCACTCGATCGCGTACGCGAACCCGCAGACCGCGCTCGGAGGGGGCTTCCTGGAGACCGAGTGGTCCGATGTCGGCCAGGCGCTGCAGGTGTCGGCGTACTCGATGGCCTCCCTGGTCCGGGCCGTACGGCCAGTGCTGACCCGGGGAGCGTCGGTGGTCGGGCTGACCTTCGACGCCAGCGTCTCCTGGCCCATGTACGACTGGATGGGGGTCGCCAAGGCGGCCCTGGAGTCCACCTCCCGCTACCTCGCTCGCTACCTCGGGCCCGACCAGATCCGCTCCAACATCGTCTCCGCCGGCCCGCTCGACACCCTGGCCAAGAAGGCGATCCCGGGCGTCACCGACCTCGACGCGACCTGGAGCCACCGGGCGGCCCTGGGCTGGGACCAGTCCGACGCCACCCCGACCGCCAAGGCGGTGGTGGCGCTGCTGTCGGACTGGTTCAGCAAGACCACGGGGGAGATCATCCACGTCGACGGTGGTGTTCACTCCACTGGCGCCTGAGGAGGAGACATGACCGCTGTCATCGAGATCGCCGAGGTCACGGTGCGCCGTGACCGGTCACTGCTGCTGGACCGGGTCGACCTCACTGTCAGTGAAGGCGACCGGTGGGTGGTGATCGGCCCCAACGGGGCCGGCAAGACGACGCTGCTGCGGGTCCTCGCCACCCAGATCCACCCCACCTCCGGCGTGGTCGGGATCCTGGGCGAGGTCCTCGGGGCGGTGGACGTCTTCGAGCTGCGGCCCCGGATCGGGCTCGCCTCCTCGGCGCTGGCCGAGCAGATCCCGCACCAGGAACGGGTCGACGACCTCGTCGTCTCGGCCGCCTACGGGGTGGTGGGGCGCTGGAAAGAGGCCTATGAGCAGGAGGACTTCGACCGGGCCCGGGCCCTGATGGGCCTGCTGCGGGTCGACAGGCTCGGCGGGCGGACCTTCGGCACCCTGAGCGAGGGGGAGCGCAAGCGGGTCCAGATCGCCCGGGCCCTGATGACCGACCCGGAGCTGCTGCTGCTCGACGAGCCGGGCGCTGGCCTGGACCTGGCTGGGCGAGAGGCGCTGGTCGAGACCCTGACCGCGCTCGCCGAGGACCCCCAGGCCCCGACCTCGGTGATGGTCACCCACCATGTCGAGGAGATCCCGGTCGGGACCACTCACTGCCTGCTGCTCAAGGCCGGGCGGGTCGTTGCGGCCGGTCCCATCCGGGAGACGCTGACCCCGGCCAACCTGTCGCGGACCTTCGACATGCGGCTCCAGGTCTGCGAGCACGACGGGCGCTGGACCGCGCGCGCCGAGCGGCACGAGAGCTGAGAGCCGTGGACATCAACCTCAACGACTGGCTCGGCCAGCACCTGTGGGCGCTGTGGGCAGCCCTGGCCGCGCTGGCCGCCGTCCTGGAGATGCTGCGCCGCGACCGCTGGTACGCGACCCTGGCAGTCGCCGCCGCGGTGACCGCGCTGCTGGCGCTGGCCCTGGGCCGGCTGTGGTGGGCCCAGCTCCCGGTCCTGGCGGTGCTGTTCGTCACCGGCCTGGTGGTGCTGCGGCCGCGGCTGCGCCGTACGGACGAGCCGGAGGCCTGACCTCGCTCAGCCTGGCTGCTCGGGTGCCTGGTCAGCGGCGCCCCCCTGGCGGGCGTAGCGGGCGGCCAGAGCCGAGCAGGCCATCAGCTGGAGCTGGTGGAAGACCATCAGCGGCAGCACCAGCAGCCCGATCGGCATCCCGGCGAACAGCACCTGCGCCATCGGCAGGCCCGTCGCCATCGACTTCTTGGTGCCGCAGAACTGGATCGTGATCGAGTCCTCCCGGTTGAAGCCGAGCCGGCGGGCGGCGAACCAGGTCAGCGCCAGCATCAGCACAAGCACCAGCAGGCAGACCAGCACCAGGGCCACCAGCTGGAACGGGGTGGTCCGCGACCACATCCGCTCCTCCACCCCTTGTGAGAAGGCCAGGTAGACCACCATCACGATCGACGCCTGGTCCACCAGCCTGAGTTTCTTGTGCCGCTTCACGAAGTCCGCGGTCCACGGTCGTGACAGCTGGCCCAGGATGAAGGGCAGCAGCAGCTGCACCGCGATGTCGATGATCGCCGCGGCGCCCACCTGGACCCGGCCCGAGGTCGCCATCAGCGCCACCACCAGGGCCGGGGTGAGAAAGACCCCGAGCAGGTTCGAGGTCGACGAGCTGACGATCGCACCGGCGACGTTGCCACGGGCGATCGAGGTGAAGGTCACCGCCGACTGGACGGTGGCCGGCACCGTCATCAGGTACAGCAGGCCCGTGTACAGGTCGGTCGGCAGCAGCCGCGGTGACAGCACCCCCAGCGCCAGCCCGACCAGTGGGAAGGCCACGTAGGTGAAGGCCAGGATGGTCAGGTGGAGCCGCCAGTGGGTGAGGCCGACGAGGGCCTCGGACGGCTTCAGCCGGGCCCCGTACAGGAAGAACAGGGCGAAGACCGCGACCTTGATCGCCCAGCTCAGCACCGTCTGCCCGGCCCCGGTGACGGGCAGGAACGAGGCCACCGCAGCCGACACCACGATCGCCACCAGGAAGCCGTCTGGCTTGAACCGCTTCCACCAGGCCACGCTGGGCTCCTCTCGACCGGCACCAGGGTAGAGGTACGCCGAGCAAGGCCGCCCGTGGTCGGCGGAGGGCTATCGTCGGCTGGTGCCTGTCATCTGGCTGAGCAGTACTGACGATCCGCGCGCCACCGACTACGTGGCGCTGCGCGAGTCCCGGCTGCGCCAGGCCGGCCCGGACGCGGCCTTCATCGCCGAGGGTGAGCTGGTGATCCGGCGGGCGGTGGCCGCGGGCTACCGGCCCCGGTCATTCCTGCTGGCCCCGCGCTGGGTTGAGGGGCTGCGTGACGTCTGGCAGGACTTCGCTGTGCCGGTGCTGACCGCCCCGGCCGGCACGATCGAGGCGCTCACCGGCTTCCACGTCCACCGGGGGGCTCTGGCCTCCTTTCAGCGTGAGCAGCGCTGGACCGTGCCCGGGCTGCTGGCGGCCAGCTCGCGGCTGGTGGTGGTCCAGGACCTCGTCGACCACGCCAACCTGGGCGCGATCGCCCGGACCACGGCCGCCCTGGGCTGGGACGGGCTGCTGCTGAGCTCGGGCAGCGCCGACCCGCTGTACCGGAGGGCGGTCAAGGCCAGCATGGGGGTGGTGCTGGGTCTGCCCTGGGCCCGGGCCGACGACGACCGTACGGTGCTGCCCGAGCTGCGGGCAGCGGGATTCACCACGGTGGCGCTGGCACTGGACCCGCAGGCCGCTGACCTCGCCGAGCTGGCCGGACGCGACCTTGGCCGGGTGGCGGTCCTGCTCGGGACCGAGGGCCATGGGCTGAGCCCGGACTGGGTGGCCTGCGCCGACGTGGTTGCCCAGATCCCGATGGCTGCCGGAGTGGACTCCCTGAACGTGGCGGCCGCCGCAGCAGTCGCCACGTACCTGCTGCGCTAGCTGATCGGGCGAGGCCCGGCCGGTGGTGGCAGGGGAGAAGCCGACCGCCACGGGGGAGCCGGCTCGCTGCTCGGGCCCAGGGCGGCTGCGACCGTGTGGTAGCGCTGCTCGCTGAGCAGCTGCCAGGTGTCGATGTGGCGGATCGTGACCCGGACTACCAGGTCGGCGTCAAGGCTGACGACGTAGATCCGGCCCGGGATCTCGTCCCGGACAGCGCAGCGGTTGATCTCGGCCAGCAGGTGCAGCAGCCGCGGCACCAGCTCGTGGGGGACTGACCGGCTGACCAGCGGGTGGCGGGAGCCGTCAGAGGTCAGCGCGGCGAGGGAGCCGCTGTCGGTGCGCCCCATGCCGACCACCGACTCCAGCCACACCGCGCCGTGCGTGGTGACCAGGCAGGCGGCCCGGCCTGCGATGCTGGCCCGGACCTGGGGCGGTGGCTCGTGGTCGGCGCTCGCGCGCAGCGAGGTGGCTGAGTCGGCCTGGGGCTCAGCCATGTCGAGGTCTTCCACGTCTTCGACGGCACGACGTGGCCGGTTCATGGCCTAGCCCGCTTCCTGGACCGGGTCGAAGGGGAGCTTCGGCGAGACCGGCCAGTCGTCGGGGTAGCGGTAGGCCAGGCGGTCGTGCTTCCTGCCGAGGGACTTGCGGCGGCGTGACGAGAGCCGGTCACCGAAGACGATGCCGTTGAGGTGATCGGTCTCGTGCTGCAGGCAGCGGGCCAGCATCCCGGTCCCGACCACCTCGACGGGGTTTCCCTCCAGGTCCTGGCCACGGCAGACCGCGTAGTCAGGACGGGACAGAGTCTCGTAGGCGCCCGGAAAGGAGAGGCAGCCTTCCTCGCCCTCCTCAAGGCTGCGGTCGCGGCCCTCGGGCAGGGTGATCACCGGGTTGCAGACCACCCCGGCGTGAATCCGGTCGTCGGCGTCGGCGCACTCAAAGACGAACATCGCGATACCGCGGCCGACCTGGGTCGCGGCCAGCCCCACCCCCTGGGCCGCTGTCTGGGTCGCGAACATGTCGCGGGCCAGGTCCCGCAGCTCGGCGTCGAAGCTCGTCACCGGGCGGGTCCTGGCGTGCATGACGGGTTCGCCCCAGCGAGTGATCGGCAGGACCGTGCCACCCGTCATCAGCTCTCGGATGTCCATTGCTCTCCCTACGTCTCTCTGCCCGGCCAGGCTATCGGGCTGCGGCACTGCTGGGGGTGCAGACGGAGCCGAGCCGGCTCACGGATCAGAGCCCAGACCTGCCTGGTCGCTGCAGGCTGGGTGAGGGGCGGGTACGCTCACCGAGCCCTCGGGGCAGCGGCAGCCGCTAGAAGTCCAGAACGGATCAGCCTCACGGCGACCTCGCTCAGGTCACTGGCCGCCTTGATGGCGCAGGTCTGACCTCTCTTCTGCCCGTGCCAGGTGTGCACCACGGGGCCCGAGTACGCCGACTTCCAGCCGGCCCTCATGGCGAGCTCGCGAAGCTCGCCCACCCTGGTAGCGGCGCGGTCTGGCTCCACCGCAAAGACCCGCCTCACCACAGGGGGCGTTTCCTTGAGGAGTCCTCTCGTGCGACCCGTCTGGTGCGCTGACACAAGGGGAAGGCCCAGAAGGTCCTTCGCCGCCATGGGGTCGTCGAGCAGGGCCTGCAGCTCCGCGCGGTCCTCACCGGCTCGACGCGCCAGGCTGTAGCCCGCCGGCCCGCAGCCCACCAGGCCGACGGCAGCGAGCAGGGTCGTACGCCTCGACCAGCGACGGGCCTCCACGCTCATGCGGGGGAGGGTACCGGGGCATGACAACGGGCAGCCTGGCCGGGGCTGTGAGGCTCCCATACAGGGACAGCCCGGCCTGGCTGGTGAGTGTCCGTCGCGGCAGCACGTGGTGCCCGACTCGCCAGGGCAGGCAGGACTGCTGGCGCTGCGTGGCGCGGGCAGACTGGGCAAGTGAGCGAGACGGGGCGGGTGAGCGAGACAGGGCAGGTGAGCGAGCCGAGCCTGCTGGGTGACCTGGTCCAGCGCTACCTGCAGCACCTGGCCGACCGCGGCTACTCGGAGCACACCCGGCGCGGGTACGCCCAGGACCTGGCGACCCTGGAGGCCTTCCTCCAGCGGCAGGGCGGCCAGCCGGGCGAGGTGGACCTGCGAACCTTGAGGGCCTGGCTGGCAGACCTGGCCGACTCCGGGGCGAGCCGCACCACGGTGCAGCGCCGGGCTGCCGGAGTCCGGGCCTTCTACGCCTGGGCCGCCCGGTCGGGCGCCGTGGCCCAGGACCCGGCGGCGGGACTCCGGTCTCCCAAGACCCCGAAACGGCTCCCGGCCACCCTCACCGCCTCCGAGGCGGCCGAGATGCTGCGCTCGGCGACTGCGGTGGCGGCCGAGGACGGCACCGCGGTCGGTGCCCGCGACGTCGCCATCCTGGAGCTGCTCTACGCCTCCGGGATCCGGGTCTTTGAGCTCTGCGGGCTAGACCTGGGCGACCTTGACCTGGCCCGGCGTGCGGTCCGGGTGGTCGGCAAGGGCAGCAAGGAGCGCACGGTCCCGATCGGCAGCCCGGCCCAGCGGGCCCTGGACGGCTGGCTGGCGCGCCGCGGCGAGCTGGTCCGCCCTGGCTCCGGGGCGGCGGTCTTTCTCGGCCAGCGGCTTGGCACCCGGATCAACCCCCGGGTCGTGCGCCGGGTGGTCCACCGGGCGCTGGGCCTGGTAGACGGGGCCCCCGACCTCGGACCCCACGGGCTGCGCCACGCTATGGCGACCCACCTGCTGGAGGGTGGGGCTGACCTGCGTACGGTGCAGGAGCTGCTCGGGCACTCCAGCCTGGCCACGACCCAGCTCTACACCCACGTGACCGCCGACCGGCTGCGCCAGGCCTTCCACCAGGCACACCCCCGGGCCTGAGCGGTGAAGCCGGCAGAGGAGTGAAGGCCTGGCTGCCGGTCTGGTGAGAGAGAATCTCCACTCCCCAGGCCAGTCTCAGTCAACGGCCGCCTCGAGCACCTCCGCCCTCGGCTTCCGCAGCATCGGCACCTTCCCTGGAGCACCTAACCCCTGGAGCCAGTCATCTAAGGTGAGCTCATGACCGATGTCCCGACCCCTCCAGTCGCTGACCGGAGTCCCACTCAGCGGACCCACCACGGGGACACCTTCGTGGACCCGTACGAGTGGCTTCGGGACAAGACCGACCCGCAGGTGATCGCCCACCTGGAGGCGGAGAACGCCTACACCGAGGCGATGACTGCGCACCTGGCGCCGCTGCGGGAGGAGATCTTCGCCGACATTGAGGCCCGGACCCAGCAGACCGACCTGTCAGTGCCCGAGTGCAGCCGCCACACCACCGGCGAGGCGTACTGGTACTACACCCGCACGGTCACCGGCCAGGACTACCCGCTGTGGTGCCGGGTGGCGGCCGGCTCCCCCGACGAGCGCCCCGACCCCAGCGGCGAGGTCCCGGGCGAGCAGGTCCTGCTCGACGGGAACGCTGAGGCGGCGGGGCAGGAGTTCTTCTCCCTCGGGGCGTTCACCCTGTCCCCCGACGGGAGCCTGCTCGCCTTCTCCGTGGACACCTCCGGTGACGAGCGCTACGACACCTTCGTCCGGGTGGTCGCGGCGGGGGAGCAGTACGGCGACACCGTCGGCCCGGTCCTGACCGGCATCGCCAGTGGCCTGGCCTGGGCTGGGCAGAGCCACCTGTTCTACGCCCGGGTGGACGACGCCTGGCGCCCGTACCAGGTGTGGCGCCACGAGCTGGGGACCGACCCGTCCGGCGACGTCATGGTCTTCGAGGAGACTGACGAGCGGTACGGGGTCGGCGTGGACGTCTCCCGGGACCACCGCTGGGTCCTGATCGGCAACGGCTCCCGCCTCACCAGCGAGTTCTGGCTTCTCCCGGCTGACCAGCCGGAGGCCGAGCCCCGGATCGTGACCGCCCGCCAGGAGGGCGTCGAGTACGCGGTCGAGGTCGGCGACGACGAGCTCTTCATCCTGCACAACCGGAGCTCCGCCGACTTTCAGGTGAGCCGTGCCCCCTTGGCCTGGGCCGACGCCGCCGAGCTCGCCCCGGCGTCTACCTGGCGCGACCTGGTCGGCCCGGAGCCAGGGGTGCGCTACACCGACGTCTCGGCCTACCGCGGCTGGGCGGTGGTGAGCCGCCAGCGTGACGGGCTGGCCGGAGTCGAGGTGGTCAACCTGGCTGACGGGAGCCTGGCCCCGGTGCCGGTCGCCGGCGAGGTGTACGACATCAGCGCCCCTGGCGGGGAAGACATCGACACCGACCGGATCCGGTTGAGCTACTGCTCGCTGACCCACCCCGAGTCGGTGCTGGAGTACCGGTTCGGCGACGACACCGTGACCACGCTCAAGGTCACCCCGGTCCTCGACCACCCCACCCGCGGTGGGTACCGGGCCGAGGACTACATCGAGGAGCGGCAGTGGGCGACCGCCACCGACGGGACCCGGGTCCCGCTGTCCATCGTCCGCCACCGCGACACTCCGGTCGACGGGACCGCTCCGTGCCTGCTGTGGGGGTACGGCTCGTACGAGGTGTCGATTCCGCCGGTCTTCTCCATTCCCCGGCTGTCCCTGCTGGACCGGGGCTTCGTGTGCGTGATCACCCACGTCCGCGGCGGCGGGGAGATGGGCCGCTCCTGGTACGAGAACGGCAAGCTGCTGGCCAAGAAGAACACCTTCACTGACTTCGTGGACTCGGCGCGGTGGCTGATCGAGCACCGCTACACCAGCCCCGACCGGCTGGTCGCCGAGGGAGGCAGCGCCGGCGGCCTGCTGATGGGCGCGGTCACAAACCTGGCCCCGGAGCTGTTCGCCGGCGTCCACGCGGGGGTCGCCTTCGTCGACGCACTGACCACGATCCTGGACCCAAGCCTGCCGCTCACGGTCACCGAGTGGGAGGAGTGGGGCGACCCTCTCCACGATCCGCAGGTCTACGCCTACATGAAGAGCTACTCGCCGTACGAGAACATCCGCCCGGGCGCCCAGTACCCGGCGATCCTGGCCACGACCGGGCTCAACGACGCCCGGGTCCACTACGTGGAGCCGACCAAGTGGGTGCAGCAGCTGCGTCACGAGCTGTCGGCGCAGACCGCCCCGGTGATGCTGCGGACCGAGATGGTGGCCGGGCACGCGGGGGTCAGCGGACGCTACGACCAGTGGCGTGAGACCGCCTTCGAGCAGGCCTGGATCATCGAGACCGCCACCCGGGGGTGGCGCTGAGGACGTGCCACGGACCTGGCTGAGGCGGAGACAGCCGGTGCGGGAGCCTGGCGGTCACCGTGAGACTCGCCTGCCCGAGGCCTACGCAGCGCTCGTACCCCCGGTCGGCTGCCCGTCTGGGGTACCCGCTCGGGCAGGCCACCGTGGCAGCCTGCCCGGCCAGCCGCCCGGTCAACCTGACCACAGGCCGACGGGGTTGGTGAGCTGCTGGTTCACCCAGGCCTGGGCGTGCAGGTGGCAGCCGGTCGACAGCCCCGTGGTCCCGACTGTGGCGATCACCTGTCCCCGGACCACTCGAGCTCCAGGACGGACCACCATCGACTGGGCATGGGCGTAGCCGGTCACCACGTGGCCGCGCGGACCGTCCCCGTGGTCGATGAGGACCCGGTTGCCGTACGCGCCCGCCCAGCCGGCCTGGACCACCACCCCGTCAGCCCAGGCCCGCACCGGGGCCCCGCACGGAGCGCCGATGTCGACCCCGTCGTGCAGCTTCCAGACCCCGGTCACCGGGTGCACCCGCATCCCGAAGGGTGAGGTGATCGGCCCGTCGGCCGGGCGGGAGACTCCACCGGACCCGCCCACCAGGGGTGCCGGGACCGGCCGGGGAGTGGCCCCCCGCGGCAGCAGCCGGAGCTGTGCCGGGCCGATCAGCAGCATCGGGTCGAGGTACTCCTCCCCGGACCGCAGCCCCCAGTGCAGGCAGGCCGCGGCCGGGCACGGGTGGCCGGCCTCCAGCCGGGCCACCGGGGTCCCGGCGACTACCAGGTCGCCGACCCGCACGGTCGCCGTCACCGGCTCGTACGTGGTCCGCACCGTGCCGTGGTCGATTGCCAGGACCCCACGACCGGCCACCATCCCGGAGAAGGACACGGTCCCCGCCGCCGCAGCGACCACCGTGGCGCCCGGGGCAGCGGCGATGTCCACTCCGCGGTGCCCCGAGCCCCAGCGGGTCTCGGGCGGGTTGTACGGCGTCACCACCGGACCGTCGACGGGCAGCCGTCCCCGTGGCAGCCCGACATCCGCGCCCGCCGGGGGCGCCAGGCCCAGGACCAGCAGCAGGGCCAGCACGGTCGCGACACAGCAGCGTCTCATGCCGAGACCATGGGCCGCTCCGGCGAGATCGGACAGAGAATGTGGTGACCTGTGGACAACCTGCGCCCCAGGCCAGGGGTGTGGACAACCTCCGTGGCCCGGCCCGCTGCCCGAACGGCTTTGCCCGGCGCCGGGCCACGCTTGTACGCTGTCGGGAGCGGCCGGGGCACCCCGGTCGACTTCGCATGCCGACCCACCGTGGCTGTACGGGTCGTCGCCCTGGGGTCCCAGTCTCTGGGCAGGTGACGGCGTCGGCATCAGGCGGCACCGAAAGGCTCGGTGCCGAGACAACCTCGCGGGCGGTCACTGCCGTCCGCCGCAGAAAGGAACGGCCATGGCCGTCGTCACCGCGCGCCAGCTGCTCGACAGCGGTGTTCACTTCGGGCACCAGACCCGTCGCTGGAACCCCAAGATGAAGCGCTTCATCTTCACCGAGCGCAACGGCATCTACATCATTGACCTGCACCAGTCGCTGACCTACATCGACCAGGCCTACGCCTTCGTCAAGAACACGGTCGCCAAGGGCGGCCAGATCCTCTTCGTGGGCACCAAGAAGCAGGCTCAGGAGGCCGTCGCTGAGCAGGCCACCCGGGTCGGCATGCCGTACGTGAACCAGCGCTGGCTGGGCGGGATGCTCACCAACTTCCACACCATGGTGAAGCGGATCCAGCGGCTCAAGGAGCTGGAGGCGATGAACTTCGACGACGTCGCCGCCTCCGGGCTGACCAAGAAGGAGCTGCTCGGGCTGCGGCGCGAGAAGGACAAGCTCTCCAAGACCCTGGGCGGGATCCGGGACATGAACCGGGTGCCCCAGGCGGTCTGGGTGATCGACACCAAGAAGGAGCACCTGGCCGTCGACGAGGCCCGCAAGCTGCGGATCCCCGTGATCGGGATCCTGGACACCAACTGCGACCCGGACGAGGTCGACTGGCCGATCCCCGGCAACGACGACGCGATCCGCTCGGTCGGGCTGCTGACCCGGGTGATCGCCGACGCCGTCGCCGACGGCCTGGTCTCCCGCTCCGGGCGGGGCGCCACCGGCGAGGAGACCGAGGCCGAGCCGATGCCGGAGTGGGAGCGCGAGCTGCTCGCCGGCCAGGAGGCCGCCGCGACCGAGGCCACCGAGCCGGCTGCCGCGGCCCAGGAGCCGAAGGCTGAGGCCACCGAGGCGGCCCCGGCCGACACCCAGACCACCAACTGACCGACCTGAACCGAGGACACCAACGAATGGCTATCACTGCCACTGACGTCAAGAAGCTCCGGGACATGACCGGGGCCGGGATGATGGACGCCAAGAAGGCCCTCACCGAGAGCGACGGCGACTTCGACAAGGCCATCGAGCTGCTCCGGATCACCGGCGCCGCCAAGGCCGCCAAGCGCTCCGACCGCGAGGCCAGCAACGGGGTCGTGGCCGCCAGCGGGCACGCCCTGGTGCAGCTGGGTGCCGAGACCGACTTCGTCGCCAAGAACGAGGAGTTCGTCACCACCGCGCAGCAGATCGCCGAGGCTGTTGACCAGGCCGGCGCCGAGACGGTGGAGGCGGCGCTGGGGCTGAAGCTCGCCTCGGGCGAGACCGTCGCCGAGCGGGTGGCGGCCCTGGTCGCCAAGATCGGCGAGAAGATCGAGCTGGTCAAGGTCGCCTGCTTCAGCGGGACGACCCAGACCTACCTGCACCACCGCAGCCAGGACCTGCCGCCCCAGGTGGGCGTGCTGGTCGAGTTCGAGGGTGACGATGCTGACCTGGTCCGGATGGTGACCATGCAGATCGCCTCGATGTCGCCGCAGTACGTCTCCCGCGACCAGGTGCCGGCCGAGCTGGTCGCCCACGAGGAGCGGATCGCCGAGGCCACCGCCCGCGAGGAGGGCAAGCCGGAGCAGGCCATCGCCTGGATCGTCGAGGGCCGTGTCGGTGCCTTCTACAAGGACGTCTGTCTGGTCGACCAGCCGGCGATCTCTGACGACAAGAAGACCGTCGGTGCGCTGCTCAGCGACGCCGGAGTCACGGTGACCCGCTTCGTACGGTTCGCCGCCGGGGCCTGAAGCCTCTAGAGTGCTGTGCGCCGCGCCCCGGACCGGGGCGCGGCGCACAGCCGTCGTGGAGGAGGAGCTTGTGGAGCAGGGTGATCGACCCCACTACCGTCGGGTGCTGCTGAAGCTCTCCGGAGAGGCCTTCGGCGGCGGCAACCTCGGGGTCGACCCCGATGTGGTGTCGAGAATCGCTGGTGAGGTGGCCCAGGTCGCCCAGTCCGGGATCGAGGTGGCGATCGTCGTCGGCGGCGGCAACTTCTTTCGCGGCGCCGAGCTGCAGCAGCGCGGCATGGAACGGGCTCGGGCCGACTACATCGGCATGCTGGGCACCGTCATGAACTGCCTGGCACTGCAGGACTTCTGCGAGAAGGCCGGGATCGAGACCCGGGTCCAGACCGCGATCACCATGGGGCAGGTCGCCGAGGCGTACATCCCGCGCCGGGCCGTACGCCACCTGGAGAAGGGCAGGGTCGTGATCTTCGGCGCCGGCTCTGGGATGCCGTTCTTCTCTACCGACACCGTCGCGGCCCAGCGGGCCCTGGAGGTCGGCTGCGAGGTGCTGCTGATGGCCAAGCAGGGCGTGGACGGCGTGTATGACGCGGACCCAGCCACCCACCCCTCGGCCACCAAGTTCTGCGACCTCAGTTACGACGAGTACCTTTCGCGCCACCTGAAGGTGGCCGACGCGACAGCGGTCAGCCTGGCCCGGGACTTCAAGCTGCCGATGGTCTTCTTCAACCTCGATATCCCTGGCAATATCGCCCGGGTGGTCTCCGGGGCCCCGATCGGGACCACGGTCCACGCCTGAACCGGCGCGCAGCTGCTACGGTCTACCCAACGCCCACGCCACTTACGAAGGGACCACTCGTGACAGCCGAGATCGTCTCCAGCGCCGACACCAAGATGGACACGGCGGTCGACTTTGCCCGCGAGGAGCTCGCGGCGATCCGTACCGGGCGGGCCCACCCCGCCATGTTCCACAAGCTCAGCGCCGAGTACTACGGGACCCCGACCCCGCTGCAGCAGCTGGCCTCGTTCCAGGTCCCCGAGGCCCGGACCGTGCTGATCACCCCGTACGACCGCAGCGCGATGGCTGCCATCGAGCGGGCGATCCGCGACTCCGACCTTGGCGTCAACCCCTCCAACGACGGCACCACGATCCGGGTCACCCTGCCGGTGCTCACCGAGGAGCGGCGCAAGGAGTACACCAAGCTGGCCAAGCACAAGGCGGAGGAGGGCCGGGTCGCGATCCGCAACACCCGCCGCCACGCCAATGAGGCGATCCACAAGCTAGTGAAGGACAAGGCAGTGTCCGAGGACGACGCGGCCCGGGCTGAGAAGCAGCTCGACACGGTCACCAAGAAGCACACGGACGCCGTCGACGAGCTGCTCAAGCACAAAGAGGCTGAGCTCCTCGAGCTCTGAGGACTGTGGCTGACGACCCAGCGGTGCACCGCTCCCACCGCGAGCTGGCCCGGGAACGGGTGGACCGGGTGAACGAGCGGGCCGGTCGGAACCTGCCTGCGGCGGTCGCGGTCGCGGTCGGGCTGATCAGCTACGTGATCGTCACCCTGGTCTTCTTCAAGGCCGGGTTCATGCTCCTGCTGGCCGTGGGCATGGTGCTGGGCTCGGTCGAGCTCCACCGGGTGCTCAAGGCCGAGGCGCAGATGACCTCGGCGGTGGTGCCGATCAGCGTCGGCGCGGCGGCGATGGTGGTCGGCTCGTACCTGGCTCACGAGCAGGGCACGCTGTTCACCCCGACCGCGGTGCTGATCATGACGCTCGGGGTGACGGTGCTGGCAGCCCTGGCCTGGCGGCTGCCGGGAGGCTCGTCCGGCTTCGTACGGGACGTGGCGGCCAGCATGCTGACGATCGCGTACCTCCCGCTGCTGGGCTCCTTCCTCGCGCTGATGGTGGGCTCTCCGGACGGGGCAGCCCGGATCACCACGTACATCCTGTGCGTGGCGGCCAGCGACACCGGCGGCTGGCTGGCGGGGGTGCTCTTCGGCAAGCACCCGCTGGCGCCGCGGATCAGCCCGAAGAAGACCTGGGAGGGCTCGTGCGGGTCGATGCTGCTGGCGCTGGCGGTCGGCGCGGCGATGGCGCACTTCGTGCTGCGGGTGCCGGTCGGGGTGGGTCTGCTCTTCGGGGCCTGCATGGTGGTCGTCGGTACCCTGGGCGACCTGATCGAGTCCCAGCTGAAGCGAGACCTGGGGATCAAGGACATGAGCCACTTCCTGCCTGGCCACGGCGGCGTCCTGGACCGGGTCGACTCGCTGCTCTTCGCGGCCCCGGTCGCCTGGGTCCTGCTGTACCTGATGGTCCCCGTTGGCTGACCAGGCCCGGCTGCGGCTGGAGGCACCGGCCCGAGGCAAGCCGCCACGCCACTGGGCCGACCTGGCGCCGGGCGAGCGGGGACCGGCGGTGGTGGAGGCCGGGCTGCCCCGGTTCCGGGCCCGGCAGCTGTCGACGCACTACTTCGAGCACTTCTCGGTCGACCCGGCCTCGTGGACAGACCTGCCGGCCGCTCAGCGCGAGGCCGTACGGGAGGTCTTCTTCCCGACGCTGCTGAGCGAGGTCCGCCACGTCACCTGCGACGACGGCGCCACGGTGAAGACCCTGTGGCGGCTTCACGACGGCACCCCGGTGGAGTCGGTGCTGATGCGGTACGGGCTGCGCGGCGGGGTCCCGGGGCCGAACGGGGTCCGGTCGACGCTGTGCGTCTCGTCCCAGGCCGGCTGCGGGATGGCCTGCCCGTTCTGCGCGACCGGGCAGGGCGGCCTGCAGCGCAACCTGTCGGCTGCGGAGATTGTCGACCAGGTCCGGGCGGCGGCCGCTGCCCTGGCCCAGGGTGACCTGCCCGGCGGAGCAGGCCGGCTCACCAACATCGTCTTCATGGGGATGGGGGAGCCGCTGGCGAACTACCGGGCGCTGCTGACCGCCGTCCGCGCCATCACCGCACCAGCGCCGGACGGGCTGGGGGTCTCGGCCCGGGGCCTGACGGTCTCGACCGTCGGCCTGGTGCCCCGGATCCACCAGCTCAGCCAGGAGGGGCTGCCGGTGACCCTGGCCGTGTCGCTGCACGCCCCCGACGACGAGCTGCGGGACACGCTCGTGCCGATTAACACCCGGTGGAAGGTGGGCGAGGTCCTCGACGCGGCCTGGGGCTACGCCGAGGCGACCAAGCGGCGGGTCTCCATCGAGTACGCCCTGATCCGCGACATCAACGACCAGGCCTGGCGGGCCGACCGGCTGGCGAAGGTGCTGCAGTCCCGCGGCGACTGGGGCTGGGTCCACGTCAACCTGATCCCGCTGAACCCGACCCCAGGCTCGAAGTGGACCGCGTCCCGGCCCGAGGACGAGGCCGAGTTCGTCCGGCGCCTGGAGGCCCACGGCGTGCCGGTCACCGTACGCGACACCCGCGGCCGCGACATCGACGGCGCCTGCGGCCAGCTCGCCGCGGCCGAGCGGGGCGCCTAGCGGCGTCGGCCGAGCTCAGTCCTCATCCCTGGGCACGTCGGCGGCCACAACCGACGGCACGAGGACTGGCCGGTTCCCGACCTTGCCACCGGCGGCGCGGAAGCCGTACAGGCGGCTGGCCCGGTCGGCGGTCACGATCTCAGCCACAGGACCTGCGTCGTAGCCACCGCCGGGTTCGAGCACCACCGCGTCGTCGCCGAACCAGAGAGCGTGGTTGGGGTCATGGGTGCACACGAGGGCGCCGCGTCCGCTGTCGACCAGTCGGCGGATGGTCTGCCAGACCAGCACCTGGTTGCCCAGGTCAAGACTCGCGGTCGGCTCGTCCAGCAGCAGGTAGCGGGCCCCCTGGGACAGAGCCCGGGCGATCAGGACGAGCTGGCGCTGGCCGCCGCTCAACGTCAGGTAGGAACGGTCAGCCAGCTCAAGAAGCCCGAGCTCCGCCAACGCCTTCATCACCACCTCGTGGTCCTTTGGCCCTGGCCCGAAGACTCCGCCCCGGTGAGGGGTACGCCCCATCAGCACGATGTCGCGGACCAGGAAGGAGAACGTGGGCCGGTGCTCCTGAGGCACGTACGCGATGGTCTGAGCCAGGCGCCGCGCGCCCCACGAGGTGATGGCTTCGCCATCGACCAGAATCCTGCCGCTGTGGCGCAGGCTGCCCATGATGCACTGGAACAGGGTTGACTTGCCCACCCCGTTGGGGCCGAGCAGCACCGACAGCCGGCCCTGGGGCACACTGACGCTGAGGTCGGACAGGACCGTGACCCCGCCCCGGGCCACAGACAGGTGCTCGACCTGGAGCATCACAGCCCCCAGGTGGTGCCGCGTCGCCGCAGCAGGACGACCAGGAAGGGGGTTCCGAGCGCTGCAGTGACGATGCCGATCGGCAGCTCCCCCGAGTGCAGGGTCCTGGCTAGGTCGTCGCAGACCATGAGGAAGGTCGCTCCGAGAAACGCCGACACCGGGACTACCGCTCGGTTGTCGGCGCCGGCCAGCAGCCGGGGCGGGTGTGGCCGGGCTGGTCGTGGACTCGTCAGCCGGGGCCGAGGGCGGCTTCGTGCTCGCGGCGGTCTCGACCGCCGCTGGACTGGTTCTGGCGACTCGGCTGCCCCCGGTCTCTGAGCGGTCGCAGCCGGTCTGACGCGGCTAAGGGCGAGTCGCGGCCCGTACGAGGTCTGCTCTCGCTCCAGCAGGGGCGCCACGAGCTGGCAGAGACAGCCTCCAAGCGCGGGTCGGCCTGGCAGCCGCCGCCCCGGCGCGGTTGAATGGGGTCATGATGCTCCAGGCCGCCGAGGTGCACCTTCGACTTGCTCTGACCGGGCTGCCGGTCCCCGAGACTGCCGCCGAGACGGCCCGACTGATCGATCCGGTGATCGCTCGGCAGCGAGAGCTCAACCGGCGCCTCGCCGACCAGCTCTGCCCGGCAGACGCCCGGATCCAGCAGTTCCTGGACTCCTACTTCGAGGGGATCGCCGAGCGGCCGCAGCTGCCGCGACGGACGCTGGTGCTGGACCGGGCCGGGCTGGCCCGGGCCCTGTCGCTGCCGGTCGGCGGCGACGCCTTCACCTCGCCGCTGCTGTCGAGCTACCGGCTGGCCAACGGGGTCCTCCACAACCCGGCCAACGACCGGCGGACCACCGCCGGGGTCTTCCACATCAGCGAGGGCGGCAGCCCGGTCCCCGACGACAAGCTGGCGGTGCCGCGGGAGGTCTTCGCGCGGCTGCTGGTGAAGGCCTTCCAGCCCCCGGAGTCGGCGATGGCGCTGCCGTACACCTCCGGCCTGCCGGAGCCGGCCCGCTGCTTCGTGTCGCTGCTGATGCGGCCGCTGGTGGTGCCCGAGGTCCCCGGCTACTCGCAGGCCATGACCATGGAGACCCGGTTCATCGTGCCCGGTGGCCTGGTCGCCAACCTTGACTTCGTCGAGTCGGTCTTCGGTAACGCCGGCGACCCGTACCTGCCGGAGAACGACGCCAGCCTCGACCAGGCCGGCTTCACCGGCACGACCGGCTGCGTGGTCCTGGCCCCGCACCTGACCTCGCTCACCAAGAAGGAGCTGGGCCTGCCGCACATCGACCAGGCCACCGAGCGGCAGCGCCGCGACGGCATGTGCTGGTCCGACGAGGACGAGCTGTACAACGGCGGCCAGGCCTTCAAGTGCTGCGCCCGCGACGAGCGCGGCGTGATCGTCACGGTCATCGCCGACAACTACTTCGGCTACTGCAAGAAGGAGGTCAAGACCCAGATCTCCTACTCGGCGAACCTGATCGGCGGGGTGGAGGAGGAGCACTCCGGCGGGGCGGTGGTCTTCGCCTCGTACAACAACGGCCAGGAGTTCACCGAGCGCACCCCCGACGGGTACCACCTCGACGACGTAGTGGCCCGCGACCCCGAGCGCTTCGCCCGCCAGCCGGAGGGGCACGCGCTCGACCTGGTGCAGCCCCGGATCGTCCTGGTCCCGGCCAACGCCACCTTCTCGCTGCGGACCCAGACCGTGTCCTGGCACTCGCCGACCGGGGTGTCCACGATCCGGCTCCGGGCCGACCGGACCTACCTGTCGCCGGTCGGGTTCCGCACCGAGATGCACCAGATCGCAACCGACGGCAACCAGTGGAGCCTGATCTCGACGGCGCCGACGCCGACCACCTGCCACAAGCCGGCCACCGTCTCCGGCGGCGGCAAGTCCGAGATCAGCAAGGCGATCTCCGACGCCATCATCCACGGCAACGCGTACACGGCGGACTACGACGCCGACATGGACCAGGTGGCGGCGATCATGGAGGCCGACCTCTCCCAGCGCTTCAAGGACCCGGCCCGGCGTACGGACACCCGCCCGATCCTGTCCGACCAGCGCTCGGTCGGCAGCGTGATCAAGCTGCTCACCCCGAGCAGGGTCGAGTACACCGACGAGTACAACGCCTGGCTGGACACGATCCCGCAGCACATCAAGGAGCTGGTCTTCGTCGTCAGGCGCTTCTACCGCCCCGAGTGGGGGGCCGACTGGCGCAGCCACTTCACGGTCGGGATCATGAACGGCCGCAAGGGCAACGCGCTGCGCCTCGACGGGCAGCGGATCCAGGTCAACACGCTGCGGGTCGGCTTCGACGAGGACGGGTCGTGGCGGATCTTCGGGCTGCGCCACGACTTCCACCCGGCGGTGAAGGTGCAGACCGAGGACGACATCACCGCCTCGGTCGTCACCCCGCCGGGTGCAGCCGGGACCTGGCCGACGGTCTCGCGCAAGTTCGTCGCCAACTGCGAGCGGCTGCTCTTCCAGCGCCCCGACGACGCCATCCACCGCGGCTACGACACCCAGGCCGAGCTGGACATCGCCCAGCCGGGCACCTTCCTGTCGAACTTCCAGCCGCTGAACCGGGACGACGCGGTCGCGATGCGCGACGACGCGATCGGCTACCACTCGTTCACCCAGCCGATGCGCCAGCTGATCGCGAAGGTGGCCGACGGGCAGGTCGAGGAGACCTACTTTGTCTCGTCGGCGAACCCGAGGCTGGTGAACGGCAAGCCGTCGAAGAACCCGCGCTACCTGCAGGAGCGTCCCGACCTGTCCCACCCGGTGGCCACCGAGATCGCCGACGTGGCGGTGCACCTGCTGTGGCGGGTGCCGCTGTCGCAGCCGCTGGCGGTGCCGGTCGACGTGGTCGCGGCCGGTCGGCGCAACAACCCGGCCGAGCCGGGGGTGGCGCCGCTGTGCGCGTACAACCCGCTGCACTACATGGAGCTGCCCGAGCTGTTCATGGAGTTCATCAGCTCGATGACCGGCAAGTCGCCGTCGACGACCGGCGCCGGCTCTGAGGGCGCCATGACCAAGGGCCCGTTCAACGCGATGCCGACCGTGTACGACCTGAACGCCGCCCTGCTCTCGTACGCGCTCACCGGCTACGACGGCTGGCTCTCGGCAGCCGGCTACGTCGGCCCGAAGGTCCGGGTCGACCACGACGTGAGCCTGCTGGTGCCGGAGGTCTTCGCCCGGATGACCCCGCAGGAGCGCTCGGCCCAGGCCCTGATCGAGAACGGCTGCCTGGAGCGGGTCAGCGACCTGACCTACCAGGGCCGTCTGGTCAGGGCCAGCCGCCTGGGGTACCGGATGACGGACCGCCTCGCGCGCTGGTACTTCGGGCGGATCTTCATGCACCCGCACGTGGTCTTTACCCCGCAGATGCTGGCACCCGAGACGCAGGACCTGGATGCGTACTGCGAGTCGGTCGACACCATCGTCACCACCCACCAGCGGGTCGCCCAGGCCTACCAGCGCGACGGCTCGATCGAGGAGGCCTGCCCGCCGCTGCGGGCGCTGCTGGAGATCATGGCCGACGGCCGCTCCCGTGAGGGCTGGGAGCTCGACACGCCCGACTTCCGCCGGCTCTTCGAGCGGGAGGTGATCCTGACCAGCGACTGGTACGCGGCCCGCCTCGACGCCCAGCAGGCCGCCGACGTGCGGCACCTGGAGCGGGGGATCGAGGCCATGGAGCGCTTCCTGGAGCGCGAGGGCAACGAGGAGGCCGCCGAGAGGATCGGGCTGGAGCAGCGGCTGCAGCACTCCCGCGACGAGCTCGCCTGGCGCAGCTCGGACCGCTACCGGGCACAGCTGGTCGGGGCCCTGGGCCGCCAGCCGCTGCCGCAGTAGCCCGGTGAGCCGGCTGCGGACCCGGTGGAGCAGGCAGGCCGGGTCTCAGGCTCCGCTGCCCGAGTACCCCCGCCCGATGCTGGTCCGCTCCCGCTGGGCGTCGCTCAACGGCCCCTGGCAGTACGCGGTCCGCCCGGCCCTGGGCGGGCCGGAGGCCAGCCCCGCCCGGGAGCCGGTGCCCAAGCGCTGGGACGGTGAGATCGTCGTCCCGTACGCGATCGAGACCGGCTCCTCCGGGGTCGGCCGGGCGCTGCAGCCGGACGAGGTCCTGCACTACCGCCGTACGGTCAGCGTGCCCGAGTCGTGGCGCGGCGGGCGGGTCGTGGTGTGGTTCGAGGCGGTCGACCACCACTGCGCGGTCCGGGTCGACGGCCGCCTGGTGGCCGAGCACCGCGGCGGGTACCTGCCCTTCTCGGCCGAGCTGCCCAGGACCGACCGCGACCAGGTGGAGCTGCTGGTCAGCGTCCGTGACCCGTCGGACGCCGGGCTCCAGCAGCGCGGCAAGCAGTCGCTGCAGCCGCGGGACATCTGGTACACGGCCACCTCGGGGATCTGGCAGCCGGTCTGGCTGGAGCCGCTGCCGGAGGCGGCAGTCACCAGCGTGGTCGCCGTGGCGACGCCCGACCTGACGGCCCTGGACGTGGTCGTCGAGGCGGAGCAGCCAGGACCGGTCACGGTCGAGGTCGGCCTGCCCGGTGGGGGAGCCGCCCGCGCCCAGGGCCAGGTCGCCCAGCCGGTCCGGGTCCGGCTCGCCGAGCCCCGTCCCTGGTCACCGGGCGACCCGCACCTCTACCCGGTGGTCGTCACCACGGCCACCGACCGGGTCGAGTCCTGGGCAGCGCTGCGGACGGTCCGGGTCGGCACCCCGCCCGGCGGCTCCCGCCCGGTGGTGCTGCTGAACGACGCTCCAGTGCTCCTGAACACCCCGCTCTCGCAGGGCTACTGGCCCGAGAGCGGGATGACCGCGCCCAGCGACGAGGCCCTGCGCTACGACCTGGAGGTGGTCCGTGACCTCGGCTTCACCGGGGTCCGCTGCCACATCAAGGTCGAGTCCCGCCGCTTCTACCACCACGCCGACCGGCTCGGGCTGCTGGTCCTGCAGGACGCTGTCAGCGGCGGCCGGCCCCGGGTCGGGCTGGCCGGCTCCGGACTGGTCCAGGCCCTCGGCCTGCCCGCCGAGGACCGCTCCTGCTGGGCCCTGCGCCAGGCCGGACGGGCCGACCGGGCCAACCGCGAGGAGTTCATCGCCGAGCTGGAGGGACTGGTGCGGCACCTGATGGGGCATGCCTGCGTGGTGATGTGGGTGCCGTTCAACGAGGCCTGGGGGCAGTTCGACGCCCGCGGCGCGGCCCGTTTCCTGCGCCGGCTGGACCCGACCCGGCTGGTCGACCACGCCTCCGGCTGGTTCGACCAGGGCGCCGGGGACGTCCGCTCCCGGCACCGGTACGTGCTGGCGCTGCGGCGGCCCCCAGCCCGGGACCGCCGCCCGTACCTGGTCTCCGAGTACGGCGGGCTGAACCTGGCCGTCCCCGGGCACCTGTGGCACGAGAGCGCCCGCTTCGGCTACCGCTTCTTCGACGACCAGGCCGCGCTGGCCGAGGCCTTCACCCGGCTCTACCGCGACCAGCTGGTCCCGCTGGTCAGGCACGGCCTGGCCGGCTGCGTCTACACCCAGGTCAGTGATGTCGAGATCGAGACCAACGGGCTGCTCACGTACGACCGGGAGGTGCTGAAGCTGGACCCGGACCTGGTCCGGGCCCTGAACGCCGACCTCGAAGCGGCGTTCCAGGCCGCGCACCGGTGACCGGGCAGGGCAGGCCCGGCCTGCCGAGGCGGACCTGGTTGGCGGTGGTGCTGCTCGGCCTGTCCGGGCAGATCGCCTGGAATGTCGAGAACTCGTGGTTCAACACCTTCGCCTACGACGAGGTGACCCCGGACCCGGAGCCGATCGCGGCCATGGTCGCGGTCTCGGCGGTGGTGGCGACCCTGACCACACTGCTGGTCGGGACCTGGTCGGACCGGCTCGGCCGGCGGCGCCCGTTCATCCTGGTCGGCTACCTGCTGTGGGCGCTGGCGACCGCCGCCTACCCGGTCGCCGGCTGGGCCGGCAGCGTCGCAGCCGGGGTGGCGCTGGTGATCGGGCTGGACGCGCTGATGACTGCCTTCGGCTCGGCCGCGAACGACGCCTGCTTCAGTGCCTGGGTCACCGACGTCACCAGCACCGAGGTCCGGGGCCGGGTTGAGGGGCTGCTGCAGGCGATGCCCGTGCTGGCCACCGCGATCGGCATGGGCCTGTCCGGGCTGCTGATCGAGCGCTTCGGCTACACCCCTTTCTTCCTGGCTCTCGGAGCGCTGGTGCTGGTCACCGGGCTGGCCGGCGGCCTCCTGGTTCGAGACTCTGCCCAGCCCGCGGGCCGGCCGGGCTCAGGGCAGCCGGGGCCCGGAGTCGCAGGACTGCTGCTGCGGGTCTTTCGCCCGGCCGAGGTCCGGGCCCGGCGGGACCTGTACCTGGTCTTCGGCGCAATGACGGTGGTCGGGGTCGCGGTGCAGGTCACGGTGCCGTACGAGGTGATCTACCTCAACCAGCACCTCGGGCTGTCCAAGGCCACCGCCGGGCTGCTCACCAGCACCGTGGCGCCGGTGCTGCTGGTGCTGGCGGTCCCGGTCGGCTGGCTCACCGACCGTGGTCACGGCTACCGGGTGCTGGTGGCCGGGACCGTGGTCGCCGCGGCCGGCGGCGTCTGCTTCGCCCAGACCCGCTCCCTGGTGCTGCTGGTGGTCTTCGGGACCGCCAAGTCGGTGGTCTTCCTGCTCTCCATCGTGCTCGTCGCCTGGCACCGCCAGCTGCTGCCGGACCAGGCCCGCGGCGCCTACCAGGGGGTCCGGCTGGTCTTCGCGGTGATGCTGCCGATGCTGCTCGGGCCGGCCCTGGGCGCCTGGCTGACCCGGGCGTACGGGCAGACCACGACCCTCGACGGGGTGGTCGCGACGGTGCCGCCGCCGCTGCTCTACCGGGTCAGCGCCGGGGTGCTGCTGGCAGGCCTGGTTCCGGTGCTGCTGCTGCGCCGGGCCCGCCGGCGCGACGAGCTGGGCCCGCCCGGCAGCCTGGGCTGACCAGGCCACCAGGCCGTCAGGCCAGGACGTCGAGGGCCTCGTGGACCGAGTCGACGAGGTGGATCTGGGCCTCCATCGCCCGGCCCGTGCCGAGGGCCTGCAGCAGGGGCCAGGCCGGCAGGGTCGCGGTCCAGTAGTCCTTCCCGACCAGCACCATCGGGGCCACCAGGGAGTCGTCGGCGGCGTAGTAGCTCTCGGTGGCCGCCTGGAAGACCTCCTGCACCGTCCCGGCCCGTCCCGGCAGGTAGACGATCCCGCCGCGGCACCGGGCCAGCAGGACGTCCTCGCGGATCGCGTTGGAGAAGTACTTCGCGACCCCGGTGGCGAACACGTTGGGCGGCTCGTGGCCGTAGAACCAGGTCGGGATGCCGATGCTCGTGCCCGCCTGCTCCAGGTGGCGCTGCCGGACCTGCAGCGCGACCGACGCCCAGCGGTCGATCCCGACCGGGTCCTTGAAGGTGGGGGCCTCAGCCAGCAGCGCGAGAGCCTCGGGCAGCGCCTGCGGGCAGCCGACCAGGAAGGCGCCGAGGTTGGCGGCCTCCATCGCCCCTGGTCCGCCGCCGGTGAGCAGGGTCCGTCCGCTGGCGGCCAGCCGCAGCCCCAGGTCGGCCGCGGCTGCGTACTCCCGGCTGCCGCGCTCGGCGGCGTGACCGCCCATCACGCCCACGGTCTGCGACGGGTCGGCCTGGGCCAGCAGGTCGCTCAGGGCGTCACCGACGGCGTGGTCGTGCAGGCTCATCGCCAGCGTCGCCGCGATGCTCGGCGGGTGGGCGAGCCGACGGGTCCAGGCATAGATCTGGGCGTCGGTGCTGGCGCCGTACGCGCCGCCGAGCAGCACCTGGTCGTAGAGCTGCTCCGGGTCGTACAGGCGCCCCCGGTACGGGTCGAAGGGAACCGTCGCCAGCCGGGGGAACAGCAGCGCCCCGCCGTGGCGCAGGTGCTCCTCGGCGGCCTCGGTGAAGCAGCAGCCGAGGAAGACCGCACCGTCGGGGCTGGTCGCCAGCAGCTCGGCCTCGCGCCCGGTCAGGTCCAGGGACTGGACGAAGCAGCCGGCCAGCCGGCTAGTCCTTGCCAGGTGCTGGTCGAGCTGGTCCACGGTCTCGATCTCGACGACTCGGGGCGGCAGGCCAGGCGCGTTCACCCCCACAGGGTAGTGCCCACGCGCTGAGAGGAATCTCCCGGCTGACGCTGACGGAGACCTGTTGGCGGTAACCTCTCCACGACACTCGGCCCAAAGGAGCTTGACCCATGTTGGATGTGGACCTGTCCCAGCTCGACAGTGCGGTCTCAGAGCTGCAGGCGCAGCTGCGCGACGGCCTGGTCGCCGCCGACATCCTGGACCTGACCAGTGGCATCAGCCTGGCCGGGTTCAACGCCAACCCGGCTGCGACAGCGATGTTCCCCCTGATGGCGGACCAGATCAACAAGATGCTCGAAGGGATCGCCTACCCCGAGCTCAACCGGTTCTTCATGCTCGACCTGTTCAGTGACCACTCCCTGGTCGTGGTTCGCTCCGGTGACGACATGCTGGCGACGCTGCTGATCGACAACACCAAGACCACGCTCGGGATCGTGCTCGGGGTGGCGGTTCCGAGAGCCCTGGCCAATATCGACGCCGCCCGGCGGTGAGCGGGACCCAGCGCGACGTCGTCCTGCTGGGGTCGACCGGCTCGATCGGCACCCAGACCCTCGACGTCGTGGAGCGCAACCCGGACCGGTTCCGGGTGGTGGGGCTGGCGGCCGGCGGCAGCCAGGTCGAGCTGCTGGCCGAGCAGGTACGACGCTTCGCGCCCTCGGTGGTGGCCGTCGGCAGCGACCAGGCCGCGGCCCGGCTGCGGGAGCTGGTCGGCCCGGAGACCACGATCTGGGCCGGACCGGACGCCACCACCCGGCTGGCGGGGGAGCCCTGTGACGTGGTGCTGAACGCGGTCACCGGCTCGGCCGGGCTGCTGCCGACACTGGCCACCCTGGCCGCTGGCACCACGCTGGCCCTGGCCAACAAGGAGTCGCTGGTGATCGGCGGGCGGCTGGTCACCGAGGCGGCCGCGCCGGGGCAGATCGTGGCCGTCGACTCGGAGCACTCGGCCTTCGCCCAGGCGCTGCGCTCCGGCCGGGCCGAGGAGGTGGCCCGGCTGGTGCTGACCGCGTCCGGTGGGCCGTTCCGGGGCCGTCGCCGCGCTGATCTGGTCGAGGTCACCCCCGAGCAGGCGATGGCGCACCCCACCTGGGCGATGGGCCGGGTGATCACCATCAACTCGGCCACCCTGGTCAACAAGGGCCTAGAGCTGCTGGAGGCGGGACTGCTGTACCAGGTGCCGCTGGAGCAGGTCACCGTGGTCGTCCACCCGCAGTCGGTGGTCCACTCGATGGTCGAGTTCTGCGACGGCTCGACGATCGCCCAGTGCTCGCCGCCGGACATGCGGCTGCCGATCGCGCTCGGGCTGACCTGGCCTGAGCGGCTGCCCGGCGCCGCGTCCGCCTGCGACTGGACCCAGGCCGCATCGTGGACCTTCGAGCCGCTCGACACCGAGGCCTTCCCAGCGGTCGAGCTGGCCCGGCGCTGCGGGATCGCCGGCGGCACCGCCCCAGCGGTGTACAACGCCGCCAACGAGGTCTGCGTCGACGCCTTCTGCGCCGGGCGGCTGCCGTTCCTCGGGATCACGGACACCGTGGCCGCTGTCGTCGCCGAGCACCTTCGCCAGGCCCCGGTAGAATCCCTCAGCGTCGAGTGTGTGCTGGCCGCCGACGCCTGGGCCCGTGACCGGGCGGCTGCCCTGCTGAGCAGCCGATCGGCCGGAGAGGAGTAGCGGGTGACCATCCTGGCGATGATCGCGGCAGCGGTCGTGTTCTTTGCCCTGATCCTGGCGTCGATCGCGCTGCACGAGGTCGGGCACATGCTGCCGGCCAAGAAGTTCGGGGTCCGGGTCCCGCAGTACTTCGTCGGCTTCGGCAAGACGATCTGGTCGAAGAAGGTCGGCGAGACCGAGTACGGGCTGAAGCTGATCCCGCTCGGCGGGTATGTCCGGCTGGTGGGAATGTACCCGCCGGAGACGAAGCGCGGCACCGGGCGGCTGGCCACCATCGCCAACGACGCCCGGGAGGCCGAGTGGGAGACCATCACCGCCGCCGACGTCCGTGACCAGCGGCTCTTCTACCAGAAGAAGAGCTGGCAGAAGCTGATCGTGATGGCCGGCGGGCCGCTGATGAACATCCTGCTCGCGTACGGGGTCTTCCTCGGCATCAACCAGCTCTACGGCCAGCAGCAGCCGACGCTGCAGGTCCAGAAGGTGGTGGCCTGCGTCGACGAGGGGTCGTCGACCTGCGTCGAGCCGCCGGCGAAGGCGGCCGGCGCCCAGCCGGGCGACACCATCGTGGCCTTCAACGGGCAGCCGGTGTCGCGCTGGCCCGAGCTGGTGAGCCGGGCCCGGGCCAACGGCCGTGGCACCGTCCAGCTCACCGTTGACCGGGACGGGCAGCGCGTCGAGCTGCCAGCGGTGCCGGGCGTGGTCCGCTCGGTGCCAGCCCTGGACGACCCGACGAAGACCGTCGAGGCCGGCTTCGTCGGGGTGCAGCCCGGCTCGGCGCTGGTACGGGTCGGGCCGGTCGACACCGCGGTCGAGATGTGGAACCTGACCCGCCAGAGCCTGGTCGCGCTGGCGACCTTCCCGGGCAAGGTCGTCACCACCGGCTACGACCTGGTCACCGGCCGACCTCGGGACGTGAACGGGCCGCTCAGCGTGGTCGGAGCCTCCCGGGTGGCCGGCGAGATCGCCGCCACCGAGCAGCTGACCTGGCAGTCGCGGACCGCCTCGTACTTCTCGCTGCTGGCCGGGGTGAACCTCTTCGTGGCGCTGCTCAACCTGGTGCCGCTGCTCCCCTTCGACGGTGGCCACATCGCCGGGGCCCTCTGGGAGGCGCTGCGACGGGCCGTCTCGCGGCTGCTGTGCCGCCCCGACCCGGGCTACGTCGACACCGCCCGGCTGCTGCCGGTGGCCTATGTTGTGGGAGGCTTTCTGCTGCTGGCCGGCGCGGTCCTGATCGTGGCCGACATCATCAGTCCCATCAAGATCTTCTAGCCTGACAGGAGTCCCGTGGCTACCGTCAACCTGGGGATGCCGAAGCCTGCTCCGCCCGTGCTCGCCGCCCGTCGCCCGACCCGCCAGATCCGGGTCGGCTCGGTGCTCGTCGGTGGCGGGGCGCCGGTCTCGGTGCAGTCGATGACCACCACCAAGACCACCGACATCAACGGCACCCTGCAGCAGATCGCCGAGCTCACCGCCACCGGCTGCGACATCGTCCGGGTTGCGGTGCCGAGCCAGGACGACGCCGACGCGCTGCCGGTCATCGCGAAGAAGTCGAAGATCCCCGTGATCGCCGACATCCACTTCCAGCCCCGGTACGTCTTCGCCGCGATCACGGCCGGCTGTGCCGCGGTCCGGGTGAACCCCGGCAACATCAAGGCCTTCGACGACCGGGTCGGGGAGATCGCCCAGGCCGCCTCCGAGGCTGGGGTGAGCCTGCGGATCGGGGTCAACGCCGGCTCGCTCGACAAGCGGCTGCTGGCCAAGTACGGCGGCCCGACCCCGGAGGCGCTGGTGGAGTCGGCGCTGTGGGAGGCGTCGCTGTTCGAGGAGCACGGCTTCCGGGACTTCAAGATCTCAGTCAAGCACCACGACCCGGTGGTGATGGTCCGGGCGTACGAGCAGCTCAGCGAGCAGTGCGACTACCCGCTGCACCTGGGCGTGACCGAGGCCGGGCCGGCCTTCCAGGGCACCATCAAGTCGTCGGTCGCCTTCGGGGCGCTGCTGGCCCGGGGGATCGGGGACACGATCCGGGTCTCGCTGTCGGCGCCGCCGGCCGAGGAGGTCAAGGTCGGGATCAAGATCCTGGAGTCGCTGAACCTGCGCCCCCGCCACCTCGAGATCGTCTCCTGCCCCTCCTGCGGACGGGCCCAGGTCGATGTGTACACCCTGGCCGAGCAGGTCACGCAGGGTCTGCAGGGGATGGAGGTGCCGCTGCGGGTCGCCGTGATGGGCTGCGTCGTGAACGGCCCCGGCGAGGCCCGGGAGGCTGACCTGGGGGTGGCCTCCGGCAACGGCAAGGGGAAGATCTTCGTCCGCGGCGAGGTGATCAAGACGGTCGTGGAGGACCAGATCGTCGAGACCCTGATCGCCGAGGCCAGCCGTCTCGCCGACGAGCTGGGCGAGGTCCCTGGCAGCGCCCCGGTGGTCAGCGTCAGCTGATGCCCGGCACCGTCCGTACGCTCACGAACGACGACTTGTCGGCCGTGGTGGAGCTGCTGCTGCAGCGCCCCTTCGAGAACGTCTATGTCGCCTCCCGGATCCGCAGCGGCGGTCTGGAGCCCTTCATGCTGGGCTGTGAGGTGTGGGGGTACGAGGAGGACGGCCAGCTGGTGTCGATCCTCCACAACGGCGCCAACCTGGCCCTGGTCAACGCCACCCCGGCCGCCCTGGACGCGTTCTGTGAGGCGCTGGGCCCGGCCCGCGGCTGCGCCTCCATGGTGGGAGTGACCGGCGAGGTGGTCGGGCTGTGGGAGCGCCTGGTCAGCCGGTGGGGCGGCTCCTGGGCCCACACCCGCGAGATCCGCGGGCACCAGCCGCTGCTGGTGATCTCGGGCCCGCCCCGGGTCGCTCCCGACCCGCGGGTGGTCCGGGTCGGGCTGGAGCACGCCGACAGCTACTTCGCCGCGGCGGTGGCGATGTACACCGAGGAGGTCGGGGTCTCGCCGCTGGACGGCTCGAACGGCTACCGCTGGTACGTGGAGCGGCTGCTGACCCAGGGCCGGGCGATGGGGATCCTGGACCAGGGACAGGTGCTGTTCAAGTCGGACGTCGGCTCGGCCACCACGGACGTCTGCCAGGTGGCGGGGGTGTGGCTGCGCCCTGACCTGCGCGGGCACGGCCTGTCCGCCCGGGCGATGGCGGCTGTAGTGGAGCTGTGCCGCCAGGAGTGGACCTATGTGACCTTGTACGTGAACGACTTCAATACCGTCGCCCGCAGCATGTACCGGCGGGTCGGCTTCGAGCAGGCCGGGGAGCTCGCCACGATCATGTTCTGAGCCGCGCTGACGGTGCGGCCGCACAGCCAGGGCCAGAACGGCCCCGAGAGCGGGGGCTGTGGCCCCCCGCGGTCTCGGGCGGGCTCAGGAGGCCAGGACGGCCAGGAGCATGATCCCGAGGAAGAAGACCAGCGGGACTGCGAAGATCCCGATCAGCACCCCCAGGCCCTTGCGGGGCTGCGGCTGGTAGCCGATCGCGCCGTCGGTGAACTGGTGGAAGGGCGGCGCGTACCACAGCTGGATGGTCTGCCCGGGCTCGGGGCTGAGCGAGACCTGCGCCTGGCCGTAGGTCCGCAGCCACTGCATGCTGACCTCGAGCTGCAGCGGCCCAGGCGGCACCGGGATGGTGTTGAGGCCGTAGCTCACCGACCGGGGGAAGCCGTTCAGCTTCACCGTGGGCGGGACGATGCTGCTGGTCATGAGGTTGCCCTGAATGGTGAGCTGGATCACTGCCGGCTGGTCCAGCGAGGCCGCGTTACCGGTCGGCTCGGGGTACCCCGGCGCCTGGCCTGGCGGCAGGTAGCCCGGCTGGGGCTGCCCGTAGGCGTGGGGAGGCTGGCCGTAGGGGGCGTGGGGAGGCTGTCCGTACGGGGCAGGGTGTGGCTGCCCGTACGGAGACTGGGCCGGGTTGGGCTGGCCATAGGGCTGGTTCGTCACGACCCCCCATGGTAGGTGCTTCGTCGTTCCTAGGATCTCCCAGCGGCCTCTGAGCCTCGGCATAGGTCGCTCACAGGGAGCAGGAGAACTGTTGTGGACCGAGGGGACAAGGAGCCCATGGTCGGTACTGAGGAGGAGAGATGGCAGGGACCATCACCAAGAAGGTCATCGTCGGAGCTGCTGCGCTGCTGGCTGGGGGTGGAGTGGTCTGGGGAGCGGCCTCGGTAGCCGCCGCAGACCCGGCGACGCCGGTCGCCAGGCCTGCCAGCACGGCTTCCGGCAAGGCCGGGCCAGAAAAGGCTGGCAGCCAGCTGGCTGAGGTGACCGGTGACGAGGCGGAGAAGGTGTCTGCTGCGGTGAAGGCGAAGGACTCGGCGGTGACGGTGGAGCGGGTGATGAAGCACACCGACGGGTCGTACCGGGTTCGGGGTACGAAGGACGGGAGCCGGGTGGGCTTCACGGTGAGTACTGACCTGCAGACGGTGACGCAGAAGGAGCAGAAGGAGGGTCAGGGCCGCCGGGGCGACAGCCAGCTGGCTGAGGTGACCGGTGACGAGGCGGAGAAGGTGTCTGCTGCGGTGAAGGCGAAGGACTCGGCGGTGACGGTGGAGCGGGTGATGAAGCACACTGACGGGTCGTACCGGGTTCGGGGTACGAAGGACGGGAGCCGGGTGGGGTTCACGGTGAGTACTGACCTGCAGACGGTGACGCAGAAGGAGCAGAAGGAGGGTCAGGGCCGCCGGGGCGACAGCCAGCTGGCTGAGGTGACCGGTGACGAGGCGGAGAAGGTGTCTGCTGCGGTGAAGGCGAAGGACTCGGCGGTGACGGTGGAGCGGGTGATGAAGCACACTGACGGGTCGTACCGGGTTCGGGGTACGAAGGACGGGAGCCGGGTGGGCTTCACAGTGAGCACTGACCTGCAGACCATCACCCAGCACCGGTAGTCCTCCCCTGTCAGGAGGGTCCCCCACACGAGGCCCCCGCCGCTCCCACCGGCGGGGGCCTCAGGCTGTCGTCTGGAAGCCGCGAGGCAGATCGTGCCGGCGGTGTCGATCATGTCGTCGAGCCCAGCGCCGGCCCTAGCGGATACCGCGGTGCGCCCTCCGGGCTGCGGCGGTAGGCTCCTGCGCTGTCCACACCGGCCGATGAAGGAGTCTTGCGTGGCCGTCACCCGCATGTCGCAGCTGTTCGTCCGTACCCTGCGCGAGGCCCCGGCCGATGCCGAGCTGCCCAGCCACCGCTGGCTGGTCAGGGCCGGCTACATCCGGCGGGCCGCGCCGGGGATCTACTCCTGGCTGCCGCTCGGGCTGAAGGTGCTGGCCAAGGTGGAGCAGATCATCCGGGAGGAGATGGAGGCGATCGGCGCCCAGGAGGTCCGCTTCCCGGCGCTGCTGCCACGCGACCCGTACGAGGCCACCGGGCGCTGGGAGGAGTACGGCCCGACCCTGTTCCGGCTGCAGGACCGCAAGGGCACCGACATGCTGCTCGGCCCGACCCACGAGGAGCTGTTCACCTTGATGGTGAAGGACCTGTACTCCTCGTACAAGGACCTGCCGCTCACCCTGTACCAGATCCAGACCAAGTACCGCGACGAGGCCCGGCCCCGGGCCGGGCTGCTGCGCGGGCGCGAGTTCGTGATGAAGGACTCGTACAGCTTCGACCTGGACGCCGACGGGCTGGCCGCCAGCTACCAGCGCCACCGGGACGCGTACATCAAGGTCATGGACCGCCTGGGCCTGGAGTACGTGATCGTGAAGGCCACCTCCGGCGCGATGGGCGGCTCGGCCTCCGAGGAGTTCCTGGCGGTCACCCCCAACGGGGAGGACACCTTCGCCCGCTCGGCCGGCGGCTACGCGGCCAACGTGGAGGCGGTGGCGGTGAACCCGCCCGAGCCGGTCGACGCAACCGGCACCCCCGCCGCGACCAGCATCGACACCCCTGGTGCGGGCACCATCGAGACGCTGGTGACAGCGCTGGACGAGGTGGCGCCCCGCCCAGACCGGCCCTGGCAGGCCAGCGACACCCTGAAGAACGTGGTGCTGATGCTGCACCACCCCGGCGGCAGCACCGAGCCGCTGGTCATCGGGCTTCCCGGTGACCGGGAGGTCGACCTGAAGCGGCTCGAGGCGGCGGTCGCGCCAGCCGAGGCGGTGCCGTTCGGGGATGCGGACTTCGAGCAGCACCCGCTGCTGGTCAAGGGCTTCATCGGCCCGGCTACCGACGGCGCCCAGCTGCTGGGGGAGAAGGCCCCGGCCCAGGTCCGCTACCTGGTCGACCCGCGGGTGGTGCCCGGCAGTGCCTGGGTGACCGGCGCCAACACCGCCGACACCCATGTTGTGAACCTCGTCATGGGGCGGGACTTCACTGCCGACGGCACGATCGACGTGGCCGAGGTCCGTGCCGGCGACCCGGCCCCGGACGGATCCGGCCCGCTGGAGCTGGCTCGCGGGGTAGAGATGGGCCACATCTTCCAGCTCGGCACCAAGTACGCCGAGGCGCTCGGGCTGCAGGTTCTGGACCAGCTCGGCAAGCTGCGCACAGTGACCATGGGCTCGTACGGGATCGGGATCTCGCGGGCGGTGGCGATGGTGGCCGAGACCACCTGCGACGAGCGTGGCCTGGCCTGGCCGCGGGCGCTGGCCCCGTACGACGTGACGGTCCTGGCCGCCGGGAAGGGGGAGCAGGCCGCCGAGGCGGAGCGGATCGCCCAGGAGCTCTCCGCCGCCGGGCTGGAGGTCCTGCTGGACGACCGAAAGGCCTCCCCTGGGGTGAAGTTCACCGACGCCGAGGTGCTGGGGATGCCGACCGCGGTGGTGGTCGGCCGGGGCCTGGCGCAGGGCGTGGTCGAGGTCCGGGACCGGGCTTCTGGCGAGCGCGAGGAGGTTCCGGTCGCCGAGGCCGTGGCGCACGTGGTGGCTGCCGTCCGGGCGTGACCGGCCTCCCGGCCACGGTCTGGGCGCTGCTGCTGGTCGGGGGTGCGTGCTGCGGGGCTGAGCCGGTGGCGCACTCGTGGCGGCTGCCCAGAACCGGTGTGCTCCGTCCAGGTCGCCTAGACGATGATGTGTACTTGCGGAAGAAGGGACAACCATGACCAGGGTTCTGATCGTCGCCGGGCACACCGGCCAGGGCGGCTCTGTCGCCAACGCCACCATCACCGACCAGCTCGTCGCCCGGCTGCCTGACGCGGTCGTCGACCCCCTCAGTGAGCTGTACGGGACCGACTTCCAGGTCGATGTCGCGGCGGAGCAGGCGAAGCTTGAGGCGGCGGACGTGGTCATCCTGCAGTTCCCGCTGTTCTGGTACTCCATGCCGTCGCTGCTGCAGCGCTGGGTGGAGCAGGTCTTCGTCCACGGCTGGAGCCACGGCAGCACGGGTGACCGGCTGCGCGGCAAGAAGGTCATCATCTCGGTCACGACGGGTGCGCCGGCGCCCCTGTACGCCCCCGAGGGCGCCGTGGGGCACACGATCGCTGAGCTGTGCACTCCCATCGACTCGACGTGCCGCCTGACCGGGATGGAGATCGTCGGCACTGTGTGGACCGACGGTGTCTCCTACCAGTCCCGTACTGACCCAGCCGCACTGGCCGCCATCAAGGAGCGGGCTACCGAGCACGCCGAGCGGGTCGTCGCCCTCATCACGGGCCTGTGAGTCTCGCCAGTGCGCAGCGCCCACGGGTGGGGCGGTCATGGTCCCTCGCGGCCACCAGCGGCGAGGGACCATGACACCCAGGGTCAGTCCTCGGGGATCGTGAAGTCCATCGTGTCGGGGTCCATCGTCTCCGGGTCCGGCCCGCTGCGGACGCCGAGGTCCAGGGCATCGATCTGCCCCACCTGCTCCGCGTTCAGCTCGAAGTCGACGATGTCGATGTTCGCGGCGATGCGCTGCGGGTTGACCGACTTCGGGATCGCCGAGCGGCCCTGCTGCAGGTGCCAGCGCAGCATCACCTGGGCGACGCTCTTGCCCGTCTGGCTCGCGATGGCCTGAAGAACCGGGTCGTCCATGACGGAGCGACGGTTCTCGCTGCCCCAGCCGGGGTAGAAGGTGATGCCGCCGATCGGGGACCACGCCTGGGTGAGGATCGAGTGCTCCTCGTGGAAGCGGCGCAGCCCGACCTGGGTGAAGTAGGGGTGGAGCTCGACCTGGTTGAGGGCCGGGACCACCTCGGTGGCCTCCATGAGGCGCGTCAGGTGGGTCTCGGAGAAGTTCGACACGCCGATGGCCCGGACCTTGCCGTCAGCGTAGAGCCGCTCGAGGGCCTGGTAGGCGGCGATGGTGCGCTCGAAGTGCAGCGGGATCGGCTGGTGGAGGATGAGGATGTCGACCGTGTCGAGACCGAGCTTGCCGGTCGCCTTCTCGAAGGCGTGGAGCGTCTCGTCGTGGCCGTAGTCGGAGGCCCAGACCTTGGTCTCGACCACCACCTCCTCACGGGGCAGTCCCGACTCGCGCAGGGCCTGGCCGACCTGGCGCTCGTTGCCGTAGGCGGCGGCCGTGTCGATGTGCCGGTAGCCGGCGTCCAGGGCTGCCCGTACGGCCGAGACCGTGTCCTGGGGAGAGGACTGGAAGACGCCCAGGCCGATGGCGGGCAGCTCGACTCCATTGCTGAGGGTGAGGATCGGTACGCTCATGACCTGAGCGTAGCTCGGGGCGCAGGCAACGGGCCTTGTCTGGAAGGACGACCGGGTGCGCGGGGCTCGTCGTGCCACTGGCCGACCACAGCCCGGGCCTTCGTGGCTACCGCGGGCGGGCGGTGTTGACCCGGGGCGGCGGGCTGGTGGCCCAGGAGTCCGGGACCGGGCCGATCGACTCGCCGTCAGCCCGGATCGTCCAGACCTGCCCGGGGCAGAGCCGGGCCAAGCCTTCTTGAGGCGCCGAATCCCCCGACCGTTGCCAGTACAGGTCATGCAGTTCGCAGGCCTGACTGGTGGCTGCGCTCACGGTCTCGCCAGACTCCAGTTGGTAGACCCAGAGCGCACCTCCAGCTTCCCACGCCACCAGGATCGGCTCGGGGGTCAGGTTCCACACGTAGGCTCGGGCAGGTGCTGCGCAGGCTTGCGTCCCCCCCAGTATGAGCAGTGCCAAGATCCAGGCCAGCGAGCAGCGCTTCATCATCCTGGCAGGCTAGGGCATGCGGCGGCGCCTGGTCCAGAGGTTCCTGGAGAGCCCTTGACAAGACACGTGGCATGGGTTTGGAATGAGGAGCGACACTAACTGGCCCTAAGGAGGAGTCATGACTCGTCCGTGGTTGATGGTGAAGTGTGCCCTGGCTGTTGCGTGTCTGGCGGTGGTGCTTCCCTGCCCGTCTGCTCAGGCTGTTGGGTACTCTGAGTCCTTCAGTGCCCCGTCGCAGGGGGTCCATGCCAGGGGATCGGTCTATCTCAGTTTCACTTGGGCAGTAAATGAGGCCTACGTCAGAGTGACCAATTCCAACGGAAGGGCTGGATACGCACTGGGGTATGTGTTCGCGCACGGCAAGGGCGTCCAGGTGGAGAACCCTCACACCACTAGTCTGACGACCATCTACTCGAGGAAGTCAGCATACTATGGAACTGGTGGCGCTACCGCCGTGGGTAAGGCCTGCATCGATGTTCCTTGGTGGTTCGATTCCTGTAGCGAGGGAGACGTTGGTCGCGCGTAGGGCGATCGCGCCTGAGCCAGAGCTGCGCTTCGAGCAGGTCAGTCATCGGTACCGGCAGGGAACCCCGGTCCTTGATGGCTTGTCCCTGACTCTGGGGGTAGGAACGACTGGCCTGGTGGGAGTAAATGGGGCCGGGAAGACTACTCTCATACGAATTGCGGCGGGTTCACTGGCGCCCTGGCAGGGGACGGTCACAAGTAGTGGCGTTGATCTGTATGGCCGCTCTCGGCAGGAGGGGCTGTCTACGGTTGCATGGATGCCTCAGGCCGGTTCCTTGCCGCGTGGGCTGACGGCCGTGGAACTGGTCACCTACTTGTCCTGGATGCGAGGCCAGTCGTGGCGAGTTGCTCGTAAGCGAGCCATGTCTGCCTTGGAGCAGGTGGAATTGTCTGATCAGGCTGCGACAAGGGTCGAGCGACTATCGGGGGGCATGGCCCGCCGGGTCTGGTTAGCGCAGGCGCTAGCCGCTGATGCTCAGGTGCTGCTTCTAGATGAGCCCAGCACGGGACTAGATCCCCGGCAGCGGGCGACGATGGTCAGACTGTTGGGACGGCTTCAGCATAGGGTTGTCCTGCTGTCGAGCCACATCCTGGAGGATGTGGCTGAATTGGCGAATCGAGTCTTGGTTCTGGACGAGGGTCGGATCATTTACGATGGTGACCGGCCGGATCGACTGGACGCGGCCTGGTTCGCCCGGCAGACTGGAGTTAACCGATGAAGCCGTTGTGGCTCTGGCTACGGGCTAGTTGGTGGTTGGGGCCGCTGCTGCTGATTTCGCTCAGCGCCGGGTTGCTGCGGAACGGAGCATGGCGATGGGACTGGTCCTGGATGCTGTCCGCGGTCGCCGGGTCTACTTTGTTGGCCTGCCCGCTTCTGGCGGCCGCTGCTGTTGTGGTCGTTCTGCGGTCTTTTCCGGTCAGCCTGCAGCAGATCACTACTGTCACCAAGCGGGGGCACGCTGTGCTTCTTGACCTCGCACTGGTGCTGTGGGTGCAGGCTCTACTGGCATACCTGGTCATCCTGGGGATAGGGATCTACTGGTGCTTGTGGTACGAAGCGGACCCGCGCGGCCTAACACTGCCCTGGCAGTTGCTCACCGCTCCGGCGGCGCTGCTGGCGGCGGTCGTCCTGGGTCTGCTCATCGGACGATTGGTTCGCTCCGCATGGACGGTGCCCGCGCTGGCGGTGGCGTTGTTTCTGTCTCATCGTGTATTCTATGAATTGCCGCTACCCGAGTTGGTGACCTTGGAGATGGTGACCGGTTCGATGACGAACGCTGGAATGCGCCCAGTTCCTGTCCACTTGGCGGCTACCGTGACTGTGAACTTGTTGCTTAGCCTCGCGGCGGTGGCGTTGCTGCATTGGATGACCTACCCGCCCGGAGGCAGGCCCCGACGCTGGCTAGTGCTGGCTGGTGCGGCCGCAGGCGTTCTGGTGGTGATGATGGGATGGGGTTGGAGCGGTACCTACCAGCCGATTCCGGCATGATCTGGGTGACTGCTCGGGCTCGGGGATGGGTGAGTTCCATCCTGGTGCTGGTGACTAGTGTTCTTCTGATTCAGGTTGCAGGGCAGATATCAGCAGATCTACCACTGGCTGACGGTCCGCGCAGGCTCCGGCAGTATTTGATTGCGTTTCTGCCGGCTGGCATGGCTCCCTGTTTGCACGATCGATTTCCCGGACTTTCAAAGACGTTGCTGAGAGAACCGCTGATGCGGAGCTCGTGCCTAGCTCTGTACTGGGTGGGACTTTTACTGGTGTTTGGGCCGGGCTGGGTAGTCCAGTTCAGTCCCCTGGCAGCATATGAGATCCTCACCTGCCTGGTGCTGGGGGCAGTAGTGCTGGCGGTCACCGCCGGCTGGGGATCGCACGGGATGCTGGTCGGGCTGCTGCTGGGGCTGGTGTGGCTCTTGGCCGGCGACTCGATCGGGGCCGCTATCGGATTCACGGACTTCCTGGTCCAGGCCCCCGGTGCCCCCGAGCAGCCACTGCCCGGCCACATCCCGCTCCTGCTGGTCGGGGCCGCGGTCGCGGCGCTGCTCGCCAGCGTCGCCCTGCTGCGCTCTCACCGGGCGGTCGCTGACGACCAGGGCTGAGCCGGTCGACGCTGCGTGCTCAGGACGCGGCCTGGGCTCCGGGGACCGCGGCCAGCAGGGTCTGGGTGTACTCGTGCTGCGGGTGGGCGAAGATCTGCCCCGGCGGCCCGGACTCGACGACCTCGCCACGGCGCATCACGTGCACCTCGTCGCTGATCATCCGGACCACGGCCAGGTCGTGGCTGATGAACAGGTAGCTCAGGCCGAGGTCACGCTGCAGCCGGGACAGCAGCTCCAGGATCTGCTGCTGCACCAGCACGTCGAGGGCCGAGACCGCCTCGTCCAGCACCACCAGCTCGGGGCCCAGCGCCAGGGCCCGGGCGATCGCCACCCGCTGGCGCTGCCCGCCGGAGAGCTCGTGCGGGTACCGGTCGGCGACCTCGGCGGCCAGCGACACCTGGTCCAGCAGCTCCAGCACCCGCTGCCGGCGCGACCGGGCGTCGCCGACCTGGTGCACCTGCAGCGGCTCAGCAACCGAGCGGGCCACGGTGCAGCGCGGGTCGAGGCTTGCGTACGGGTTCTGGAAGACCGGCTGCACCCGGCGCCGAAACGCCTTCAGGGCTGCCCGGCCGGTGGGGTACGGCTGCCCGTCGAAGCGGATCTCACCGGCAGTGGGGGACTCCAGCCCGAGGACCAGGTTCGCGACCGTCGACTTGCCCGAGCCGGACTCGCCGACGATCGAGACCGTGGCGTGGCGGGGGACCTGGAACGAGACCCCGGCCACGGCCGTGAAGTCCTCGCGGCCGATCCCGTGCCCCGAGCGGACCCGGAACACCTTGCGCAGCCCGCTCACCTCCAGCAGCGGCCGGTCCCGGTCCACCGGCGGCCGGGCCGGCGGCTCGGCCTGCAGCCCGGGGACGGCCGCGATCAGGCGCCGGGTGTACTCGTGCTGCGGCCGGTCGAGCACCGTCCGGGCCGGGCCGGTCTCGACGATCTCGCCGCGCAGCATCACCGCGATCCGGTCGGCCCGCTCGGCGGCGACCGCCAGGTCGTGGGTGATCAGCACCACCGCGGTGCCGAGCTCTCCGGTCAGCTGCTGCAGCTGGTCCAGCACCAGCCGCTGCACGGTGACGTCGAGGGCCGAGGTCGGCTCGTCAGCGATCAGCAGCCGGGGCCGGCAGGCCAGCCCGATCGCCAGCAGCACCCGCTGGCGCATCCCGCCGGAGAACTCGTGCGGGTACTGCCGGGCCCGCCGGGCGGCGTCGCTGATCCCGACCGCCTCCAGCAGCTCGACCGCCCGGGCCTGGGCCTGGGCGCTGGTCGCCAGGCCGTGCACCTCCAGCGCCTCGGCGACCTGGCGCCCAACCCGCAGCACCGGGTTCAGGTTCGACATCGGGTCCTGCGGCACCAGCCCGATGCTGGCTCCGCGCAGCATCTGCAGCCGGCTCTCGGGAAGCGCGGTCAGGTCCTCACCGTCGAGCAGCACCCGGCCGGCGGTGATCTGGGCGTTCTCGGCCAGCAGCCGGTTGATGGCCGAGGCGGTGGTGGACTTCCCCGAGCCGGACTCGCCGACGATGGCGACCGTCTCTCCGGCTGCGACCTGCAGCGACACCTCCCGTACGGCCTCAACCAGCCGGCCGCCGACCTGGAACGCGACGCTGACCGAGTCCAGCTCCAGCACCGGGCTCATCGCAGCCGGTCCATCATCGCCACCAGGTGCTCCAGCAGCCGTACGTTCGGCACCGGCTCGCCGTCGGTGAGCAGCCGGTTGCAGCCGACCGCGACCGCGGCCCCGCCCGGGATGAAACCGACACTGCAGCCGGTGTACCCCGGGTGGTACACGAGTTGGCGGCCGTCGGGCAGGTCCTGGGTCCGGAAACCCAGCGCCTGGCCCTGGTCGGGGCCGTCCTGGCAGAACAGCGACACTGTCGCCGGGTCCAGGACTGTCGGGCGGGCGAGCTGCTCCCCCAAGCGGAGCAGCTGTGGCACCGTCGCGAACAGGCCAGCGTGCCCGCTGACCCCGCCCAGGGCGTGATAGGCGTTGCCGTCGGCGACCTGCCCGACGACCTCGCTGGTCCGCCAGCCGGTGAAGCTGCCGGAGACGATCACCGGGTACGGCTCCCCGGTGGCGATCATGCGCTGCTCGACCCGGTCGTCGAGCGCCCCGGAGGCGATCTCGGCGTCCGCCGGCAGGTCCGGCCCGTAGCGCAGGTCGACCCCGAGCGGCTCGCAGACCAGTCGCCGGATGGCCTGCGGCAGCGGCTCCCCGGCAGCCTGGGCGACGGTCTCGCCCAGCACCTGGAAGCTGAGGTCGGAGTAGCGCCGCACCCCGGGCGCCTGCCGGGGCTGGGCCAGCGCGGCCAGCAGAGCCTGGTCGCGGTCCTGGGTGAGCAGGTACAGCGGCTGCCAGGGCAGCAGCCCGCTGCGGTGGGTGAGCAGGTCGCGGACCACCAGGTCACCGGCCGGCGCCCAGTACCGACCGGCCGGGGCGTCCAGGTCGACCTGGCCGCGCGAGACGAGCTGGATCAGGGCGACCGTGGTGACCAGCTTGGTCACCGATGCCAGGTCGAACCAGGTGCTCGTGCTGACCGGGTCGCCGGCCAGGTTCCGGACCCCGGCGGCGCAGGTCCCGTGGTCGCTGGTGGCCAGGACCATGGCGCGCGGCGGGGTCTCGGCGGCGGTGACGCAGACCCGGCGGGTGAGCATCTGCTCGGCCAGCCCGGCCAGGCTCAGCGCGGGCTCGCGGACCAGCCGGGTCTGCGGCATCGGGTACGCCGGCTCGGTGCGGCTGATCCCGTCGGGGAGCCAGCCCTGCGCGGCGTAGAAGTCCCGGGCGGCCTGGTTGGCGGAGAAGACCCACAGCCGGGCCTCCCGGGCTCCCGCGGTCGCGGCCTGAAGCAGCCGGGCGCCCAGGCCCTGGCGCTGGGCGTCGGGGTGGACGTACAGCGAGCCGACCTCGACCAGGTCGCCCTCGCGGCGCCAGCGGGTCATCGCGACTAGCCGCTGGCCGTCATCGAGGACCAGACCCTCCCCGGGGCCGGTCAGGGCGTCGTGCCAGAGCCGGCGGGCCTGGTCGAGGTCCAGGCAGGCCAGCTCCTCAGGTGAGGCGAAGGCCGGGTACGAGCGGGTCCAGCAGGCCCAGAACAGGTCGACCACCTGGTCCAGGTCGGCCAGGGTCACGGTCCGGGTCCTCATCGCACCACCCGGCAGGTGGCGGAGGTGACCTGCGGCACCGGCGCCGGCAGGCTCAGCGGCCCGGCGCCGGGGGTGACCGAGCCGAGCACCCGGGGCCCGGCGGCGCCGGTCACCGAGGGGACGCTGCCGGGCAGCCCGTGCAGGGTGCACCAGCCGAGCAGGGCGAACGCGATCGCCTCCTTGGCGTCGCCGGGCAGCCCGAGGTCGTCGGTGCCGAGGACCTCGACTGGGCCCACCAGCTCGGTCAGCCAGCTCATCAGGACCGGGTTGCGGGCGCCGCCGCCCGACACGTACAGGCGGGTCACGTCGGCGGACCGGACCGCGTCGGCGACGGTCTGGGCGGTCAGCCGGGTCAGGGTCGCCACCAGGTCGGGGCCGCTCAGCCCGGTCGCCGCCGGGAACTGGTCGAGGTAGGAGGTGGTGAACAGCTCCTTGCCGGTGCTCTTGGGGGGCTCCAGCCGGTAGTACGGCTCGTCCAGCAGCTCAGCCAGCAGCGCCGCCGAGACGGTCCCGCCGGCGGCGATACGGCCGTCCTGGTCGTACCCGCACCCGTGCAGCCGGCGCTGGCGGACCAGCGCGTCGACCAGGGCGTTCGCCGGGCCGATGTCATACCCGTACGGGGCGTGGCCGGGCCGGACCACGGTCAGGTTGGCGATCCCGCCGAGGTTCAGCGCGGCTGCCGGGACCCCGGTGCCGGCCAGCACCAGCTGGTCCAGCAGCGGCACCAGCGGCGCGCCCTGGCCGCCGGCGGCGACGTCTCGGGGGCGCAGGTCGGAGACCACCGGCACCCCGAGCCGCTCTGCGGTCCAGGCCGGCTGCCCGATCTGCAGGGTGCCCCGGGCCTGGCCGTCCTCGACCCAGTGGTAGACGGTCTGGCCGTGGCTGCAGACCGCGTCGACCGGGCCGACCTGCTCGACCAGCCCGGCGGCCACGTCGGCGAAGGCCTGCCCGACCAGGCTGTCGAGCCGGCAGAGGGCGGCGGCCGTGGCCGGTGCCGGGGGGAGCGCGGCGACCAGCTCGGCCCGCAGCGCCGACGGGTAGGCGACGCTCTGGTGGGCGACCACCTCCATCTCCAGCGCTGTCCCGGTGAGGGTCAGGTCGACCACCGCCGCGTCGACCCCGTCCAGCGAGGTCCCCGAGATCATCCCCAGCACGCGCATCCTCAGCGCCCTTTCTCTCGTGGGTCGAGCACGTCGCGGACCGCGTCGCCGACCAGGTTCAGGGCCGCCACCAGGACGACCAGGACGGCGCCTGGCGCGTACAGGGTCCACGGCGCCAGCAGCACGGTGTTCTTGGCCTCGAAGATCATCGACCCCAGCGACGGTACCGGCGGCGGGGTGCCCAGGCCCAGGAACGACAGCGCCGCCTCGGTCAGCACCGCCCACGACAGCGACAGCGCGACCTGCACGATGACCAGGCTGGACACGTTCGGCAGGACGTGGCGCCAGACGGTCGCCAGGGGCCGCTGCCCGGTCGCGACGGCGGCCCTGACGAAGTCCCGCTCTCGCAGCGACAGCACCGGCCCGCGGGTCACCCGGTAGAAGATCGGCACGTACACGACGGCGATCGCGACCGCGACCGTGACCCAGGTCCGCTGCAGCACCGAGGCCAGGGTGAGCGCCAGCAGCAGCGGCGGGAAGGCGAACAGCACGTTGGCGATCCCTCCGCTGACGGCGTCGGTGACGCCCCGGAAGTACCCACCAAACAGACCGGCCGTGACCCCCACCAGGGCCGCCACGGCCACCGCGAGCAGCGCGATCCGGACCGAGCTCGCCAGCCCGGCCGCGATCCGGGAGAAGATGTCCCGCCCGAACAGGTCGGTCCCCAGCCAGTGCGCCGCCGACGGGCCCTGGAGCCGGGCGGCGGCCTCCTGCGCGACCGGGTCGTACGGGGTGAGGCCGGCCCAGCTCAGCAGCGACAGGCCCAGCACCACCGCGCTCAGCGCCACCCCGACGATGCCGCTCGGGGTGGACAGCAGCCCTCGCGGGCGCCGGGCGGCGGGAGTGACGGTGCTCATGCTGCCCTCACCCTCGGGTCGACCAGCCGGTAGACCGCGTCGGTGACCAGGTTCACCACCACGAAGGCCACCGCGATCACCAGCACCGTGCTCTGCACCAGCGCGTACTCCTTCTGCTGGATCCCGATCAGCACCTGCCGCCCGATCCCCGGCAGCGAGAAGACCTGCTCCACCACGACCGCCCCGCCGAGCAGGTAGCCGAGCTGGAGGCCGGTCATGGTGACGACCGGGACCAGGGCGTTGCGCAGGATGTGGCGCCGCTGCAGCAGCCGCGGCCCGACACCCTTGGCTCTAGCGGTCCGGATGAAGTCCTCGCCGCGGACCTCCAGCACCGCGGCCCGGGTGGTCCGGATGATGGGGGCCGAGATCCCGGTCCCGAGCGTCAGGGCCGGCATCAGCATCTGCTGCAGGTTCAGCCCGAGGTCCATCCAGGGGTGGGCGTAGCCGCGGCCGTTGGGGTTGAACTGCCAGGCCGTGGCGGCCCCGTTGAGCAGCACGGTGGCCAGCAGGAAGGCCGGGACTGACAGCCCGGCCAGCGCCGTCCACTGCCCAGCGGCGTCCCGCAGCCCGTGGGGGCGGCTGGCGGCCAGCATCCCGACCGGGACCCCGATCACCAGGGCGACCAGGATCGACAGCACCGCCAGCTCGGCGGTGACCGGTGCGGTCATGGCGATCAGGTCGCTCACCGGCAGCTGGGAGCGGGTCGAGAAGCCCAGGTTCCCCTGGAGGACCTGCCCGAGCCAGCCGAAGAACTGGGCCACGAGCGGCTGGTCGGTGCCGTAGTACGCCTCCAGCGCGGCCCGCTGCTCGGGTGTCAGGGCCGCCGCCTCGGTGCCGAGGCTGGCGGTGATCTGGTCACCGGGAATCGCGCGTAGCATCACGAAGACCATCACCGCGACCCCGGCCAGCGTGGCCAGGCTGGCTGCGAGCCTGGCCACGACCGGGTGCTGGAGCAGTCTCACGGCGTCAGGAGACCGCGGTGGTGCTCAGTGAGCGGAAGCTGCCGGTCGGGTTCGGGACGAAGCCGGTGACACCCTTGCCGGTCACCGTGTAGCCGTACCCGGTGAACAGCCAGACCCAGACCGCGTTGTTCTCCAGCTCGGCGTCGACCGAGCGGTAGATCTCCTTGCGGGCCTGCTCGTCGGTGGTGGTCCTGCCCTGCGCGAAGAGGTTGTCGAGGGTGGGGGAGGAGTAGCCGGCGACCTTGTTGAGGTTGCCCTGGCTGGTGAAGTACCGGCTGTAGGCGCCGTCGGGGTCGGGCCGGCCGCCGTTCAGCGCGACCGCGGCCTCGAAGTCGGCGGCGACCCACTTGGTCACGTACGCGCCGGACTCCAGGGTCTCCAGCTCCAGGGTGATCCCGACCTCGCCCAGCTGGGCCTTGAGGTTCTGGGCCTCGTTGACGCTGGTCGCGTACTCACCAGTGGAGACGATGGTCTTGATGGTGACCTGCGGCCTGCCCGCCTGGGCCAGGTACTCCTTGGCCCTGGCGACGTCCCGGGTGGGGCAGGGGCGGGCCTGGGGGTCGGACTTGAACAGCGGGGAGGTGTTGGGCCCGGTGACCTCGCCCTCGCCGAGGGCGGCGGTGTCGAGGACCTGCTGCCGGTCGATCCCGCACTGGATCGCGAGGCGGACGTTGAGATCGGTGAGGGCGCCCCGGGTGGCGTTCAGCTGGAGCACGTGGTAGCTCAGCTGCGGGGTGCGCAGCACCTCGACCTTGGCGGTGGCCGCGTTCTTGGCGATCAGCGGGTCCTTGAGTCCGGCGATGTGGACGTTGCCGCTCTGGACCGCCGAGACGATCGCGGCCTCCTCGGGGATCACTCGGAACTCGACCTTGGCGGCCTTGGCCGGCTCGCCCCAGTACTTCGGGTTGCGCTGCACGGTCAGCGACTGGTTCGGGGTGCGGGAGACGTACGAGAAGGCGCCGGTGCCGTTGGGCTTGCTGGTGAAGGTCTCCTCGGTGGCCTCCGACGGCAGGATCGCGAGGTTGAGCGAGGCCAGGTTCGACGGCAGCGCCGCGTCGGGGGCTGAGAGAGCCAGCTCGACGGTGCTCGGGTCCTTGGCGGTGACCTGGGTCACCGATGCTAGGGAGGCGGCGGCCACGGCGGCGGTCGCCTTGTCCTTCACCTTGTCGAGGGAGAACTTGACGTCGGCGGAGTCGAAGGCCGAGCCGTCGGCGAAGGTGACGCCGGAGCGCAGCTTGAGGGTGACGGTCTTTCCGTCGGCGGAGGTGGTCCAGGACTCGGCCAGCGCCGGGACCACCTTGAGGTCCTTGTCGAAGGCGGTCAGCGAGCTGTACATGGTCTCCAGCACGTGGACCGACTGAAACTGGGTCGCCTTCCACGGGTTGAGGTTGTTCGGGTCGGTGGTGATCCCGACCACGAGGGTGGCGTCCGGGTTGGCCCCGGCTGGCGCGGAGCCTCCCGGTCCGGGTGCGACGCCGGGGCCGGAGCAGCCGGCCAGGGCCAGGCTGAGCCCGGTCAGGGCGGTGAGAACTGTGTGACGGCGCATTGGACAGACCCCCTTCTGGCACGAACACCGACAAGTTGGCACGATGGTACACACGGACCTTCATGACTGTAAGGGTGGTACGAGAATGACTGGACCCAGGAGCACCGACGCCCGCGTGGATGTGGCGCTGCGAGGGCTGCTGGGGTCGCTGCCGCCGGCCGAGGCCCGGGTGGCGGAGGTCTTTCTGGGCGCGGTCGAGGCCCAGACCAATCCCCGGGTGGCGGAGGTGGCCCGGCAGGCCCGCGCCTCGACCGCGTCGGTGGTCCGGGTCTACCAGCGCCTTGGGTACGAGCGGTTCTCCGACTTCTGGGTCGACCTGGCGCTCTCCAGCCGCGGGGTCAGCCCCGACGAGCCGACCCCGCTGGCCGGAAGGCTGGACCGGGACGACTCGCTGGCCGACGTGGTCGCCTCACTGTGCGCCACCGAGCGGCTCTCCCTGGCCGACACCGCCGCCGCGCTCGACCTGGAACAGCTGGGGGCCGCGGTCGAGCTGCTGGCCGGCGCGGCCCGGGTCGACCTCTTCGGGGTCGGGGCATCGGCCCTGGTCGCCGCGGACCTGTGCCAGAAGCTGACCCGGATCGGGCTGTGCGCGCTGCAGACCGAGAGCACCCACGGCGCCTGGACCGCCCTGGCCGCAGCCGGTCCCGGAACGGTGCTGGTGGCCGTCTCCCACTCCGGCGAGACCCGCGACCTGGTCGACCTGGCCCGGATCGCCACCGGGTCGGGCGTCCCGGTGGTGCTGATCACCAACGCCGCCGCCTCGACCCTGGCCGCCCAGGCCGATGTGGTGCTCACCACCGCGGCCCGGGAGGTGCCCTTCAGGACCGGGGCCCTGGCCAGCCGGACCGCCCAGATGCTGGTGGTCGACTGCCTGTTCACCGGGGTCGCGCTGGCCACGTACGACCGCTCGATGGCAGCCCTGAAGCGCACCTTCGCCGCGATCGAGGAGACCGAGAGCGCTCGCACTGTACGGTCCTCGCGCCGCCGCCGCAGGGAGGAGCAGCAGTAGCCAACCCGCCGCGGCACCAGAGCGGGGTCTGGGCTCAGCGGACTCGTTCGTAGACGATGCCCTCGAGGCGGCGCAGCTGGGTCTCGACCAGGTCGGTCAGCACCGGGTCGTCCAGCCGCAGGCCAAGCTCGACGTTGAGCTCCTCGGCGCTGAAGGAGACGTTGGCACTGGTCACGGGCGAGGGCTTGGCCTGGGTGCGAGGGCGGCTACGGGGCCAGCAGCGCCAACGGGATGACGGCGATGCCGTCGGTGCGGCGGTACGCGTACGGCCCGGTGTACAGCACCGCGGCCTCCATGAGCCGTTCCCCGAGCTGGTCACGCAGCCACAGCAGGTGACGTACGTCGCGGTCGGTGACGGTGTCGGCGACCTTGACCTCGAAGGCCGTCACCCGAGTGTCCGGGGTCTCGACGATGATGTCGACCTCGTGCTCGCCTCGATTGGTGCGCAGGTGCCCCACATGGGCCCCCCAGGACTCTGCGTAGACGCGCAGCGACTGGACCGCGAGGGACTCGATCAGGGCACCGAGCCAGGTGGCCGTCGTGGGGACGATCTGGTGACCCTCACCCTGGAGCAGGCCTTGCTTGCCAACTCCCATCAGCCGTGCGGCCAGGGCCGGGTCGACCAGGTGGTGCTTCGGTGCGGCGACGAGGTTCGTCAGCGGTGCGAAGGTGGGTGCCCAGGACTCCAGTGGTTCCAGAATGAAGAGCCGGGTGAGGTGCTCACGGTAGAGGTCAACCGTCGTCCGCGCGGGCTTGTCCGGCTGGGCGGTCGTGGCGGCCGCGAGGATCGTCGTGTAGCTGGCCGTCGACGCAGTTGCGGCAGCGTAGGCGCGCAGCCAGGAGCGCAGGGCGCCGGGGCGACGGACGGGCATCCCGTTCTCGGGAAGCTCGCGCTCGATGATCCGGGCGAGGTACCCATCGAGCTGGTAGCCGCGGGCGGTGGGGGACAGGTCCCGGACTCCTGGCAGCCCAGAGCGCAGGACCTCGTCGACATAGTCGGGCAGCCGTAGCGAGCAGGTTCCTTCAATGGTGGCGTGGCCCGCGTGAAGGTCGGACAGACGAATCGCCGGCCCGGCGCTCAGGGCTCGTTCGCTCAGCGCCATCGGTCGCAGCACGAGCCGTACGATCCGGCCAGCCCCACTGTGGAGACGCACGTTGCCGGGCACCCCGGCCGAGCCTGCGAGCAGGAAGCGAGCCCCAGCGGTCGGGTTCTCGTCTACGGCGGCCCGGACGCGCTCCCACACACTCGGTTCCAGCTGCCACTCGTCGATCAGGACGGGTGCGGGCAGCTGGGTGATGAGGTCGTAGCTCGATGCGACGCTGGCCCTGGCACGGGGGTCACTGAGGGTGAGGACAGTGCGGGCGCGGCGGCTGGCGGTGGCTGTCTTCCCGACCCCCTTGGCTCCTTCGATGGCGACAGCGGGCAGCTCGGTCAGCAGCTCATCGAGGACCGAGTCCAGAACCCGAGGGCGATACTCCACAAGAAGCAACCTAGCACTGCTTGATTAGGCCTACTGGGCAAATCGGCGGGTTTCTACTGGGCAGATCGGCGGGTTTCTGCTGGGCAAATCGGCAGGTTTCTACTGGGCCAGGCCCAGGAGGGGCCGGTCAGTCGGGCCAGCCGGGGTACTCGGCCAGGCCCAGCCCGAGTGGCAGCCCGTACCCGGAGGCGGCCAGCAGCAGGTCCACCGAGCGGTGGTGGTCCTCACTGCCGGCCGAGGCGACCCAGACCGCCGCCGCCTGGGTGACCGCCTCCAGCAGCCCACCCACGACCGGCAGCGCCTGACCGTTGGGCGGCACTGGCGGGACCGAGTACACCCCCGGCCCGGGGTCGGGGCCCATCGAGCGGGTCCGCAGGTAGGCCACCAGGGAGTCCCGCTCGGTCTTCAGCGTGGTCACCAGGGTGGCCACCGCCGGTCGCAGCTGGTGCCGGGCGGGCAGCATCCCGAGCACTGACTGCATCCCGTACACAGCCTCGTGGAGCCGGCCCAGCGCCTGGTTCGCCGCGACCTGTGAGGACGAGGCGGTCTCGACCAGCCGCATCGGTACGGCCTTGCGGACCGTGGCCGCGGGTGCCGGGGACAGCCCCTGCTGGGCCGAGGCCGCCAGCGAGGCCCAGAACGCCGACAGCACCCCGCTCGACTCGCCCGACAGCACCAGGGCCGCGTCCCGGGCGCTCGTCAAGGCCGCGGTGACCGCCGCCTGACCAGCGTCTTTGCTGGCCGCCGGGGTCGCCGGGCGCAGCGTCGGAGACTGGCCCGGCTCGCGGCGCAGCGGGTCAAGGGAGGCCAGGACCGCGGCGTGCGCCCGGCGGGTCGCGGCCAGCGACTGCCACCGGGCGGCGTCGGCACCGGCCCAGGAGGCCTTCGCGGCCGCCTCCAGCCGCGCCGCCGCCTCCAGCTCCAGGGTCAGCACATGGTCGGCCCCGGCCGGCCGGACCGGCGGCGTCGACACGTACGTCTGCGGGGTGCCCTTCACTCGGGGGTCGTCCAGCGTCGTCCCCGAGCAGCCGACCAGTGCCGCCACCATCATTCCCAGGAAGGCCCGCCGCTGCATGGGCGTCAACCTACCGGGACCGCCCCAGGCGTGCTCGCCAACCACAGCCACACGCTGGCTGGCTTCTCGCGCCTCGACACGTGCCGAGCAGGGCCCCGGGAGCCGGCGAGCCCCTCCGGCTGGGCGAGCCAGCAGTGAAGACCGACCGGCTGCACCCGGGCGGAGAGGACCTCGCCACCGCGAGGAGGAAGCCCGGGGCTAGGGCGAGGCAGCCAGCCGCCGCGCAGGCAGCGGCGATCAGGTACGCAGTGACGGCGTGTCGAGCGGAGCAGCCGAGCCGCGGCGGCGCTTCAGCACAGTTATGCTGGCGGGCACAACAGCGGCACCCAACCGGAGGACCGTATGAATCTGACTGCCCTGAAGGCACTTCTGGAGCCGGTCCTTGCTGCCCACGCCCTGGAGCTCGACGGGCTGGAGATCGTCGGTGGTGGTGCCCGGCGGGTGCTGCGGGTGACGGTGGACGGCGACGGCCCGAAGGGCCGCGGGCCGCTGCTCGACGAGGTAGCCGAGGCCAGCCGCAGCGTCTCGGAGGCCCTGGACGGCTGTGACCTCACCGGCTCTGCCCCGTACCACCTCGAGGTCACCTCCCGCGGCGCCAGCGCGCCGCTGACGAAGCCACAGCACTGGCGGCGCAACACCGGCCGCCTGGTCGAGGTGACCCTCACCGACGGCACCAGGCAGACCGGTCGGATCAGCTCCGCCGACGCCGACCAGGCACTGCTTGACACCGGCCCGGTCCGCTACCACCAGGTGAAGCGGGCCACGGTCCAGATCGAGTTCAACCGCCCTACCGACCCCGACCTCGACGACCTCGACGAGCAGGAGTGACATGGACATCGACATGGTGGCGCTGCGCCAGCTGGAGCGCGACAAGGAGATCCCGACCGAGGTCGTGATCGAGGCGCTGACCGATGCGCTGCTGAACGCGTACGAGAAGACCGAGGGGCACGTCAAGGGTGCCCGGGTGGTGATCGACCGCAAGAGCGGGAAGGTCCAGGTCCTGGCCCCCGAGCTCGACGCGGACGGCGAGCTGGTGGGGGAGTACGACGACACCCCGTCGGGCTTCGGCAGGGTGGCCGCGGCGACCGCGCGCCAGATCGTCTTCCAGCGGATCCGCGAGGCCGAGGACGAGCAGAAGTACGGGCACTTCGCCGCCAGCGAGGGCGACATCCTCGCCGGTGTGGTGCAGCAGGACCGGCACAGCTCGACGGTCCGGGTCGACCTGGGCAAGATCGAGGCGATCCTGCCCCAGGCCGAGCAGGTCCCCGGTGAGGACTACCGGCACGGGACCCGGCTGCGGGTATACGTGGTGGCCGTCCGTCGCGACCTGCGCGGCCCCCAGGTGGTGGTGTCGCGGACCCACCCGGGCCTGGTGGAGAAGCTGTTCGCGCTGGAGGTCCCGGAGATCGAGCAGGGCGTGGTGCAGATCAAGGCCCTGGCCCGGGAGGCCGGGCACCGCACCAAGCTGGCGGTCCACTCCACCAACCCGGACGTCTCGGCCAAGGGTGCCTGCATCGGGCCGATGGGGCAGCGGGTCCGGGCCGTGATGAACGAGCTGGGCGGGGAGAAGATCGACATCGTCGACTGGTCCGACGACCCGGCCACCTTCGTCGCCTCGGCGCTCTCGCCGGCCCGGGTCAGCAGCGTGACCGTGGTCGACCCGGCGGCCCGCTCAGCGCGGGTGGTGGTCCCGGACTACCAGCTCTCGCTGGCGATCGGCCGGGAGGGGCAGAACGCCCGGCTGGCGGCCCGGCTCACCGGCTGGCGGATCGACATCCGCCCCGACACCGCGCCCGAGCCCTCACCCGGGTCTTCACGTACGAGGTGACCTGGGGCGGGCGGGGCCTGCGCCGGCGGGTGGCCTCGACCAGCCGAGCACCCAGACGGCCACGGCCGGTGCGGGCTCCTAGGGCATCTGACTATGTGTCATGCATAGAACCTGCCTAGCCGCTGCTGGGTGCAGAGGTTTCGGACGGCCGCCCCGGAGGCTTCGGCTGGCTCTCGGTGAGAATGCTCATCAAGCTTGTCAGTTTCTCCTCGGAGGACCAGCATCAGGCCTACGTCCACGAGAAGCGAGGTGCTGATGCGTCGTCTGCTGTCTGTCGTGGGGTTGTCCGGCCTGCTCCTGGCCGTACCGCTGGCCCCACCCGCCCAAGCCGCTGGCGAGGAGGCGACGTACATTGTCACCTTCCGCGACGGCGTCGTCGCCGAGAGCCAGGCGCCGCAGGTGCTGCCGCTGCGCTCCCGGTCCGAGACGACGATCCTGAGCCATGTCGCCCAGGGCGCCATCACCCGGCTGACCGTCTCCGAGGCGAGGTCGCTGAGCAAGCACCCCCGGGTCGCCACGGTGATCCAGGACCACGAGATCAAGGGCGACGAGGTGCAGACCCCGGCCCCCTGGCACCTGGACCGGATCGACGGTCGCGAGACCTGGAAGAACGACTCCTACGACTACCCGAGCACCGGTGCGGGCGTCACCGTGTACGTCATGGACTCTGGCATCGACCGTACCCACAGCGAGTTCAAGAACGTCATCATCGAGCCCGGCACGGACCTGGTGAAGGGCGACACCCCGGTCGGCTGCCAGCAGCACGGGACGGCGGTCTCGAGCATGGTCGCCGGGGCCACCTTCGGCTCCGCCAAGGGCGTCACCCTGGTCCCGGTCCGGATCCTGGGCTGCGACAACCGGGGGAGCACCGCCGACTACTGGCAGGCCGCCGAGTGGATCATCGCCAACCACCCCCAGGGCGCCCCGGCGGTGGTCAATGCCAGCCTCGGCAACTTCGGCACGTACCTGGACACCCCGACCAAGGCCATGATCAACGACGGCCTCGTGGTGGTGACCTCGGCCGGCAACGACGGTGTCGACGCCTGCCGCCAGACCCCGGGCAACCTGCCCGAGGTGATCACCGTGGGCGCCACCGACGCCTCGGACCGGGAGCCGAGCTGGTCCAACTACGGCACCTGCGTCGACCTGTACGCGCCGGGCGCGAACGTCCAGGCGGCCCACGACGGCGCCCCGGGAGCCTCTCCGACCGGGCTGGCCAGCGGCACCTCGTTCGCGGCCCCGCTGGTGTCGGGCGCGGCGGCGCAGGTGCTGGCAGAGAACCCGGACTGGGACTACCAGCAGGTCTGGAACGACCTCAAGCTGCGCGCCACCGGTGACATGGTGGTGGCCCCCCGGTCGCCGAACCGGCTGCTGAACGTGGGCCCGCTGGGCACCTTCACCGGTGAGAAGCCGGTGATCAGCGGGTCGACGACGATCGGCTCACAGCTGACCGCGGACCTCGGCTGGAAGCCGGAGCCCACCAGGACCTCGTACCAGTGGCTGCGGGGCGGTGTGGAGATCCCGGGCGCCAACAGCCGGTACTACACCACGGTCCCTCAGGACCTGAACCAGCCGCTGACGGTCCGCGTCGGTGGCGCCAAGCAGGGGTACCAGGGGGTCCGGGCGGTGAGCGAGCCGTTCACCCCGATCGTGGCCGCCACTCCCGGCACCTACCGGGCCCTGGCCCCGGTCCGGGTGCTGGACAGCCGCACCGGCCTGGGGCGCAACGGCGCGGTGAGCGACGGCGACCAGGTCGAGGTGAAGGTGACCGGCTCAACCGGGGTGCCGACCGGTGCCTCGGCGGTGGTTGTGAACCTGACGGTGGCCGAGCCGCAGGCAGCCGGCTTCCTGACCGCCTACGCGGCCGGGGACGAGGCGCCGCTGGCGTCGAACGTGAACTTCGCCGGCAGGACCCGGTCGAACCTGGCTGTGGTCCCGCTCAGCGCCGAGGGCAAGATCGCGCTGAAGTACCAGTCCCAGGGCACCGCCCACCTGGTGGCCGACGTGCAGGGCTACGTCGTGGGCGGCCAGGCACGGGAGCCGGGCACCCTGCAGCTGGTCAAGCCGACCCGGCTGGTCGACACCCGCGACACCGACGTGGTGCCGGCCGGCGGTGACCTCACGCTGCCGGTGGCGGGCAAGGCCGGTCTGCCGGGCGCGGTGAGTGCGGTCTTCGTCAACGTGACCGCGGTCGACCCGGGCGCTGCGGGCTATGTCACCGTCTACCCCGGCGGGGACCGGCCGGTCGCCTCCAACCTCAACTACGTCGCTGGGCAGACCGTGCCGAACCTGGTGCTGGTCAAGGTCGGCGCAGAGGGGATCGTGCTCCACAACGGCTCGGACTCGCCGCTGCACCTGGTGGTCGACATCCAGGGCTATGTCACCGACGGTGAGGCCCAGGCCTCGGGCGGGATCGTCGCGATGGCGCCGACCCGGGTCCTCGACACCCGAGCCGAGGGTGGCCCGGTCAGCAACCAGCAGGTGCTGAGTCTGCCGGTGCTGGACAAGGCGGCGGTGGCCCAGCAGGCGCCGGCCGTGGTCCTCAACCTGACCGTGGCCGAGAACCAGGCCGCCGGCTACCTGACCGCCTACCCCACGGGCCGGGCTCGGCCCGTGGTGTCGAACGTCAACGTGACCGAGCCGGCGGTGACCCCGAACCTGGCCCTGGCCACGCTGAACCAGCGGTCCGTTGACCTGTACTGGGCCTCGGCCGGTGGGTCCGCCCAGGTGGTTGCCGACCTGTCGGGCTACGTCCTGCCGTAGCCCCGACCAGACAGTGCCGAGGGCCGGCTCCGGTCGGCTCTCGGCACTCGTCTGCTTCCAGCCGGCTCCGCCACAATGGGCGCATGCCCGAACCCGTACGGACCTGCATCGGCTGCCGTCAGCGCGAGCCCGCGTCCCGGCTGCTGCGGGTGGTCTGGGACCCCGCGAACGGCCGGCTGCAGTGGGACCCCCAGCGCCGCCGCCCCGGGCGCGGCGCCTGGCTGCACCCCAGCCCGGACTGCCTGGCGCAGGCCACCCGGCGCCGCGCGTTCACCCGGGCTCTGCGCCTGGCGGGCTGCCAGGTCGACCCGGCCGTTCTCCAGCCGGGCGCGTTTGCCGACCAGGGCGCTTGAGGGCCTAGACTGAGCGGCTAGCTGCCCAGCTCGGGCAGGTGACGACCAGAAGGTGGGCTAGCGCTCATGACCACTCGATGAGTACGCCGCAATGAAAACCAGCTAGTGGTCCGTGACGCTCGAGTCCGGACCTGAAGGAGAGTAGTGGCCAAGGTCCGTGTCTGGGAGCTCGCGAAAGAGCTCGGACTCGAAAGCAAGGAACTTCTGACAAGGCTCAATGACATGGGCGAGTTCGTGCGCTCAGCCTCGTCGACGATCGAGCCGCCCGTTGTGCGCAGGCTGCGGGAGAACGCAGCCAGTGCAGCCGCCGCCAAGCCCGGCCCTGCCCGGCCGGCGCTCAAGCCGGCCGCCCCGGCGAAGCCGCCAGCACCCCAGCCTACTGTCGGAGCCCCGGCTCCGTCGGCCCCGCGAGCCGCCTCCGGCGCACCCGAGCCCGGCGCCAGCCGGGTGGCCGAGACCACCAGCGCCAAGCCGGCCCCGCGTCCCGCTGCCCGGCCTGGCCCGCGCCCGGCCGACCCGCGCGCCGCCG